>JGI24703J35330_11748827_pt1 | contig 41348 bp, 39 predicted proteins | sample TergutNt197P1_FD_35330 | JGI IMG/M metagenome (IMG submission 35330)
ACAAATCAAAGCCCTAAAGGTGTGCGTAAACTTATGTGGTAAATCAGGCGAGTAAACGAGGAAAGATTAGTGTCTTACCCTGGGAGGTCTCACGGACACAATTACGTGGTCGAAAAAGGTTTATTCGCGCGTAGTCAGCCGAAGCCATAGTAGTGAAGACATCTTATTCTTAATTAACCTCATGGTAAAATTAAACTAGCAAATCAAGGAGATTAAGTGAATAAAAATGGGATAGAATTAAATCTACTCTATTTTTTAATTCTGTACATATGCTAAGAACGAGTTTTTTAAATCAAGTTTGTCGAGTTTGGAAAAAAGGATAAAAACAATTAACAAAGCGCACAAAATTGCTGATAGAATTCCATAAAGGGGTAGTGAAATTGATGCTAGCGAGTTCAAAAATATTGTTAATGGAATCGGTAAAACAGCAAGGAAGATATTAAATGCTGAACCCATAGTTCCAAGTATTTCAGGAGGTACTGATTGCATTAAAATTGATGATAAACGAATCGAGAAAAATGTGGCAAAAAAGATACCTATACAAATAAATGCGATAGCTATCCATGGTAAATGGACGGCAATTGCGAGTTTGTATCCAATTGTGACGATGAGTGTAGAACTTAAAATAAATGTAGTACCTATTTTTTTCAAATTCGGACCAATTATGGCACCTGCTAAACCAAAAACAAATAGAACTCCTTTAGCGATTGATGTACTTAGTTCAAAATTTGAAACAAACATCTCTGGATTTTGTGTTAAGGAAATTAAAAAGCTTGCAAGACACGCGCCTAAAATTCCATTTAAAGCTGCTCCGACGAGTAAAAACTTTCTTAATGGGATAATTTTATATAACTTTTTCACACAAGTAACTATGTGTATGATTAGAGATTTAATGCCGTTAAATTCAGGTGGTGTAAGAGTTTTTTCGTAGAGTTTCATTTCTTTTTGAATATGTGCAAATCCCATTGAGACGATGAAAAATAATAATGCGTTAAAATAGGCAAGGTAATAAATTCCAATTATGCCGAGTATTATTACTCCAACAAACCCAGCGATGACATCAAGGGATTCACGAATACCTGTGTTAATTCCGATTGCTTTTTCTAATTGGTCTTCATGTACGATTAATCGCAAAAATGGCGATTTTAATCTTGCAGAAAAAGTGCCAGCTGTACCACTAATGGCATTTAAAATAGCGATTAAAATAAGTCCTGTTAACGATACTGATTGACTAATAATGAAAGCAATTATTAAAAATATAAATCCACGAAAAATACCCGTTTTAATAATTAATAAAGTTTTTTCCTTTATACTATCAGCAAGTGCGCCCAAAATAACGTCTACCGCAGTAGGAAATAGTGTTGATATCGTAATAATTAAAATACCAAGAGCAGGGTTATCAAGGTAGGCAGCGTAAGTCATTAATGCGATATAGTATAAAGCATCTCCAATACAACTAACCCAACCTAAGCTTAAATATTTTGTTAATAATTTATTATCTTTTAAAATCATATTCTTCACCTCTATGTTATGATTATGAAATTCTCATGAATATGTACATACAAGAATTTGATATATATCTAATATAGCACGAAATTAGTTGTTTGTCAAATAAATTTTAGAAATAATTAATTTAATTTGATGGTTGTCTAATTAAAAAACCCTAACTAATTAAAGAAAGGGTTAAAATAAAGATTGTAAGTCAGCTATTAATTCATCGAGTTGATTACTTTCAAGCGTATAAAAAACTTTTCCATCACGTTTTTCAGAACGGACCATTTGTTGTGTAAGCAGAGCAGACATATGGTGATTTGTTGTTGCGGGTGTAATTCCTAGTGCATTCGCAATCTGTAAATTATACATTGGCCCGTTTTTTAACATTGTAAGAATTTCAAATTTATTAGGATCAGACAACATTTTAAACATTTTCGATAACATATCTTTTGGTTTTTCTCGTCTAACATTTCGATCAAGTTCATCCAGTAAATAAAGTCCACAAAAAAGCGGACACCCTTGTGTCATAGTCATACCGAATGGATTAACAAATGTCGGATAAATTTCATAATCAGCTCCATGTAAATCATGAGTAAATAAATTGAAAAACTGTTCGATATATTCATGTCGTGGCGCTTCAAAAGCTTTTAATTTGTTTTTGAGATTTTCATCTAGTGTTTCTGTTGCAAGTGCGAGTGCAGGTAAATTTAGATTTATAATTTCAATTAAGCGGGAAATATATTTTTTTGGATATTGATATATTAATACAATTTCAAATGCATCCGGTATTATTGTTTTTGAATCTTCTATTGTTTCCTCAATTAAATCAATGATAAAATCAACCTTTTTCACTACTTTTTTACCTGTAATATGCCAAATCATTATTTCTCGTAACTCGTCATCTGTGAGATCATCAATTCCATTTAACCAGTCTAAATTTTTTGCAAGTACAGATATCACAGCGACTCCAAACTCTTTTTTTTCATAAAAGAATAAGTTAGTATAGGGTGTTGGGACAAAATTATTAATAAATGTATTTATGTAAGTTTGATAGTTAGTTTCAAAATGTTTGTAGATTGACGATCGATCGATTAAAGAATCTGTATCTTCTAAAAATGAAGCTGGATTTCGTGCTTCGGGAAAAAGGGCAAGGCGAATTAGTGACGCTGCTTCGTAAACTGGATTAAAATTTTTATGTGTGGTAGTTGGCATATAATCCTCCTGAAAAGCAAATAATCTATACTTTTAGTTTACCATAAATGAGAAAGTTTAACAACACTAAATAACTTCACAATAAATTTTTAATGAAGAAAATAAAAATTCTGCTAGACCAGGTGTTAGGTCGTCATAATATTTTTTAAAGCGTTCATCCTCCACATACATCTTTCCCATCTCTAAGTGTAATTCTTTGGTATACATACCATCAGGCCAGAAAAAACATAACCATTCTCGATGTAAATCACATGCCTTTTGAGCTAAGTGACTAGCAGGGTTTCCACTTTTTAAAGCGGCGATTAATGCTTCGTTTAATTTTGGACTAAATATTTTATTAAATTGTTCATGTGTCATATTCTTTAATTTTTCATTTGACAACTCAATAATATCGTCTGCATATTTATCACGCAATTCTTTTCCAAACTTTTCTTCATTTTTCTTTAATAATTGTTGTTTGAATCCTTCAAATTTTTCTTTATCTAACATTTTTATTTCTCCTTTAACATCCTGAATGCTCTTTTGCACGTTTTTGATTAATAAATCGATTTGTTCACGTTTTTGTATAAGTATTATTAGATGATTTTGTAATTTTTTTTCTCGATCAATATCGGATGAAAGCAAAGTTGATTTGATGATTGCAAGTGGCATTTCAAGTTCTTTATAAAACATTATTTCTTGTAATTTATTGACCTCTTTGGTTCCATAAATCCGATATCCGCTAGAATTTATATATTTAGGGTTTAGTAAATCGAGTGAATCGTAATGGCGTAGTGTTCGTGTAGTAACTCCAGCGATTTTAGCAAGTTCATTTATTGTGTATTCCATCAATTTATCTCTCCTTTCTTATCATATTTTTGTAATAAAGATTACATCAGTTGAGTAAACAATTTACTCCACGCTTTTCGCAGTTAACATGCGAACTTACACTTTTTATTCAATCTAGTTTCAGTTCGCAATTGCTCGAGGTCAAATTTTGAGACTTAGAAAAATCAGGATTTTTCACGCCTCAAGCATTTGCTTTTCGCAGTTAACATGCGAACTTACACTTTTTATTCAATCTAGTTTCAGTTCGCAACTGCTCGAGGTTAAATTTTGAGACTTACAAAAATCAGGATTTTTCACGCCTCAAGCATTTGCTTTTCGCAGTTAACATGCGAACTTACACTTTTTTAATTATACACTATTACGTTGCGTTAATGTCAACAAAAAGATAAAATAAAAATCAAACTTGTTGCATTAGTAAGTTAAAATGATATAATTAAAGGTGTAATCGAGCGTGTTATCAACTGAAGAAATTTTGAAGGAGGATTTGATGACGAAGTCATTAGATTTACTCCAAGAAATTATCAAAGTTGATGCGAACTGGAACTAGGTACATTAATTGTGTTACCTAGCGTTATTTCTTCACTAAAATCTTAATCAAAGGAAGTACAAAAATGAACACGAACAAAAAACCATATTTATTTATAATTTGTTATTTTATACTAGCAATTATTCTAACAAATTTTTCTTATTTTTCACTTCAACAAAATGTACATAACGATGAAAATTCAAAAACCGATAGAGCGGGGAATTTTATTTCAATCTCGCAAAATGTAAACCGGATTGTCTCTCTTGCACCATCAGTTACACAAATTCTTATGGATTTTGGTTTAACAGAAAATTTTATCGCAACTGATACTCATTCCCATCAAATGTTTGATTTACCAGATTTGCCGACCTTTGACATGCTTCATCCAGAAATAGAAAGTCTAATCTCTTTACAACCAGATTTGATTATAGCAACCACAATGACTTTTCACCCGCAGGACTTACAACAAGTAATAAATACATTCGCAAATTTTAACATCACACTCGCATTTATACCGACAAGTGAAACTATTGCCGATATCATAGAAGATGTCCGATTTTTAGGGAGTATAACCGGCAAATATCAAATATCCGATAATTTAATAATGGATTTTGAACACGAATTAGACACAATTAAAAACTCATTATCAAATTTAAAAAACTCACCGCAAATCTACTTCGAAATTTCACCAGCACCGCATATTTTTTCATTTGGAACCGGGGTATTTTTGCATGAGATGATAGAGCTTTCCGGAGGTGAAAATATATTTGTTGATCAAATCGGATGGTTTGCGGTTGAGCCTGAAAGTTTAATATCTCGCAATCCTGAGATTATTTTCACAAACGCTTATTTTTTAGCGAATCCAGTTGATGAAATAAAATCTCGCCCAGGTTTTTCAGAACTAAACGCCGTCACAAATAACCGCATCTACTTCATCGATCACCACCAAACAAATCTTCCTACATTAAGGATTTTGGATGGAATCCGTACCATGGCTGAGATTATTTTAAAGGGGCAATAGTTTTGAGAAAGCTTATCTTATTTATTCTAGCGGGAATTGTGTTATTAATAGCACTATTTATTGGAAATGTGCCCATCTCACCATTAGAGATTTTACATATTCTTATGACTGAAGTTTTCGGTTTTGATTCTACAACAGATTTAATAACACGGAATTTAATCATTAATATCAGGCTTCCTCGAGTAATTATTAGCTTTGTAACGGGGGCGGCTCTTGCGGTAAGTGGGAGTGTAGTTCAATCTGTTTTGAAAAATCCACTCTCTTCTAGTTATACGCTTGGTGTATCTTCTGGTTCATCGCTCGCAGTTGTGTTAGTATTAGTATTAGGATTATCTTCTTCGATTTTTGGAATGTTTTTCACGCCATTGCTTGCTGCATTTACAGGAATTGTAACTATTTTTATCGTACTTACGCTTGCTAAAAAAATAAATAGGGGACTAAGTGATATAACCGTTGTCTTAGTTGGAATGGTAATCTCAATTTTTATAAATTCTTTAGCAGTAACAATCGGAAATAGGTTTCCTGCATATGCAGCGCAGATAAATAGGTGGCAAATGGGTGTCTTTTCATTACATACATGGCCGATTGTTATATTTCTAACGATTAGCACCATTATTTTTATTAGTTGGATAAGTTTTTATCATCTGGAATTAGATATTTTAACTTTCGGAGACGATCAAGCAACGTCTATGGGTATTGATACAGTTAAAGTTAAACGCAAGCTCTTAATAATTTCATCGACTCTTACCGGAATTATCGTATCATTCGTCGGAGTAATAGGCTTTGTTGATTTAATTGCACCTCATGTAATAAGACGCTTCTTTAATGCCTCGCACAAGACTTTAATTCCGCTGGCTGCAATATTTGGAGGGATTTTTATGACTCTAGCAGATATTATCGCACGCACAATTATTGCACCTTCAGAATTATCGATTGGTTCCGTCACCGCATTATTTGGAGTACCATTTTTCTTTTTGATTTTGCTTAAAAAAGGAGATTTCTATGCTTAACATTACAAACCTCAATGCCTTTTTTGAAACAGAGCACATTTTAAAAGATATATCCTTTAATGCAGATTTACAATCTAAAATTGGAATCATAGGACCAAATGGAAGCGGAAAAACAACACTTCTCAAAAGTATCGCAGGAATTACACCCACAAAAGGAGAAATTTATTTAAACAATCAAAACTTGCAAAAATTAAAATCCCACGAACGCGCAAAAAATATCGCATTATTACAACAAACATCACAAATTTTATTCCCATTTACTATATACGAAACAGTTATGCAAGGAAGATACACTCACCAAAACCAAACATTTATTTCAAAAATGTCAACAGATGATAAACAAATAGTAGAATATTGGCTAAATAGAACTGGACTATGGAAATTACGCAACCGAAGCATAAAACAACTATCAGGAGGGCAACTACAACGCGTCTTCCTTGCTCGAGTAATGGTCCAAGAACCAAATATAGTCCTGCTTGATGAACCAACAAATCATCTAGACTTAAAAGCCCAAATCGAACTAACCGAATTTCTAGACGAATGGAAAAATGAAAAACCACATCGAATCGTAATTGGAGTATTTCACGACTTAAACTTAGCCCTCACATTCGCAGACCAAATAATCGGTTTACAAAACGGAAATCTCGTAATAAATAACAAAACTAACGAAATAAACAAAAAAGATTTAAATGACATATTCGGGATCGACTTAATCAAATTTATGAAAAACTCATTACAATATTGGCTCTAATCAACTAAGAATAAACTAATCAATATAATGGATATGGTGAATAACATGGAATTACAATTATTAAACTCAGCCCATTTCGCATGGGTTATAATTTACTTTTTCTTAACTTTTATCATTTTTGTTACTGTTAAAAGAACAGAGAAAAAATATCAAAAACTAATCATTTTTATGCTAACAATTTTAAATGTTGCAATCCATTTTATTTATCCTTTTATTTTTGAAACAGCAACAACTGAATTTATATATAAAATATCGCTTCGAAATATATGCGCGATTTTAGTAATTATTTCACCCTTTATCATTTGGCAAAAAGATAAATTTTTAAAACCTGGATGGCTTTATTCTTCAATTGTTGCAGGATTAGCGATTTTAATCTATCCTACTGATATTATAGGTTATTCTTGGTCATCACTCGCGACTATTCGTTTTTTTTTCCAACATAATTTGTTATTTACAATTGCTTTTTGTTTGATACGTCTAAATCATGAAAAAATCTCAGTTAGAGATATTTGGACTACTCATATAGTTTGGAGTTTGATGATAATCGTTATTATTACAAACAGTGTACTAATGCAAGATATTGGTATAATATCGCATATGAGAAGATCAAACGAAGCTTTCCAATGGCAACCAAGTTTTTTATATTCTTGGTTTGGTTGGGCAGTTCCTGAACTTTTTCAATATGTACCATTTGGTGGAGAAACTGGTGCTCGTAGATTTTGGCCATTTTTATATCAGCAACCATTTTTTATTGTTGGATTTCCATTCATAAGTGTTGTAATTACGCTCGCTTTTAAAATAAGTTTTAAAAAAAGCACTCACTGAGTGCTTTAATATAGATTCAATCATTAAGATGACAAATCGAATTTTTTATTTGATTTCGATATTCAGTCGGAGTTATCCCTGTTAATTTTTTAAAAGTAGCACTGAAATGATTATGGTTATTAAAACCAACAGAAAGTGAAATATCGATTATAGAATTAGTAGTAGTTTCGAGTAAATGTTTACTTTGATTTATTCGGACTTTATTAAGGTATTGACTAAATGTGAGTTTTGTTTCTTCTTTAAAAAGTACGCAAAAATAACACATATTGATATGAAGATGTTCGCATATTGAAGGTAAGTTTATTGGTGATGCATAATTTTTGTTGATATACGCGATACTTTTATCAATATGCGGATTTGTTCCTACAGTATTTGCGATGTTTCTTTTAATAATTGAGACCATTATCTCTTCGTAGTATTCTTTTATATGACTAGGCCGATATGATGTTTCTTCTGGATTTTTTGATTGGTAAGGACCTACTACAAAGTATCCAAATTGAAATGATATCTCATTAAAGGAAAAGATGATAAAATGTTCATTTTCTTCATTCACTAGAGAATAAAGTTGATTAGAATTAATCGTATGAATATGAGGCAATGAAATATCATTTATTTGATTATTTTCAACACCCTTCTTATCAATGAGAATTAAATTTTCGTCAAAAAATCGAGCTGCGAGTCCAGTCGTATAATAAAAATCTGATAAAATTTGAGGTATAATCATATTAATTCTCCAATTTTTAGCTAAAATTAGTTTGTGTAGTTGCTGCTGGGATATCGATTATAAATCGAACACCAAATTCAACATTTTCGACGATAATTGTACCCTTTAACGCATTAACAATTTCTTTAGTTATTGATAATCCGAGTCCAGTGTTGCCACCTGTACCTTTATAAAAACGTTCGAATAAATGTGGTAAATCATCTTCTTTAACGTGAGTTCCATTATTAAATATTGAGATTTTTATACGCTCTTGACGTATGTTCATAAAAATATTACGATATAAATATCTTTCGGCACTGATTATAATTTCAGTTTGTGCATATCGGAGTGCGTTTGATAAAATATTTAAAACTGCACGTTCAAATAGTTCAAAATCAATATTAATTGGTAAATCTGTTATGAGCAGATTCAATTTTAAATCAATATTATTATTATTAGACAGAATTTTAATTTGATTGTAACATTCTGTTAAAAATTCATTTGTACTAGTTCTGCGTAATTTAAAAGTGTGATGATCAATGCGCGATAGATATAATATACTTGCAACAAGTTCTGTCATTTTCTCAATTTCTGAATTAATGATTATTGCAGCATCATTTGGTTCAAAAACATCAGCAATTATACCTTCGCTATAACATTGAACAGACATAAGCGGAGTTCGAAGTTCGTGAGAGGCGTTTTGGAAAAATTGTTTTTGATTCACTTCATATGTTGCAAGCATCGTTGACATTTCTGACATATTATTTGCAAGATCCTGAAATTCACGATACTTAAATGTATCAATTTTAGCATCAAAATTCCCGGTTCCGATACTTTGTGCATATTTTGAAAGACGAGAGGTCGCTTGCTGGAATCTTGCTGACATTCTGATAGTTGTTGCAAGAATAATTACAGCAGCAATTGATAAAGAAACAATTAAAATCGTATTAATCGTTGTCTTAAAATCAAGGATATAAGTTACATCAGCGTATAAAAGTATAGACATCGGTGCGCTTGGAGCTAAAAATTCTTGGTCTTCCCAAACTCTGGTTGGTAATGAATAAACATGAAACATTCTATTACCGATTTTGACTTCTGTAATTTCGCCTTCAGTGAATTGACGAGGATTTTCACGGTAAAGTTGGCCAATAAATGACCGTTTATCAACAAGACGACCTTCGTGAGCAATTAATTCTAGGTTTTGATGGAGGATATTTCCAGATGCAAGAATAAATCCTCGTTCAGTTACAATCACATAATTATCGTTTTCAATTGAAGAATCGCGTACAACAGCCAAGGGAATTGATTCAATTGTAAGTGTTCCAGGTGAAATTTCTAAATAACGTCCCATCGCATCTTCGATTGTGGAACTACGCCAGCCGTTACCGAGTACCGCGATATGTGTCGCATCATCGTTTCTTACTCTCAAGGATAATTCGTTTTCTGTTGAGTGAATAATAAAATTATTTACAACTTGATTAAACAGAAAATAGATTATTATAAAAATTCCTACAATTACAATGATACTTCTTAGAATAAATTTAGTTGTAAACGAGGATGATTTAATTTTCATTACGGATTCCTATCCTAAAACCAAAGCCCCAAACTGTTTCGATTAGAATATTACTTTTTACATCATTTAATTTTTTTCGAAGCCTTTTAACTGTGTCATCAGTTACTCGGGTTTCAATCATGTAATCATGCTCCCAAACATGTTTAAGGAGTTCATCCCTTGAGACTGCTTTGTCTTTATTTTTTATTAAGTAAATAAGGAATTTGAGCTCAGTATTTGTTAACTTAAATTCATTGCTTTGACAATAAGACATCATATTATCAGCCTCTATAACAATGTCACCATATTCTAGTTTATTTACTTTATTATTATCAACCTCAGGTGATTTCATATCTAAGCGTCTAAATAGAGCTTTAACTTTCATAACAAGTTTTATTGGGCTAAATGGCTTAGTTAAATAATCATCTGCTCCAAGTGAAATTCCTGTAGTATAATCCTCATCTGTTGTACGAGCAGTTAATAAAATAACTGGAATTGGACTTAATGCACGGATTTTAGTACAGATAACAAAACCACTACTTCCCGGCATCATAATATCCAAAATTACTAAATCTGGAGTAGTTTCTAAAAAAGCATCGTATAAAGCATCTCCATTTTCAAAAGCTCGTACTGTAAATCCTTCTTTTTCTAAGAATGCTTTAATAGGAATTCTAATATTTGCTTCATCTTCTGCCATATAAATTAATTTGTCCATAATTGTTTCCTCCCTAATTACCCGTAAAATTCTTGTCGGGTTTAAAACGATCAACTACACTTTTTAATATTGTACCATATTTTTTTAAAAAATAAAACTTTTTACGAGGCCAGTAACTGAGATTATAAGTAAATGGGAGTCAATTTTTGTTGAAAAGGTGGGTATTTAAGGGTAAACATTCTACTAAAGTAAAATTGCCACAATTTTGCCACAACTTTTTATACATTGCCACATCTTAACCTTAACATATTTTTAGAAAATATGGTATACTATTATTATGAAAGGAGTGTAAAAAAATGAGAAAATCATTATTATTTCTGATTTTTACTACGTTGTTAATTACTCTATGTGGGTGTAATTCAGAAAACGACGATACCGCACCAGGTATCGAAGCAAGAATTTACCAAACAATGGAACAAATATCATCATCTGAAGAAATAATTGAAAAACTCGATTTTTCCTATTTGATAACAATTGTTGATCGAGAAGTTTTACACGAATTAGAACACTTCCATATAATCGACTATGCTGAACTAAGAGGAACATTTATTACCGAAGGGATAACACTTCTTCTAACTTTTAACGAACCTATATACAATCTTCAATTGCTTGACGTCGAATTTATTGGCATTAATGATTTAACGTTTGGAGTTAAAAGTGAATTATTTCAACTAGAGATGATTGAAGAATATACTCCACTAATTCTAAGTAATTATTTTGGTTTAGTTACTCTTAACAGAACAGGAATTTATTTTGAAACTCAAAGTGGAGAAAAAACATGGGCAACATTGGAACAAAATTCTTTCAGTGGCGAGATTTCTTTACAACCATTTAACTGGTCAAAAGAGTATTCTTTCGACGAACTTGTCAACTTAAACATCTTTCACTGGGAAGATGATGCTGAATTTATCGAAATAGGAATAGAATTATTCGATTATCATCTCGTATCTCAAGGCGAAACATTATTTTCAATTTCAAGACTATACTCAACAGACGTTGATACATTAATGATAATTAATAATTTAGAAGATACGGAGATAATGCTTGGTCAACTTATTAAAATTCCAGTGGGAAGTCATATTAGAAGAGCAACTGAAGAATTTGGTTTTACGCTCGAAATTCTTGATAGCGAATTTGAACTTTATATTAATTTTCCTGTAATTGAAATCTTTAGCGATCATGATGCTCTTGATTTATTATTTTCATTCAACAGACCAGTTTTTAATTTCCGTTTTGTCGATGTAATTTTTACAGATATCTTTGATGATTACCGTTTTGCTGTTACAAGACTTTGGGATGAGGTTGGTGACATAGCAGTTTCAGAACGTGGTCCTTCACAAATTCTTTTAAAAGGGTATCACGGAATCGGTACTTTCCCTTCAACCGGGTTCTACTTTAGCGATGAAGATGGTAACGAGTACTGGTTCACATTCCAACAAAGCATGCGTGACGGATTAATGCACTTTATACCATTTACTTGGAGTAGTTCTTATGATTTATATGACCCTTTTAATTAACAGATTTTGATTTAATCTTTATCTGTTTTTTTTATATTAAAAAGATTGTTCCAAGATTACTAGGTACAATCCTTTTTCATTATAGGGAGTTTTATCACAAACAAAACACCTTTTTGAAGATTTTGAGCACTGATTTTACCGTTCATTCTTGTAATAATTTCACGAGCAATTGCGAGCCCAAGTCCAGTGTTGCCAGTTTCACCTTTATAAAAACGTTCAAAAATATGTGGTAAATCTGACTCATTGATAGATGGACCGTTGTTAAATAGATGGATATATACATAATCAATATCCACTGTGGTTGAAATTGATATTTCGTCTTTTGCGTAGCGCAGAGAATTTTGAAGAATATTGGTTACCACTTGTTCGAATAAGGATTTGTTGTAATAAATTTCGATTTTATTCGTTTTTTCTAAGTCACTTCGAACCGTTATATAAGATGGCGCAACATTTTTCATCTTTTCCGTGATATCTTTCATCAAGTCATTAAGGTAAAAATGGTCTGAATTATTCATCAGTTGTTCGTGCTCATCTATTTTCGACAAAGTTAAAATATCAGTAATAAGCTTTGTCATTTTTTCACTTTCTTCTAAAATGATATTTGTGGCAAAGGACGCTTCAAAGACTCCGTTCATTAATCCTTCACAGTATCCTTGAATCGACATTAGCGGGGTACGAAGTTCGTGGGAGGCGTTTTGGAAAAATTTTTTTTGGTTTTTTTCATAGGTTCCGAGCATTTTTGCCATCGATGTCATTTGAGATGCTAGGGTTTCAAATTCAGAGTATGGATTTTTTTCAGGTTTTTTGTCGAATTGTCCGAGTCCGATTATTTCGGCATAGCTTGCTAGTTTTTTCATTGAATTTCTAAATCTTGTTGTGAAAAATAGTGAAAATGCTAGTGTTGTTATTCCTGAAACTCCAAGTAGACCAATCAATATTTGATTTATGTCATTTTTTAGATTCATTGCTGCGGTGATATCAGTATACATTATTACTATTATTGGATAAATTCTTCCAAAGTTTTGAAGTGGGTGAAATTGATAATTTGTGGTTGCCCGCATATAAAATGTATGACCTGCGTGACTTTTTAAAACCATTTCGTCACTTTCTTCAAATAATATTTGATTTTCGAGATAAAAATTCGCTAGGGCTTCAATTTGTTCGCGTTCTTCTTCTCGTAGATGAAGCTGGGTTGGAAATAAAATTTGTCCTGAATAATCTAAAATGATTGTGTCAACATTTACTATTGCGCGGTTTGATCTAAACATTCCTGTATTAATAATCGTGATATCTGGTTGTAATTCATTTACGACGGTTATCGGATTAATACTTGTCACTTCTGTATTGAGTTCTCGTTGTGCTTCTTGTCTGATGTGATTATCAATTAATGTATTGAATAAAAAGTATACTAATAAAAAACCTAAAAATACAACGCCGGTAAATGTTAAAATGAGCCTATTGGCAAAACTTTTTTTAAATTTAAACATCTATCTCACCTAATTTAAAGCCGTATCCTCGTATAGTTTGGATGCTTACTCGACTCTTTGCTACCGATAATTTCTTCCTGAGTCTTTTTACCGTATCATCTGTTGCGCGTGTTTCTATTATGGCATCATAACCCCATATTTTATCGAGAAGTTCCTTTCTTGAAATTGCACGATTTTTATTGCTAATGAGATAGTTTAGTAGTTCGTATTCTGTGTGCGTCAGTTTTAATTCGTTTTTACCGACGTTTACTGTTAATTGATCCTGTATAATAACGATATCGTTATATTTCAAGCAATTTTCTTCTTCGTTGATTTGAGTTGTACTTGAGTTTAATTCAACCCTTCTTAACATCGCTTTTACTTGGACGATAAATTTCGTCATAGAAAAGGGTTTTGTGAAGTAGATGTCACTTCCTAGTGTCATTCCGGAAATAAAGTCTTCGTCGCTGTCGCGTGCGGTTAGAAAAATAATTGGTATTGTTGAGATTGCGCGGATTTTTGAGCAGATGATAAATCCATTTGATCCGGGCATCATTACGTCTAGGATAACAAGGTCAGCGGGTTGTGAAACGAATTCGTCGTATAGTTCATCTCCAGTTTCAAAGGCTTTGACGTGATAATTTTCTTTTACAAGAAAAGAGGTTAATAGAGTTCGAATATTTTTTTCGTCTTCAGCTAAATAAATGGTTGGTTGTTTCATATGATACCTCCTTTGGAATTTTAATTATATCATGAAAATAAAACTTTATTAAGTATTGCCACAAACATGCCACAAAAAAGCGGGGATTTTTCGTAAATTTATTTGTTATAATTGATGTATATTTTTTTTCGAACATCTCATTATAAGATAGATGTAGCGAAAAAATGTAAAAATCTTATCATTAAGGAGTGATTTTATGAAAACTATTTTTACAATTATATTATCTGTAGTTACGACAATTTTAACATTATTTGGGTTATTAATTTGGTTTGAATATGAAATTCTTCCAGTTTCACCGAGTATTGTACCGGCAATGACTTATCATGACTTAGATGCGACTACTGAGATCGCGCTTTATTGGAACGAAGAACAACAAAGAATTTTAGCAATCGAAGGTGTCGCAGAGGCGATTGTTGGTATTCAAGCAACAACAGATGGATTTGGAGGTTTTTTAGGTAATTTCGGTGGGCAGCAAATGGGAACTGGCTCGGGAATTGTCTATCAGGTTAAAGATGGAAATACATATATTGTAACGAATGAGCATGTAATCGATCGTGCAATTGATATCGAGGTTGTGTTTACTGATGAAGAACAAACTAGAAAAAAAGCCACGCTAGTTGGAAGTGACGTCTATACAGATTTAGCGGTTTTAAGAATTGAAAATTTTGAAGCAAGTGTAATCGCAGAATTTGGTAATACAGAAGATTTAAGGCTCGGTCAAACAGTTATTGCAATCGGGAATCCTCTTGGGTTAGAATTTGCCGGTTCTACGACAATGGGAGTAGTTTCAGGACATAATAGACAAGTTTCAATTCCAATATTATCAACAAATGGACAAATGCAAAATTGGGCGATGACGGTTTTACAAACAGATACTGCGATAAATCCTGGAAATAGCGGGGGAGCACTTATTAACTTAGATGGTGAAGTCATCGGGATAAATTCGATGAAAGTTAACTCTACAAATGTCGAAGGAATGTCATTTTCGATTCCGACCTACATTGCTCTACCCATTATTTCTGACTTAGAGACTTATGGACGTGTTGTAAGACCCGTGCTCGGAGTCAGTTTAGTTAACATACCGATGCTACCTCAGCCGATTAGAGAAGAAATAAAATTACCAATCAATGTAACTGAAGGTGTTTTTGTAAATGATGTCGTAGATTATAGTATAGCAATGAATCTTGGAGTTTTGGCTGGAGATGTTATCACTCATATTGGCGACGTAGAAATACGGGATAGTAATCATTTCAGACAAACTTTATTTACATATCGGGATGGGTATGAATTAACATTAACCTTAATTCGCGAAGGCTCAATTTTAAATTTATCAACTTATATTACAATTTCTCAGTAATAAATTACTCTGTAAAAGGGTAATTTTTTTATTTAACTCTATTTTTTAAACTTCTACTGTGGCAGGTGTGTGGCAAGTTGTGATAGTAGTAGCTTTTATTGTCGATTTATGGTACAATAAGTAGGCTATAAAATGTATGCGTAGATCATTTGATTTAAGCTAGCTAATATAAAGAGGTGTAGTTATAATGTATAACAAAAAAAGTATAAAAAGTAAAATTTTACTACCGATTTTAGCGGTGGTAGGATTTACATTAGTTGGTTGTGGAAACCGCGGTAACAATATCAATCATGAGCCGAGAGAAATCGAAAATGTTACGTTTTCTCCAAATGACACATTTGTCTCATCAGATGTCTTATCACTTACTAATCAACAAATGCTTGATAGAATGATAGAATCACCTGAAGCAATATTTGTTCTATTAGATATAGTCGATACAATTTTATTAAGAGATATCGTTACTCTTGAAGATAATCACGTTAATAACTTATTTAATGAATTAGTAGCTAATGTTGATGATGTAGATGCGTGGTTACAACAATTCGGTTTTTCAAACCAAGAACAATTATTAAATGCGATTGAATTACAAGAATTACGCGTCGAAGCAGTTAGTCATTTAATCAATGTAACTGATGAAGAAATTCAAGAAGTGTATGAAAACTGGTTCGCAAATGATGACACAGTTTTTGAAGATTATCGAGAAATGATTTATGGAATGTTAGTACATGAACAAGCAAGTGAAATCCAATTTCTTGAACTCGCTAGAATTCGTAATGAGGCAGGTTTAACAATCTATAACGAAGCTCTAGCGGCTTCTTACGATTCATATCTAGCAATGATTTTTTCAGAAGTTCCAGTTAACACTGCTTCTGGAAGTTATGAGGTAGTTGCAAGTATTAATGGATTTGAAGTAGGAATCGGTTTGTTTTTTGAAGATTTATTATATCATTTTGGTCTTGAAGTTGCATTTATGGAAATAGATCGTCTTATCTTAAAAAATTCATTTAATATAGAAGATGGTGCAATCGAAAATGCAATAGCTGAATTAAGAATTGATTTAGGTGCAGATTTTGATGCGGTTGTTGCATCAGCTGGTTTTACAACTGAAGAATCATTATTTGAATTTTTCGAAACCATCTTGCTAGAAGAAGAAATGTTATCTCAAAAATTGATGCCATCTGATGAAAGATTACAAGAGTTATTTGAAAATATGGGAACAACTGTTTCAGGAAGTCATATTTTAGTAGATGATGAAGTATTTGCACTAGAACTTATTGAATTGCTCAATGAAGCAGATGACTTTGAAACAACGTTTGCAGACCTCGCTCGTGAATATAGTAATTGTCCATCTGGAGCTAGCGGTGGTGACTTAGGGACTTGGTCAATTGGACAAATGGTGCCAGAATTTGATGAAGCTGTCCTTGAGCTTGAAGTAGGAGACTTCACTTTAATTCCTGTAGAAACACAATTTGGTTTTCATATTATCTTTAAAACAGGTGGGGCACAAACTTTTGAACAAGCACGTGAAGATTTAATTGCAAGCGAAATTCTTAATCAACAACGTACACCAGGTGTAGTTGAAGCTATTTATAGAGACTTACGTCAAAGTGCAAATATTCAATTTACACATCCAGTTTTACAATCTCAGTTTGATGCGTTTAACTAATCATCAAAAACCACAAAAATTCAAACTAATTGTTTGATAATTTTGTGGTTTTTTTCGTTTACAATTTATTTTCTTTCAAATTTTAAAAAAAATAATAATATTTCTACGTTAATTTCTATAAAAATTCTTTATTTTTCGCAAAGAAACTACCCCTTTTTTTATTGTTTTTTCGACATAACATACGATTTCGTTCTTGAAAATACTCAATATTTGCTTGATAAATTTTATGAACTAACGAAATTTTATTAAAATAAAATAAAATGTAAAACTTTTTCAAAAAATCCTTTGAGCACATATGAAAGTGTGATATAATTTCAATTATACAATACAAACACCCCAAATACACAGTCTGTTGACGAAAGGAACTTCCCCCAATGAAAGATATCAGTCTACGTCCAAAGCCACAACTAATGAACTTATTCGAAAATGTTCAATATTTAGAAAGTTTACCGACAACAAATCGTAACGCGATAGTTGAACGTGCACTTGAAGTCGCGTTAAAAACAACATATATAAATTGGCGCGCTGTTTCAGAGATATCACTTGAGAATAATTTCAATAATAATATACCGTCTCATATAGTATTAAAAGTTGATGAAGATAAATTTAAACAAATTTCTGACCAAATCAAAGAGGCATTTGACGTAACTAAGATTACTATTCCTTATACATTGAAATTATTATTAACTTTATACTATATACATTTAAAACAGCAAAGTGAAAAAGCAATCGAAAGTGAAAATGTAGATGAACTTCTTGATGGACAAATTCATATTGATACATTAAAATTAAAAAATGAATATGAACAATCTTTATATTCTGGTAAAAAAAGATTGTTAGAAATGTGTCGTTTGTATATTAAGCAAAGTGATAGTTTAAAAGCGAAACTAATAGAACAAGTAAAACAGAATCAAAAAGTAATCTCTGAGTTTGTTGATTTAAAACATTTTATACCTTTTAATCCACAAGAAATTATACCAAATGAAATCTTTTTAGCAAAAGTACTCGCTGGGATATTTATTTTCCGCATTGAATCATACTTTGATCAAATAAATTCAAAAACTTATTTAGATCAGCTTGTAAAAAAATTAGAATCCGAATTTCAAACAGTTGGTAAAGTGATGGAACAAGTACAATCTACTGATTATTATCGAAATGTTTATTCGAGAATGATGGGCGGTCGTTTGTAAAAAAATATAGCACTTTATTTATGATGACCATTGACAAAATACAAGTTATTATACAAATATAATGCCTATAAAATACAAGATTTCACTTGTTAGAATATGTTTAAAAATCGTTCTATTCCAATAGATCGATTTTATTTTACTCAAGTAAAACAAATAAAGTAAAATATTGATACTAAGTATCGAAAAAGTGCCTAGTTGTAATTTTTCAAAATTAAGCATATAATATATTTTAAAGAATGGAGGTGAATGAAATGAATCAGAAAATCTATATAATCCATGAAAATGATGAATGGACAAATCATCTAACAAAAAGATTAGAAGAGTTAGGTTATCCTTATGAGTCGTGGTTTTTAAATGAAGGTATGGTTGATTTGACTAAAGAACCACCCAAGGGAGTTTTTTATAACCGAATGAGTGCTTCGAGTCACACTAGAAATCATCATTATGCACCAGAACTTGCTGGAGCTGTAATTGACTGGTTAGAATATCATGGTAGAAAAGTATTTAACGGTAGTAATGCTTTAAGATTAGAGTTAAGTAAAGTAAAGCAATATGTTGCTTTAGAAAAAGCAGGGATAAAAATACCACGCACTATTGCCGCTGTCGGTAAAACTCAAATTGTACAAGCAGCTAAAGATTTAAATCTTTTTCCATTTATTATTAAGCATAATCGAGCTGGAAAAGGACTAGGAGTTCAACTATTTCAATCTATCGAAAGTTTAGAGTTGTTTATCCAGACTATTGAATTTGAAGATTCTCGAGATGGGATAACGCTTGTTCAAGAATATATCCAATCTCCTACAGGTTCAATTACACGCGCCGAATTTATTAATAAAAAATATTTGTACTCGGTTCGAGTTAAAACAGATGATGGTTTCGAGTTATGTCCTGCAGATGTATGTCAAATTGGTGACGCATTTTGTCCGACAAGTCAAAATTCAGAGACTGAGATGAAATTTAAAATTATCGATAATCCCCATCTTGACTTGATTAAAAAATATGAACAATTTCTAATTGATGCAAACATTGATGTTGCTGGTATTGAATTTATTGAAGATGAATTAGGCAATACATATACATACGATGTAAATACGAACACAAATTATAATCCTGATGCGGAAGCAGAAAAGGATGTTTATGCAATGCTTGAACTTGCAAAATTCTTAGGGGAAAATTTAACATAATTGTCGAAATTTCGGATATACTAATCAAGATTTGATAATTGTTATTACTAAGGAGATTAATGATGAAAAAATTATTACTTTTAACAGCACTCGCAATTCCGGTTATTTCTTTAACGGGATGTGGAAATGACAATCACGATGGTCATGATGCAACGTCATATTTTCACCCAGGACAATATGAAGCTAAAGTCGATGGTGTCCATGGTCCTATGACAGTTCGTATCCACGTTGATGCAGATTATATTACTAATGTAGAAATTCATCACGAAGATAATGAAGGATTTTTCACACCAGAGGCACAAGAAGAATTACGCGCTAATGCAATAGGTGGGCGTACACATGAAATAGATTCAGTATCAGGTGCAACTGGATCTTCAAACGCATTTATAGTAGGACTCGAACGTGCGATTGAACAAGCTCGCCATTAATGGTAATATATTCCAATAAATAAGCTCAATTTGATGATAATTTATTATCTGAAAATAGAATTTATTTAATGGAATTTTTTTATTAAAAAAATATTGTTTTTTAATGCTAATTATGGTATCATTGATAAAATTATTTCCAATGTGATTTGCAGTACAAAAATTTCGTATTTTAAATTTAAATAAGGAGTGGAGGAAATGTCGATTAAAAATAATTCGCGCCTAAAAAATAAAATAAATTTCAAAAACTGTTCGAATATGATTTTTTCGAAAAAGGTTAAAGGAATCCTTCAAGATGATATAGCTACACAATTGGCTTTCTTTTTTTTAAGTTTTGTAGTTGTTTTAATTTTAATAGCAATATTCATATTGGATGAAAATTATTTAGTGGGACGTCTATTGCTACACAATCGTAATCAACCTCCAACATTTCAACATCCTCTGGGAACGAATGAAAGAGGAAGAGACGCATTAACAGTTTTAATTTTCGCAACTAAAAATTCAGTATTAATCATTTTATTTACAACTTTTATATCTAGCGTCTTTGGAGTTCTAGTTGGTTTTTACACCGGTTATAAAGGTGGCAAAATTGATGATTGGTTCATGGGGATTATAAACATTTTCTCGATTATCCCAGCTATCATTTTAGTTTTAATGTTTGCTCAAGTATATAATATATTTACAATTGTAAATTTCAGTTTAACTTTAGCTATGTTTAGATGGATGGATGTTGCGCGTCTTTCAAGACTTACGATTTTACAAGAAAAAGAACGTGAATATGTACAAGCATCAAAAACATTAGGTAGTTCTACATTTAAAATAATATTTAAACGTATATTTCCTAATATTTTTCCAACAATTATTTCGGGCGTTATAATAAATGCTACCGGTATACTAGCAATTGAAACGACTTTATCTTATTTAAAAAGCGATGAAGGCGTTAGAGCAATTTTAAATTTACGGTTTGTAGAAAATGGTTTTTTTGACCATGCAACTCCTACACTCGGTGGTCTCATAAATCCTGAACGATTTTTGATTCATTTTCGAGGAGAAGCTTGGGCGTGGCTTCCAGCAACTTTAATGATTATTTTACTTCTTTTTAGTTTAAATCAACTTTCATCATCTATCAGCAAATTAAAGGAGGAAAGATAATGTGGCAATTAATTATTAAACGATTATTAAAATTTCCAATTCAAATATTAATTATTACTTTTTTGCTATATTTTATTTCAGTTATTCTACCGATATTAGTACATGAAGTTAATGATTCTATTTCTCTAAGATGGTTTTTTACTAATTCATTTGAAGCTCCCTATGGAATTTTTTATCGCTATTTTTCATGGATCAGAAACATCTTATTTTATGGCGATTTTGGCAGATCATTGATAAATGGCGAGCAAGTAATAGATGTTATCAGTCCTAGAGTAATTATTACAACACGTTTATTATCATTATCGTTTATATTATTATTTTTTATAGGAATTCCAGTGGGAATTTTATCGACATTTAAGAAATCTAAACTTTTTGAAAAATTCGTGAATTTCATTGTTATCTCTAGCACATCATTGCCGATTTTTACAATTGGATTTCTTCTAATACTCTTATTTGCATTTAATTTAAGATGGTTGCCTTTTACAGGAACTTTTCAAATCGGAGTTGATGTTGAAGCACTAAATTTTTGGCAAATTCAACTTATACATTTAACGCATACATTCTTACCAGCATTAACTTTAGCATTGAGTATGTTGTTTATTCCAATAAAACTATTGAATACTAATATTAATCAAACAAAAAAAGAAATTTTTATCAACTTAGTTCGCGCAAAAGGAGCTAGCCAATTTTCAATATTGAAACGTCATATTTTAAAAAAGGATGTAATTATGACAACAATTGCGATTTTACCCATGATAGTAACTACTGGATTAACAGGCACGATAGTTGTAGAACGATTGTTTTCCTACCGAGGTTTAGGTGAATTAATCTTCAATTCTTTTTTATTTAATGACTTGCTTGTAGTAAAGTCTATTATAATTTTATTTGCAACGGTAATTCTTTTTGTAACATTGATTTGTGATATATTATTGTTAATTCTTGATCCTCGTGTTAGAATTTAAAGAAAAAAAATTAATTCCAATTTATAATGTTTGGAATTAATTTTTTTTCTTTATCATATCAATGTGAGGTATATCATCTTCAAGATATATATCGCTGTTTTTTATAAATCCAACGGATTCATAAAATTTTTCTAAATGGGCTTGAGCACCAATTTGAATTGATTCTCCATACAATTTAGAGACTTCAATTACGGCTTTTTCAATTAATTCAAAGCCGATTTTTTTATTACGATAAGTTTTTTTAACAACAACTCGACCTATTGAAGATTCTTTAAAACTTATACCTGGTGCAAGCAAACGCGCGTATGCGACGATAGAGTTATCATCAATACAAAACAAGTGCCACGCATCGAAATCTTTGCCATCAATCTCAGGATAAGGGCAAATCTGTTCAACTACAAAAATATCAACTCTTAATTTAAATATTTCATGAATTTCATGAGGCGTTAAATCAATAAATCTCTTCAAAAACCATTCCATATATATTTCCACCTTTATAATCCTCGTGATGAATATTATACATCAAAAAGCTTTTTTTGTAAAATAGTTACATTACATAATTTCCAATTTTTAGACGAGAATAATAAAAGTATTTTATAGAAGGAGATTATATATGAATTCACAAAATTATCCAAAAACTGCTCCACCACAGACACAAGAAACACAACCTGGTATTGAATCAAAGATGAATCCTATGCCAATATTTGATAACTCATCGATTACATCGTCACAACGTTTAAAAGGCAAAATTGCAATTATTACAGGAGGGGATTCAGGAATCGGAAAAGCAGTAGCAATTCGGTTTGCTAAAGAAGGTGCAAAAGTGGCAGTGGTATATCATAAAGATGAAATTGAAGATGCAAAAAAAACCGAAAGTGAAATTAAAAAAGTCCATGGTGAATGCTTGTTACTTGAAGCAGATTTAAAAGAGCCTACAATGAGTAAGGAAATCGTTGAAAAAACTCTTGAAGCGTTTGGTAGAATAAATATTCTTGTTAATAACGCCGCTGTGCAATTTCCGCAAAAACAAATCGAAAATATCACCGACAAAGACTTTCACCATACTTTTGCTGTTAATTTTTTTGCTCCATTTTATTTAACTCGTGCGGTAGTTCCACATCTTAAAGCAGGGGATTGTATAATTAACACTTCTTCTGTGACGGCATATGAAGGTAACGAGCAACTTCTTGATTATTCGTCCTCAAAAGGCGCTTTACGGGCATTCACACAGTCGCTTTCTATGAACTTAGTGTCAAAGGGGATAAGAGTAAATTCGGTCGCTCCTGGTCCTATTTGGACACCTCTGATTCCCGCTTCATTTGATGCCAAAAAAGTTTCAGAACATGGTTCAAAAGTTCCAATGAAAAGAATGGGACAACCGGTAGAGCTTACAGGTGCATATGTATTGCTAGCAAGTGAGGAAGGATCATATATGTCAGGAACAACAATTCATGTAAACGGCGGCACAATCACAAATAGTTAGTATAATTAGAATCGAATGACCACAAAATTAAGTTGGTCATTTTTTTTTTAAGTTTTTCTGGTTCGAGATTATAAAAAAAGCCAGAATAATTTATTCTGACTAATTATTTATCTGTCTTTTGGTAATCCAAACATTTGGGGCAAGGTTACAAATCGTGTACCTTTTTGTAAAAGGGCCGGAATGAATAAATCCAATGAATCAACAGATCCTTGAAGTGGAACTCCATCTGCATTATGTTGTAAAATAATCGACCCAGGTAAAATGTTCCCATTTACCATCTGATTTATTTGTTCAGCACTTCGACCCTCCCAATCAAGCGTATCTATTGTCCACTGAATCACCATCATATTTTGATTTGTTGCCCAGCGTAATTTGTTTTCGTCAATTGCACCGTATGTTGGTCTGAAAAATCTTGGACGATATCCAGCCATTTTAAATATTAAGTCATCTGTTTTTTTCATTTCAGCAACAAATTCTTGGTCGGATAAAGTTGTTATGTTTGGATGGCTATAGGTATGATTTCCGATTACGTGACCTTCTGCTACAATACGACGCACTAAGTCAGGATATTTTTCCATGTTTTCGCCAAGTAAAAAGAACGTTGCTTTAACTCCATATTTTTTTAATTTATCAAGAATTTGTGGTGTAAATGTTGCATCAGGACCATCGTCAAAAGTAAGAGCAACATTTGCTGAATTAGCTGGTCCTGAAAAAGCGTAATTATATTGTTCTACCCACGATAAAGGCGTCCACGAACCACGATAATAGTTTGCATAATAATTGTATGATTTTGAATATGGAAAGACGGGGTAATATGGTTCTACGTAACGCATTGGTTGTGGCCTGTAAACTGGTGGTGAAAAAGGGTAGAAATATCTCATAAAATGCCTCCTGTGGAATTAATTCGTCACTAAATTCTATGATGATAACACGCTATTTATGATGAAATACCAGCTTTTTTCATAAATACAATTGTTTTTTTCAATTATATCTATTATAATAATATAATATCTTAAGGGAGTGATTATCTTGAACAATATAAAAACAAATAGATTTTTTATGCAGTGTCCATCTTTTGAGGGAAGTATGTCTGAAAGTGATCAAAAAAAAGGTTTACCGCATCCGATTTATGATAACGATAAAACTAAAAATTTAATTGAATTGCCTGAATTTAAAAATATTATAGTGAAAAATAACTATGTAGATTTATTACTTGAAAGAAAAAGTGAACGCGTATTCACGAACGAGTCTATAACTCAAGAAGAACTTGCTTTCATGTTGTGGAGTGCAAATGGTGTTCATTCAACAAGAGGAAATGGTATTTCAACTTTTAGACCCGTTCCAAGTGGAGGAGCACGACATCCATTTGAAATTTATTTTATTGTCCAAAATGTCGAAGGACTTGAATCAGGAATCTATCATTATTTACCAATGCACAATATCGGTGAAATGAAAGTAACAATCGAACGAATTGGTGATTTACCAGAACAAACTCCAGATACAATTAATGCATTAGTTGTTGGTCAAAAATGGGCTGTTAAAGCGCCGGTATTATTATTTATAAGTTGTATTCCATATCGTGCTGAATGGAGATATAACGATGCAGCTCATCGCGTTATGTTAATTGATTTAGGACATCTGGGACAAAATATGATGTTAAGTGCAACGTCTCTTGGACTAGGTAGTTGTTGTCTTGCTGCATATCATCAAGTTAAATGTGATGCTTTATTTGGGTTTAATGGTATTGATGAATATATTGTTTATGTATTGCCATTTGGTAATGTAAAGAAATAGAATAACATAAATATGTTCGTTAATGTGATTTATTAGACGAACATATTTTTTTGTTAGAAAATATTTTATTAAAGAAAAATATGTACACAACAAACTTTGACAAGATTCGCATAGAGTTTGTGTTATAATAAAGAAAATGTTTTTATAAAATAAATATTACACATACAAAGGGAGGTCAACACTATGTCAAAGTCAAACAGAAACTATATTACATGTTTTTTTAAATTATTTATATCTTTATTAGTGGTCTTTTCTAACTTTACAAACAAACATCAAGTTTCCGCAAATTGTGAACTTGAACAACCTGATTTGATTTTTGAAGAACGTCAAATTTATGAGTTTTTTAGAGACTAAGGGGGGAGTAAAGATGAAAATATTATTATGTATAATAATTATCTTACTTCTCACTTTTTCACTAAGTTCATGTTTGAAAACTTATGAACAAAATCAAAAAGATTACTATCAACCAATGGGTGATGGCATATTATTTAGCTCTAAATATTTCGATTATTTTTTACCACTCTCAACTACTGATGTCGTAACAGCGCAGTTTATAAATAAAAGATTTTTCTCCACTTATTGGTATGAACTTGAATTTCGGGTTATTGATAGAATAATTGGAGATGCGCCGGATACAATTTTCATTTATGAACATAATGAAGCAAGACGAAGTGAAGCTCCATTTTTAAATTATAATTTCGACATAAATCCTACTTATCTATTAATATTAAGTACTCTGAGCAGGTTTTCTGCTATATCAAATTTTAATGAAAATGGCTATCATTTTATTACTGGTATCCCTATTATAAATCTAAATTTTCCAAATAGAAGCACTATGTGGGGAAGAAATATTTCTGAATATTCTATTGCTATTGATTTTTCAGATGAAAATTTAAGCTCTGATGAAATTATCGAAACAGTAAAACATTTAGTTAATAATCTAACATCGTGTTTTATGTGTGAAACTTTTATCAGAGGAAACGATAAAGTTGAAATCATAACTAATAGTGAAAATGTTTTAAAAATTGAAATTCTGGAATTAGATAGAATAGTAGATACTGATACAACAAACGCAGAAGAATTTAATGTTAAAATTCTCGATATTTTAAAGGGTGATATTGATATTGAACTCATTTACACATTACGATTTTTTCAAGATACTGTAACTACTGGCGAAAAACATATCGTCGCAGTAAACAAATCATCTATTACTCCATGGAGAGAAGGTATGAATTGGAGTTTGTATTTTATTTCAAGACACGGAATATTCGATTTCGACCAATTAGATGAAATAAAAGAAATCATCGCAAGTCAAGAAAATAATTATTAACTCAAAAAACCATCATTTGAAGCTCGTATCTATGCTTCAAATAATGGTTTTTAATTACCCCATAAAAATTCTTCTAAAATTAATCCACTTCCAAACAATGCTGTTGCCGATTCGATACCAATAAAACGCAAATGCCATGGTTCATACATATATCCTGTTTCTTCTTCGCGACCGTATGGATAACGAATGATGAATCCGAATAAATGTGCATTTTCACGAATCCATATTCCTTCTGGAGTATGAGAAAATTCTTGAGATAAAGAACCTAGAGCAACCGAAGTAACGTCAATAGCTAGTCCTAGTTGATGTTCGCTATGTCCTGCTCGCGCGCTTGCTCGTCTTGCACGTTCTAAACCATGAACATTAATCCAGTGGTTGTGAGTCGAATATTGAGTCCAAAACGAACGATAACCGCTTGATGCAACCAAAGAGTGACCTGCCAAAGTTGCAGCATTAAATAAATCTTCAGTTGCCCGAGCTGCAGAATTTCTTAAAGAATGCATACCGTTAATACTCGGCACGTTAACTATCGATAAATCGCTTGGAGAAAATGTTTGACACAATCTATAATGTCGATTTACTAATACAAGGTAATTTAAAGCATGACTATTATCAATTAAGGTTGAATAATCCTCTGGAAATCCAGTACTCGGAGGCGGGACTTTGTCAACAGGAGCATCAACATTAATTCGTTGGCGAATATAATCCCCATACTTATCTTTTATGTATCTATAGCCCAAAAGATACGCCTGCTCAATTTGGACATTCCAACGCTTTACTACTTCTTCTTGAATAATATCAGTAACGTCAAAATAAATTTGATGATTAAGTAACCTAACAACAGGAATCTTATACGAAACAACTGCCACCAATTCTAAATTTTCAATTTCTTCATAAACATAAACACTAAAATCAAAAACTAGCTCAAAATCATCACTACTAATTTGAAAATCATAAACCCCAGCATCATTAAACACAAGTTCATCGAACCCAATCGCACCCACTTCCGCAATAATTTCTTGGTTGAATCGAGAATTATCAAACGAGTCATCTAAATCGTCATGAGCTGATATAAAAGATAGAAGCTCTAAATTCAATCCAAAGGTTACTGGAGTTGTATCCGGTACAGCTATCTCAAGTAGGTCCAATTTATCCAAAATTTCCTCATTCGTTAAAAAACTCCCTTCAACAACATTTCCTTGTTTTGTAAATTCTGATGAAATAAAATTGATTTCCTGTGTTATTTCAAAAGTAAATCCTGGTACAACTGCGGGGGAAAATTTTATTGTTTCAGTTGTTTGTGTGGTACAACTAGTCTGAATAAAAAGTAAGAAAATAGTGATAAAAATTATAGTAAAAATTCGATTATTTTTCATAAAAGACTCCTTTAATTTAATTTTTTGGTGCAAAGAAAAAGGGACATCAAAAATTCTATTTTTTTGATTAATTTTATCCCTTAATTTGGTGTGAATGTGCGATTGATAAAACTTCATTTGTGGTCGCACAAACGGTAACCATGAATAAAATTTGTGAGTTTGATGGAACATACCCGTAAATAGGTTGCTTGATTGTCGGATCATAAGTTTTAGATAAGAACATTCCGATATAAGAAAAATTATTTTCGGTTATTTCACTCGGAATCAGATTAATAATGTGTCCGTCCGCATTAAAACTAAAGGATTCGTATAAAACTTGAATCATTGTGTCAACGATATCGGTTTCGGTGAAGCTATAAGTGTTCTTTATAGTGGTTCGCTGATATAGTGTGAGAAGGTCAGTAACATCAAATAAATCACCAATTAATACAGACTTGTTATTATAATGATGCACTGTTAAAGCGTTTATGTTAGGTCGAGATCCATAGAAATTGGTAGCTGCTTCGCTTGTAACAAATGCTGTGAAGGTAAATGCAATAATTATGAACATCGAACTGATAATTTGCATCGGTTTACTTTTTTTTGCCTTCATGACAGAAATGAGACGTTCTTCAATGGAATACTTTGAGAATCCAGATGTGAGCGTTAATTTAAAGTGGGTATTCTCAGCAACACGAATTAATGTTTGTGCATAGGCTTTTTTTGAAACAGCATGATTTTTTACCACCCAATCATCACAAGAAATTTCTAAATCACGATTAGCTAGAATTAATGCAACCCAGACTAGGGGATTAAACCAATATAAACAAATCGCGAGAACACCAAGCATTTTCCATAAAGCATCAAAACGTTTTATATGGTAAAATTCATGATTAAGTATATATTCTAATTGATTTATGTCCTCAACATCAAGATTTTCCGGTAAAACGATTTTCGGATTGATAATTCCATAAGTTACAGGAGTTGTAATTGATTTATCTTGCAAAACCTTTATTTTTCTTTTAATAGGAAATCTGTTTATAATTGATTTTACTGTTAAAGAAGGATGAATTACTGAATTTTTAAACATTGAAGTGTTGTTTAATTCAGCCTTTATTATAATGAAGGCGATAGTTGCGAAGCCAACTCCCCACATAATTTGAAAAAAGGTTATATGTCGATTAGTTTCTTGACCGAGATTGCTATAAGAGTTCAAAATTTCGAGTCTTCGTTCAAGCAAATCTTCTGGATTATCGATTAAAAACGTGGATGTTTCATAAAATTCTGTTTGGGTTGTTGAGGTTTCAATAGAAAAAGGGGATAAAAATGCGATTGGAGATTCAAAGGAAAAGGGGATAAGAAGTCGCAATAAAATAACGCCCCATAAAAGTGGAAATGTTTGTTTTGGTAATTTATCAAGAAAGAAATACCGCAAGATTATAACCGAAATAATTAATATCGAACTAGTAAAAATAATATTTAGCATCGCGGATTACTCCTTTGTATCCAAAGACTCAACCAGCTTTTTCATCCGCGCAATTTCCCGTTTTGATAATTTTTCATCTGTTAGGAAAGCTGACAACAAAGCGCTAGGGGATCCACTAAATAATTTTTTCGTTAAAGACATCGCTTCGTCTTTTTGCACATCTGTTTTAGTAATTAGAGGAATACATCTAAATTTAGGTTCTTCTCGTTTAATTGCCCCTTTTGCAATCAGTTTTTTTATGGTAGAATATGTAGTGTTCACATTCCAACCAATTTCTTCTTCGAGAATCGATGCAATTTCTCTTGCATCTGTTTCTCCATTTTCCCAAAGGATTTCCATAATTCTTAACTCTGAATCAAAAACTTTAATTTTCATAGATATCACAACCCTCTTTTTGAAACGATACGACTTCGGTAGTGTTATTAACCATTTGTATACTATCGTTATAGTATAATTATACTATCACAGTCGTAAAAAGTCAAGTTTAAAGTAGGACTTTTTAGCAAACATCAATTTTCTTCTTAATAACGATTATTTTCTACCTAAAGCTATGATAAAGTATCACAAAATTATATAAATGAGGCTACGTCATGTTTAAAAAAATGGAAAAATATTTATCAGACATATTTGGGCAAGTACCACGACGAATGTATTTTGATGGGGATATAAAACAAATTAGATTACATTATGAATATCGCAAAAAAGAAAATCTCGATCAATTTTTGATTGATGATACAACTTGGAACGATTTATTTATGGATGATGTTTTTAAACGAATTAATTTAAGAACATCAACGCCTGGTGAACAATACCTGTATTATATCCTGCGTAGTCCGTCTATCAACGAAAATCAGTTAAATGAACGAACACAAATCATTGACTATCTTGAGAAAAACCAAATAGAACGCCTAAAATTACATAAACTATTTACAAAGCTTGGTCGAGCAAGAGGAATTGATTTACATTCAGAATTCAATCTCGATTTAAATAATCAAAATTTATATTTATACGTGTTATTATCAATGGGATTTTTATTTGCACCAATAATTGGATTTTTAATCATCCCATCTCAATCATGGTTGTTGTTATATTTTATTTTGGGAGCTATAAATATTTTCACACATATACTCACTAAAAAACAATTTGAATATGAAATTCAAAAAGTAAATTATTTGTTAAGAATAATTCAAACAACAAAAAAAATAAAAAAACAAAAATTCGTTGAAGAAATTCCTGGATATTCAAGATTAAATAAGGCTTTAGAATCTTTGCAAACTATCAATATTATGGCATTTTCAATTGAAAATGAAAGTGGAGAATCAATCACAAATGAATTTTCTCACTTAATAACGTATTTGATAAATAAATTATTATTTGTAGATTTGATTGGGTTCATGATGGTGCGAAAAAAAATAAAAAAATCACAAAATGAAATTTTTACGATTTATGAAGAAATTGGAAAACTTGATGCAGGGATATCAATCGCTTCCTATCGTGCAAGTATTGATAACTTTACAACACCAACGATAGATTTTCATTCAGAAATTCCTTATTTAAAAATTGAAGATGTTGCCCATCCATTACTTGAAAATCCGGTTCTAAACAGCATTAACACAGAAAAATCAGTTTTATTAACTGGATCAAATGCCTCGGGAAAATCCACTTTTTTACGAAGTGTAACTGTAAATGTAATCCTTGCACAAACAATCGGAACAGTACTTGCGAAAAATTATGAAGCGCCCGCATTTTATATTTATACTTCGATGGCAATAACTGACAACCTCTTAACGGGTGATTCATATTTTATCGCAGAAATCAAATCCATGAAACGCATTGTCGATGCAATCAAATCACAAAAACCGGTATTCTGCGTAATAGACGAAATTTTAAGAGGAACAAACACAATCGAACGCATCTGTGCCTCTAGCGAACTCTTACTCCATATGACAACAGAAAATGCTTTAGTATTTGCGGCGACACACGATATGGAGCTATGTCCGATACTCCAAAAAGATTATTCCTTGCAACATTTCACAGAATATATAACTGATGGGGGGGAAGTTAAATTCGATTACTTCTTACGCACAGGGCCGACACGCACAAGAAATGCGATTAAATTGCTAGGTGCTCTAGGTTCTGACGACAAATTAATAAATGCAGCAAATAATCGAGCATCGAGATATAACGAATCAGGAAAATGGAGTTAAATAATTACTAAGAAGTGGATTAAATTAAAAAAGTTTAAAGAGGTAAAGTGTAATGAAATGGTTAGAAATTAGTTATCATACAACGCATGAAAAGTATGAAATAGTGAGTCAAGTATTTATCGATTCTGGTTCAAAAGGCGTATTACTAGAGGATTCCAATACGTTGAATGAAATTACAGAAGATCGTTTTGGAGAAGTTTATCGGTTGAATCCAAACGATTATCCAGAAAGTGGCATTATCGTTAAAGGATATTTAAGTCAAACAAAAAATATCGAAGATCAACTGAATGAACTTAAAAAAAGATTATTCGAAATTGATGAATTTTCATTTGCTAGTCTAAAAATAAATATGCTAGATGAGCAAGATTGGGCCGAAAGTTGGAAAGCTCACTATGAACCGATATTTATAAGTGAAAACTTCGTAATAAAACCTAGTTGGATGCAATCGAATGAAAATAAAAATATCATAGAAGTTTTACTTGATCCAGGAATGGCTTTTGGTTCAGGAACTCACGAAACGACACGCATGTGTTTGAGTTTACTTGAATTTTATGTGACAAATGAATCACAAGTTGTAGATGTCGGTACAGGCTCAGGAATTCTTGCTATCGCTGCTGATAAACTTGGAGCGAAAAACGTATACGGTGTCGATTTAGATGAGATGGCAGTTGTGCGAGCACGAGAAAATGGTGTATTAAATTCAAGTAAAGCAATAATAGAATCTAACAATTTAATGAATGGTGTAACTGCTCTTAACTGGTCACCAAATCTTGTTGTAGCAAATATTCTTGCACCAATTATAATCAATATGTTGACTGACGTTTTTAATGTTTTGCATGATAATGATATATTTATTTGTTCTGGAATAATTTTAGAAGAAGCTGACTCTGTGCGACATGCTTTAAAAAATAATCACTTTGAGATCGTAGAAACTCGCGAAGAAAACGGTTGGATTGCGATAGTTTCGCGTAAAAAAACGACATTTTATAATGATTGTCGTTTGAAATGATTTATGTCATTTTTGATTTCCTCAAATGTATCATCTTTAATTAATGATTTTATCTTAGCTTCAAAAATCCGAAAAGACTCCAGTGTTAACTCGTCTGAAGTTTCAATTGTCGACGCTAATAAAGATTGAAGTTCTTTTTGTTTATCTGGCTTCGCTCTATCAATAACTGCTTTAAAGAAATTTTCTTGCTCTGGATTCATATTTTTTTCACCTTTAAAATTTTATTTATATTAAGTATATAATTAATTGATATTATAATTGAAAGAGGGGATTATATGCAAGTATTAGCTGTTAAAGTTAAACTTTTTATACCATGTGTGCAATCGCTTAAAGAAAAACGACGAATCACAAAAAGTTTAATCGAAAAAACAAAAAATCGCTATAACGTATCTATTTCCGAGGTGGATAACCAAGATTACCACCAAACTCTCACACTTGGAATTGCGGTCGTTACCAATGATCTAGTATTTTCGCAAAAAATACTAAATGAAACGATTAAATATATCGAACTAAATGAAGAAGCTGAGGTAAGAGAAATTGAACACTATTTATAACTTTAAACAACGGTCCATCATACTTGGATTCAAATATTTAAACGAAATATTTTTGGTATTTATTTTATAAATTCGAAATGCAACCGCAGTTTCTATTTCAAGAATACATGTACTAAATTTATTAATAATATCATAGTCCCAAAATCTTAAAACGAGATAACCACTTTCGGTTAATAATTCATTTTCTTTGTTGATTTTTTGCCGTAACCAGTTAGAGTTTAGATTATTTAGTGGCGTATCAACATAAACAGCAATTTTGTAAGTTTCAAATGAAATACACGGTCTACCTGGTAACAAACGATTATTTTTAATAAATTTATAACCATTTTTTTCTAATTTATTGTGTAACATGTTACATGATGTTAATGTTAAATTTCTTAAAGCTATTAAATTATTTACACCGTTCATAATTAATCACCCATTTATATTATGAACAAAAATTACCGTTTTAAGACGTTTTTTTCACATAAATAACTTGTGATATGTATAAAATAAATTAGCGATAAAATAATTAAACCCGTTATGGGAAAATTGTAATATAATAAAAGTGTAAGTGAGCATGTAAAATTTCCGAAGAGTACTTGAAATAGGTATTTCTTTCCAAAACAAAAATATCCTATGAGAGATTATCAAGGAAATTGCGAACTGAAATTGGATAAAAAAGGAGAATAATATATGAAAAAATTTCTATCCACATTACTTATTTTTATTTTTATAGGCCTAATTAATTCAGAGAGTGCATTTGCTCAAATCCCGCAAAGAAGTGATAATTATGCAGTTACGGATTTGGCTAACTTATTTTCTGAAGATACCATTCGTGAGTTGATTGCTCTCAATGATGTTTTATTTGATTCAACTGGAGGAGAAGTTGTTTTTTTAACGATGTACGAAATTCCACAGGGGACTAATATAGAAGATTTTGCTCGTGACGTTTTTAACACTTGGGGTGTTGGTTCTGTGGAGAATAACAACGGTGTTTTGGTTGTAATTTCAGATATAGAAGGCGAAGCATATGTCGTTATTGGCGAAGGTTTGGAGCCATTTATGTCAAATCGATTTTTAGAAGAATCACTAGAAATCTATTTTGCACCTCATTTTGAAGTGGCGGATGATGACATTGCTGCAATTAATCTATTTAACGTCTTCTCCGACCGCATTATTTCATCATTTCCAACTGGTACAGGACTTCCTGAGGTGGTTCAGACTCCAGTAGTTAATCAACAAGTTCAACAAACAACGTCCTCTCAAGGAAGTGGCATAAATATTGGATTAATTATTGTTATCATAATTGTTATTTTCGTTATTATGGGTGCATCTGGTCGTCGAGGTGGCGGTATGATGGGTCCAGGTGGCGGCATGATGCATAGACGCAGACGAGGTGGTATGGGTTCTTTTGCTGGAGGTTTTCTCATGGGAAATATGCTTGGAAGACGACGTCATAGACCACGCGGACCAAGACCTCCAATGGGTGGTGGATCAATGATGGGCCAAGGTGGTTCTTCTACAACATCACGCCCGACTTATACTCGTAGCACACCACCAAGAGCTTCTACATCTCGTGGTGCAGGAACAACTGTTAATCGTGGAACAAGAAGTACTGGACGAAGTTCTGGTGGTGGTTATTCAAGACCATCCGCTGGTCGTAGTAGTGGCGGAGGATTTTCACGTGGCGGTTCAACAAGAAGGGGACGTTAAAAACCAAAACAAAGCACTGTATGTGTAATTAATTTCACATACAGTGCTTTGTTTTTTATTTTTGCATCAAGATAAAATTTTCAAAACTTTGGCGAATATCTCGATTTAACTTTGTATAAACTCCGTTTGGTTTTCGGTAAATTACCGAAGGAACAGTTTGAATATTAAATTGATTTCGAACTGATTGTAAATTAGTATCCATTCGGTTTTGGGTATCTACATAATATACTTTTTGCTTGAGTCGTGGAAATTCATTGGAAAATTCTTGACAATAAGGACAACTAGAACGACCAAAATATATAAACGCATTTTCATTTAAAAAATTCACATCTTTTGAATCAATTTTAACAAAATTTTTAACATTATCATAGTAACTCATAGTATCACTCCAACATTACAATTTTTTATTCATTACTTAATTATAAACAAAGCAATAACATTATATTCCTGAAATCCTAAATTGGTATAGTTAAACATAACGTTAAAAAGTTTAAAATGTATTTTTCATACTTAGAGAGAATCAAGGTATGTGGAAGATTAATAAATCGGTTTTGGTTTACATAATACATATTATAGGAAGTAATATAAAGTCGTAAAAAAATAACCCTATATTTCTAAGGTTATCCAATAATAGGTTTAACTTTGTGTTTGTGTCTCATACATTTTTGCGTAAAAACCATTTAATTGTATTAATTCATCATGCGTACCAATCTCAAGTATTGACCCATTATCGATTACCATGATTATATCTGCTTCACGAATGGTTGATAAACGGTGTGCGATAACAAAACTAGTGCGACCTTTCATTAACTCCAGTAACGCGTTTTGTATTTTTAGTTCGGTTCTTGTATCAATGCTACTAGTTGCTTCGTCTAATATTAAAATAGATGGATCAGCAAGAATTGCACGAGTAATCGCAAGAAGTTGACGTTGACCTTGACTGATATTACTGCCCCCTTCTATTAGTAAAGTTTCATAGCCATCAGGTAAATTCTGAATAAATGAATGCGAAGCAGCCCGTTTTGCCGCTTGATAAATTTCTTCATCACTAGCATTAATCTTTCCATAACGTAAATTTTGCATAATTGTTCCTGAAAATAAATATGTATCTTGCAAAACCATTCCAAAATTTTGTCTTAAACTTGATCTTGTATAAGAATTTATATTTATTCCATCGATTAAAATTTCTCCAGATGTGACTTCATAAAATCTAGTTAAAAGATTAACAATTGTTGTTTTTCCTGCTCCAGTTGGACCGACAATAGCAACAGTAATTCCGGGTGGTATACAAAAGTTCACGTTTTTAATAATGGGTTTGTCTTTAGAATATCCGAAGGTTACATCGTTAAACATTACTCTTCCTTCAAAATTTCCAGCCACAATAGCATCTTCGTCATCAATTTTTTCAATTGGTTCATCCATTATGTCAAATACTCGTTCTGCACCTGCAATTGCTGATTGGAGTGTATTAAAGATATTTGCGATGTCATTTAATGGCCTTGAAAACTGCCGAGAATAGGTTAAAAAGGCGGCGATAACACCAACTGTTATAAGACCATTTACCGCAAGAATTCCCCCAAGAACACTCACTACTGCGAAACCAAAATTTGCAATCACATTCATTAATGGCATCAAAAATCCGGAGTAAATCATCGCTTTAACGCCTACTGTTCTTAATTGATTATTTGAGTGTTCAAAATTTGTAATAAATGAATCTTCTTGATTAAAAGCTCTAACTACTTCAATTCCTGATACACTTTCTTCAATTAATCCGTTAAGTTGACCTAGAATACGTTGTTGATCTCTAAATAATTTACTTGTTTTCTTAGCGACGAATTTTGTTAATAAAAATACGAGTGGAATAATAATCATCGAAGCCGCGGTTAGAATTGGACTCAGAATTAACATCATCACAAAAGTTCCTAGTATAGTAAAAACGCCGCTTATTAAAGCAGTTAAAGAACTTGAAATTGTAGAACTCACATTATCTATATCATTTGTAAGTCTGCTCATAATTTCTCCAGTTGATCTAGTATCAAAAAAAGAAATTGGTAATTTTTGGAGCTTGATAAAAAGAGTATCGCGCATTAATTTGACAATTCGTTGTGACAGATACGCAACCGACCATCCTTGAAATAACGATAGACCGGCATTTAACAAATGAACAGCTATTAAAATAAATAAAATTTTATGCAAACTCGACCAATCAACTAATTCGTTTAAACCTGTGTATGCGTCTACTGCACGTCCAACAAAAAATGGAATAAGCAAAGCTAAACTAGAATGAAGTATAACAGTGCACAAAATAAAAAATAAAGGTCTTTTCTCAGAATCAAAATAATGCCAAAGTTTTTTTAAAGTCCCCACTGTATCTTTCGGTTTAACTTTAGGACCAAATCGTCCTGCTCCACCCCATCTAGGACCAGGCGACAAAGTGGTTTGCGAGTTTTTAACTTGATTGCTCATAATGATCCTCCAATTTACCAATTTGTGAAGCGAAAATTTCTTGATAGATTTTTGAATTTTTTATTAATTCCTGGTGCGACCCTATCGCAGCAATTTTTCCATAATCAAGAACGATTATTTTATCACAGTCTTTAACGCTGGAAATTTTTTGGGCTACAATAATCCGAGTCATTATTTTATCTATCTGGGCCAATTCTTGATTAATCTCTCTTTCTGTAAACGCATCTAACGCACTAAGTGAATCATCTAATATAAGAATGTCCGGCTGACGCACTAGTGCACGTGCTATCGCAAGCCTTTGTCTTTGTCCACCAGAGAAGTTAACACCTTTTTGTTCAACAATTGACTGATATCCATCGGGTAGTGTTTCGATAAAATCGTGAATATTGGCAATTTTTGCTGCTCTATTAATCTCCTCAAGTGTTGCACAAACATTTCCCCATCGAAGATTTTCAAAAATAGTACCAGAAAATAAAACAGCTTTTTGTGGTACAATCGCTACTTTCTCACGTAAAGATTTTGTTGAAATATTGTTTAAAGGTAAATCATCTAAATAAATACATCCAGCATTGGGTTCATAAAACTTTAAAATTAAGTTCACTAATGTACTTTTACCCGAGCCAGTTGCACCGATAATTCCGAGTTTTTCGCCAGATTTTACACTAAAATTGATATCCGATAGCGTTGGTTTTGCATTATCTGTATTATAAATATGCGACACATTTTCAAATCTTAGCGCCGAATCATTAACTAAGTTTTTTTCAAATTCAGAATCTTCAGACAATTCTTTTTCATTTATAACTTCTGCGATACGAATTGCTGAAGCTTTTGCACGAACAAACATCATAAAAACCATACTCATCATTCCAAGTGCACCAGCAATTTGCGTGGTATAAGTTGTAAATGCAATAACTTCCCCTACCCCAATATTGTCTGCCTCAACAAATCTTCCACCTAGCCATAAAATAAGTACTAATCCAAGATTTAAAACTAAAGAAATTGCCGGATTCATAAGAGATGACCATTTCATAGCATTTGTTGACATATTAGCAAGTTCGGCGCTTGATTCTTCAAACTGAGCAAACTCATAATCATAACGATTGAATGCTTTGACGACTCTTACTCCAGAAAGATACTCTCTCATGCGAATATTAACATTGTCAATTGCGATTTGCATCTTTGAAAAAAGTGGGAATGTTTGTTTCATAACAATAAAAATTATTAAGAATACGAGTGGAATTATAATAAGAAGTGTCGTTGATAATTCGATATTTAAGTTTACCGCCATTATTATTGCACCAATACAAATTAGAGGTGCTTTGACAAAAATTCGCATCGTACCATTAAAAAAGTTTTGTACCTGAGTTACATCATTTGTCATTCTTGTTATCAATGAAGCTCTGTTATGAGAATCTATACTCGCGAAACTCAGTTTCTGAGTTTTTTTATAAAGATCACGTCGTAAGTCTGCTCCAAAATTTTGCGACACAATAGAAGCTATAATACTTCTCGTACTCGCAAATAATGCTCCGGATAAAGTCACAATAAGCATTAAAAGTCCGATTTGAAGAATAGCATTTGTATTTTTATCCATAACACCCTCATTAATGATACGGGACATTAAAAGAGGCTGCATTAAATCTGCACCAGCTTCAAGAATTAGAAAAAAGATAGCAAGTAAAAATAATTTCCAATATTTTTTTATATAGGGCGAATAAGCATTCACGTTAAATCCTCCAGTTTATAATATTTTTTATCAATTCCTTAGCTAGTTTTAATAGAAGTGGCGTAAAGTGAAAATTGCCCCTCACGAACTCATGGAGTCTATATTATACCACAACCGTTTTTGGAAAGAAAGCTCTTTTACAATGCAATTCGGAAAAAAACACAAGTGAAATTATCTCAATAATTTCACTTGTGTTTTTTATATTTTATTCACAAAAATTTTATACTCAATTTACTCAACAACAAACATTTTTATCAACTGTATTTCAATTTTTATTTCTTTGACAGTTTTAATTGAAATTTTGATTTTACCACAAAAACGCCGAGTGTTCCGCAAAAGATTCCATATTAACTCAAGTTTCAAAAATTAAACTTACTGCACTTTTAAGTACAACTTTCGGTGGACACATCAGAGTAGCTAATTTTTACTATAACAATCGTCTGCCCTTTTTATTGAATCTAGTTTCAGCTCACAGACACTCGAGGTTATAAGGTGCCAAGCGTGAAAATTAGGATTTTCTAACTTGTCGCGAATTTGCTATTCGTGTGTGACATGTTCACCTAACTTTTTATTCGCCAAAAAATTCATACGCAATTTCTTGACCTTGTTGTATTTTTGCCCATTGTTCTTCTTCTGTCAAATCATTACCATGATCAGTTGATGCAAATCCACATTGATGTGATAAAAATAAACGTTTTTTATCAATTATAGCAGATGCCGTTGTTAGAGCATTTAATACCCTTTCTTCATCATCAAGCTTATTTTTCTTGCTAGATAATAAACCTAACACAACTTCTACATCTTTATTTCTGAAAACTTCTAAAGCTTGTAAAGATCCAGCACGGTCATCATCCCATTCTAAGAAAAATCGATCGTATCTTTGTTTTCCTAAAAATAATTCTGATATCTGTTCATAAGAACCTGTGGACATGTGGCGTGATCGGTAATTTCCACGACAGTTATGGGTCCAAACTTTAAGCCCTAAAATCTTCGCATAATCTATCAACCTGTTGTTTAAATCAATAAACTCATCCGCAAGAGTCGTTAAATCAATATCTTCTTTATCTAATAAAGGTGATGCAAGATTGTCAGCAGCAAACATCGACCAACGGCAATCATCTAGTTGTAATATTTTTCCGCCAGCTTCCGCGTATTCTGAAACAAATTCTTTATAAGCCTGGAGTAAATCTTGTTTTAAATCCGCTAAATCATTATATGAGTCTTGATGTTTAAAATTCGGACTCCACACGAAATCAAAATAAAGATGAGAAGGTGAAGGAATACATAATTTAATCGCATGATCTTTTGTTTCGCTTTGAATTAGTTTAAAAATATCTATAAAGTTATGGTTTTTCGCACTTATTTTACCTGTAACTTTAATCCCCATATCGCGACGAGTTTCAAAAGCAGCTTGCCCATCTTTTTCTCGAAATATCGTCCCCTGCTCCGCAATATATCTTTTAATCCCTTTCATACCCCACAAAAAATCTAAATGCCATATTGATTTTGAAAATTCTCCATCTGAAATAACTTCAATTTTATTTTCTATCTGTTTTTTTACTATATATTTGATTGCTTTTTCTTCAGTCTTTTGGTAGCCCTCTAAATCCTCGTAAAATGGATAAACAATATCCTCACGCCCCTCAATTTCTCTCTTAAATGTTAATAAATCAGCTGGTCGTAATAAACTCCCAACAATATCAAATTTTTTGCTCATAATAAATGCTCCTTCTGGTTCGATTTTTTTAATGATTAATATTTTTTTAAACTAAGACCCACTGAATTAAGGGAATCAGCGACAACAAAACGGATGTGGCAAGAATCAAAAATAATATGTTTATTTTTAGGACTTTCACAACTTTTAAATGCCCTGGACCAAAATACAACGGTGCAGTTATCGTTGCCGATGGTGTTAAACAGGTAATACTTGCTGCAAAGGCAATTAATACAGCAAACATTACTGGGT
>JGI24703J35330_11748826_pt1 | contig 41326 bp, 41 predicted proteins | sample TergutNt197P1_FD_35330 | JGI IMG/M metagenome (IMG submission 35330)
GCATCGGTGAGGGCAAGGTCTGCTTGGGCATTTCTATTGAAAACACTGGCAAACATAAGCCCTGCCGAGCCGATTATACCCATTTCGTCCTTTGTAAATGTACGCGATTTTGTACAATCGTCTATTCTAAAGAAGCCGATTAGCTCATTGTTCATAAATAGCGGCAGACATACAATGGAGAGCATTTCGTATTGGGAAAAAAATGCCTCCTCCTGTGGCGGAAGGTCTGCCAGTGGTGAGTTTATGCTCTCGCCTCGTTCAAATTTTTCCAGCCAGCTCTTCCATTCACTGTATGGGTAGCTAGACCCCAGTGGGACGGACTTTCTCTGCTTTCCTATTTCACTTAACCACTCGTAACGCATCACAAAATGCAACTCATCATCTATTATTTCGTTACGCAATATCTGCACGCGGTCTACCTTTAAGCAACGCCCTACGATTTCCATGCCTTCCATCAATACTTGCATGGTATCCTCTTTGTTTGCGGTCAGTAGAGCCTCTGCGGATTTTATTACTGCGGAGAGCAAGTTTTCGGAGGCTTTTGTCTCCCTCATGTCCTTCATGTATTCTACAAGCAGCGTTTTTCCTTCATATGTTACGCATTCACCAAAAACCTCTACAGGAAGCTCCTCACCGTTTGGTAAACGATACATCCAATCACTGCAATGATAGCTGCCAGCCTCAAAAGCCCCTCTGACAAGCATGTCTGAAAGCTCGGCAGAAGTCGTGCCGCATGGTTGATACTCCGGCAAACAATCCAAATACCTTGCAATGCATTCTTCCTTAGTCTTTATCCCAAAAGTATCCAACAACCGCTGATTGCAATCAATCAGCTTATACGTATCGTCCCATATTTTTATCATCATGGGTGATGCATCCAATAACAAGTCTGCCAGTTCGAGTCCGTGCATACTTCACCTCGGCATTTTTTTTCACTATAACACAAAAAAAGCCACGTTTCCATGGCTTTGTGTTTTTGGCAGATTTTATGTATCCAACCCAAGGCTGATACTGATTGCGCGATTTACCCGACGCATTATATTTTCGTCCAAGCGGCATATTTTTTCGCGCAGTCGTTTTTTATCAATCGTGCGTATTTGTTCCAACAAAATAACAGAGTCCTTTACCAGTGTAGAATTTGCCGAATCAATTTCTATATGCGTAGGTAGTTTTGCTTTATTAATTTGTGATGTAATGGCGGCACAGATTACTGTGGGGCTGTATTTGTTACCCACATCGTTTTGTATAATTAAAACAGGGCGCACTCCGCCTTGCTCTGACCCTATTACGGGACTCAGGTCTGCGTAAAAGATTTCGCCTCTCCATACTTGCACATCTATCACCTCCAACTGATTAGATTGTTCCCACCATTAATTGGAAATATACACTCGAGGGACACGTTTTCCTATACAGCATAAAATTTCGTAACTGATTGTACCCACAGTGTCTGCCAAACACTCGGCACTTATGTTGTTATCTATGGTATCAAGCATTATTACGGGGTCGCCCGGTTTTACATCAGGTATATCCGTGACATCCACCATACACTGGTCCATACAAATGGCACCCGCAATCGGTGCAAACTTTCCGTTAACAAGCACCCTACCGCCATGCGAGAGCCTCCGCGGATAGCCGTCTGCATAGCCTACAGGAAGCACTGCGATTGTACTCGGACGTGTTGTTTTATAGATATGACCGTAGCTTATGCCTACATCAGCAGGCAGCTGTTTTACCATGCTGACCTGCGACATAAAGCGCATGACAGGCTTTAACCCAAACCCCTTACATACTTCTGCCATTTCTCCCGAAGGTGGGTGTCCATACAGCAAAATCCCGGGTCTCACTACATCAAGGAATAAATTTTTCATATGTATATCAAAGTTTTTGCGCAAAATTTGTGATATTGCGCCGGAGTTTGCTGTATGTTTTATGGGAATATGCAGGCCGCGGTCTTGCAGCTCGCCCACCACCCAATTAAAGCGAGCGAGCTGCTCATGCATAAAGCTACTGTCATATGCGTCTGATGTAGCAAAATGGGTGTAGATGCCCTCCGGATACAGATTGGGATTTTTTGAGATGGAGCAGATTTCATCCACGCTTTCTTTTGTTGGTAAAAAGCCCAGACGGCTCATGCCTGTGTCAATTTTTATATGTATAGTCGCCCGCTTATTGTATCGGGCGGCCTGTGACGCTAAAATCACTGCACTTTCCTCACTAAATACAGTCTGCGTCAAATTGTTTTCTATAATGTACGGCAAAAGCGGCTCGGGTGTAAATCCCATGACCAAAATGGGCAGAGTGATTCCGTTTTCTCGCAGGGTAACGCCCTCTTCGCAAATAGCTACGCCAAGCGACCCCACACCGCCCGAAACAAGTGTATGTGCCACAGGCACGGCTCCGTGACCATAGCCGTCTGCTTTTACAATCCCCATGATGTCTACGCCACCAAAATAATTTTTGAGCGACATTAAATTATGCGACAAATGCGCAAGATTAATTTCTGCCCATGCTCTTTGGTACTTCACAAAAAATCACCCAAAATTCAGTTTGTACAAACTATAATGTAAATAATGCGTCTGCCAATGATACGTTTTTCTCAAAAACGTGATATGTAACAACAATACGCTCTGTGCCGTCGCGGTCAAAGACAACTAATTTTACAGGAACCAAGCTCTCGTTGTCTACCCACAAACGCGCAGTGGAAAGATATGGATGGTCGCCGGGTACAGTAGCCTCTAAAACAGTACGCACGCCTTCTTCCATATCCGATACGCTAACAGAAATCTCATCACTTTGCAAATAATTTTTTATAAAACTCGTTAAAAAAATTTCGCTACGTTCCTGTGTTTCGCTTACAAGAAGGTTTACACTGCCGTTTACTCTGCTGTTAAACTGAAATATTTGCTTGTTATCGCTGGTTGTCACACTTCCTGCCACATGCTCAGGTGCAGTGACCTCTACACGGTATTCTCCCGTAATCCTGGCATGTTGGATTGTCTCATATGTATTTACACCCTTGTTTGAACGATACTCAACTGTAGCGATTGCTCGAAAAGTTTCGAGTTCCATGAGCATTTTTTGCACACGCTCAAATGCGGATATTTCTTCCGTGTCTGTGGGTCCTCTCAGGTCGCTCCCTCCACACGCCGCAAAAACAGCCAACAATGTCAGTACGATGGTAATTTGCAATACTTTTTTAAACATAAAAAATTCCCTCCGTTAAATTATTTTTTATAATTATACGAAGGGAATTGAGGTTTAATGCTTAGTCTCTCCCGATGTCGCTGTCACCATGGAGCAAATTGTTTGTTTCCTTAGTAAATTTAATAATATCGTCTACAGTGCCAAAGGCAATGCCTGTGTAGGTATCTGCCGTGCCATAGTATATTGCAATACGCCTCGTAGGCGCGTCTACAAGTGCCGCGCATGGGAAACACACATTTTGTACAAAGCCGACTGTCTCGTATGGCTCCTCCGGGGTAAGCAAATAATTCCCGCTCCTATAAAGCACTTTGGATGGATTTTCCAAATCCAACAACGCCGCACCAAAACTGTAGACATATCCGTTGCATGTAAGTACAACACCGTGATAAATCATGAGCCAGCCCTCGTCGGTCTCTATGGGAATCGGCCCCGCACCTATCTTGAGAGACTGCCACGAGCCACCCGCCTTCATCACACAGCGATGCTTGCCCCAAAACGTCATATCAGGGCTTTCTGAAAGATAAATATCGCCAAACGGCGTATGTCCGTTATCACTTGGGCGCGAAAGAAGTACATAGTTTCCGCCGATTTTACGCGGGAAAAGCACCCCATTACGGTTATGCGGCAAAAACGCATTTTCTAATCGCGTAAATGTCTTAAAATCCCGCGTTTTTCCAAGTCCGATAGTGGGCGACCCTGCAAAAGAAGTACACCACATTATAAAATAATCATCACCGATTTTTGTAACGCGAGGGTCATAGCCATAGGCCGGTTGAAACGGCTTTCCGCTTTCATCCACCCATTTTATGTCTTCGTCGTCCAGTTGCCAGTTGACAGCATCCTTACTCCTGCCAAAATGCAAATGCATGGTGATGTCCTTGTGGTCTGCGCGAAAAACCCCTACAAACTCATCCCCATACGGCACAACCGCACTGTTAAATACCCTTGCCGCCTTAGGCCCCGGGTTTTGTTTGAAAATCGGGTTGCCGCTGTACCGCCAAAGTATTTCTTTATGCCCTGTGGGTTTTTCTTCCCATGGCATATTAGGTATTGCTTGCTCTCCAAATATTTTCGCCATTTTTGCCTCCCCTTTTATACCAATCGTAAGTTTTTAAATAAAACCGACACTGTACCGTCTTGGTGTGTGGTGATTTCCAAATCATCTTCGATGGCTACAAGCTCGGCAGGAAAGCGGATTTCCACGCCATTTTCCGCTTTGATTTTATGTGTAGAAAACTGTTGCTTTACCACCTTTTCACCCAGTGGGACATCCGCAGTGACCCCCGCCTCGCGTAATGTATTGACGTACTGCTCTTTGATTTCACTGTCCTCAAACGCTTTTGCCGCCACATTGTCCATAGAAATAAAACCATCTTCGCTGTCAGATTCGTCCAGTACAGCAGTTTTTATTTTTGCAGACATTTTTGGGTCATTATTAAAATATTCTTCGACAAACTCTGTAGTTACCTCACTGATGAGTACGGCTTGCTCCTTCTTAGAAGGCGTGGTTTCGCAATCCAAAAACATCTCGGAAAAATACATAACACTGTTGCCCTCGATGACCTCGGGCTTTTCGGTAATGCTTATTGGCATTGCCGCTCCCTCCAGGCCGATTAATGCCGCATACTCTACTTTACCACTACTAAACGGCAGAGCGTTACATGTCTTTAGCTGAATATCAGAGCCTTTTGAATTATGCGAGTATACCTCTAAGTAATGTAGCAAAAGAACGGCAAAAAAATCGCCGCTCTTATGACCCACCCTTGCGATTAGCATGTCACAGGGCGGGATTTTTGGATATTTTTTCATGATTGCGTCCATTTTTTCGGCGATTAATTGAGATGTTTCTTTAAAATATTTTTCTCCGTTTTGGTATGCGGTAAGCCAGCCGTAAATCTCTGCATCGGGCTTAAAATCCGCCGTGCGCACCGCAACATTGTTTATTAGTTTCTTCACATGCTTTGTGATAAACGCCTCGCATGTTTCGCTTTCGAAATCCAACTCTGTGTCAGAAAAATTTGATGGAGGCCCATCGTTTCTTAATATATGAAGGATTGCGTTTTTAATTTTAATAGCCACCTTTTGTCCCCCTGCCTACTCTATACTTACTCGTTCTTTTTTTGCATTAAACATCACTGCGATGGTACCCGGACCTGTATGCGCACCTATTACAGGGCCTATGTCATTTACAACAATGTCTATTTCTCCAAATTTTTCGGATAGTAATGTCTTTAATTGCTCTGCACTCTCCGGCACATCACTATGTGCGATGCATACCGGCTCGCCTTTGATGTATTCGTATTTTTCCATATTGTCTACAAAGAGTGAAAGTGCCTTGTTTCGACCGCGAGCTTTGCCTACAGGGGCAAGTTTGCCTGTATCAGAGATGGTCAAAATAGGCTTTACATTTAGCATGGTACCTATCACGGCTTTTGTACCGGAAATCCTGCCACCACGTTTTAGGTGATGCAAGTCATCCGCCATCACCCAGTGATGCAATGTTTTTACTGTTTCTTCTAATATCTCTGCGGCTTCGTTGAGCGTTTTGCCTTCGTCACGGACTTTTGCAGCCTTTATTGCTAAAAGACCTTGTCCCAGTGACGCAGATTTGCTATCTATTGTAATCACCTTGCACCCTGGAAATGTTGCCATTGCTTCACGAGAGGCCAAAATACTCTGGTCATAACTTTTGCTCAACATGGACGACAGGCACATATATAATATGTTTTTTCCGTCTTCAAGATATGGTTTCCATGCATCCATGTATCGATGTGATGTTACTTGTGTAGTTGTGCCTTTTTTGCCTTCTCGCAATGCATTATAAAAATCCTTAACAGGCAACTCTCTATAATCCAGATGGTTGTAATATTCCTTGCCGTCGAGTGTATAAATATACGGTATCACGTTTAAGTCTAAATCTTTTGCCATTTTATCGGGCAAGTCTACTGTCGAGTCAACAAAAATCACATAGTTTTTCATATTTAAAATTCTCCTTTGACTTATTTTACCACTCTTCTTCCAATAATAAACAAAAAACAAGCAGGTGTAAAGCCTTTCTGCTATAATGAGAGTGTTGAAAATTCGTAAAATTAAGTAGTGCGCAGAGAGTGCGCGCTTCAAAGGATGAAAATATATGCAAAAAGAATATCTGTCACCGGTCGGGATTTTAACAATAACCTCTGACGGCGAACATATCACAGAAATAAAATATTTGACTACACGAATGATACAGCAATGCGGCGATGCTGTAATACGTGAATGTGAGAAGGAGCTGGACGCTTACTTTGCGGGCAAATTGCGTGACTTTTCTGTACCTATCAAACCAAAAGGCACAGCATTTCGTATGAAGGTATGGGAAGAATTGCAAAGAATCCCTTATGGTGAGGTAATAAGCTATAAAGAACTCGCAAAAAGAATAGAAAATCCCGCCGCAGTGCGTGCAGTGGGCGGGGCAAACCATCACAATCCGATTAACATAATAATCCCATGCCATAGGGTTATAGGTGCAAACGGCAAACTGACAGGCTATGGCGGAGGGCTTGATAAAAAGGAGTTTTTATTAAACTTAGAACGACAATAAAATCACTACGGAGTAAATACACATCACACCAATAAGTGCGGCCGCATTAAAAAGCATGGCCATATGCTTGCCTATTCCATCCATGAGTGCGACCAGTCTTTTGTCAGCTATTGGCTGTAAAAACGCCGCAACCACTCGATAAATAAATGACATGACAAGCATCTTCAAAAGCGGTGTCGCAAGCACAAAGCACAAAACCAAAACCAATGCTACAAGCACGCCGCTTCTTGCCGCTTGGCTAAAGCTGACCACGGTATCTACCGCCGCAGAAAACGCCCCACCCACCACAGGCACTGCACCTACAACATTTCGCGAAGTACGTATGGCAACATTACTTATGATGGGTGCAGAAAATCGTTGCAATGTAAGCAAAAATGCAAATGCCGCCAAAATCCCCTTTAGTGACCAGCTTGCAATTTTTCGCATTAGTTGTGCCATTTTTTCCAGCTTATGCCCATCGGGTGCGATTTGCCCTGCTATATCGAGTGCGGCAGAAGAAAAAACAAGAGGAATAAATAAACCGGAGATAAACCATGTCACCAGTTGTAACGCAAAAAACATCATCGGCTGAAATGCCGCCGCCCCCACAAAGTTACCACCCATTACCATCAGCCCAATCATAAGCGGTATGGAGGCATACATAAGAGCAGTCACAATACCCACAAGAGAATTTAACATCCCCACGACAATATAAAACGAAGAAACAACTAATAACGCCGCCATCAGATAAGTTACATAAAAGCCCGTTTCACTTGCGGATTTATGCTTAAATGCCTCTGTCAAGCAACTCATCAACGCACCGAGGGTTGCGATTACCACAAGCTGGCGTATTAGTTGTCCATTTGCAATAAATTCTGCAAAAACCACATCCCCAAAGGCTGTAATCACACCACTAAGAGATAGATTAATCTGACCTGTGAGTGCGTCACGCACAAGGTCTGTAAAACGCGGCATACCGGGTCTGTCCAATATCCCTACGTCATAACTGTTTACCACCTCTACAATTTCATCTACAATGCTCATATTCATGGCAATAGACCTGTCACTATTCGCACTATGTCTACGATTACAGGCATCGCCATGATTAGGATGATTACACGACCGGCAAGGTCTATTTTTGCGGCTATTGCTGTTTCGTTTGCGTCGTTACATACACTTGTGCCAAACTCTACGATGTATGCCACGCCAATAACTCGGATAGCCAGTGCGGTATACGCGCCAAACCCCTCTGCCATATCACCCAAATGCCTAACAAAACCTAATGCCTCTGCCATCAAAGGCAAAACCATCAAAAAAATCAAAACCCCTGCCGCCAAAGAGATGAGTAGAGAAATTGCGGGGTTGTAGTTTTTCATAAAAAGTGCAAGCACTACGGCAAGCACACCGATGATTACAATCTGGAATATTACCACTACGCAACCTCCTTCATCGCTCCGCGTACGCGCTTCGTTTATAATTCGAACATAACTCGCAAATGCGTAAACAAATCCGCGATATGCCCCACAATCCAAAACAACACAAGCACTATGCCCGCGATAGTCACCATGGTGGCCTGTTCTTCACGTCCGCCATTTTTTAGCACTTGGTTAAGCACCGTTACCAAAATACCCACTGCCGCGATTTGAAAAAGTAAGCTTATATCCATTTGTGTACCTCCTTTACCACAGCACAACGGTGATTAGCAAACCGCCGATTACGCCAAGGCTGTGATACATCCTCTTGTTTTTGTCTGCCTTACCCCGTAGCGATGTTGTTTTTTCGTCAATGTAGGCTACCGCATATTCAATTGCGTTTTTCTGCATTTCTTTATCCAAATAGCCCAAGGTTTTCCCAAAATCCTCTATTACTGTCCTATCCTCCGGTGCTAAAAGAACTTTGTCGTTTTGGATGAAGGTTATCCATAGCTGATAAGCTGTCTCTCCGTTGGTATCTTTAAGCCCCTCTGCAAAGTTATCAAAGACAAGGCTTACGCCGCCGCTTGTACGTTTAGCGACGTTTTTACAGGCTTCCGCGAGAGTGGAACGCATGTATTCTATTTCCGAGGAAAGAATAAGCAGTGCTTTTTTAAATTCCAATAAATCCTGTACACGAAAGCTTTCCTTGGCGGCAAAAAACAGCCCAAGCCCAACCGAACCCACCATAATAAGGAGCATCCCTGCGACTCTAATAAACATGCGGCTTCCCCACTCCTTCCAATACAATAAAACGCTCAAAAACATTTCGGCGTAACAGCGCGGCGAGGGATGGATTTTGTTTTACATCGTCCATATCGCGTCCATGCACTGTGCATATCAGCTTTATTCCCGCGTTTAGGACTGTCTCAACGGCACGCACATCTTGTTCTCCCCCCAACTCGTCCACCGCGATTACATCCGGTGACATCCCACGCAAAAGCATAATCATTGCATGAGCTTTTGGGCAGCCATCTATGACATCCGTGCGGAGGCCAACGTCGTTTTGTGGGATTCCACGGAAACATCCCGCGATTTCTGAGCGTTCGTCAGCCAGGCCAATGGTTAGTCCCCCATCAGAAAGTTGCCTCACAATATCGCGCAAAAGTGTTGTTTTTCCAAAAGCGGGCGGAGAAATTATCATAGTGTGCGGGATTTCCGAAGAAAGATGCGGCATTATTTTGTCCGCACAGCCTATGACAGCATGGGCAATACGGATGTTTATTCCGCTTATATGCCGCCAAGTTTTTACCGCACCGTTTTCTGTCACGACTTGACCCGACACCCCTACCCTATGCCCCCCGGGCAGAGTGATATACCCCGCCGAAAGCTCTGCTTCGTATGCATAAAAAGAATGCTGACTAATCCGCTCCATAGTCTCACGTATATCCTCGGCAGTAGGGAAAAAAGTGTCACGCATAGGGATTTCCTGCCCGCGTAATTTCAAAATCATCGGCTTGTCCACCCTAAGGCGGATTTCCGATATATTTTCCAATCCGCCAAATGCGTCCAAATGCGCAATAACTTGTACACCAAGAAATCTCTTTATACTCTCCACATCAACCACCTCATTTGATTTGCTTTATAACTATATGATGGTTGTCCGTGGTTAAGTACAAAAAAAGAGCTACCCTAAGGCAACCCTTTGTTTCACTATAATATTTACGGTTTTGCAAAAACTAACTGCGGAGTCTTGGGCTGTGTCGAGTATCTGACGTAGAAAACAATGACAGAAATAATTTTTGCTGATTCTATTAGAATACCCATGATGTTCCAGCGGAAGTCGCCGTACAAAATATTAATCGGCGTTTGTGTAAGCAAGACAACCACGGCATAAAACACAACGGCAACACGTACATAGTGTACGCCCGGCAAATATTGCCCTACAACAAATCCTAACGCAACTACCAATCCGAGTATATGGAGCCATCTTACTTGTTCCGGAGCGTTAAGCACAGTAACCGTACCTGCGACTATGGCTATTACAATCATCACAAGCAGGAAGTTGAGTCCAATTTCCTTGCTCTGCGGTGTGTTTTTTTTGAAAATTACGTAGAATACAAGATTGCGAACGGTACTGTACACTGCGGCGATGATAAGCGACATCTGCGTATCCATACCGGTAGAAATACCGATAGCAACAAACATCGCCATCCAGAACAAACTACCTATACCCGTGACCAAAAAATACTTTGTTTTGTCCTTAATTTGATATGACGAAAACTCGAATGCTATTGTAATCAGCCCCAAGATTTGGGCGATAATATACCATGTGTTAATCATGCCGCATCTCCTATCATTTCATATTTTTTGCAATACGCAAACGCTAACGCTCCCGGCCCTGCATGTGTACCGATTGCCGCGCCTACCTCTGTTATTGGGTTGTCGATTTCCATGCCGAGTGACAGCTCTGTATTTGCTTTAAAATTAACCGCGTCATCCTCACTTAGGATATGGCCTATGCTTAGGTTAACGTTTTTCTTTTCTTCTTGTAATGCGGCTACGATTCCCTCTTGAATCATTTTTAAGGCATTCTTTTTTCCGCGTACACTATCGAGCTGTGAGACCTGTCCATCCTCCAGTTGCAAAATCGGTCGCAGTCCTAAAATCCCGCCGACAAAAGCCGTCGTAGGTCCGATTCGTCCGCCTCTTTTAAGATACTCCACAGTGTCCAGAGTAAAGTAGACACGAGTAGTTTTAAGGATTTTCTCTGCATAAGAAACGGTTTTTTGCAAATTAAAGTTAGCCTTTTGCATTTTTAGTATTTCGCGCAATATCAGTCCCTGACCTACACTCGCGCTCAAGGTGTCGATTACTTTGATGACACTGTTTGGATAGTCATCGCTTAGGATTCCTGCGGCGAGTGTCGCACTATTGTATGAGCCGCTCAATTTTGAAGAAATTGTGATAACAACAAGGTCTTTGCCCGATTCCAGATGTGGCTTCATTACATCTATATAATCCTGCGGGCTGGGCTGGGCTGTTTTTGGAAAAACACCCTTTTCTTCTAACAATCGCTTGAAATAATCTTCTTTTGTGATATCAACGCCTTCTTTTAAATGACCATCATCCTCAAATGTGATGTAAAAAGGAACTACCTCTATGTTGTACTTTCTAGCTTCCTCTTTTGTAAAGTCACAACCGCCGTCCGAAATAATTTGATACATGGTATTACCTCCTCATGATTTTTGGGTTACACTAATATAGACAGAAAAAAAAATGGTTGGTTGCAACGGTTGCAGAAAAATTTCTGTCTATATTAGTGAGGATGGTGATTTAATGGAAGATGCAGAAATTTTGGATATGTACTTTAGCAGAGAAGAAGCGGCTTTATCTGAAACAAAAACAAAATACGGCAGACGACTGTTTAAAGTATCAAACAACATACTACACAGTTCGGAAGATGCAGAAGAAAACGTAAACGATACTCTTTTAAAAAGCTGGAATGTAATCCCACCGAGCCGCCCCTTAATGTTTGGCGCGTTTTTGGCAAAAATCGCTCGCAATCTTTCGCTAAACAAATGGGAAGCAAAAAATGCCGCAAAGCGCGGCGGTGGAGAAGTGGGTATAATGCTCGGGGAACTTGAAGAGTGCATACCTTCAGCGGACAACAGTCCGGAAGAAGCCCACGAAGCCCTTGTCGTAACCGATACAATAAACATATTCTTAAGTACACTGGACAAACCTGCAAGGGTGGCATTTATACTACGCTACTTCCACAGCGAAAGCATAAGCACGATAAGTACACGTTTCAAAATGAGCGAAAGCAAAATAAAATCATTATTGTTTCGCACAAGAAAAAAGCTGCGCACACATCTCGAAAAGGAGGGAATAACAATATGAAAGAAAAGAGACTATTGCTTTGCATAGGCGAAATAAGCGACATATTTTTAGAAGAGGCCGAAACCGCAATTTTTGCAATATCAAAGCGAAAAAAAATCGCTAAGTATGGCGCGTTGGCCGCTGCCGCTGCTGTTGGCATCGCACTCACGTACAAATTTGTACTCTACCGACGCGCAAATACACAGGTTGTAGCTAAAATCGCATAAATCTTTTTTTTTCGGCTTTTTATGTTATACTCTTAGTCAACCTAAAATATATGGAAATATAGGGGGACTAAAAATGAATTTATCTAAAGCGATAAAAGCATTCGCAGGATTATTATTTCTGCCTGTGCTTTTATTTTCTTGTGGCGGAAATCAAACAGTAGACGACAGTCAAACCTTACTCCCATTTCGTAATGGTGTGTTTTCCGGTGTTAGTGTGGGTTATCTTGGTGACATACATGTAGAGGTCGAAGTTGCGGATGGTCGGATTGTGCGTCTGGATGTCACGCAACATGAAGAAACCCCGGGCTTTGCTTACCCTACTTTTGAAATAATGCGGGCTGCTATTACTTTTAATCAAAATACCGATGTTTCGTTGGTTACAGGTGCTACGTCTACGTCCAGAGCTTTTAGGGAAGCGGTGGAGTCTGCCTTGGTACAGGCGGGTGTTTCGCTTGCACAGCTTAGACCCGGTGCTACGACCGCACCCGGTATCGCTGTGGCCGGTGGTGTTGATGTTGCGCAGGCACCCGTTGCTGTTGTTACGCTTGATACTTCTTTGTCTGCGGCGGCATTGTTGGCTTTGCCTGTTTCTACAGCGAACTTTACGCCCGGGGATTTTATTGTAACTGTTCCCGGTTGGCAGGAAGCACCTATGACGGTGCAGGTTTCTTTTACAGAAAATCAAATCGTTGGTATAGAAATTCTTGACCACAATGAGTCTATGTATGGCTCCGGCTGGGGTTTTAGGGCAATGCCCGCTACACAGGACCAGATTCTTGTGAGGCAATCTACACAGGATATCGACGTGTTTACCGGTGCGACTATAACAAGAAACGCCATTGTAAACGCTGTGGAATACGCCATTGTACAAGCCGGTGCAGACCCTGTGCAGTTAGTACCACAGTTTATTACCGAACCTTTGCCCGGCGATAGGTTTATCCCGGGCTTTATAGAAGTAAATGTACCTGCAAATACGATGGATATATATGGCAATCCACTCACAGAGGGTGCAATGAGGATGCTGTATAGCCAATATGCCGACATGAATCTACGCCTGTCCTTTGGAAGAAACGAATTCCATTTGCATAGTGGTGGTGGCTTTGGTCTGGGTCAAGGTAATGGCGGCCATGGAGAGTCTGTATATGGAGCGGGCGAAATTGGCGGAGGTGCATTAGGCGGATGGTGGTTTAGGCAAGTGGTAAACCATCAGGTAAACGATAGGCAATCTACACAAAACATAGACATCGTTACAGGTGCTACTATGTCTGCGGCCGCGATTATTTGGGGTGTTGAACAGGGCATGATTGCGCAGGGCGCAAACCCGACACAAATCACACCGATAACATATCCGCGTGTACAAATCCACCGCAATCCATCCGGAGAATCTACCGACCCGTTTTTTGAGCCAAGTATATATACAGTGACAGTAAATGCATGGGGTGGCCCTATGGTAGTTAGGGTGACGCTCGACAGGACTAATGTACGTCGTATCGAGGTGCTGGAGCATAACGAAACTGAGTCTTTTTGGGATATGGTATGGGGTGCCGGTGCAGACCATATAATGCGCAATGGTATTCTGCTTGCGGGTGCGAGTGGGCTTGATGATGTTGACCTTGTTACCGGTGCTACTGTTTCGTCAGCCGCCTTGGTCGAAGCTGTTCGTTTAGCTATGGAAGAAGCGTGGATAAACTAAACTTTGGAGGTTAGTCATGACCCTATTTAAAAATCTTAGAATCGGTGCAAAATTAGCTTTTGGTTTTTGTGTTTTGTTGGTTGTCTTATTTATCATCACGGCGATGTCATTTATTTCTTTGATTGGGATAGAAAGGGATTACTCCAATATTTTTTATTACCCTTCTGCACAGCACGAAAAGCTTAATGCTATCGAACTGTATCTACTTGACTCTAGGCGCATAACCGCACTTTCTGCCCTAAATGCAAGTAACGAGGACGCGCTTAACGGCTTGGAGCGAGAAATAGCGGACACAAGGGCTCTTATCGTACAAAATGTAAATGCAGTAAGGGCAAGCTTTGAAAACGACCCTCTTGTTTCAGAAGAAGTACAGCAAAAACGACTACGCCAGCTTCACCTGCTAGAAAACCTAATGTACATCTATATAGATGGTTTTGTGCCTTCTATTATCACATTATCTCGTGCGGGGCATCAGGCAATAGCACTTAATCTTATAAACGAAGCCGCTGGTGGTTTGTTTAAAAATGTGTACAACGAGTTTACGGTTTTGCATTATGACATACGCGACTACATGTACAGCACAAGAGATGCCATCAGCGCGTCAAACAATGACACTCTAGCGATGATGTTTGCTATCACCGCTATCGCAACAGTGCTTGGTTTAATTATTGCCTTCATCGTAACAAAAATGATTACAAAACCTGTAACAGACGTAGTCTATGCAATAGAAAACATGGCAAACGGAAACCTAAACGTAAACATAAAAGATGATGCAAAAGACGAAACAGGCAAACTCGCAAGGGCAGCAAAAACAATGGCAAGCACACTAAAACGCTTGATAAACGAAATGGACAATATGGCAAACGACCATGACAAGGGTGAGATAGACACCTTTATAAAAGCCGAAAGTTTTAATGGCGACTACGGTACAGTTGCTACAAAAATCAATGGAATGCTAAAGTCGTCGCTGTCTACACAAAATCGAGCAATAGAGACATTTGTAAAAATAGCAGAAGGCGATTTTGCCGCAGATATAGAAAAACTACCCGGCAAAAAAGCCAAAATAAACGATGCAATAAGCGAAATGCGCACAAGGATAGAATCCGTAAGCGACGAAGTAAACATGCTAATAAACCAAGCGGCAAACAAGGGACAACTATCCGTAAGCATCGACGAAAGCAAATACGATGGCGGATGGCTAACAATAATGAAGGGGCTAAACTCCCTAACACAGGCGGTAAACACCCCGATAGTAGAAATAAGAGACGTAATGGCGCGCCTAAACAACGGCCATTTTGACAAAACTGTAGTAGGCGATTACAAGGGCGACTTTTTGACAATAAAAGAAGCTGTAAACGAGGTAGTATCGGCATTAAACAAATATGTAGCAGAGATAAACATATGCCTAAACGAAATCGCAGAGGGCAATCTAACGCATAAATCCACGATGAACTTTGTTGGTGAGTTTTCTAAAATAGGCGAATCTATGGGGCATATCACAAATTCATTAAACAAAACGATGACAGAAATCAACTCGGCATCGGGTCAAGTATTGGCGGGTGCAAAACAAATAGCATCGAGTGCAATGGATTTGGCAAATGGTGCAACAGAACAAGCAAGCTCGATAGAAGAATTAAACGCCTCGATAGATACAATAAATAAACAAACAAGCGACAATGCAGAAAGTGCGATGGAGGCAAGCAGTATATCTGTAAAATCTACAGAAAACGCCCGCGAGGGTAATAATGCGATGTCGAGTATGATGGACTCGATGCAACAAATAAAAGAATCGAGCCAAAATATTTCTAAGATAATAGGAACGATACAAGAGATTGCATTCCAAACAAATCTGCTCGCGCTAAATGCCGCGGTAGAAGCAGCAAGAGCAGGCGAACATGGAAAAGGCTTTGCAGTAGTGGCAGAAGAGGTAAGAAACCTGGCATCAAGAAGCCAAAAAGCCGCAACAGAAACCACAGGGCTAATCCAAACCTCAATAGATAAAGTAGAAATGGGCAACGAAATAGCAGACAAAACATCGGAATCCCTAAACGTCATAGTGTCAAACGCAGACGATGTTTTACAGATAATAAACAAAATAGCAGAAGCCTCAAAGGAGCAAGCCGAAGCAATAGAGCAAGTAAGCATAGGGCTAAACCAAATATCCCAAGTAGTACAGAGCAACTCAGCGGTATCAGAAGAAGCCGCGGCAGCATCCGAGGAGCTAACCTCACAGGCAGAAATACTACAACAGCTTGTGGATTTCTTTAAGATTTGATTACTGTACCATCTGCAAGCACCCATATCGCCTGCGCACCAAAATCTTGCATCAGCCTTTTTCCTTCTTCTATGTCCATGATAAAGGCTGCAAGCGAAAGATTTTCTGCTACGATACTGCTGGGGTGCATTACCGTAACAGATGCGGCAACCGAAGCGGGCATCAGCGTACTTGGGTCAATAATATGGTGCATCCTAACCCCATCCACAACAAAATAACGTCGATAATCACCGCTGGTAAAAACAGCGGTATTTTTTGTAAAAATCACATCTATTATTTCGCCCCGGTTATTTGGGTCTGTTACACCTACGCCCCATGCGTCCCTATCCACACTACGTGGTGCTTGTGCAAGAAACATATCACCACCGACAGAAAGCGTAAAAGATTCAAACCCTTTTTCCATGACAAAATTTGCTGTTTTTTCTATAGCAAAGCCTTTGCCTATACTCCCGATGTCCAAGGACATACCCTCGTATCGCAAAAACACCGTACTTTCTTCTGCATTTATCACAATGTCGTTGATGTTTGTTAGCTTGCTTGCATAGATTAGTGCTTCCATATCTGGCAAAGTATTTGCGGATGATGATATATACTCACGCCAAATTTTTGTCACTGCACCTATCGCTATATTTACTACCCCATTTGTTTGGTGGTAGGCTTTCTTGCCTATAGTTAAAACTTCTATAATATCCTCATGTACTTTTACAGACGCGATACCCGCATTTCTATTTATGGTATAAATATTATTTATGCCTTGATACTCATTAAACATATCAAACAATATATGAAAATGGTGCAACTGCTCATGGATTACATTGCTAAAATATTCAAATTCCTCAATAGTCTCGGCATAACCTATCACGCTGGTAAATGTATCAAACACATCAAAAAACATAACATTAAACCGTTCGTAGTTTTCTTCTTCATAAGAAGCACAGCCCATAAAAACCAAAAGAATAAATAAAACCATAAATTTATACATCTTCATCCCCCATTAATTCTATTAAAAGCAGGAATAATAATTTTCAAAAACATCCCGGTGACTGTCCCAAAAACTGCACCGGTAATAATAAGCACAGGAAAATAAAAAACAAACAATCTAAAATCCCAAAGAAAAATGCAAGCAACAACAAGCTGTCCAACATTAAAGCCAATAGCACCCGCAACGCTATAAATAACATAAGAAATCCTTTGCCTAAACATAAAAAAAAGCACAAGCATAATAATAACCGAAAAAACCCCACCGGAAAAACTTAAAAGCCCGGCAACAGGCCCACGCAACAAAAATCCAAAAAGGGCCTTTAGACCCACCATAACAAACGCATCTTTTTTACCGACAAAAAAAAACACATACATAACAATAACATTAGCAAGCCCAATCTTACTAAACTGAGGAGGCAACATAGGAAGCGCGGGCATAGCTCTCTCTATCAAAAGTAAAACAAAAACCATAGCAAGCATCATACCCATAAATGTAATCTTTTTTACATCAACCACCCAAAGCCCACCCCTACCTGTTTTTTACGAACAAATCTATCCCGGCACTATCCGCGTCTTCTCCTAAAATAGCCAAAACCGTATTGTTTGGCAAACAAACAGCCATTTGCCCGACGCGGCGTAAAAACCCCACATGCACGCACACCTTATCAGGGCAATCCGACTCCAAAAACGCAATTTGCCCATCTCTAATCTCAAACACAATATTTTCATTAGACGGCAAAGTAAATATCAAATCATCATCAAGGCTAAAAGTTGTAACACCAAAGAGACATGTAATCTGCGCAAAAACACCATCATCCCGCCTAAAAAAATAACGAGAAACCAGCAACAGTCCGCCCAAAATCAGAATAATACCTACAATAATAAAATCTTTTTTTGTCAAATCGCCACCCGCCCCCACGAAATTTTATGCTAAAAAATATACTTTGTAAACCCTGGGGAAATGCGCTTAAAGCAAAAAAGTTTGACAACGACAGGGTGGGAATGGTATTATCCCCACAACAGACCATCGGTCGGTCTACAATTCCTTTTTAAACGATAGGAGTGGTATATATGTCACGACGCATTGACCCGCAAAAAACTATTGCAAACATTCTCACGGTCTCGGAAAAGCTCTTTTTGGAAAAAGGCTACGAAAAGACAACAACACAAGAGATTGTAAATGAAAGCGGCTTATCAAAAGGTACGATTTTTCACCACTTCAAATCAAAAGAGGATATTTTGTCCGCAGTACTGGAAAAGCATAACGACTACACGGCAAAGGATATGCACAGATGGCTTTCCGAAATGGAAACATTGACATCGAGAGAAAAAATCGAGGGATTGTTTAATCGGTTTTATGAAGAAGCAGAAAGAACGCCACTATCAAAGTTAGCACTCACCTCCCAAAGCTCTCGACTTATTCTTGAGGATTTGAGGGTATGGGAAAAAAAAATATCACCCATCATCACAACACTTATACAACAAGGCAATATCGACAAATCAATCAACACAGATTTCCCGGAAGAATGCGCCCACCTGTTTAATTTGCTGTTTTGTCTATGGTGTGACCCTGTCACACTCGCCTGCGATGCAGAAGGTTTGCACAGACGTTTGCGTTTTATCCAACACACAATGAGGCTACTGGGTGTCGATGTTGCAAGCGACGAGTTTATAGAAAAATCTATGAAGTTTGCAGAAGACCTATATAAAAAATAGCGCGAGCGCGCTTCGAAAGAGGGATGATTATGAAAATCAAAAACAACCGTATATGGCTATTAGTTATTATACTGGTAAGCTACTTTGTCGTCGGATTTCCCGACGGCGCGTTTACTGTATCATGGGATGCCATGGAACTTGGCTTGGGCTTGGTCACATTTCACTCCGGGATTATTTTAGTGGGATATTCGGTGACATATACATTGGCGGGCATTATCCTTGCAAGCTTAAACCGTTTTATAAAATTACAGACCATATATCTGTTTGGGCTTATCATTATGGCATTGGGTTTCGTAGGGCTTGCATTTTCTGCAAACTTCATTATGGCGTTGATTACAATAACCGTTTACGGATTTGGCACGGGTGCCATGGCATCCAGCATGAATGCCTATATGGCAAAACATTTTAGTGCAAAACAGAATAACTTGATGCACTTTTTTTGGGGAGCCGGAGCCGCTGTTAGTCCGCTCATCATGGGACGATTGTTGGTTTTGGACTTTAGCCAAACTTATGTACCGGGTGTGGGATATGATTTTAATGTATACGAATACGGCTGGACAGCAGGTTATCTTGTAATTGCAGGTATCGTAGGAATTGTAGGCCTCATGCTGCTCATCAGTATGTACAAAAAAATCTGGATTGATGATGACGGTCGAGCAGACGAAGCGGTACAAACACATGAGACGAGCGAGCGAAAAAAACACCTCACAAAAAAATGGCATGAAGCGGTAGAAATTCTTACATTTTTCTTTCTTGGCGGCACAGATTATACGGTTGTATTCTTTACCAGCACTGTACTCATGCGTGAGCGGGGTTTTACCATTGCAGAGGTCGCGATATTCTCTACTATGTATTATGTAGGGATGACGCTTGGTCGTTTGGTCTTTGGCTGGCTTGCAAAATGGCTCAAAGAAATCACGATTATCCGCATCGGTATTGTCATTGCTGTCACAGGGGTTTTGACACTATGGTTTACCAGTAGCATTGTGGGTATGGCCTTTGCCGGATTTGGGCTTGGCCCATTGCTCCCCACCCTAGTCTGCGACACGTCAAATCGCTTTAAACCAAAGCTGATTTCAAAACTGGTGGGTTATGAACTTGCAGCATTTGGTGCCGGTATTGCGGTTTTGTTTTTCATCACCAGCGTGGTTTTGACTTTGACAACATACGAAGCATTATTCCCCATCGTCTTATCTTTTATATTATTAGTATTCCTATGCAATGAAATATTGCAACGCGCATGGAAAACAAGCTAGACGACTGTTTCTTGTATACCTTCTGCAATAGCATATGCAACTTTATCTATGTCCAGCTTTGCCATATCCTGAGGGTTGTTTAAATATGCTACTTCCAACAAAACCGTAGGCATGTGGGTAAGACGAAGAATGCCAAAGCCATCCAATCCTTTTGGATTTACATTCGTAAAAACGCCGTGATTTTGCAATCCAAGAGACGCAAGGCGGGCTAAAATTGCGTCTGCAAGCTTTTTTGCCCGCCCATTCCACATAGTAGCATCCCTTATACTCACAAACGCCTCAGAGCCTGTCTCCGGGGTGCCATCATTACTATTTAGGTGTATTTCTACCACTGCATCTACATTGTTATCGTTTGCAAGCTTTGCATCGTGTGTGATACTACGCTCTGTGTCGGTTACGTGATTATTGATAACCACGTAACCCCACTCCCGCAGAATCGCCGTTACTGCATTCGAAATAGCCAGCGTAAAGACTTTTTCTTCATGCCCGTTTGCTCTTGCTCCATGGTCGCTTCCTCCATGCCCTGCAAATACCGCTATTTTTTTTGCCACGAGATTACTCCCTCTCATATGGCCAAGAATTTATACCGCCAAAGTCATAAACATTTGTATATCCCATGGAAATCAGCTCATAAACCGCGTCGCGACTTCTTACGCCGCTACGACAGTAGACAAGTATCAATGCATCCTTGTCTGCAAGCACCGTCCCTGCTTTATCACGTATCGTATAGTTTGGCAACAAAATAGCTCCCGGTATCCTGCCTGCATCAAATTCTTCTGGCGTTCTTACATCCACGATAATTGCATTTGATTTCATTTTTTCTCGTGCTTCCGATGCAGTTATAAAATAGTTCCTGTTCATTTCGATTTCTTCCCCCCTAAAGAAACGCGTATCTATCGCGTTTTCTTCATTTTCATATGGCACTTTATATAGTGAAAATTCACTGTAGTGCCATGCCGTGGCGAGAATAAAGATTATAATAAATGATATAATTTTTATTTTCATGGCAAATTGCTCCTGATTTTATAGTATGCAAGGGGGGTAAAATTGGTGTTTTCAGAGGTCGCCTAAAACGCCTTGTACTCGAAAATGGAAAACAAGGCGCGGTTATCACTATCTTCACCGTTTGATGAAGCGTACATACCTATTGTGTTACCTACAAAACCACCTGCGACATCTGTACTCAACATCCTTGCATCGACTGATAAAAGGATGTCAGTATCACTGACAGCATCAGTACCAAAAGTAAATTCCATTACCTGTTCTTTCGCACAAACCCTAAGATATAGGGGTTTGTCAGAGTTAACAATTGGACTTTCGTACAAGGTTGTAAGCACTTCGTTTTCGCATTTTATTATTTTTATTAAATCTTTTGTTTGCACAAATTGATAGTGAAATTTTCTGCTCTGAAATATCACAAGTCCGGCGCATTCATTTTCATTTTTTGGAGAAAACTGCATTTTTGCCACGACCTCAAAGCTTTTGTGTTGTTGGCGGACACAGAGGTAGCTTACGCTTTCCTTTTCAATAATTTTATTCTTGTTTAAACGAAGATGAAGCCCATCCGTATCGAGTTTATGGTCATCAGGGATGGGATTGCGAAGATGTAACAGATTGATGGGGAGCTTAGACGCACCAGTAAAGTCAAAGCTCGTGCGCTGATGAAATGTCACCGGAGGCAAGTCGGGGAATCGTTCTGTAGAACGCACAAGCCCTACTCCATAGTTAAACACAGGCCAGTCATCCTCCCATGCAACAGGCACAAGAAAGGTCTCGCGTCCGAGGTTTCTGTATCGCCCGCCATATGGACGTGATGCCAGCAACACCGCCCACCATTCTCCGTGTTGCGTCTCTACAAGGTCTGAGTGGCCTACGTTTACTATAGGATAGTCCCTGCCCAAATGACGATGTGTCAGTATAGGATTTGACTTATGACCTTCGTAATAACCGGTTAATGTTTTGCTGCGAGCTACAGTGATTGCATGTTCGTGACCTGTGCCGCCTTCGGATATAAGCAGATAATACCAGTCACCTTTTTTGTAAATATGTGGGCCTTCAGGCCATACTGCATTTTTTAGCGCGCTATGCCAGATTACATGGCGTTCGCCCACCAGTTTCATTTCTTTAAGGTCAAGTTCTTGTAGGTATATATCATTGTCTCCATAGTATTTGCCGTCGGGTTTTTCGCATGTACCGTGGTAGTAACACTTGCCATTCTCAAAGTACAGCGATGGGTCTATACCAACTGCCCCCTCCAAAAAGAATGGCTCAGACCATGGCCCTGCCGGATTTTTTGCAGTAACAATAAAGTTTCCGCCGCCTGATACATTGGTGGTAATCATATAAAAAATACCATCGTTGTATCGGATAGTAGGTGCAAATATACCTTGGCTAACCTCAGTATTGGCCAAAGGCAGCTGCGAATCGCGTGTCAAAACATTGCCTATTTGCTTCCAATGCACCAAGTCTTTGCTATGAAAAATCGGCACACCCGGAAAGTAAGCAAAAGTAGAAGTAACAAGGTAATAATCTTCATCCACCCTGCACACCGATGGGTCAGGATAAAATCCGGGCAAAATCGGGTTTTCGAAAGTTTGCATAATTAACACTCCTCTTTTATAAAATTGCTGTTATAATAACATGGACAAATGTTAAGAAAAAGAGATGGGAGCGTTCAAATGAAAAAATATTTTTTAGGCGTGGATGGCGGCAATACAAAAACGGACTATGTACTATTCACAATCGACGGCAAATATGTAGACATGTTGCATACAAGCACATGCAGTCATGAGCAATTTGAAAACGGTTTTGACGGAATGGAATCAACGATGCGTGATCAACTAGACGAAATTCTATCCCGCAATGACATAAAAGTGAAAGATATTGCAGCTGCGGGCTTTGGTTTGGCTGGTGCAGACTTGCCGTGGCAGGTAAAAGAACTAAAAAAACGTGTAGAAAAAATAGGTTTTACCAAATACGGATTGGCTAACGACGGTATTTTGGGTATCAAAGCAGAGTCAGAAAGCGGTGCAGGCATTTGCGCAGTTAACGGAACAGGCACAGTTGTAATAGGAATAAACGGACGTGGAGATATTTTGCAAATCGGCGGTGTAGGCCCTCTATCCGGAGATACCGCCGGAGGGAGTTACATCCGCGACAGAATCATTGCAACATTGTATGATTTCCATTATCGTTGTGGTGAGGACTCATCGATGTTTAATGATGTGTTGGAGTTGCTCCATGCCGAACCACATGATTTGTTATCAGTGATGGGCGATTATGACATGCTGACTATGTATATGCGAGACATAATAAAACTGGGAGCGAAGGCCGCCATGGAGGGTGACAAGACGGCAAAAAAAATATTCGACGACATAGGCATAAGCATCGGAAAATCAGCCGCAGGATGTATCAACCGCTTGGATTTTACGGGTCAAGGCACGGCAGATTCTCCGCTTACAATCGTACAAGTGGGAAGTATATGGCACAAAATCCCCTACGAGGGTATGAACGCCTCCTTCCTAAAAACAGTGCAAGATTTAAGCGGCAAACAATGCAGAATCCTTCCGCTGGAAACAACAGCCGCAGTAGGAGGCGTATTATGGGCAAAAGAAATCGCAGACAAGGAAATCCCGTCTGCGACATTTAGGAGCAGGGTAGTTCAAGGGGCTAAATAGCCCCTTTTTTAATTCAAAATATTTATTCCCAAATACCTGCGTTTCTAAATTGCTCGGCATTGGCGCTTGTGATAATCGGAGAGTACATAACATTTATTTTGTCAAAAGATTCTCCTGCGAGAATCCGTGCCATTACTGCGACACCCTCCGCGCCTATTACGTTGGCATCATTATGGCCTGTTGCCCTAAAGTTACCGCCTTCGAGTATAGCTTGGATGGCAGGGTTTGCGCCGTCGATACCTGCAAAGAACATTTCGTCAGAACGCCCCGCGTCCGCGGCAGCAGATTGCGCACCAAAAGCCATTGAGTCGTTTTCTGTAAATACTACATCAATTTGCGGTAATCTGGCGAGCATGTTTTCCATTGCGGTCTTTCCGCCGTCGGTAGACCATCCGGCAAAGTCAGGAGATACCTCAATATTAAAATTGCCTGCTGCATTAAGAGCCCTCGTTACGCCAGCGGTGCGATTTATACCGATTGTGTTTTCCGGCGGGCCGCCTCTGATGATGACCGCTGTACCACCTTCAGGCAGACGAGAAACAATATATTCTCCGATTTGCCCACCCATGAACTCGTTATCAGGGCCTACCCATGCGGTAAAGTTTTGCGAATCAAACATGCGGTCTACAAGTACAACAGGAATGCTTGCCGCTTCGGCAGCGTCGAGTGCGGCAGGTATGTCATTAAACCAAGCACCGGAAATAATAATACCGTCTACACCTTGCGCGATAAAATTTTCTACATGAGCTACGAGCTGTGCATCGTTGCCGTCAGCATTTGTTGCGTGCATAGTCCAGCCACGCTCTTCGCCGGCCGCTACCACAGCATTGCGCATCCCGGTAAAATAATCACCCAGAGCAAGGTTTGCCATGCCGATTACGATTTCACCATCATCGTCATTTCCGCAAGCGGTGAAAAGCCCCATCAACATAACCACCGCAATCACTAATAAAAATCTTTTTGCTTTCATTTTAAAAGCACCTCCATAAATTTTTTATTTTAGTCACATACTCATCCTCGTTTTTTTGAGCCGGAGCTGTGAATTAAAACCACAATGATAATAATCAACCCTTTTAGAATCCATTGCCAATACGTATCCACATTGCGCAACGATAAAAGATTGTTCATTACTGCTAAAATCAAGACACCAAGCAGAGTACCCTGTATTGTACCTTTTCCGCCTGAAAGGCTTGCACCGCCTATTACACATGCGGCTATTGCGTCGAGTTCAAATGCGCCACCGAGTGACGGCTGTATATTTCCAAGCCGAGAAGCGAGTAAAATACCGCCCAACCCGGAACATATGCCGGAAATCACATATGCAGTGATAATACCCTTTTGTACAGAAATCCCTGCGAGCCTAACTGTTTCGCGATTGCCACCGATAGCGATTATGCTACGACCAAGAGGCGTAAGATTCAAAAAAATCGCCCCTATGATAAACATTGCTACCATAATCATCGCAGATATTGGTATCCCAAAAGCTACGGCAGAGCCAAGCGTGGTAAATGCAGGGAAAGCACGTGTGCTAATCGACATTTCGGAAACAACATATATCAACCCGCGTATAAGTGTCATCATCGCCAAGGTGACAACAAACGGAGCCAGCTTAAACCTTGCAATAATAAAGCCATTTACAAATCCCCAAAACGCTCCCGTTCCTATGCCAAGTAAAAACGCCGCCCATATAGGTAAGCCCCAATGAACTGTTGCAGTGGCGGCAATGATGGCCGAAAACCCAACTACAGAGCCTACGGACAGGTCTATCCCGCCTGTCAAAATAACAAAAAGCATTCCTAGAGACAGCAGTCCGGGTATTGTCGTCATCTGCCGCATAAGGTTTGTGAGGTTTGCGGAGGTAAAGAAAACGCCGCTTGTTAAAGGATTGGCGATAAGCGCGAGTACAACAATCACTAATGTTAAAATAATCGGCGCGGTTACGTCCTTACCCGAAATCACTATTTTTTTCATTATTTAATGCCTCCAATCGCATATGCCAAAACTTCTTCTTCATCGGTATCTGCCGCATTCAGCTCTTTTACCAAACACCCCTCTCGCATAACCAAAACCCTATCCGCCATAGATATTGCCTCCGTTAAATCAGAAGAAACCATCAAAATAGAGATGCCTGACGACGCAAGCTCATCAATCTTTTGATATATCTCTGCACGAGTTGCCATATCTACACCGCGGGTCGGCTCATCCAATATCAGAATCGAAGGATTTGTTAACAGCCACTTAGAAATAACAACTTTTTGCTGGTTGCCTCCGGAAAGCTGCCATGCCTCCATTACCCGACAATGTGAAGGCTGTATAGAAAACTCATTTATCATAGCCTCTGATTTGTTTCGCCTCTCAGATAATGAAAGAAAAAAGCCGCGCATAGTAGCTAAGTTTACATTCTCGTTAACATTATGCATAAGTACAAGTCCCGTGCGCTGTCGGTTTTCGGTTACTAGGGCAAGCCCGCTTTCGATTGCTTTTGCAGGTGAGTTGAATGACTTTGCTTCACCGCCAATAGAGACACTACCACTTTGCAATCGCCTTGCCCCAAAAATCGCTTCTACAAGCTCACTGCGCCCTGCGCCGACTAGCCCAAAAAGTGATAAGACTTCACCCGCTCGCAGTCCAAAGCTTACATCTTTAAATTCCCCGACTCGGGTTAGCCCCTCTGCCGCTAATGTAATTCTTCCAAAAGACTCACGACGTTTGGGATAAATAACATCTATCTTTCGACCCGCCATGAGTGTAATGATTTCATCTTCGGTCACTTCTTTCGGGTCCAACTCGGCGACAAAACTACCATCTTTTAAAATTACAATCCTGTCGGCCAAATCTAAAACCTCTTGCAATCTATGCGATACATACAAAACAAGGGTGCCTTGGTCACGCAACCGCCTAACCAATGAATATAGCGAGTCCAAATCCGACCCCGAAAGCACTGCAGAAGGCTCATCGAGTATCAAAATTTTTGGATTGGAAACCAATGCTTTTGCGATTTCTACCATCTGCTGTTTTGCAATTGGCAAATCAAGTATTTTTGATGTCTCATCAACAGAATTAAAACCGACAGATGCGAGTATTTTCTTAGCACGGACACGAGCAGTTTTCCAATCAATAAAACCACCACGCATAGGCAAAACGCCCAACAAAAGGTTTTCTGTCACCGATAATTCAGGCACCAAAGATAATTCCTGATACACAGTGCAAATTCCGCTATTAATAGAGTCGCGAGGTTCTTTTAGATTTAGCGGCGTACCGTCCATTTCCAAAGTACCCGAATCTTTTGTAACGGCTCCTGCTAAAATTTTGATAAGCGTAGATTTGCCTGCACCATTTGCTCCGACAATCGCCACGACTTGGCCATAATCGGCACTAAGGTTAATGCCGTGCAAAACTTGTGCAAATCCGTATGACTTACGTATATCCCGAAGCACTAAAGACATTTTTTCACGCCCTTAAACCTCAAAAATAAATTCTATTTCTACTGTAATATCACCGGGCAACTCGTTTGCACCTATGGCAGAACGCGCACCCACACCTCGCTCTTCGCCAAAAATATCCGACAGTAGCTGTGATGCTCCATTTGCGACTTCCGGTTGTCTGCCAAATCCCTCCGCACTTGCCACAAACACCAGTAGCTTGACCACTGATTTTATTTTATTCAAATCGCCTATGTGGCGATGGAGATTGCTTAGAGCATTAAGCACACAAAGACGAGCCGCATGTTGTCCCTCTTCAATTGTACGCTCTTTCCCCACTTTGCCTGCTATTAATGGCACGCCGTTTTCTGTTGGACCTTGTCCGGAAACATATAACATATTTTCCACCTGTTTGACCGGTTTAAAAATCCCTGCCAGTGGGGGTGGAGCAGGCAATGTGATTTGCAGTTCTTCTAATTTCTTATAAATATCCATGTTTTACACCAACCCATCATTTTTTTTCATTGTTTTTTCTTACCATATCCAAGAGATTGTAAAAAGTATATTTAGTAATCCCTAAGGCTTCACATATTTTTTCTCCCGCTTTTGTGATTAAAAACACGCCTTTTTTGTCAAGAAATTCTATGAGCCGCATTTTATCGTCCTTTGTCATTTCCTCAACAGGCTTGCCGATAAAGCTGACTCCGCGCTCAAAAATATTTTCTGTCAGGTCATGTATATTGCTTGCATGGAACTCCTCGACATTTGTGCCTGCCGACTCTAAGCCTATATTGTATCTGTTTTGGTTATGAAGATATGTCTCAAACCGCAAGCTTTCAGTAATATCCATGTTAACGCAAACAGAGTATCTGACGTTTTGCTCTTCATCTTTTAAATAAATGGAGGATGAACGCAAAATTTTGCCATCCCTTGTGGTAGTAAAATAGTTGAATTTGTCGCCATCTTTGACTGTACCTCGTATTACCTCAAGTCCCAGATTGCTACCGCAGTCACCTACCCTGCGACCTGTGACATGCCCATTACGTATATCAATAATAGTGCTATCATATGGCAAAGAAAGGTCGTGCAATACAATCTCGCAATTAGAGCCAAACTGCTGCTCAATTAAATTCACCACTTGTGTAAGTACATTTGTCATCGAAATCATTACAACCCGCCTCCGAAACGCAATATATCAAAACAAAACTTTGGTGTCAACGGTTTTTGTTGTGCATATTGCAAATTAATTGCACAAAAACGCCCTGTTACAATGTGGGATGTGACATATTATCACGCCATCCGCCAAACAAAAATTTTGTTTTCGTGTTTTTAAAATTCAACATAATCGGGAATACTGTAATAAACATCAATTTTTGGAAGTGATTATGATGGCAGAAAAATTTATCGTAACACCATGCGAGTCGTTACGAGGAAACATCGAAATCGGAGGAGCAAAAAATGCGGTGTTGCCTGTATTGGCAGCCGCACTTTTAACAGAAGAGTCATGCACACTACAAAACGTGCCTTCTTTGAGCGATGTGGACTCTATGCGCATCCTCATAGAGTCGCTTGGCGCGAAAACAACGACCACCGGAAAAGGAACAATACTCGTAGACGCAAGCAATATAACATCACTGGAAGCCCCTTATGAGACGGTTGGCAAACTACGCGCATCTTTTTTAGTTATGGGGCCACTACTTGCGCGATTTGGGCAAGCAAAAATTCCGCTGCCGGGTGGATGTCCCATAGGCTCACGACCTGTAGATTTGCATTTAAAAGGTTTTGCGGCGCTGGGAGCAGACATAGACCACTCCCATGGGTTTGTAACAGCCACAGCAAACAAATTGCATGGTGCAAAAATTTACCTTGACTTCCCCAGTGTGGGCGCGACAGAAAACATTATGATGGCCGCAGCTCTTGCAGAGGGGCAGACAATTTTGGAAAACTGTGCAAGCGAACCAGAAATAGTAGACCTTGCAAACTTTTTGAATAGCATAGGCGGCAAAATCCGAGGAGCCGGGACCGATACAATAAAAATAGAAGGCGTGTCGCGCCTTCACTCCAAAAATATAAAGCACAGCATAATCCCCGACCGTATCGAAGCGGGTACATTCATGGTGGCGGCCGCAATAACACGCGGTGATGTGACCCTCACAAATGTACTTGCCGACCACGTAAAGCCCGTTACTGCCAAGCTAAAAGAAGCAAATATTTTTGTAGAAGAGAGTGATAACGGTATACGTGTCTTTTGTGACAAAAAAATGGATGCAAAGGCGGCTGACTTAAAAACTTTACCATATCCCGGGTTTCCCACAGATATGCAGGCACAATTTATGAGCCTGTTAGCAACAGCAAGCGGCACAAGTGTTATTACAGAGACTGTGTTCGAAAATAGATTTATGCAAGTGGGTGAGCTAAAGCGCATGGGCGCGGAAATAAAAATAGAGAGTCGCAGTGCGATTATTGAAGGTGTAAAAAGTTTGACAGGCGCACAGGTAGTCGCGAGCGACCTTAGAGCAGGAGCCGCATTAGTCCTTGCCTCACTCCGTGCCGATGGAATAACCGAAATCACAGGCATCCACCACATAGACCGAGGCTATGACCATCTGGAGTTACAACTAAACCAACTAGGCGCGAGAATCGAAAGGGTGAGTGAAAAAACAATAGACACACAAGCATAAATAATGCATAATTGAATCCATGCCTTAATGGTCGGATGGCAGAAACGAGGTGTATGGATGAAGTCAATCTTTACAACAAAACTGTCTTTGATACTCATAGTCCTATCTATTGCCAGCGTGTTCTTCATATGGTTAGTTACAAACATATTTGTCAGAGACGTATTTTACGAAAATTTGCGTCAGTCTGCCATGCGAGACCAAGCTGTGTACGCCAGTGATATAGATGAGTGGTTTGCGGTTGCGAGGGAAAGGGTGCGCAGCCTTTCTGTAGTTATACCACTGCTGGCAGACGAGGACGCAATGGAAGAGTTGGCAATTAGCTTTGTGGAAAGCAACGAGGCTATCGAAAATGTTTTTATTGGGTTTAGTGATGGCCGTATTGTTAATGGGGTCGGCTGGGTTGCTCCGGAAGGGTGGTCATCAACGGATAGACCGTGGTACATAGAAGCGCGTGCCGTGCCGGTAGGCGATATTGTTGTTACAGGGTCTTATCTTTCGTATGCCAGCGGGAATATCGCCGTTTCTGTTGCTACGTATGTACCGTATCTTGGTGGCGTTGGAGCAACGGTAGGCACAGCTATTCCGATTAATACAATACTCGAAAAAATTTCACAGCACCCTGTGATGGCAGAGGGCTACTTGATTTTGGTAGACATGGCAAATAATGGCGAAATCATTTTGCACGCAAACGAAGCATATAATCCGTCTCCCTACGGTATAGCAAAAAACATCGGAGATATTTATAATGCGGATGTTTTTTTGCCTCATTTGTGCAACACAAGCATTGTGCAATTTTATGATATGCATCTTGGCTCTTCTTATATGATTACGTTGCCGCTAGAAGAGGTGGACTGGACACTGATTGCAATAATACCTACCGCAGCAACTGATGCCACTGTTGCCAGATATACATATACCATATTGGCGGTTTTTGTTGTTTTGGTCTTGTTGATTTTGAGTATTGCGATTATTGCAATGAACTTCTTTAAAAACATTGAATCGCTAAAGCAAGAAGAATCAAAACTACACCAGACAATAGATGAAAAAAACACCACCATGGAGATGCTAAGCCTTTTTATTGACCATATGCCGCTTGGATGCAGTTTGCGCACAAATGATTTTGAAATAATAGATGGAAATAAAACGGTACTGACCATGTTTGGTTTAGATGACAAACAATCATATCTCGATAACTGGAGAAAGCTCGTACCGACCTACCAGCCCGATGGCACCCTGTCCTCCGAGCTAATGCAAAAGCATATCAAAATCGCAATGGAGACTGGACATACAAATGTAGAATGGATGCTGCAAAAGCTTGATGGTACACTAATCCCTGCAGAAAGTACAATAGTACGTACAAAATGGCGTAACCATGATGGCATGGTGGTGTTTGTTCGCGATTTGACAGAAATATATGACTACAAACGAGAAAAGGAAGAAATGTTGCACAAGCTGGAAAGGGCATTAAACGAAGCAAAAGTAGCAAACAGAGCAAAGAGTAATTTTTTGGCAAACATGAGTCACGAAATAAGGACACCTCTAAACGCCATCAAAGGCATGATGACAATAGGGAAGCTATCTTCTGACCAGGGCAAAAAGAATCAAGCTTTTGAGCGAATAGAAACAGCCTCTGACTTCTTGCTGGGGATTATCAACGATGTATTGGAAATGTCAAAAATCGAAGCGGGCAAATTTGAGTTAAACAACGCCCCATTCTCATTGAATAAGGTCGTCGCAGATGTCGCAGATATTTTGAGTATACAAGTCAACGCGAAAAATATCATACTGGAAACAAATATTGATGAGACAATTCCTAAATCCATAATAGGAGACAAAACCCGCATGTCGCAGGTTTTGACAAATTTATTAACAAACGCAATAAAATTCACTCCGGACGATGGTGTAGTCAAATTAAATATTAACCATAAAAAATTAAGTAACAAAGAGCTGGTACTACGTGCCGAGGTTAGTGACACGGGCATCGGGATTTCAAAGGAGCAACAAAGCAGGCTGTTTGACGCATTTGAACAGGTGGAAAACGACTCGTCGCGCAAGTATGGCGGCACAGGTCTGGGGCTTGCCATAACAAAGAAAATTGTAGAGCAAATGGGTGGCAAGATTACTGTGGAGTCGGAGCTTGGTCATGGTGCGACTTTTAAATTCACCCTGTTTTTTGGCATTGATACATCAAATGAATCACCCCAAAACACCATGCTCCAAGCAATCGAAGATATTTTTAAGGGTAAGCGAATCTTGCTGACAGACGACGTGGAGCTTAACCGCGAAATTGTAATGTCATTGCTGGAGCCAACAGGCATACAAATCGACTGCGCCACAAATGGTATGGAAGCATTAAGCATGTTCCAAAATGCAAAGGAGAGCTATGATACAATCCTCATGGACATACAAATGCCACATATGGATGGTCATACAGCCACGCGCCGCATCCGCGAGTTGCCGTTTGACTGGGCAAAGCAAATCCCCATCATCGCAATAACAGCAAACGCATTTCAAGAGGACATAGACCAATGTAAAGAAAGCGGCATGAACGACCATCTAGGCAAGCCGCTGGATATAAAACTGGTAATACAAAAATTGGATAGATATTTGACAAAATAGGGGGAGACATATGAAACTTTATGTAATGCAATGTGGTGTGCTGTACAGCGAAAAAGGCGTTTTTGTAAAAGGCTGTGATGGCATAAAATTTGATGTTCCTGTACCATACTTTCTAATCCAACATGAAAAGGGCTATGTTCTATTCGACTCAGGTCACAACAAAAACACCATAACAAACACAAAATCACTAAACTCTGTCATACTCGACTCGTTTTGTCCTGCTGAATTTGGTGACGGGTTTGTGTTGGAATCTTTAAAAAATCTGGGCGTTAGTCCCGAAGAAATCGTGTACCATGTATGTTCGCATCTGCATTTTGACCATGCGGGCGGCGTAGGGCTTTTTCCGAACGCCACATATGTAGTGCAAGAAGAAGAACTGCTCTTTGCCAACTCCCCTCCCCCTGCGATGGAGGCCGTCTACTTTCGTGAGGATTTTGACAAAGAGGTAAAGTGGTTAAAGCTTAGGGGAAACAAGGACAATAAATATGACCTTTTTGGAGATGGAAAACTAATCATATACTACACGCCCGGCCATACCCCGGGTACACAGTCACTACTGGTAAATCTGGAAAAATCACCACCTGTGCTACTGGCTCAAGACGCATGTTTTACGGAAGAAAATCTAAACGAACAAAAACTACCGGGCGCAGTAAACAATGGTGAGCAGTACATGGAAACATTAAAGATATTTAAAAAAATGCAGGATAATGGTGTAAAAATCATCACCGGCCATGACCCCATACCTTGGCAGGGACTAAAAAAATCACCTGAGTTTTATGCCTAAAAACGGACTAAAGATTAATGAGCCGCAACTCGTTGACAGGCTTGTTAACATTTTGTCTGCTCGTAAATATTTCTGTTTCTATTGCCAAAAACTCGCCGCTGATGTATTCCTTAAATATTTCGGCGGCGTTTTCTATTTGGCTTTCTTCTAATTGTATGCAGTAATATATCCCCTGCGGAATTGTTTCTTGATTTTCAGTTTTACGAGGTATTTCTATAAAATAGCTGTACATATCATTCTTACGCATTATGCCGTATTCAAAAAAACCAAAATCATCCTCCGCCCAAGATATATCCCCATAGGATTTTAGCATTTTCATTCTGTCTATGTTTTCTAATGAGTCACCGCAGGGTAATGTACTAAAATTTTTTTGGGGAATTTTTCGAGTATATATTTGCTCGAGATTATGCTGTTCTGCCAATTCAATCTGTTGCTCTGCCTTGTCGATTAGCTCTAGCCCTTTTTTCAGTGAAACTATTTTTTTTTCTGCGATTTCGCGTCCTTTTTTTAAAAATTTTATTAAATCCATTGTGCCGTCGTTATCTACAAACTTCGACATTTCTGACAGGGGAATGTCCAACTCTATACATAGCATTATCATTTCGACCATATGTGACTGGTCCAATGTGTAATACCTGTATCCCGTATCGGGCGATACATAGGCAGGCTTTAATACATTAATCCGTTCATAGTAACGAAGAGACTTTATGCCTGCACCTGTTATTTTTGACAAATCACCTATGGATATGAGATTACTTTTTCGGCTCATAAAAGCCTCCTCATTTAATAAAAAAGTATTGACTCTCCCATAATGGTACACATTACAATCGCCTTTGTCAAAGAGGTGATACTATGTCAAAGTTTTTGGAACATATGAAGCCATATCACGGTATGATGCTTGCAGTGGTTGTATTTCTTGCAGTAGAAGCGTATATCGCATTGATTTTGCCCGGGTATATGGCGGATATAGTCAATGACGGCGTTTTGCCCGGTCATTTGCCCGTGATTTGGCGCAACGGTTTGATTATGCTTGGGCTTACTTTTTTTAGTGTTTTTGTTGCGGTAATTACGGGTTTTTTTACGGCAAGGACTGCGGTTGGTGTATCAAATGACCTAAGGGAAGCTGTCTATGAAAAGGTACTTAGTTTTTCTGATGCCGAGATTAATCGCTTTAATACATCGTCGCTGATTACACGAACCACAAACGATATTACACAAGTGCAAAACACGCTCATGATGGCGATACGCCAGTTTATCTACGCGCCAATAATAGCCATAGGTGGGATTATCCGCGGACTGGAGCGCAGTACGGATTTATCATGGATTGTGGTGGGGGCTACGGCAATCATGCTTACACTTATGGGGATTTTGTTTTTTATTGCATTACCGAAATATAAAAAATGGCAGGATTTAATAGACCGTGTCAATCAGGTCTCGCGTGAAAATCTAAGTGGAATTTTGGTCGTGCGTGCATTTTCTACACAAGCATTCGAGAAGGGGCGTTTTGGAAAGGCAAATAGTGACTTGGCAAGCACAGAGCGTTTTGTCAACCAGACTTTTGCCTTTATGACACCGATTATCTCGCTTGTTTTAAACCTGACAACCGCACTTATTGTATGGGTAGGTGCGCATCAGGTATCGGCGTTCCGGGCCGATATTGGTGATATTTTTGCCTTTTTGCAATACGGAATGTTAATTATATTCTCGTTTTTGATGATTTCTATGATGTTTATTTTTGTGCCGCGTGCAGTGGTCAGCATGAATCGTATAAATGAAGTTTTGCATACAGACGGCAGTATTTTTTATAGCGAAAATCCCAAAACCTTCTCGTCGGATTTTGATGGGACGGTTGAGTTTAGGGATGTGACCTTTAAATACCCTGATGCACAAGAGGATGACGAAAATGTGCTGGAAAACATATCGTTTGTTGCCCGCCCCGGTGAAACAACCGCCATCATCGGTGCAACGGGTGTAGGCAAATCTACGATTTTCAAACTTTTGCTACGGTTCTTTGACGTAACCGGTGGCGGTATATATGTCGGCGGCTTAGACATCCGCGATGTTAATAAAGAAGAACTCCATCACAAAATCGGATATGTATCACAAAAAGCATCACTTTTTACAGGCACAATCCGCTCAAACCTACTCTATGCAGACAAAAATGCCACAGAAAAAAAAATAAAAACCGCCGTAGAGATTTCGCAATCAGTGGCATTCATCGAGTCAAAACCTGACGGCTATGACTCAAATGTTGCTCAGGGTGGCTCAAACTTCTCAGGGGGCCAAAGGCAGCGGCTTTCTATTGCGCGGGCATTGGTCAAGGATGCACAAATAAATTTATTCGATGACAGCTTTTCGGCATTGGATGTAAAAACCGATGCACTTTTACGCGCCGCGCTAAAAAAGATGGATAATAAAACGACAATCATAATAGCACAGCGAGTTTCTTCCATAATGGATGCAGACCAAATCCTCGTCCTCGACCATAGCAAAATCGTGGGCATGGGCAAGCATCATGACCTGATTAAAACCTGCGAAGTATATAGAGAAATAGCAGATTCACAGCTGTCGGAAGCGGAAGGCGAGGTGACGATATGAACGAAGATAGTGGCATGGACTCCATGATGGGACTCGGCGGCGAAGGTGTAGCAGAAAAAGCTAAAGACCCGGCAAAGACCATCCGCAAGCTCATCGCCTACCTTGCGCCACAGAGGGTCGCGCTTATATTTGTCATCATGCTCGCCATAGTCTCCACGGTGTTTGCCGTAATCGGTCCGCGAATTATGGGGCGTGTAACAACGACGCTCGTAGACGGCATAGTCGCGCATTGGATGGGAACGGGTCTACTCACGGATTTCCGGCATATGGGCAATCTTACAATGATTCTCATCATCCTGTACATCATAAGCGCGCTCTGTAACTTTTTTCAAGAAATAATAATGGCAAGGCTTTCTGTAAAAGTGACATATGAACTACGAGAGAAAATTTCTGAAAAAATGCATCGCTTGCCCATAAACTACTATGACACACGCTCGCAAGGAGAAGTATTGTCACGTATGACAAACGACGTGGACATGATTAGCCAAACGCTAAGCACAAACCTTACGCAGTTGATTTCTTCTGCCACTACAATAGTCGGCACATTGGTGATGATGATTACTATAAGCATTTCTATGACAGCCGCCGCGCTTGTTGTGATTCCACTTTCTATGTGGATAATGATGGTCGTGTTAAATAAGTCTCATGTGTTTTTTAGCAAACAACAAGAAGCCCTCGGCAGACTAAACGGCATAGTAGAAGAAACATACAGTTCGCATAATGTAGTGCGTTCCTACAATGGAGAACAGGATGCACTGGCAAAATTTAAGGATGCTAATAAGGACGTGCGTTCCTCAGGCTGGAAGGCGCAGTTTATGGCAAACATAGTCGAGCCGATTTTTGGGCTGGTGGGCAATCTCGGATATGTACTCGTCACAGTAATGGGTGGGTGGCTGGTGGTACAACGCGCCATTACCATAGGTGATGTACAGGCGTTTATACAATATATACAGACCTTCACGTATCCGCTGGGCGAAATCGGTGCGGCGGGCAACATGCTACAAGGTACGATTGCCGCCGCAGAGCGAGTTTTCGAGTTTTTGGAAGAAGAGGAAGAAGTCCCCGACCCCATCACCTCTGCTCACAAGGATAGCTACGAAGGCTATGTAAGCTTCCGAAATGTGCGCTTTGGCTACAGCCCGGACAAAATCATTTTGCATGATTTTTCAAAGGAGGTAAAACCCGGACAAAAAATCGCAATAGTGGGACCTACGGGCGCAGGCAAAACCACCGTCGTAAAACTGCTAATGCGTTTTTATGAACTCAATAGCGGCAAAATCCTCATAGACGGCATAGACTCCACCGAATTTTCTCGCGCAGAGCTACGACAAATCTTTGGGATGGTTTTGCAAGACACATGGCTGTACAACGCGACCATCATGGAAAACATCCGATACGGCTCACCACATGCCACCGACGAAGAGGTAATAGCCGCCGCGAAAGCCGCACACTGCCACAAATTCATACGCACACTGCCCGGTGGATACAATATGATTTTAAACGAAGAAGCATCAAATATCTCGCAGGGGCAAAAACAACTCTTTACCATCGCCCGCGTGATATTAAAAAACCCCGCCATTCTTATACTTGACGAGGCAACGAGTTCCATTGACACCCGCACCGAGGTACTAATCCAAGGCGCGATGAAGGAGCTGATGCGAGGACGCACATCCTTTGTAATAGCGCATAGGCTTTCTACCATAAAGGACGCTGATGTCATATTTGTCATGAAGGAAGGTGACATCATAGAGCAAGGCTCTCACGAAAAATTATTGGAGCAAAAGGGGTTTTATGCAGATTTATATAATTCCCAGTTTACCGAAGTAGCGTAAATAATCAAATTGCGCGCAAAGAGTGCGCATGTCAGGAGAAAAAACAGCATGAAAAAATTTTTAATCATTTTGACAGTTACCCTACTCCTAGTAGGGGGTGCGGCTACAGGCATTTATTTTATATGGCGAAGCACCGGGTATCTCACAACCGACAACGCCCGCGTCACCACAACACTTGTGGGGATTAACCCAACCATGCCCGGAACTCTCGAACGTTTTACGCTATACGAAGGCCGATACGTGACAGAAAATGAAATCATCGGATGGGTAGAAAACGCAGAAACAATGCGCGCACCCTTCGACGGAATCGTCATACACACAGGCGCACGTCAAGACCAGCAAGTCACACCCGCTGATACGCTGGCCGTCATCGCAGATATAAACAACATACACATACAAGCCAATATCGAAGAAACCGACATTGCTAATTTATATCGCGGTCTCCGCGTATATGTCACAATCGACCCCTTCGGTAGCCATGAGTTTATGGGATATATATCAGAAATTGCCCGAGTCACCAGCGCGGAACTCACGGGTCAAGCAATGTTTTTTAACACGGGAGGCACATTCACTCGTGTCACACACCTAATCCCCATCGAAATCACCCTGCATGACGACATCGTACTCGATAATTTTATAGGCGTTAATGCAAGGGTGCGGATTCCGATTAGATAAAGCGAGTTATTTCGCTATAGAAATGGAGAATAGAAGATGAATAAAATATTTTGCATGATGGCTTGTTTTGTTTGTTTGTCTGCTTTGCTCACGGCGTGTGCGTCCAACGATGTACTGCCCACCACAACGATTTTGGATAACCGGAGCAGCTCTACCCCCGACAGTATAACTGTACGCGGCGTGGTAGAAAGCGTAGAGAGCAGGAACATCTACTCCACATTAGGTTTTGTGGTGGAACGTGTGTATGCCGAGGTCGGTGACGATGTGACAGAGGGGCAAGTTTTGGCTGTCTTGGACACCGAGGATTTGAGTCTGAAAATTGCGCAACAAAAGGTAGAACTGGAGCTTGTCCGTCAAATGATGGAAATCATACCACCGCAACGCCAAGCAGAGCTGGAATCTATACGTCAGATGTCAACATTGGCTCCACGCAGACAGCAATCGGAGCTAAACCTGCATCGGCAAAACACCGCAAACATGCTGCAACAATCACAGCGCATGTACAACGAAGCCACCGAAAACTTGGCAAACAATACAAACATGCACATCATCAGCGCGGAAGCCAACCTCACCGTCGCGGAGCTAAACCTAAACTCGACACGCCTAAATTATAACATGGCTCGCGCAGATTACGACACGCAGAGCAACCCCCATGTGACAGCCGCAGAAAGTCTCGTAATCGGCACACGCCTTGCATTGGAAACAATCACAAACGACCACTATCGTCTACAACGGCTATATGAAGCAGGTGGTATTTCTCGAAACGACCTAAACCAAATAGAAACCGCTCTCACACATTCAACAAACGCTTATTCTGATGCCTTAACAAATCTACAAAATGCCAAAGAGACAGAACGCCGAAACTTAGAACAACTGGAAATCGCATTATACGCGGCGACAGCTACATTTCGTGACGCACAGTCTCTACTCGACACGACAAAACTAGCGGCGGTACAAGAACTCGACATGCTCCGCAGTCACCTCACCGCCGCAGAAATCGCCGCAAATATAGAGCCAATGGAAATCGCCGCAAATATGTCCATCATGGAAATCACAACAAACCTAACGGCGATGGAAAACGCAATCACACTGGAGCTAAAAGAACTGGCCGCCACATCAGAGCGTCTGGAAATCGCATTACAGCTGATGGAACGCCAGCTGGCAGATTCTATTATAATCGCACCGATAAGCGGCACTGTGACAGCCGCCATCGCCCGCGAGGGTTCCTCCGGCATGGGCCTAATGTTTGTTGTCGCAGATACAGAAAACCTCCGTGTTATCACCCATTTTCGGGAATATGACATACCATTGCTCTATCAGGGTATGGCAGTCACCATAGTGACCGACAACAGTAGTCACATCGGTACAATCCGTAGGATAAGCCCTGCAGCCGCCCTGCATTCCCATATAGTAGAGTTTGAAGTAGAAATCGAACTCCCTGCACAAACAGGACTACTCATAGGTATGAATACCAGAATTACACCGGGAGGTGCTGAATGATGTCAAAAATAATCGCATTTTTGCTTATCACAATCATTACAATCACGCCGGTGTTAGCTGAGCCGGCATCGGAGCCTGACAACCTGCTCGCCCGCATAGCAGAGCTCGAGGCACAGCTTGCGGCACTCACAGCGGCACTAAACACCCCACCTTTTGTAGACTTAGGCACAGTCCAACGACAACGACAAGAGGCAATACAGCTGGAGCGTTTTATGTTCCAAGCAAAATACTATGGCGCATGTTTGACCATCGCACACACCGACCTTCTCACATATCAGCACGAGCTTACAAAAAAACAATTAAATTTGGAATATGTACTCTACGACCTCGGACTCTCTACACAAAACAACATAAACGACATCCATACGACACTAAACAGCCTCTCGCGTCAAATAGAGCTAAACAACGAATTAATCCGCCCAAAACGTCGCCTCATCGAAACACGCCGCAACCGCGAAGGCTACGAGTTTATCGGCAACTTTCGTATACCTGTACGAAATAACGCCCTTGTTAGTTCTGCCGAAACTTTGCGTGAAAACCTGTTACGAAACAACACCGCCCTCATAGTCCTAAACAGCCATCTTAACCAAGCCGCATGGCAGGGCGCGTCATGGCAAGAAGTCCGCCTTCTCGAAGAACAACGCGACCTACTGACACGCCAACTGGAAATCGCGGCACTCACATCATGGAACAACTACCAAAATGCCAAATCTGCACTTGCTCTGACTCGCGAAACCCTTCCCCTACTCCAAGCGCGCCAAACATTAACAGAAGAAATGTACACATTGGGCGAAATAAGCAGTATGGAAAAAGCAAATATTCTATTTGCCATTCGAGTCGAAAAATTCCAAGCAGACCAATCGGCAATCGCATTGGCAATGGCAATAGCCGAAGTAAACTTTATGAGCCAAGGTGTAATCTAAGCTTACACAAAGTTTGCAGGGTTTAAACTCCCTAAAAACAGTCAATACTCCTAAAAATCGGCTAAGAGCCAAACAAAAATAGGAGGTGAGCGAATGAAAAACGTTCCCGAGAGCAGTGTTTTTCGGAAGAAAGGATTTTTCATCGCGCTGTATTCATGTTTAGGGGTAGTAGCAATATTGGCTGTGGTGGTGACATTTGCAAACAGAGGACTATCGTCAGGGTATGAAGATGAGTTGACGATATATGTAGGTGCTGATGGGGTAGAAAGCTACCTTGCACAGGCACAAGAAGAGGCATGGTTCCGCCCGCGTGCGACACCTGCACCGACACAGCCACCGGCACCCGTACCGACCCAGCCGCCGACCCAACCACGCGCACCCGAGCCACCACAGGCCGAAACGCCGGAGCC
>JGI24703J35330_11748825_pt1 | contig 41216 bp, 50 predicted proteins | sample TergutNt197P1_FD_35330 | JGI IMG/M metagenome (IMG submission 35330)
AATTGTCCAGGTGTTATTAAGTCACCTGGTGCCCATTGGTTAATACCTAAGCTTGTTGTATTTGGTGTTTGTGCCATACTGTACCTCCCTATATTATTCTCGCTCTAAATATTCCGTCTGACTCTGCTACCATTTCAAAGAGAAATTCGCTAGGCATACTAGCCCCAGCTCCAAGAATGGAATGCCATGTATCATCACGGACGTATTGTAATGTGCCTGAATCATCAACTCTTAACCCATGTACTCCTCCAGGTTGTTCTTCTATATGTTTACGCTCATGTAGCTGCAATCTACTCTCTGTAACCCATCCTAAAGATGATACTGAGAGCTCTATTGCGCTTTGTATATGCGTAGTTATCCCTGCTACAATAGTGAACTCTATTACATCATTCATACCAGAGATTGCAGGAGCAGTCAATACATTATTTATATCATCTCGCATTAACCAAGATACTGCAAATAATGGAGGTACAGGCGTTCCCCATGCAAATGTTCCAGTTGGGTATATGCCAATCTCTCTAATGACTCGCAATTGACTAAGCCCAAAATTTGTTACACGAATCGTAAACTGTATACCAGGCTGTGGTGATATTACCCCACTTTGGTCCATAACCAATCCATCTTCGACGAATTGCATATCAGTTATTTGAACATGCGCTTGGAACGGTGAAACAAGCTCTGTAAACTGGTCAAGTGGTTTTGGAGGAGGCATATTGTTCCCTAACCCCTCACCTAATACTGCAACAAAATTGTTAAGCCATTCAGCCTCAATCAATGCCCTTGTCGCATACGAGGCTCCATCAAGGGTAATAGAACTTACGAACCCTGTGTCTATCGTCGATGCGCTTGTTGGGGTTATTATAAAATCTTTTGGGTCCATTGCAAACCTCCTACTATGCGGACTTATTTATTAAGTTTTGTTTTTGTGATGAAAGCATGTTCATGTTTTCATCTATTATGCTTTACTGTAAATTACCCATATGTTATACGGCATATTGCTTCTTGCCTGAGTAAATCTTGATTGCAATCGCATTCCCATTCCACTTATATCAAGGCTCGATGTTCCCCATACGGTATATCCGCTAACGGATAACGTATGCCCAAATGCCATCTTACTATTTGCGGCAAAGTGGATTGAGCCACCACAATCTACTATATCGACAATCGATGTATGCGTGGCAAGTGGTATTTCTACATTTGTATCGGCAGCGGCAGTTATATTTCCTGTGAACCGTTGCCCGAAGCTCCCATCCCCAAAATCCAATTCAATGCCCACCGGCCATAAGTTCGGTGCATTCTTAAATCCGCTAATGTCTTGCCAGTTGTCCCATCCCGCATCCGTGCTTGACCGTGCAAATATTCTTAGAAAGTCTCCGGATGTTGCCCTTGTTTTTGCAATCTGGAACCTACCCTGTCCTACTGCGGCGTAACGTAAGGAGACTGTTATTGTCCAATTATATCTTCCGATAACAGGGGCATTTATCATCGTTTGCCCGCTGTCGGCGTTAAATGTAACGTAATCGCCGGGGGTTAGTACGTTGTTAAAATCCGTACCATCTGCAAGTGTGGTGATTGCGTTGATTGTTGGCGGGATGACGGCAACGGGCGGTATGAATCGCATCCCAGAAACTGCCGCATTGAACCCTGACCCACTCGTTGTCATTACTATGCGGTCGTTTTTGCGAACAGGCAACAATGTTCTGGTATTTGCCATAGCTTGCCCGGCTATGCGGTAAACTTCCGTTCCGTTTATCGCTACTGCATTAAACGCGGTATCATATGAACTTCTTGAAAAATGACACTCGACAAATCCGTCACGCCCTGCTGTCCAATCAAGGCCATGTAGCGTCGGTTCAATATTCGCATAATCGGGAACAAACGCCACCTGCTCTGTTGTGGGTGGGATTACTATGCGAGGCGGGAAATAATATATATTCGATTCCGAAAACGCGCCAATACCAAGTCCCGGAATAGATATTACATCTCCAGCTTTTACCGGAATCGGAATATATGCGCCGGGTGTTGCGTTTGCGCCCAATGATTGACTGAAAAATACCGGAGAACCATTTATTCTTATAGTAGTCCTCGCAGGATTTGTAGCGTCTGTTGTTCCAGTGATTCTAATGTCAAACGACAAAAATCCATCCTTTGCAACCGTATATAGCGTTGAGTCAGGAACTGGTACTGCGCTATATACGGTTTCTCTTGCGGAATAATCAGGTACATACGAAAATTCCTGTGCTTCGGGACTTATGACGGTTCTGGGTGGAATAAACTCACAAACTCCCCACGGTGTTGTTGCATTTGTAGCAATTATGTCTACCGTATCGCCTTTTTTTACAACAACAATCCCGCCCATTCTTTGGTCTGTTATTGTGGCGGGCGCACCGGCTTGTGTTCCACCATAATCAACAATCGCACCATTTACAGATACCGTTATTGCTACGGGATGAGCTGTTGCAATGTAGTTAAAACGATATGTGAAAAATCCATCTTCTGTTGCAAACCATTGATATGGGAATCCAAACACGGGAGTGACAATATTTGTCGCTTTTTCATAATCTGGAATAAAGCTACCGCTACTGTTAGCGACTTCGCCGCCAAAATACCCTACGCCAAGCGGAATGGGTATGCTGTTGCGCATTACCGCGCCTTTGTATATATCCATGTCTTACACCCCTAAACCTTAATATATCTCACCCAAACATAGAATTTAGCGTTATTCCGTACTACAGAACCCCTTGTAAACAGCCTAACGTCACCAATTGGGCTTATGTCAACAACACTAAATGATATTGATGACATTGCATCATTCATGTTTGAGTGACCTATCGCCTGAATCGTGTTGTTGCCTAAATCGAACCATCCACCAGAATCAAGTATTCTCCTTGATGTATCTGCTTGCGCGCTGATTGTTTGAAATACTCTTGTGTTAGCAGTTGAGGATATTTCGCCTGTTCGCTTAATACCGAATATGCCGTCACCGAGATTAACCTCTATACCGTCATCTCGCCATGTGTGGGGATTGGTCGAGATTGGGATGTTGATTTGGCGTGGTGGGATAAAAAAGCAAGTTGCGCTCGATATAGCGCCTAATCCGGCATTGTTTATTTCAACCGTATCACCCGCTTTTACGGGCAATATGCCGCCATAAACTATGCCATTGCTTTGTGCGACAACATCAATAGCCTTGCCATTTATATAAACTCCTAATCCATTAGTGCTTACTGCCCCATATCGAATAAAACCGTCTTCGATTATAGGGAACGTTCCGCCTGTGCTGTTGACTAAGTTTGTAGCACTTTGGTTCGCATAATCCGGCACAAAACCTCCACCGCCTCCAACCATCGTCGTAGCTTCATCCGGCCAGAATAATAAATGTCCGTCTTCCAATTCAGCTAATTCAGCCGTAGTTGGCTCTGCACTGAATACTGTGTAGCCTGTTGCGCCATTATCAACGCTGAATAGATTGCTACCCACCGGAATAGGCATGCCATTTCGTTTAATTAATCCCTTATAAATATCCATACTTATCTCCTATAATTCTGCATCAATCATTAAATCAAAATGAATCAGTTGCCCTGCCGTTAATCCCGTCACAGGACTTGGCAAGGAAAAGTATGCCATAGTATTTTCAGATCCAACAAATATAGGTGTGCCTAAGTCTGTGTTTATCCCATTACCACGACCAAAGGCATGATTTAATAAATTATTATTTTTTATCGTAAATGTTGGATAAGTTCTTTTTGTGGAGAATGTTAAGCCTGCGGTATAAATAAACTGATTAGTTAAAATGGCTCCCGTGATTGCACCCACCGTTGAATTACGTGCAAATATCTCATAATATCGTTGGCATAATGCTATTTCTTCTGCAATATGTCTTGATACAAATGGTGTTGCTTTATCTCCAATTTCTAACTTCACTTGGGCGATATCGAACGTACCTGATTGATGTCCTAAGTTATCTGTTCTTGAATTATGATTTGAACCGGCGTCAAACCAAAATCCGCATGAAAAATAACTATTTTCGTTCACAGCATTAATTCCTATTTGTGGTACATCAATAGTAATAACATATTTCTGCCAATTTATGTCAACGTCAATCTTGCGCCCCTTTATAATATTGGTATCCGGGCTACCCGTTCCAAAACTCTGCACAAATTCAATGTATATATTTCTTTGTGAATCAGCTTTTGTCCAAAACGATAATGTAATAGTTTGCCCTGATGCCATTCTTACGTCTTCAATTCGTTGATGCTTTGTACAATAATTATCTGCTCCTGCAACAGAATTCACAACGGTACGGCTATAATACCGTGGGTATCCGGGTACACTTGTTTGACTATCTGCAAATGCTTGTCGGATATGTGTTTTCGTTGTGCCGTCATTCTCATTTTTCCACCTATCATCGCTACCATATCCGCTTGTTGTTTGACTTGTTCCGCGTTGCCATATATCAAAATTGCCATTTATGAGTAAATTCGGATTTACCATGCCATGTTGCCCCGGCGTTACTGTTTCAGGCACAAAATACAAATGCCCGTCATCTATCTCGTCGATTTGTGCCTGTGTGGGTTCTGCGGAAAATACTGTATACCCCTCGCCGCCTTCGCCCTTTCGCTGAAATGTTTCTAATCCCCTGCCAACACGCTCATCCATGCAGTTACCCCTAAACTGCCATTTAGGGTCTGTCGAGCCGGATATATTTAAGGTTGAAGCGCTACCGAGCGTTATTCTGCCAAGCCCTTCAAAGCTGTTTGTTACCTCAATATTCCCGCTTAACAATGCGGTTACACCTATTCCGATATTAACAGTATCAGCTTTAACCATCGTTGTTGTACCAAAGTTAACTCTAACCGCCCTATCTATCGAGAATGTAGGTATTGGATTGCTATATATTAATGGATTGCCTGAGTATCCATCCAGATTAAATAAATCATTAAAATAAGCAGACCCAAAACCATTATAAGATGCCCCCCCGAATGATAGCGCGTTAACGCCGTATACGCGCAAACTACCCGTGCTTTCTGTTGCGCTTGTGTTTATAATTCTCATTTGATTTGCGTTGTTCGTTGTTGACAATCCAACCATAAGCACATCACGGATTATAAGGTTTTCGCTGTTAGGCTGGTTGAATATTATATTAAGCCATGTTGTAGTTCCACTAATATCGAACCAATGATAGTTTATGTTTTTATCAAGCCATTGTTGTGCAGTTATTATTCCATTATCGAAATCAATTCCCTGTGTATATGTGCCTTGCACACCACGTGTCATTGCGCGGCTCTCAATTAATGCGTTGACCTCATCTTCTGTCAGTCCATCTCCACTACCAGCTGCAAGCGTCAAATTTCCTGCTGTGATATCTTCCTGTATAGCAAGCTTAATATCTGAATTTGAGCTTGCCGTGAAATCATTATTGACATAATACAGCATATCATCTAATCCAAACCGTACAAACGTTTCAGCGATACACTCTGTATCTTGGGAATACATTCTCCATGCGCCTATCGGAATGATTTCTTCGTAATCAGATGTTATCATTCCAGTGATAAGCCTTGATATCCATTGTATAGATGCTGTTGAACTGCTCCACGCAATGATTGGGTTGTCATAAAACTTATATAGTTCGCCATTACTAGTCATCACTACATTTGTATTCGCAGCGATTTCTTGGCGCGTTAAATCATCTGCTACTTTAGTGATTGCTTTAGACGAATTCACTATTTCCCCAGATTCTACATCATCAATATAAATATCTTCAAAGGTTATACACCTGATATTGGTAGTGGCTTGCGAGCTTGGGAAATACATTACATTTTTATATGCGAATGCGTCTTCTGTGTATGATGCCTCTGGTCTATTTGCTAACTGCGTATAATTATTATCTGCTATGCTATATCTATATACAGTAGCATTCGCAGCACCAGACCATCCAGAAGCAACTATAATATTCCCTCTGTTGTCTGGAACTGCATTCCCGTGAGTAATAGCAAGTGGATAATTTGCAAGCTGTGTAAATGTTCCCGTCAGCGTGTCAAGCTTTTCTACACGGTTAGTGCCAGCTGTACCCATATAACCGCCAAAAATATAAATATCTGTACCAATAACCGCCGCAGCAGATTTTCTTACCGCAATGGGGTAATTCCATGTTGATAGCCATGTTTCAGTAGCGATATCAAACCGCAATATACGGCCACTACCAGTTCCCTGTGCGTTTAATGATGGGTTTATTATATATATAACACTATCAATTACGCGTGCAACGCCCCAGCAGTAATTCCCCCCTGGCATTGCGTCTAGTTCTGTCCATGTTTTATCAACAACATCGAACTTAAAACATCTGTCTGACATTGGAGCTTGATTACCGAATGCATATACAAATCCATCATGATATGTTGCTATAACTCCAAATACAGAAAACGGATAAGGCGTTGATGTTATACGTTCTCCTGTAAGCATATCAACTTCCACATGAGTAACGCTTCCAGTACTTGACCCTATACAATGCATAACATTATTATCATAGTCAAAAGCTGGAGACATTAAGAGATTAGGCAATGAAGCTGGAAGTATAAAATCTTCTGCTGCTACAAATGTCCTTACTTTCTGTCCACTAGGAGCTACTTTTAACTCAACAATATCATTATTGATACCAAATGTTGCATTTGGGCTTTGGCTATTAAACCTAATATTTTTAAAATCTACAGCAGATACTTTCCCAGATCCTGCTGAAATGGATGCAAATCCAATATTGCTATCAAGCTGTTCTAATTCATTGTTTATATCTACTATATCTGTGGTTATATTTGTTATTTCGTTATTTATATCCGTTATTTCTGTATTTATATCTGTTATTCCTGTGGTTAGTTCTGATAACTCTGTATTTATATCTGTTATTTCTGTAGTTATGTCTGCTATTTCTATATTCACATCGTCTATTTTTTCTGTCACTGCTCTTTCTATTTCAAATACTGCATTAGAGCTTATTAGATTAGTACTATTTTCAGTTGGAACGCTATCTACCCCTAACGGTGCACCAAATCTCCCAGCCTGTGCACCACCTGTTAGGACTAACCCAGCCATAGCTGCTGTAGTCTGTTCCTGGTAATCACCAACATTCAATATAACTGCGTTGCCCCAAGTTAAATCATCCGATGTATCAATATATATAATAGCTCGTTCTGTAGTAACGCCCCCAGCATTCTCATCCGCTGTTATCCTAACATAATCTCCGACTTCTGGTGTTACGCCAAATTCAGTTTCTGCCTCAGATATATCGCTTGGTAAATCTGCATATGTTGCGACTTCTCCTAAGAGTCTTGGTTCATGACTTGATATCGGAGATATTGTTATCGTTTCAATTGAAATAGTTGAAGAGTCTACTTCCTCAGTTACAAATCCCAATGTTCCATTTTCATCATATGCTAATGTCTTACCATCAATAAATTCTGAATTTATAGGGAATAGATTTTTTGGTACATCTGTGCTTCCACCAATTATACGAGTCAATAGCATCCCATCAATATATAATGTTTCTACATCTTCAACAGCGTCAAGTCTACTATGCGCACCTTTTAGGCTATCACGTATTGCCTGTAACCATGTTGTATAGTTTTTAGCATTTATTGCTGGTGCTGCACTTGTCCCAACATTATCTAATACAGCACGAGTGCCTATCTTGCTGTCTGTGACTGCTCCTGAACCTAATTCAGTTTCAAGTATTGGGTCAACTGTAAAGTCACGTTCATCTGGGAATTCAGAGCGCAATTCATCACGTAAATCATCTAATTCATCATCAAGCCCTATAATATCGTCTATAGCATGTTCATGGTCAAAATCTGTTATTTGAGATTTTGTATGACTGTGCGTAGTCGGAGCAAATCCAGTATGCCCACTATCATCGTACGCAAGATTATCCATCTTGCTATGGTCACGCAAGTCATCAATATCATCAAGAATGTCTTTTAATGCATCAAGATCTATTCCGTCCAGTAAATCCTGCAATTCTTCTAACTTATCAGCGATCTCATCAATGTCTAAATCATCTATCTTTGCTATCAATGCGTCCAATTCATCACGGATAGAATCTAATGCAGTTGAATCAATATCAAGCGAAATTCGTTCATCGTTCCAATCTGCAGATATAACAAGTGTTCCTCCTGATACATCAAACATGATAAGACCATTTGCAATCGGTGGCGTACCAGGATTTATTTTCATTCTTACATCTAAATTAGCCATTAAATAAACCCTCCTGTTATAGCATTTGTTTCCAGTTCAACAACTCTAGTTGTTAAATCTGCGCTTTCTGATTGCAATGTAGTAACTGCCGCCTGTAGCCCTGCAGTATCTGTTTGCAATATAGCTACATCTGATACAACATTTTCGACTGCTACTATATCTATATTAGCTATGGCTGTTAATTTAGCCTCAATTGCTCCAATATCAAGCTCTAAAAATGCCTGTTCAACATCTTTTCCATTTTCAAGGCGTATATATTCAGCTGGTATATCTACTGGAAATGATGCTGCTGCTGTCGCACCGGCTCTTGGTTTACCTATTTGATTAGCCATCTTATCCCTCCTGTAATAACACGCCGCGAACAGCGAAATCTGTATCTGATGTTCCTGACCCTATTCGCTCCAAGAGCGTTCCTGGCCTTCTTGTTGCGCCAGCCACTACTACGTTAGCTAATATAATTACAAAATCGCCCTCTCTAACGCCAAGCGCATCAAGCTCTACACCTGTTTGGGCAGAAATGATTGTTTTTAGTGCACCACTTGTCGTTGTATCTGCAAGTTTATTCTTTTCTACTTGTGTAAAATTAGCTTGTGAAAATCCTGCCGTTGCATTTGTCCCGCCAGCTAATGCATGTTGTGTTATTCCAGTTGATCCTACATGCGTTATAGGTGCAGTGCTAGAAAGATCAATGGTTGTTGCGCCCAATGATTTGAATTGTCCATTTATCCACATATAAAATGTACGAGGAGATGTAACTCCTACGATATAAAGCAGATTATCTTGTGGAGATGCAATATCTGCTAATGTATTATGTGGGCTATCCGGGTCAACCTTTATTGACCCAGTAACTAACCCAGATACCGTGCTTGATAATGCATTGAAATCTGATTGCGATACAGCTCCTAGCGTACTAATAGTTATTCCATGCGCATTCCCAGACATATTTATTATATGTTGTTCAGCTGAAATGTTATTTGTTGCAATGACATTCTCAGCGAATAAATCAATTACTTCTCTCTGTGTAGGGCTTATTACCTTGATAGGACTCATTCTCTCTCTCATTATGCTAAGCCTCCATCATTTTATATAAATTGCATCTCGTATATCTTACCATTCTCATTGATACAGAATGCATATTGATATCCAAATGCATCGTTGTGGAACATATCATTTGTTAATTCAGCTGGCGCCATTCCTATTCCATAGTGCTTTGACATATTCGCTGTAGTCGCAAACAATGTACCTATTGCTATAGGAGAATCTATTTTTGGTGATTCTGCGCCTATTCCATAATGCATTGACATATTATGTACACTTGCAAACAATGTACCTATTGCATGGTCAATCGGCAAGAATGGAATCTGCTTGTAAACCAATACATTCACATTACATGGTATTAATTGTATTAATTGCCGCCTAAGGTCTATCGCTATATCATTATCAGGCGTATGAACCCATAGCATTAAATCAAGTGTTATTGGGCTCCACTGTATAAGCGTAGGCTCGTCATATTCTTCTTGCAGCCATTTTGCAAGCCATCCCAGTGCAAATGATGGCCTCATATTATAAATGCGATGTATTCTTTCGCGCCTATCCTCTAAATCATCTGAGGCTAGATCTGGTGTTATGCTTAATATGCGTTCCCATTCTTCAATTCCAGGCTCATCCGATAATATTATCCATTGCTGCCTAAATATATGTTCTATCTTTTCATATTGATAGTGCAATTCAGGATTTACAGCTTTTGCTATTTGACCTACCTGAATATCATGTGAATATAGCGCCTTATTCATATGTGTTTCATAGTATTCAGGATAGTTCAATATTTCGTCTATTGTATCAGAATGCGAGTCTATCATTTACTCACCGCCTATAACGGTATTAATGTAACGCTACCAAGCTTCGGTATGATATGCGTATGCTTATCTTGTAACATAACATAATCTCCATTTGCTGTTACGAACTGAGGGTTCTCTCCTGTTATTGTTACGGTTAATACGTTAGCGACAAGGCGAGTATCTATCAAAGCTGCACTTATTGAGGCTTTAAATATTCCTATGCTATGGTGTATTCCTATAACATAATTTGTTTCTGTATATATTGTATCGTCAAGCGTAATCGCATCTCCACGAAGAACAGCATCTTCCCATTCTATTACATAATCCCTGCGAACATCACCTATATGCTCAGCTATCCTTGTTTCTGCAATACTTTGTAGCTGTCCAATGCTAATATTAGGACGCAAGACAACCTCAACGGTTATATCAATAGTGTCTTCATTAGGCGTTGCAAGCGTTAATTCATGCCCAATAGGAAGTCCTTTCTCATAATGCCCATTCCCAAGCCCATGAACAATGCTTCCAGATGGAGTCTCAAAAAATGGGTCAAATATAGATTGCAGATGGTCTAAGAAATCCTGTGTTATAGGGTTGTACCCGCTATCAACTACAATGACTTTTGATGTGCTTCCGCCTAACCATGCAGGATAAATTATAGTATCACCAACACCCCACACCTCAACATCTGGTGGACTCTCTTCAAACCATTTTCTATATTGCCATATGTTTCCTCCAAACATTGGTCTGGCAAGATGATTTATTAGGCGCTGCCGATATCGATTATCAAGCTCTACGTCGCGTCCTGGTATTTCCGTGCCAATTATTTCACATCTACCTAAGTTATTTGTTGCTTGTGTTGGTATCACAACACCTACATACGTATTACCTCTTGCGCCTGGCTCTGTTGCTCTCAATAACGCCCTACCGCCATTAGTAGAAAGAAGCTCGTATCTGATTGTTTCTGTCGTATCTGGCTCGAAAAACCTTATTCCAACTGGGAAGTCCATCATAACTCCCTCACGATTAAATGTATGCGCTATCCTAATTGCTCTTGTTGCTGGTTGACGTGGCAGACTATTATCTGCTCCCCATTTATTATCAAGATTAGAGCCTGTCGCCCTTGTTAACTTCGCCTGCTCTTCTCTTATCTGCATTCCAATTTCTGTATTCCACAGCTCTGCGCTAACTGGAGCAAGCGAATCATAAATAATGCTTCCAACGCGCCTATCAATCTGAGGCTCTCCATCACTATCCCGTAAAACGTCTACTCTGTCAAGCATTCGTTGCAAGGCTGTTTCAAATTCCATGCGATTTATTGACTTTTGATGAATATTCCATAGTATAGATAATAAAAGCTGGTTACGTTGCCTAGGATTATCAAGGGTTTCTATTTCTGCGTTTATATTGCTTAGGATTGTTTCTATATTTGCCATGACTCACCGCCTAAAAATCCCTTAATTTATCGTATATTTTAAATATATGCTTTCATATATGTTCCATCAACCTATCATACCATACTACTCAACTATTTACAAGGCACCAATGCCAATTTCTGCACCAAATGCAAGATTCTCTATATTTGTATGCACTATAAAATCTACTCTCGCACTATCAATATCTATACGCTCAATAGCATTTATTGTTACACTATCAATTCTATCATCTGTTGTCAGGGCGTCTGTCAAGCGTTGGTGTATAACTGCCCGAAAGAACCCAAATGTATTGAAATGCAAATCCTCAAGTTCTATTCCGTACCATGCAGGATAAATATTGTAGCCTACCCAATATTTTGTTCCACCCGGAGCCGTTATTTCCCTGTGACGCTCTGTACGCAGTATATGTAATATTGCTTGCTCTATTGCAGATAATGCATCAATTATACCTATTATTCTGCTTTCGTATACTTCACTCTCATTATTGCGAGGCTTTTCAGTATGTTTATATGTACGCGTAGGATATACTATTCTTCGCGGAACTGTTATCATTGGATTGCTATGCTGAGGTATCATAATGCACCTCTATTCATTACCCACCAAACCATATATATCTGTTGAGCGTTATGGCTAGTCATTACGATTCTATCGCTAACCTTAAGCCCTCTATTAGTTATCACATCAATCCTAAATGTTTGGTCGTAAAACGCGCTGTCACGTTCATCTGTACCTGTGAATGTTATCCCCGTTTCCATTCCTGCCTTAGAATCGCCAGTGCTTTTTTCTGTATAGCGCATATGATCACGATGTGTATCATCTCTATATGGTTTCTCAATAAAATTGATATCAAGACTGCCTTTCCCATTTATCCCGATCTTTGTTTCGGCATTAATGATTTTTTTAGATATATTTATACCAGGCAACGCATCTGTCCCTATCTCAAATGAGCTGTTTACTCCTGGCATTTGATATGTTCCAGCTATAAAATGCTTACTTGCACCAGGATAAGTTATTGTACCCATGCTCTCTGATCTGTTATATCCTAAACCACCTACACCTGTTGATGAAGATGGCGTTCCTGTTGATGCTCTCCAACTACCATCTGATGATATTGCACTTGCATTTGTTGTTTGTGCATTTAATGTTTCTACAAGTGTCCTTGCGTCAATTTTACGGCTTGTCATTCTTGCATCAAGTTCATTATTTATCAATTCACTTTTTAGCCTAATATCTATCTTGTCATCGCTATTCCCAATTTCTCCATGGATCCCACGTATCCTAAAGCTTGCTTCATTAACTCTGCACCAAGGAGATAATACAAAAAAACTTTCTGGCATATCAGTTTCTTCACCATCGATCTGGATTCTCAATGGATTAATAGCAGTTACTGTTCCAAAAACAACTTGAGACCCTAATATCCCTGGTGGCATTTCATACATAGGTTGGCTCATGCTTTTTTGCGCACAATGCTTCATCAATTGTACAAAATCAGACGCGCCTTTCATATTATACTATCCTTTCTATTGTAGAGCTATCCGTAGTTCCTATTTGTTTATAAAGCAATTCTAATTCCATAATATGACGGTTACCAGACATATCAAATGTATGCCTTGCGCTATCAATTATAAATTGCCTATTCAGATCTGTTAATCCTATTTTGCTCAAATTTAATTTGATAGAGTTTCCAGCGTATGCATTAAGCCTACCTATAGCTGTTATTGATAGCGTGGTATCTGGAACATTATGATACTCAAGCAAGTTCCTCCCTAAGTTTTCAAGCTCTAAATCTGTCTCTGCTTTCTCTGCCTCTACCAACAACTGTAATTTACCCCATTGCGCTATGCTATTACTATCCTGTACAATCCATATATCTCTAATCCCTTCATCTTCATTATTACGGAATATCTTTATTGAATTATACGTATCTTCCTCTATAGACGATTCATACATGTACCCTATTGCATATTCACTATCACCTAATAATATATCTGTATTAAGCTGGCGTAGTTCTGTAAAAATAAGCGTGCCAAATTCGTCTCTTATTATATAAAGATTTCTATCTTCTGACTCCTTGACTATCGTTTCATCTATAGCACGGTCTATCATATTAAAAAGTGTATAATCTTGGTATCTATACGGGTCATTGATAGCCCTGCTCTGGACTCGGACTTCGTGCTTTATATTTTCCTTTCGATTGCATACCTGTGTAAATATTTGGCTTGCTGTCATATTCTCAGTAAATAATATATCGCGAGATTTCAGGTAAAACATCTGGTCTCTAGCCCTTAACTTTACTATATGCGTAGCGTCAGACCCAATAAATGTTCCATATCCCATAAAAACACCTACACCATTTATTGAGAATTGGATAATATGCCCATGTTTATTAGCATCTGCCATTATCAAGCCAGAAAGGTATTCATCTTCTGGCCTAACGACAAGAAACAATTCAAGAGTTCCAGGGTGCCCAGTCATACGCTCGGTTGTATATTCAACTTGCGTTGTAACATTAGTTATATCATGTAATATACCGCTGTCAATATCTTGCAAAAGAATTAAATATTCATAATCACAATGGTCTATAATCATTTAAATTCACCTATAAGTCGTTTAATTATTTATCCATGAACTCGGTATTATGAAAGTTTGGCCTGGATATATCAAATCACCATATCTCCAGCTTGGAGCGCGATTTATATTTGCTGCTAAAATAGCATCGTTTTCTGGTATATCAGATAATTGCCTCCATGCTGATGCAGGTTGTCCATACTTCTTAGCTATCGCAAATAATGTGTCACCACTAACAACTGTATATGTAGTTGGTTGTGGAGATTGCTCTATTATCCTTATAGGCTCAGGAGGTAAAATTATAGGCTCTTGCCTTACTGGGTCATCTGTTATCTCAGGAGTAGACGACTCAGCACCTTCACGATACTGAATCAAATTAAGTGTGAAATAAATATCTTCCTCTGAACCAGCGCCCCATTCGCTCGTATCCATTGATTCAAATAGTACAAGCATATTTAAGTTATGATAAGTACCATCGTCGTCATCTGAATATATAATTAATCTTCCAGGCTTCTTGCTATTTCTCCACTCGTTTATCCAGTCCATATATTCGCCAGCAGACATAGGCGACCGTTCTGTCCAAAATAGCGAAGAGAAGTTTATTCTCACAAGATCAGCATCATTAGGAACAACAATCTCACCAAGGCTCAGCACATCATAAGTTATATTGCGTGTTCCGCGTGTGATATTTATCTCGCCTGGATTAGTTGCGAATACAAGATCATCTATTTTAACTGTTATCCATTGGCCACGCCCAGTCGATAATGACTGTGCCTGCTTGTTCTGAGCTGTCTGAATAGCTTGCGCTAATGGTATTGGAGCTACATTTGTTAAAGCCATAATTCACCTACCCAATAGCCGCGCTTGCCATCATTTCTTCTCCGATTTCGCGGCTAAATCTATCTACAATTTGGTCATAATCATGCATATTGTGTATTACTGGGTTATTTATTTGAGGCGTTATTGTTACATTTGGCTGCGTCTTATGCTCCGATGCATATCTACGAGTTGCTATATCTACCATTAATCTTAAATTGTCACGAAGTGCACCCTCCGCTCCACTATCAGTTACTCTTAAAGCGCCACCAGGTGCGAAATTGAACCCATCTTCTATCCCACCACCTACGCCTCCAGCGCCCACGCCTAACATATCATCCATGCCAAGCATCCCGCCTAGTCCATCTATAAACCCAGCGCCCATATCTGCCCCAGTATCAAATCCAGCTCCGAACTGTGCTTTTATGCTTTCAAGCCCGCTCTTAAGTCCATCTACTGCGTTGCCTAATGCATTTTCGCCGATCTCGAATCCTCGATTAAATTTCCCTGCGACTGTATCCCAATCCGTAATTTCTATGCGTTCGAACTCTTTAACCGCATAATCTTCGGCTCGTGTTGCTGCTGCTCCTGCAATTCCAGCTTCAAGTCCTGTTGTGCCTATTTTAACTCCTGGTATTTTATTTAATGCATTTATGATAGCTAAAACAATTCCAAGTACCGTCTCCTTTAGCCCAGCAAATATATTTTTTATATTGTGTACCATTATTCCAGAGAAATTATATATTTTTTCCCATACTCCGATAAAGAAGTTGCCTATTGATTGCCCTACAAACATTATAAATTCCCATGCAGAAAAAATCGCGCCTACAATTCCACCAATGATTGTGTTTATGACATTCCCTACTGCTTCGAATTTTATTGCAAGAGCAACAATAACCCCTATAACTGCAACAACAGCTAATATTATTAATGATATTGGACCAAGGCCAAGCATCCAAGCTTTAAATGCTGCAAGCCCTGCAAAAACGGCTGACTTAGCCATTAATGCGAATGAAATGACCGCTTTTGCTGCTACAATTGCGAAAACTCCAGAAAGAACTGTCCCAGCGAGTGCGAATGTAGCTACTATAGTTTCTACATGCTGATTTATAAAACTAGCTATGCCACTAAAAACGTTAACAACAACATCAAACATGTTTTTAAATAGTTGGAATCCAGCGCCTGCTATGCGTCCAATTATAGAGATTGTGCCACCAATATAACCAGTGATTTGCGCGAATGTATTTCCAAATTCATCAACAAACCATGTTGTAAATTCGCCTATGCTTGCTTTTATTGTGTCAATTGGAGGCAACACGCTCATAATAGACTGTGCGAATGCCCCTTTAAAGGCTAAGGCAACGCGCCCTACTTCGTGCTGTACATTCGCCATAGCATTTTCCATGCGTCCAATTGATCCAAGCGGGGTTTCTCCAATTGCCTGCGCTAGGCCACCCCAACTCTCTCCAATAACATCAGAAATAACTGCTACCTTCTCTAAGTCAGTACCAGTTTTTAATATTTCTTTTTGTGCATCATTAAATTCAAAGCCTTTTTTTGTCATTCCATCGAATGCGCCCATCGTTACTTTTCCTAATTGCGTTGCAAGATTTGTCATCTCCTGAGCGGATACATCAATCCCACCTGTCATTCCTGCTGCATAATCTGGAAGAACTCTCATTAATTGCTCTAATGCTTCTGCATCTTTGACAAATGTAGCTAATTCGGCAGCCCCTGCATTTAATGAGGTTTCTTGAAGCCCTGTTAATTGTGCAGTTTCTGCTACAATTCTATTCAAGCGTTCATAGTTTGCTCTTGCTTCGTCTATGCTCTGAGCATTCCTAGACAATACAACGCCTAACATTGTATTTATTTCCGTATTCTCTTTTGCAGTCGAAATAACTTCACCTATTGCGCTCTTTATCTTATTAGTTAGTTTTCCGGCTAATTCTAATGCTTGATTTGCTACGATAATAGCAAATCCCCAGCCTTTAAATCCTTGCGTTGCTCCATCAATTCCGGATGGTAATTTACCTATTGCAGTGCTAAGCTTCCCAGCTTCTACAGTAGCTACAGATACTTGAGTAGATATATCAATATTGTTAAATCCATCAATCTCAGCCCGAATTACACTAAATCGGTTATTTAAATCACTAAGTGAGCTCATTGCGCTATCAATATTAACAATAACGCGTGCATCTGTTGTGGTTATTTCTGCTAATGCTGTTTGCATAATTGATATCTTAGAGATTGCAGAATCTATTTCCATCGTTATAGTTGCTGGGTCATTTGTTTTAGATATAAAGTTGTTGAATCCTAATTCAAGATTAGATAATTGGTACATTGCATTCTCAATATCAAGTGCCATCCCAACTGAGTGCGGCGGTATAGCATCGATTGATTCTTGCAGATTGTGCAACGAGCTAAGAGCACTATCTGTATTAACTTCAAGATTTATTGGGTCTAATTTAATATTCCCAACTGATTCAAGACTAGATAATTGCTCTAATGCATTACCAATATTAATTGATATGTCTATTTCTTTTGCTTCAAGAGCAGATAATCGCTCTGTTGCGTTGTCAGTACTCACCAATACATCTATCTCTTTCGATGATATTGAATGAATTGAGTCTTGTAATTCATTCAATGAGCTTAATGCAGTATCTATATTTGTTTCAAGACTTATTTGGCCTACACTGATATCCCCAACTGCATTCATAAACTTATTATTAATTGAGTCTGATATATCAGAAGCCTGAGTTAATACTGCATCTGCATCTATTACAGGTGTTATTTTCATGGGCTCTATATCTTCAATTGAATCTACGATATTAGCAATATTGTTCAATGCTGCATCTGCTTCTATTTCTAGTGGGAAGCTTATTTTTATTCTGCTGGCTAAATCTTCAAGCGATTCTATTTCGCTAGATGCTTCTGCAATATTAGCGCTGACAGGAATATTTATAGGTTTAACATTAGCCATCTTTGTGATAGCTACATCATTTGCTAACTGTTGCAATGTTGAAAGGTCATTAATAGCATTATCTATATTCATATTCACATATAGATTTCCACTTATATTCTGTAAGTCATGAAATCTACCTATTAATTGTCCAACATCTTGTCTTATAGTAGTAAGAACTGGCGTCATATTATCAACGAGTGTCAAAGTAGTTTCTATAATAGCGATTGTTCCCACCTCCAAATTCATTTTAAAAACATATTGACAATATATACATAACTGTGTATAATGCACTTATCTAATGGAGGTGATAAGAATGCAAGATGATACGTTGAACCTACGGATTAAAATTCCAAAAGATATCCATAGGAGATATAAAGCTGCTGTTGCTGCAAATGGCAAGACATTGCAGGCAGTAACCGAACATCTGTTGATAGAATATATCAAAAAAAATGAACATCAAATTTATGAAGGAGCAATTTATAATGATTAAAAAAATCAAATTTTTTATTATTTCAATTTGCATATTTATATTATTCAGCGTATTTATAGCGAGTGCTACAAATTCGCGGGCAAAAAATGTTGTAGATGAAGAAGCATTTGAACCATCAATTCTAATATCCTATGAAATAGGCGATACTATTTCAATTAATAATTGGGACGTCACATTAGATTCATTTGAGTTTGTAGATAACGTTACAGATGGAATAATGCGGTTCAATCCGCCTGATGGAAATAAGTATCTTTACGCCATAGTAACAGTAACAAACATGGATTCTAAACCAAGAACATTTCTACCGCTTTATCCTACTAGTACAGATATTAAAGTAGATCTGCTATATAACAATGAATTTACATTTACCATTACAAATCTAATGGCATATAATAACCAGCTTGATTTTATGACGCAGACAAATCCATTGGCACCAAGTACTGGAGCATTAATTTTTTCTATTGCAGATTCTGCTGTAGATTCTGATGAATTGCTATGCCTTAGGATTATAAGTGGGAAACAAGAAGAACATTTCCGCTTAAAATAATATCATAGCACATCATAAGAGGGCAAACCTTTTCAGGATTGCCCTCTTATTTTTTAGGCAATCTACGTTCTTTCTCTGCCGCTATCTCAAGTATTATTTCAATGGCTGCGATATTCATTATCTGTTCGTCATAAGACAACTCATAAAATTCATGTATCCCACATCGCAATGCATTCTCGCCGTTATATGCATACATAAAAGCATACCCCGCCATTGTATCTATATTTCCCCTAGTCGCATCGTTAGTATCTATATAATGCGAAACATTTTTTATAGGATTAGGCAAGCCTAATGCTTGCCTAATCAGTTTTTTAAATAATCAATTTCTTCCTGTGTAGATTTCAAGTCGCTAAATATATTTATTTCTCTAGCAAGGCCATAAAGCAATCCAGGTGGAAGTTTTTTCTCAAAGAACTCTTCTGCAGATGAACAAGTTGTATCTGAGAGTATATCTACTTTTTTGAAACAGAGTTCTCCTGTTTCAATATCAAAAACATGATTCAACATGACTTCTGCGAAATAAGCAGCAAGTCCACGTTTGGTTTGTACTTGGTTATATTTCCCTATTTGGGTTGGAGTGATCTTAGATATATTAAAATCATATTCTACTCCATCAACCATAACTGATACTTCTTTTCTCTCAGTATCATTATCCTTACGTTTTGCGAAATCTTGCATCGTAAAGTGTGCCATTGCTACCCCCTATAGTCCAATCGAGTTGTTTGTTATCCCACTTGGTAATTCTGCAAACTGTTCTATAAATTCAGCCCATTCCATCTGCAAAGTGCAAGTGCCTGTTAAAACACGCGTGTCAACTGCTGCTAATGGGATAGTCGCCTCAGATACCCAGCAGTTATGACAAACTATTTTCTGTGTTTGTGCATGATCTACCTCTCTATCATGCATAAAGGCTACGATCTGGAATCTCTCAACTCTATTTCTACGCCTTGTGCCTAATGGGGGTCCAAGTGCTAATTTACCCCATTGTGATTGGTCTTGTCCTGTCCGATATGTTATTGTTGCGGTACACTCTGGAAGCCCTGGTTTTTTCCCAGAATAATCTTGGCCTAGACTATTTACAGTCTCAACAGAACGCGAAACAGATAATGACATCTCTGTTATCTCGCCACGCTCTTGCCGCTGCCCGCTTGCGCCAATAGTATATATTATTGCTTGTGCTCCATCAATTAGGTCATAATAATCATATTGTCTACGTAAATCCATTTATTCAGTCACCCCCTTAATCTGGTATCGGAATAGGCATAGATATGTCGCTTTCAACAATCTCGATGCTTGCCTGTGTTAAAATAATTGTTGCATGAGGATGATAATATTTGCATAGTAGTTCATGTAATGGAATAGCCGCTTCTTTCAATTCTTCAAATGTTGGTCTTTTATTATTTGCCATACTATCACTCCTAAAATCCAGCTCTTGCGAAGATAGCGTCTCTGTCTGGACCAGTTTCTCCAGCAAAATAAACACCTGTGTCTACATTAACTGTTAAGAATAACCGTTCCATAGCGTCAGTTGGCTGTACAATAGCTGCCATAACAACTGCATCTGGGTCATTGCCCTGCCTAATACGCAAATTATCAATACCATGATTCTGTAATGCTCTAATACGTTGCATTTCAGTAAAGTATGTATCAATTTGCGCCATGTATAAGTCCCTACCTATTTCATCGTTTATTTCGTTACCCATGAAGAAATTTTCCCATGTGGAACGAATTGTTGCACCTATTTCGTCAAGTTTGCGTAAGATATTATTTTTACGGAATTCACGGTTTTTTTCTGGAGTGAATGTATGTAGACTATTAATATCTTGCTCAACCTTCAATGTTCCATCCCTACGCCTAGAAAACATAAATAAGCCTTTTTGCAATCCATCAATAATTTCTGCGTTTTCAAGCTCATTACTAAATTCTAACTGTATAGGCAATGGCGTATTAGTATTTGATGTGATAATATCAGCACCAGCACTCATACTAGCAACCATTAATGCTATTTCATCAATCGTGAATTCTTCTCCTGTTACAGGATTTATAGCATCGCCCTGGCTTTCATCAACGTTTATAATTGCCTCGTGATTAGCATGTTCTGCTGACATTGCTACTTGAACATATAACCCATTTTCGTCCCTCATGCGCTGAACAAATTGCTGGACTATTATTTTTTGTGCTGCATCAGGCCACTGCCATCCCATGACTTGCCAAGTTCTATTTTTCATTGTGCGCAAGAATACTGATACGCGAGCAGCAAGCGATGTTATTCCATTTGTTCCATCTTCAAGCGCAACGCCTGCTACGGGTGTTAACGTTGGCTCAACATCTGGGTCATCACGCGTCACACTGAATGTAACAAAATCATTGTTCTGCAAAGCGTCTGGTCCTGTAACAGTTTGCGTCATGTTCGGAATATTTAATGCTGCGTGCCCAGATATAATTGTCAATACTGACCACTGCGGTGGCTCTCCAGTAACAACTGGAACTGGCTGCACAGATATATATATATTATTCCCAAATTCACCTTGCTTCTGAGCTTCAACTATTAACTCTCCGTTAGTCATTGGGATTGTTACTTTTGCCTTATCCCCGCCCGTATTAGCTGACATTACAATTGTGTCTGTACATGCAGATAACAACAAGCTAATATGTTTTGTGGTTTCACTAGTTCCAAATGCTGTTTCACCTACATGACGTAATGCTGCACCTGTTAAAAAGTCCATGCCATTCACTTTTACAGCCTCAGCGTCACGGTACCAAGACATCTCTACAAGCCCTGCAGAAGTTCCACGTTCGCCTATAAATATCATAGGTCTTGGTATCGATTGGAAGTTAATATATGCTCCAGGTCTGGCTACCGAAGGAACGTCCATACTAAGGAAACGTCCACCTCCTGACATAAAATCACCTTCTTTCTTTATATTATCTCAGTTCTAATTCTGAATATGCTACGGAATTGTTTCAACTCTTCCATTGCTGTGATGCGGTCGTCGAGTTTGGCTTGTAATATTGCTGTCTTAGCACCAGCGACGCCATAGCTTTTGCTTACGCCACCGATCGTTATTGATGCTACATCTCCCTCTACTGCACCAACTACTAGTGATTCTTGGTCTATACCAAATGCTTGATAGGCCATTTTGATAATAATGCTATACATTTCAGGCAGTAAATATATCCTATTCGTTATATTTAAAGCTGTTTGTGCCGCGTCATCAAGAAAATCCGCTATATCATATTCTAGCAACGCTATTTCCGCTTCGGTCAATCCAAAAACGCGGCGTAAGCGTCTATTCAGGCGTTCCAGATACTTCATTGGTATTACGTTCGCGCTTGTTGCGCTTTGATTCGGCATCTTGGCTCACCTCTTGAATCGGTGTGTACGGTATCTCTATTTTTGTTTCCGTCTTAATCTCTGCTTTTTGTGCTATTTTTTGCCCAGTCTTAGTTTCTGTTTTAGTTTCTGCCTTTATTTGAATATACCGTTCTGGATTATTTCTCCATTCATTTATCTTTATGCTATTATCGCTTGTTAGCGTATTCCCAGTAACTACGTCTTTAAAACGCATATAATCACCCCACTATGCCCAGAATATTGTGTCAGGCATAACCGCTGTTGCTGTTAATGCAAACGCTGTCATTAACGAGCGTGCATAGCTAAGCTGGATCTCGCCTGTGCTGTATGGGAGTATTAAAGTCGGCATAGCAACCGCTCCACGAGCCATCGCCATAACATTTACATCTGTAGGCAAGTAAGATGTTGGGAAAACAGTAACACCATTAATAACATTGAAATTCTCTGCGGCCGAATTTACATTCGCGTTCTGGAACCCTATATTCAGCTGGCTTCTTAATGCGCTGTATGTTAAATCATTCATAACAACATAAATCATATTTCTATCTATGCCGCTGAAAAAATCATTTTTAAGTGTTGTTAGCTGCAATATAAGACCTTCAAGCCTGTCTTGTGGGGTTGCACCTGTAACAGCCGGTCCAGTCGTTAATTGTGTGCCTTCATCTCTAGCAGTCTGGAAAAAGTCATACTCAGTATCACGCGCAATTGTCATTGCATGGTCTTGGTTACGTCCAGAAATAACTTCACGTAAATAATCTGGTGCTGTTCTTGAATCGAACTCTTCAAACTCTTCTACGATTTCCCTACGTTCTTTAATAGCAACTGTAACTGGACGCTCTCTTAATGCGACGCCAACTTGTGCTGCTCTTGCAGTACCATATGCTTGTGATACGGAATTTGTATATCTTGCAGCTTTAACAGACCCGCTATCAAGATTTCCAGATAGATTCATATTTTTAAATACTTGTGAAATTGTTGCTCTTTGATAGTTCTGTATAAGGCGCTCATACGCCTGTTTAAGCAACGCCATATTTGCTGGGTTACTCCAATCAATTACATTCAGTGCAGGTATACCCATAGCTGATACAATCCTCCTTATGACTTCAAAATACATTGGGCTTGCGCCACCATTAAGTTGTGCATAACCTCTATGGAAATCTCCTCCGATAGAGAAAAACCCAGGTAAATATGCCGTATCCATAATCTAATTTTGTGCAGATGGCATATCTGTCCATGGTTTTAAATCCATACCTTGTGGAAAATTTATGCCCTGTTGTATTTTGGGTGTGTCTTGTTGTAATTTTTTATTAATTTCATCCTTCACACGTTCGGCTACGATATTGTCAATTGATTCTTTGAATGATTGAAATTGTGATATACCATCATTTAGCTTATCATCATCAATAGTATAGTAATCTATGTTCCAGTCGAATAAGCCCTTTGGTATCTTCAATTCCTCAAAAACAGATCCGACGCGCTCAATAGTCTTCCTTACCTCGTCTTGACGTGCAAGCCTAGACTCAGCATCTTCCTTGTTTTTCCGCTCCATTTCTAGCCGTTGACGATAAACCTCTAGGAGCTGTGATGGGTCATCTTTGTATTTAGCCTCAAGCACTGCAAAATCTGCCTCCTTGCGGCTAGCTTCTTCCTTTGCCCGTGCAGATTTCTCCATATCTTTTTTAGCACGTTCATACCCAGCTTTCTCTGCCTTTGTTTGGTTTGCAGATACCGCTTTTCCTTTTTCGCTGTCAAGAAAAGAGATTACCTTTGGGTCAGATAAAAATGCTGGGCTTTTCAAAAGCTCCTCGAAGTTCAATTCAATTGCGATATTGCCCTGCGGGTCGCTTGGTATTTCTGGTAATTGTTGGTCTTGAATTGCGCTTGCTACATCTGCCATAATATCCTCCTTGCCCCGGTAGTATCCTACCCACCAGTGCTTAATATAAAAAGAACCCAAAAACAGCTTGCACAAGCTGTTTTTGGGTTCTTCCCTTTAGCTCTATTTAATTGCTAATAATATGAATCTTTTATTGTTAATCTTTTACGTGGATCACATATATGCACTATATTCATATGATTTAGTTTTCCATACTTTTCTACTTGCATATTGCGCCAAGCATCTTTTATCTTATTGCTTTTTATTTTTCGTTTTAATATATTTCGCAATATATAGCGCATTAATATTCTCACCCATTATACTTAGGTCTATCATATTCAGTGCGATATGAGCGTTCCTCTTTTAACAATGTAGGGTTTTTGTTCCTCACTATTATTTTAATTTCACCATAGTCCATATCTTCTAACCCAGCTTTTCTTATGCTAGATGCGATCTTTTCTGACAATAATTCATCACGTTGCATACGTCACCTCAATAACTCTATCCAACTCCTGCACCAATGTGGGGTAACAGCTGTAGCTGGAGGCAATGTTATACCTGGTATTGCTTCATCCCAATCAAATACTTTACCATTAAGTCGAGAGCAAACATCTGTAGTTTTATCATCCATGACAGCATGATATTTATATTTTAACCTTGTTGCTTCCAATGCTGACATGCTTGCCATTCCTACTATCAATGTCATTATAATATCTAAAATTCCTATCCAATTGCCTGTTGATGTTTCTTTCAGCAATCCATTTTGTGCAGTTGTTAATTCCCTCTCTATTGTTGGCTCATCATAGCTAAAATCTGGTTCCTGTGCTAATCCATTTACTGTGTGCGATAACCTAGTAGCTCTAAATGCTGCCTCTAAAAATAATATATCTAAAATTGTGCTACCGTTAGGCATGGTAGTTTCATGGAATGAATATGGCACCATTGTTTCATATTCTTCGCCATTTGTCAATAGCAAGTATTGATTTTTGAATATATTTTCGTAAAGTAGTGCAGATTTATCTAATATACTACGATATACTTGAATATATACAGATAACACAAGTAACGAAAACGCATCTTTGTCTCTGATATGCAAGCGGCGGCGATAAAACTGGGCTTCTTTTTCAAGGCGGCTACTGCCGTAATAGTCCGCTTCGTGCCATTCGTCAATCTGCCCGTGAAGTTCATAGACACGGTTTCGCGATAGCGGGTAATACTCTGGCGGTTGTATGCCGCGTATTTTTGGCAGTATTGAGCGGATAGCGCGGTGGGTTATTGGGTAGAGTTGGGACTGGGTAGTGTTGGGGAGCTTCCAAAAGTCGGCGGCGGTCATTCGACACCATCCTTAATTGCACTTCCGTAATTCTCATTGTACCATTCCATAAACGGCTTGACGGCGTTTATAGGCAATGTTACAATATTTCCGCAATCACATCTAAATAACCAGCAGGGAAATTTTGTTTTGTTTTTTCCATATTCCTTATAGCCATCTGGATCTATTGCTACTAATTTATTAAACCTATTGCCCTTTATCATGGATAATATCCACCTCATACCATCACGCAACCGGATTTATATTATGTATCGCATATTGATACGTAGCATTTATCGCCGCAACGACAATCTCCGGCGTTATATTTTCATTGCCGATAAAATCAGTTACAACGCTTAAATGCCATTGTTAATCTCCCTCGTGAAGCACTTCTATTCCGGCTACTCGCTCTGTATCGCATATAATCGCATCTTTTCCTGTATCATCAAAGACCGTTTGCTTGAATATTTTTGCACTGTCACGCTGATAATAGTTCCCCGGCTCAATTACAATGCAGTAACCGCTGTTGTCACTAAATATCTCTGTTACGCTTCGATATTCACTTATTTTACAAGCTTCGCCAATCATATCGTTAATCCATGATTGCAACCTAATGTAATGATATGTAAAATGTATTATATTATTGAGTTCTTCATCTGAATATCTAGATGTGTTAATGCCGTTTTTGTCCATTAATATTTTTAATACTGGATATTCTATAATATACGTTTTCATCGCCTTATATCAACCTCTCAATCTCCTGCGCTTCTTCAAACTATTTTTCGAGTATTTCATTTATTTTCTTGCTGAATATTTTGCTCCTCCGTTCCTCGGTTTATTGTTTGCGGTTGCGGCATCCTCATTTCATCTATCTCGGCCAGCACACGTTCAACCTCTGCACTTGCGTCAAGGTCAATCAGTTGAGAATATAGTCTCACAGCACTTTCATGAGATACTGCATTCATCCGTAATCCTTCTGTAATTATTCTTGCCTTTTCGATATCATCTTGCGGCATGTTTGACGTGAATTTTATAGTCACATCTCTCCAATCGAAATCATGTCCCCTTAAATTCATCCCGGAACACCATAGTCGAATCAATTTCCTGTATCCATTTTCCATTATTCCAAATATTGTTGCACCCAATTGTTCTGTTGCGAACATATGATATCTCATTGCCCTTCCGCTTTGTGCTCCACCAAAATTCTTATCTTGAAGATCTGGTGTCATTGATAACATAAGGATTAAACTTAGCAAATGCCTCATGAAATCTATCATTCCGTTATAAGATACATCTTTAATTAACCACTTAATATCTCCCTCTGAGTCGTTTATAACTAGCGCTAATGCCTCATAAAGCTGCTGTATTTCCTGCTGATATGCTGGATTCGGTCGAATGAATCCAGCGTCATCACTGATATGTGTATCAATTGTACTCAATCCTATTCGCTTTAATATCAATTTTGCGTTATCATTATAATCTGTCATGCTTATAGCATTTTTTGCCATATTCTCAATAGCATCAATCAATGGCAAAACAGGCTCAAATATCCCAATTGCATCTTCTTCTTCAAAAGATATTATTGGGAGCTCTTGCCATCCTAATTCTTTTTCATATGTCTGAGTACCTACTCCGTTTATATAATCAATAAACTGTACTGGCTCGCCTTTTTCATTGAATTTCCTGCGTCTGTTTTTCTCGAAAACCTCAACAACGCTAATATCTTTCCCTTCGCTATTCTTTTCAGTGCTAAATATTAACCCAGCTATTTCATTTGGTTCTATATCATAATCATATATGATTATCGTTTCTTTTGGAAGCTGTACATATTTGAATTGATTATCCTTATCTTCATACGCCAAATAATGAGAGGCACTAGTTATATTGAAACGCTTCATAGTTTTTGTAAATTTACTCGTATTACTATTAATGCGCAACATCATATCTAATGCATCTTGAAGCTCTTCATTATTGCTATTATATTGCGGGTCTATACCTGAAAACGCTCCATCTGCCATATGTATAATATACCGTTCTATTGGCATGAGTATATTACCACTGCTTCCAGACATCATCATGTCAATATTCCCACTAGGTTTACGGTTATAACGCTGGTGTAATGCTTGTCGATGCTTGATCTTTGGTTGTGACAAATCAAACAACGCAGTTATTTTCGCAGTAGTCAGATCATGAAAGTAGTCATATGGTAACTGAATCATTTATACACCGCCCTCAATATTTCTACTACTAAATCATATTTCGATACAATATTGAACCCAATATGAGAGAACATATCTATTAACATGCTTACCTCATTAACCTTTGATGATGTAGACCTCAGTGATTCATTTTCTAACTTCAATACCTCATTTTCTTTTCTTATCACAAGATAATCGTCTGCAAGTGTATCATAACTTTTACCTAGCGAGTCATACTCTTTTTTACATGCGTATACACTGCATTGCGCACATTTCTTACACATGCTTAATACCTCTTTCTCTCCTTCTTCTGTCAATCCTAGCTCTGATATCTTACTCATGACCGTGCTTAACCTCCAATACAGATTTCTCAATCAAATCTTCGAAGTATCCATCTATATCATGTATATTCCGTCTGATTGATTCTATATGTTCAGGATTTAAATGCTTATAAATATCAGCCATTGCAGTGCGTGACAGCCTCGCTATATCGGAATAATGAGCATTCCCAGACTTTATTAATTCACGTAATCTCCTTGCAGACTCCTGCTCTTGCGATGATACAATATTCTTTGCTACTCTCTCTGCCTGTGCATGTGCATACTCAGAAGCTTTTCTATCACCATCCTCTTTTATGCGGTCTATTTCTGCCTCTGTTTTCGCTTTCATTTTGTTAAACAACAAAACAAGCCATGCTCCTGCTGCTGTGATTACAGTACCTGCAGCAGATATTATTATTGGTGTCATTTGCTCGATTATTGGTTGCATAGCTATTCACCTCGTATAAAAATCATATTATAATATCATCGCACTCCATATAATCGCAATCCACTAGCCATTATTGGACGTATTACTTGTATTTCATCGCTCATACCATATCTAACTGCGTCTATACAGTGATTATTTTTATCTGGATATGCAGATATATAATTACCATTTCTGTCTACAGCGTATTCATACAGCGAAAATTCACGATATGCATTTGGAGTTCTTGATTTATCGATTACAATTTTGATTAATCCTTCTAAGAACTTCATCCCATGTTCTACGCTATCAGGTCCCTTTTTTGCTGGTTCAATATTCAATCCAAGTGCCTTCATCTCAGCTATTGTACGTGGTTCTGCTGAGTCAGCCCATATCAGCATATTATTGCTATGTTTCTGTCTTATCTTCTGCACTGCAGAAGCATTTTTTAGCCTTACTTCATATACTTCATCCAAAATATATAATATCTGCTTATCACGGTTATAATGCATTTTTATCCAAACAAATGGATCAACACTGAATCCAAAGTCACACCCAAACTTAAACCGGCCCATTTCTTTTATTTCGCTATCAAGAATACGCTGTTCTTGTATGTTGTCAAAAACGATTCCTCCAGTTCCAGTTGGAATGCCCATATACTCATTAAGGTATGCTTGAGGCTTATCCTCCTTAAGTCTTTCTGCTTCTGCTATAAATTGGTCTGACAGCCATTTCTTAGGAACATCAAGATACGATGTGTTTACTGTCAACTTATCATTGTTTTGTTCTAACATATCTACATTTGCCCATGCATCCCGGCTCCTAGGTGGGTTAAATGTTTCTATATTGATAAACTTAGCATTTTCACCACGCATTGTTGATTGCAATACATTTCTAATCTCTTCTCTGCCGTGGAAGTTAGAACTCTCTTCAAAATGTGTAATCCCAATATATCCAAACGGCATCTTGATTGATTTTATTTTCTCTGGCTCGTCAACGCCTCGAAATAATATTTTTTGGCCTGTTTTTATATATGTTACTTCCATTGGTGACACTGCCTTTTTGAATACGCTATCAAGGCCAAGTATTGATATTGCGAATAAAATATTTGCGTATACGCTATCACGTAGTGTGTTTGCTATTTTTCTAAAGCATATTGCATGGCTATTTTTATTCTCTGGTTGTATTAATAAATAAACTAACGCTATTGCAGCAAATGTTGATTTTGTTCCTCCTCTCCCACCATATAGAATATAATGAGTATGCTTATGGTCTATCATATCATATAAAACATCAATATATTTTGGTATTATTAAGTCATTCAGCAGAATTTTTGGCATCTATATTGCCCTCTTTTTTGTCGCATACAGGTGTATAGTCTCTTTTCAGTATAATTTCAATTTTATCAGCTATATCTCCATCAATATCCTTACGGTCAACCCTACGCCATCTTTCGTTATTTATATTAGACAAGTAGAATATCAATGCTGTTTTATCTGGTGGAAAGTATTTTTCTTCTATGGTTTCTTCTGTGGTCTGTTTATCTCCACCCTGTGTTGTATACGTTCTAGTTATTTTTACTACTTCCCTATGCCCAGTTGCAGACTTGAATATTGCATCTTCTAATAATATTTCCAATGCCTTTGTACCATTATCTAGTGCTTTAAATATCTTATCGCTCTTTCCTCTCCATGCATGTAATGTTCGCGCACCTATTCCCATATATTTAGCAATTTCATCGAATGCTAAACCGTCTTCTCCACGCAATTTCTCAAGTTCTTTTAGCTTCTCACGGGATTCCCACTTCGCCATCAATGCTGACATTAAATATCCTCCTTTTCATTGACGGTTCTTCCGTTGTGAAGATTATTTTATTTTAAAATACAATTCAGTTATCTATCCATTCTAAATTGATAGATAATTTTATATCATCAATATCCCATATTTATATCTCTATCCTATCATACATCTTTAACATTACATGAATAAATGTGTTTTGTCAATATGTTTTGCACAAAGTTATCAACATACTAACATATTCAAGCTGGTTCTAATATTCTGTCACCGATGAAATCAATTACAGCATCTTTTTCGCCTTTATCCCACAAGCTAATAAGATATTTAACTGTATTATCAATTTGCTTAAACGTAGCGCCACATAGATATGTCACATCAAAATTAATTCCTTTTTCATACAATTCCTTTTCCCAATGGATAAAAGACCCACTATATTCATACATCTTAATCGCTCCTTTAATATTCTATTTTTACTATGCAGTTTTCACAACCCAATGTATTAGTATTATCTTTATAATTGTGCATATTTATAGTGTATACGATTTTCTCGCAAACCGCTCCGCATTCAGGGCAATTGATAGATAATTCTGCTATCTGGTTATCTGCATTTTCGTATTCATCCCATGCATAAGTGTATTCAGCCTTGTCTTCGCTCCAACTATCGCTAAAAATCTCTCCGCAGCAATTATTACATCCACAATTTTCATAAATTGTTTCGCACCTGTTACCGCATACGTCACAACATTTTCCTTCTGGTTGTATCCATGAAGGATGCCCTGTTTTTTCCGCAAATAATACCTCTGGGTGTGTCATTTGAATTCGCTCCTTTTATTTTTAATAACTATAGTATAATATAGCATAGTAGCATTACGCTGTCAGCTAATTTTGAAATGCTTCTTAAATCTTATCTCCTTTCTTTCATTGTCGTAACTTGCGTCTACCTCAAGTCCTGTTTCTAAAGTCAAGTCCATATCCCTTATCCAAGTTATCGGTATACGAACTAATCCAGTTGGAGTCTTACTGCCCCCACCATTATTCAGCGTTATTTTTAGCGTTCTCGTGTTTTTATACATCTCTAAAATCTCCTTCATGTCAATCTATCCAATTCGTAATATATTGCGATGCATTCCTTACAACCTCTATAATATCATTATTCGCACTAGATAATAGCTTTATTTCGTATATTGTGTATAGAACTAAATCCATATCAAATCTGCATGACACGTAATATGCTATCATATCTGCAATGTTATCGTCCTTATTCCTGTTTATTCCTAGATCTGAGAAATATTCCAGATACACATAATTTCCAAGCTCTCGAAGTAACACCTTAAGCTTATCATGTATGTGTAGATTAGCATTGATGTATATTGTTCCATGCATGAACACTCCATATGCATACATATCATCTTCTTCTATGATGTATGGCACATCTGGATTATCAACTTGCAAACAATATAGCTTATCATATAGCTCTAACGGTAACATGATATTTCACCTCTCATATATTACACATTCGCAGAAATTAATGTTGCGAACGAAGATTGATTATGGATTGTTATATCCTTTATTGGTGTCGCAGATGGTATATCTAACCCTTTATCTGATAAGTATCCTATCCATTCCCTTAATGCTGTCTTTGCCATTATCATCGCTTCTATCAATGTACTTCCTTGGCTATTTGCGCCTGACAAATCAGGAAAACAAACTGCATAACCTTCTTCACACTTAACAAATATCGCCGGATATGTATACTTCATTATTGCATTACCTCCTCACATGCTATATATTTAATCCTGCTGTCATCTTACCCCAATGTGTTTCAAGATCTTTTCAGTTGTAAATTTATTTATTTCTTTACCATGTGGCACTTGAACTGGCCTAGCACCTAGTTTTGCATAAATTTTATGTTTACCATTTCTAACAAGAATATATCCCGTTTTTTCTAGCTTCCTTATCAAGTCCACACGTTTCACATTAATCACCCCAATCGATATTATGCAAGTATAATATCATATGTGCGTTACGCTGTCAATATGTTTTTGGAATATTTTTTTTAAACTTGCTATTCAGTCAGTCTTCTGATCCGAAGCGCAAGTTTTCCATTCTATTCAAAATTTGCCACAAAATTAATTCAAAACGTCAACAGAAGCGCGTATACGCATGTAGAATCGATTTTATTGAATCTGTGCCCAGATTATTCAAAATAAATTATACGAGCTATAATGTGTTCAAATAAGCCTGTATCGGCGTAAATCGTTGCATGTGAAAGTTGCGAGCCATTGAAATGGCTCGCGCGCGCATTTTTAGGGCTTCCGATTCAGCGGTAACACCTCACATCAATTCCATAAATTTACAAATGGCGTATTTACGCCATTCTTTTTTTTGGTAACAGGTAAAATTGGTGCAGTAACATGAGTGATGTAACCAATCAAATGCCGTAATAGAGCTGTTTGTAGCTACAGTAACAGAGTAACAGATTTTTAGATCAATACACACACATATATATATATATATATATATATTAAATGTGAAAATAAAAAAGATAATGCGCGTATGTATATATATATGTTACTCTGTTACTATATATATATATATAAGAATAAATCCTTATTCCATAGCATTTACAGTGGTAACAGGTGCAGTAACAGCAGCGCAGTTTTTGTGTTACTAGTGTTACTGCATACATTATTGATAAAATGCTTGATATAATCGAATCAACATATGGAAATTACTTTTCAGATTCATTTATTTTCTCAGTTACATAGAAAATAGCCGTTAATCTATACAGATTAGATAACGGCTATTATTTTTACTATACCAATCTTAAGTTGTTTTTATTTTGCCTTCCAAAACAAATGGTTTTCAGGGTCATCTAATGGTATATCATTCACACCAATGGTTAAAAATTCGTTCTTAATCCATAGTAGCCGAATTTTCTTCCCATTTATACTCTTTACCTTTGTCCTACTACTATTCCCTATATTTATCATTCCTGCGTCTTCTAGGTGCTTTAATAGCATATCTTTGCCTATTGGGAATATTTGATTCCTGCATTTAAATGCGCTATAAACTAGATTATATATAGTCTCAATATAAAAATAATGATACTCATTATCAAAATATCCTACCATATCACCCTTAGGATTTTCGTTTATTAGATTCCCATATTTATCGTATTCTTTCTGTTTCCCAACCTCTACAACGTAGCATTTACCAGACCCAAGCATATCAATTAGCGCAGCTAAAAATAACTCAACTGGCTTCTCGTTCTTCATCCGGATTATTTGGTTATTATGTGCAGTTGTTACTGCAATCTTGAATTCATTCATTCTGTTACTGTGTTTATCATCTGACCCACCTAACGACATAACAAACCTTGAAAACATCTCTATCCCAATTTTTAGCCATGCAGTCGCTTCCGCTAATCTTCCATGCTGTTGTTGGTTTTGCCTAATCTCGTCTCTATATTTAATAAATAAATCATGTAAAATAGCAGGTAATTCTTCACATTGTGGAATAATCCATTCAATATATCCGCGCATCGCAATTGGCAACAATTCACTTTTATCCTGCATTTCAGATAATTTTGATATATTTACAGAACCTGCCTCAATTGTAAGAATATAATGCCTTGCAAGCCCACTCTCTCCAATATCAGGCTTGTCTTCTGCTGATATTATGACATTCCCTCGCGGTGTAAACGTTTTCTTAAGTGTTCCATCTGGATTCATCCTCCCTCTCCCGGACCTATCACCATAAGATCGTGTCATCTCTTGCATAGCTCTATTCATGGATACAGAATGCGAAGCTTGTGTAGTTGGGTGATAATCGTCTATAGCAGCCAATACGTCTTTCAATGCAAAACCTTGTCTTTCAAGCGAGTTATGCGTACTCCTAAAGCTTCCAGGCAAGTCCTTTGCTGCAAAGTCACCAAAATGAGATAATGCTAAAGCTGTTAAAGTAGATTTTTTTGTACCAGTTGCACCAAGCAATGTCATAATAAAAGACGGCTCTATTTTTGCTATCCTGAAAAATTCGTTCAATGGGCTAAGATATACTAATGCGAGCATAGGATATGTTATTTCATGACTCGCTACATTAATGAAATCAAGGCTATGCTTCACAGCTTTTCTCAATACATCTGTTGTTGAAGATTCACTTGGTAATATATATGAGCTTAATTTATCATCAAGCTTAATGGTGATATTAGACTCTCCAATTGCTCCGCCGCCATGCAGAAAAATATACTTGTTACTCCTGCGTGTCCATCCAGTGTGTGTGTATATTGTCTTATCTATTAAATATTGAGATGCAATCCGCTTAAATGCATCTGTAGCTTTATCTTTAGTGAATCTACCTGAAAACACACAGGCCTTAGCAGCCCAATTCGGAGTTACCCATGATAATGATTCGAATTCAGTCGCTTTAACCTCTACTTCTGGCAATTCATCTCCAGTAAACCGTAATGCCTTGAAACAGAATGATATCTCATCACTATGCTCTCCATCCTTACGATAAATCCTAAACGTTGGTATTGGTATAAAATTAGTCAATTGCACGGGATAGCCATCTTTATCATTCATATATAGGCTATTATCGCTTACAATATACCCTAACGACTCATAATATTGCGTCAAATCATCTTTAGAACCATGGCTTGATGATGACTTAATGCATTTATACCTGAGCGGCTCTCCATCTTCACATGCATTAATAACCGAGTTCACTGCGTCTGCAAGCTCAGACGGGTTATTTTGGAAATAATCAACTCCTTTTGTAAATTTTTTCCATGCATCTACGCTGAACTTGCAGCCTGATTTTTTCAATGCAACATGAAGCTTTCCAGTCAAGCTCTTGCTACACAGTGTGAAATAAAATTTATCAGCGCAAAACTCAGGTATATTACCATCTGATACTAGGATTGCTATCGGTATTAGATCGGCATAAATCTGGTTGTCTGTTAGGAATATATATTTGTCCATAAAGCAATCTCCTATTGTAGTTACATACATGCCGATTATATGCTTTTATATTGTAATCATGATGGCACAATCATGATTACAATTGCTTTTCTGTTTTTATTGACACCAACTAATAGTTTTGCATTTATATCTGGCATCTGGCATGTGTATTATGTATTCACTTCCCATAATTTTATAAATTGTAATCCATGTCTTGCTATAATATCATATGAATGTCATCGCGTCAATGCTATTGACAATTAAATTTATTATGGTATAATTTCATGAGAGGTGATACATATGATGACTGCGAAAGATATAAGCAGTGCAAGAGAGCGAATGGGATTAAGTGTACCTGAATTAGCTTCAATATTAGGAGTAACACGACAAGCACTGTGGGCATGGGAGAATGGTAAAAAGATACCACAATCTATTCAGAATCATATTACTCTGATTGACGAGAAATATAGTATACCTGACAATTCATTTCAGATATGCCAAAAATAACTAGCCATGCTAATAAGCGAATAAAGCAGCGCATTGGTATTCCAAAGAAATCAGCGCATACAAATGCAGAAAAAGCATTGATTTATGGCGTTTCGCACAAAGATACATCTGGAACATTATGCCGATATTCCGCTGGCAATATAAAAATATATAACGACTTTGTTTATATATTCTGTGTAGAAACGCTTATTACCGTGTTTAGCTTGCCAAAATGCTATATTCCAGCTGCACGGAAAATACAAGTAAGAATAAATAATATATACTCTGTATGATATATATTATTTATTCTTTGCGTTTGACGCTATAGGTTTGATTCTGTTTAGTCTATTAGTTTTATATTTGGTTTAAATACTACAATCATACTCGGGAATGGAGCGCTATTCTTACTATCTCCAAATTTCAACCGCCCTCTAATAAATCTGACTTCATGCTTTCCGTATATGTAATCATGAAAGTATCGTGTATCTGTTCGAGCTGGTAGTAGCATGACAATTGTAGCACCATTTTGCGCTTCCATATGCGCTTTACAGACCCATAGCCCTATACTTCTTCCATAAGGTGGATTTAGCCAGCAAATGCCGTCCCAATTCTGTTTCAACCCATCAATATCAGATGTATAATAGTTTCTGTGTTTATGGTTCTTATGGCTCGCAGCCACATCACATGTGAACCCGAATTCTTTATTAAGCTCATCATATAACCATTGCGGTGTTTCCCAATCCTCTTTACTACTTGAATATAATGCTTGGTTGATCATTTCTTCACCCCATATAATCTAAATGTTTAATAACTATATCATATAAATACCATGCCGTCAATGCAGTTGACAACTAATTTCATATATGATATAATTCATAATATGATAAAATTATATCCACACCAGATTGAACTTATAAACAATATAAAAAAAAGCCTATTGAATGGGCATAAGTCAATTTTGGCTGTAGCGCCGTGTGGGAGCGGAAAGTCATGCGTTTCTGCATCTATTGCTCTATCTGCAAATAAAAAAAATAATAGAGTTTTGACACTTGTGCATCGAAAAGAATTGATTGAACAGCTACGAAACACATATATTGAACAAGGTGTAGACCATTCAATATGCGATTTTTCTCTAATCCAATCTGCAAAAAAAATACAATATAATCCATCTGTTATATTAATAGATGAATGTCATAATGCTAGTTCTATATCATATATAAATGTATTCAATAGATTCCCTGACGCAGTCAAAATAGGGTTTACAGCTACTCCGATAAGACTTGGAAAGAAACAGTTGGGAGATATATTTACAGATATTGTAATAGGACCTTCTACAAAATGGCTTATGGAGAATGAGTTCTTAGTGCCGAAAATAAAATGCTTCCAAAATATCGGAGAAGACTTCTCAAATGTTAATGTTATTCGTGGAGAATACGACCAGCGCCAACTTGGTATAATTATGGAACATGAAAAAGTATATAAACAAAGCGTTGAATTATATAAAACGCACATTGACAATACAAAGTGTATAATATATTGCGTAAGCGTCGAGGCCGCAAATCGTACGGCTGAATGGTTCAATATGTCAGGATATGCTGCTGCATCTGTTTCGTGTTATACACCGTCAAAGGAACGTGCGTTTATATTTGACAAGTTCCGTTCCGGAGAGTTGCAGATACTGTCAAATGCATATCTTGTAGGCGAAGGGATTGATGTCCCGGATTGCCAATCTGTTTTAGACATAGCAAAAACAAACTCATATGCGAGGTATAAACAAAAAGCTATGAGATGTGGACGTGCAGCTCCTGGAAAAGAAATTGCTTATTATATCGATGCTGTAGGCAATATAACGCAACATTCTATGCCATATGACGATCCAGTATGGACGCTTGAGCCATCTAAGAATAGCAGATCTAGTGATGCATTAGTAAAGGTCTGCCCAAAATGCGAATCTGTTTGCTATGCCGTATGCAAAATATGCATAGAATGCGGATACGAATGGACTATAGCTGAGAAGCGGGTCGCGGATATATCAAATGTAGTTGAAGTAGATGAACGGATTTTATATCTAAAAAGCAAGCCATACAATGCATATATGGAAGCAACAACATTCGGAGAGTTGATTGAATTGCAAGAAGCAAATGGGTATAAAAGGCTTTGGGCTGTATATAAAGCTATTGATCTTGGGATCCAGATCCCATATAAATACAATAGGATGAAAGAAATAGCATTGAAGAATAAAAAACAAGCCGTTATGGTTTAAGTTGTAACGGCTTTAATTCTCGCATATCACTGTTATATTCAATTATTCCTATGGACTCCATCCATCACGTTCTAACTCTTTAAGTACTTTATATTGCATTCGCAAAGCATCAATATCATTACATCTATGAATATAATGCACCCCAGATCGTTTCCTATACTCATTAAGCAAAGCATCTCCATTGGTACTGCTATAAATACAATATTCAACCGTTGTAAGCTTATCCCATAACTTCCAACACATTACCCTTCCCTTATGCAGCCTTGCCTCAGCGCAATCAATTTCTAGTGTTGCAATTTTATGGATATCATGTATGCTGCAAAAGTCGTTTAATCTACTATTTTTAATAATTATTCCTATCATATCGTCACTTGAGCGCATTAGCGCATCATTATATGATTTTGCTTTTCGCGTGCTATGCTCTGGTGCATATCTCAATATATAGTCATCATTATGTCTGTGTATAAAATAATCTGCATACGCCCCTTCTGCAATATCAAAAAATATTTCTCCTGTGTCTGGGTCTATAATTAATATTTTGCAAATATATGCGTTGTCTGGTATCATTTAATCAGGACCTTAACTATTTATATTGTAGAACGCGGGCTCAGCTATTTCAATAAGCTTAAACATATTTGTTGGCTTCTAAGTATTCTAATATCATATCCTTCGCTTCTTCCCATGAATAACATACGCCACATTTATATCCTCTTGAACTTGCCATTCTGATAAAATCAGCCTGTCTTGGTGTAGGCTTATTAGGCTTTACTTTCATTTCTATATATAATCCATGGAACCCATTTCGCGCCTCAGAAATGAATATATCCAGAACGCCAGAAAGCACTCCCTCGCGCTTTAATTTTATAGCCTCTAATTTGTTTCTACTCCCTCCATTTGGGATTGAAAACATTAATATTTCTGGGTGAAGCTGTCTAAAATAACTAAATAGTGCTTGCTGTTCTTGACTCTCAGATAGATTCTTATTACCCATAGAATACTGCCTCATGCTCACTCTTGTATGATGCAAGTTGCACAGCCTCACTTGCATCATGCATATATTAACATGATTATGATAGTCTGTCAAGCATAAATATAAAATATAATTTGACATTTTAGACTGCATAGCATATAATTAGAATTGGAATACAGGTATATACTATATTTTTCAAGTTTAATTTTTGGAGCTGATTCTATGTCAATACATTGCAGGCCATTAGCAAGGCGTTTTGCAGATATAATGGTATTTGGTAAAACAAAGAAATCTTTTGCAGAACAATGCGGGATTGATAAAAGTCGAATGGGAAAATTTCTAAACGGGAAAATCCCGCCAAGCATGATTGAGCTTGATAGGATTTGTGCAGCATTACAGTGTCAACCTAATGATGTTATCGAATGGATAAATAACAGCGAATAATGAGGGGGCAATCACAATAGACATATCAGCATTAAAGCAATCAGTCACAATGCAACAAGTAGCTGAGGCTTATGGGTTCACAATATGCAGAAATAAGATAAAATGCCCATTCCATAATGATAAAACTGCATCGCTGCATATATATGAAGGCGACCGTGGGTGGTATTGCCATGCCTGTCAAAAAGGAGGTTCAATCATTGATTTTGTAATGGAATACTATAATATTGATTTGCCAAATGCATATGATAAATTAGTATGGGATTTCAGATTAACTCATTTACAAGCGACTGTAAAAGGCAAGCCTACTCCAACGCCAATAAAAATTCAATCAACGCATGAGCAAAGGCGCAAACGGATTGATAATTGGCTACATGATATATTATGTGAATGCTGGGACTTAGAAAGAGAGTTAAAAGACGCGTTCCTGCTTGGTGATAATGATAGAGCATGCAAATTAGAACCTTGCATTGATAATATTGATAATATTGATAATATTGAAAGCACATTGACAAATTACGGATATTTTCTAATACATTGGAAAGATTATATCGAATATATTCTTGGCACGCCAAAAAATAAATGGCTTTCCGATGGAGAGTTTGATAGACTATCTATTTGCGCAAATGGTCTATGGGCAAGATATAAAAACACATGATGAATTTGCATGCGGATAGAATGCATGTAAATAGCTGAAATCATTAAAAATGTGAAAGGTGATAAGCTATGAACTATTGCAATGATAATAAGATGAATGCTATAAATAATAATATAAGCCATCCATCATATTATACGGACGGAAAAATTGAAGTGATTGAATTTATTGACGATAAGAAATTTAATTATTGCCTTGGAAATGCAATAAAATACATCTCAAGAGCTGGTAAAAAAGACAAAACAAAGATAATTGAAGATCTAGAAAAGGCGATATGGTATATAAATCATGAAATAGAAAGGATCATAAAATATGAAAATAATTGAAGCTGGATATGAAATCTTAACACCGATTGATGGGCTGAACATTTTGAAACACATAGAAAGAATTGGGCGGGTTTGTTATAAATCTGAGGACAAGATTACTGATGATTCTTCGCTTTCATTTGTAAAGATGCTAATTAATAGAGGTCATGAAGCAATGATTGAACACTATGCATTTTCTGTAAAGTTTATTTGTGACCGTGGAATATCGCATGAAATAGTCCGGCATAGGCCAGCAGCCTATGCGCAGGAGAGCACAAGATTCTGTAATTATAGCGATGATAAATTCAATAATGAAATAACTGTAATAAAACCTTGTTTTTTGCACGATGAAGAATCTGACGGAAGACAGGAAGCAGCATGGTTATACGCTTGCAAAACGGCTGAGCAATGCTATTTCCAAATGATTAAATTTGGAGCAAGCCCACAAGAGGCGAGATCTGTATTGCCAAATAGTTTAAAGACGGAAATAATATGTACCTATAACTTACGCGAATGGAGACATTTCCTTAAGCTAAGAACATCATGTACGGCACATCCTCAAATGATAGAAATATTGATGCCACTATTACTTGAGCTTAGGGGAATTATACCAATTGTATTTGATGATATTTTATAGCATTAATATTATTATATATAGCGCTATCATACTATAGATAGCGCTATATAGCTAAATTATAAATTAAAATTTCATTAACTATACTTTACAAAAGATTTTAGTTACGCTTCTTAGGTCTAAAGACCAGCCGACAGTTGGGTTGAAGCCTTCCGGGATGCTGGTTACGCTGCTTAGGTCTAAAGACCCTCCGACAATTGGGTTGAACCCTTCCGGGATGCTGGTTACGCTACCTAGGTATAAAGACCAGCCGACGGTTGGGTTAAACCCTTCCGGGATGCTAGTTACGCTATCTAGCCATAAATGCCTGCCGAC
>JGI24703J35330_11748824_pt1 | contig 41173 bp, 39 predicted proteins | sample TergutNt197P1_FD_35330 | JGI IMG/M metagenome (IMG submission 35330)
GCGCGTGGACAAAGAAAAGCACTTTGTCCACACCCTGCCCACAGACTTGCCCACACCCGTCTGCGGACATCCACTAAACTCATTACGGTTTCCCACATTTCCCACAACGCCCGCCACCACTGCAATAAAAAAATGAAATTCATGAAAATAAAAAAAGGCTTGCGGCTTTAATTGAAACATTTTACCATATTTTTCTTCAACTCCAAAATCTCGTCGCGGATGGCGGCGGCTTGTTCAAACTGCAATTCGGCGGCGGCTTGTTTCATTTGTTTTTCCAGTTTTTTTATTGCGGTTAAAATTTCATCGCGAGACATGGATTCGGGGTCTTTGGCAAGGGTAGGGGAGGTGGTTTCTGCTGACTTTGTAAGCTGAATACGCTCGTGAATCTTTTTGATAATAGAGCGAGGCGTGATATTGTGCTTTTTGTTGTACTCTTCTTGGATGGCGCGGCGGCGATTGGTTTCGGCAATGGCCTTGCTCATGGAATCTGTGATGGTGTCTGCGTACATGATAACGCGCCCGTTTACGTTGCGGGCGGCGCGGCCGATTGTCTGTATCAGCGAGGTGTTGGAGCGTAAAAAACCTTCTTTATCGGCATCAAGAATTGCCACAAGCGAGCATTCGGGTATGTCCAGCCCCTCGCGCAGAAGGTTGATTCCCACAAGAACATCAAAAACATCTAAGCGAAGGTCGCGGATAATATCAAGGCGTTCCAGTGTATCTATGTCGGAGTGCAAGTACCGCACGCGAATGCCTGCTTCTTTTAAATATGAAGTCAAATCCTCTGCCATGCGTTTTGTCAGGGTTGTTACGAGTACTTTCTGCTTTGCGGCAGAAATGGCGTTGCACTCGCCAATTAAATCGTCAACCTGCCCTTTAACGGGACGCACAGAAATTTCCGGGTCTAAAAGCCCGGTGGGACGAATAATTTGCTCTACTTGGAACTGCGAATGTTCGCGCTCGTAGGCGGCGGGCGTGGCGGAAACGAATAGCATTTGCGGGATTTTTCTCTCAAATTCTTCAAATTTCAGCGGACGGTTATCCAGTGCGGAAGGCAAGCGAAAGCCGTATTCTACAAGGGTTTCTTTGCGAGAACGGTCGCCCTTGTACATGCCGCCCACCTGCGGAATTGATACATGTGATTCGTCGGCGATAATTAGAAAATCATCGGGAAAATAGTCCAAAAGCGTGTGCGGCGTCGAGCCGGGCGCACGCCCCGCCAGATGCCGCGAGTAATTCTCTATGCCGCTGCAAAAGCCCACTTCCGTCATCATTTCGATGTCATAGCGGGTACGCTGCAAAAGCCGTTGGGCTTCCAACAGCCTGTCTTGGGATTTTAAATAAGCAAGTTGCGTTTCAAGCTCGTCCTCAATGCCGCGAATCGCGCTTCTCATGCGTTCTGCCCCGGTAACATAGTGCGACGCGGGAAAGATTACAATATGTTCCCGCGTAGATAAAATTTCCCCCGTAAGCGTGTGAATTTCGGTTATTCGCTCGATTTCATCGCCGAAGAATTCCACACGCAAAGCAATTTCAGACGAGTTGGAAAGAAAAATCTCAAGCACATCACCACGCGCACGAAATGTTCCCCGCTGAAAATTCATCTCATTACGATTATATTGAATTTCCACAAGACGTCGCATTATATCGTCGCGGTCGCGTTCCATTCCCACGCGAAGCGAAAGCATCATTTCATGATATTCTTCCGGGTCGCCAAGGCCGTAAATGCACGAAACAGAAGCAATAATTATAACATCTTGCCGCTCGAACAACGCCGAAGTAGCCGAATGTCTCAGGCGGTCAATTTCTTCATTAATCGCCGAATCTTTTTCAATAAAAGAATCCGTGGACGGCACATAGGCTTCGGGCTGATAATAGTCGTAGTAACTCACAAAATATTCCACGGCGTTTTCGGGAAAAAATTCTTTGAATTCGCTGTAAAGTTGAGCCGCCAAAGTTTTGTTGTGCGCCATTACAAGCGTCGGTTTTTGTAACGCCTGAATAATATTTGCCATCGTAAAAGTCTTTCCCGAGCCCGTTACGCCAAGCAAGGTTTGAAACTTTTTCCCATCGGCAAAACCCTTTGATAACGCCGCAATCGCTTCCGGTTGGTCGCCCGTGGGGGCAAAATCTGATGTAATTTTAAAATTCATATTTTTTCTCATTCCTTCGCATATGCCCTTGATAAAAACAGCAAAGAATGCCACAATTACATAAAAGAATGATTGGGGTAGGGGACTATGATAGATAAATACGAAGTAGCCGCAAGGGCGGAGGCAATGCCGAACATAATGGGCTTTATCGCAATAACGGCTGCAATTGCGGCTGTTTGCGGGGTTGCCGTGTTTTTGCAAAAACACCTGTCAAAGCAGAAATGTAAGTGGCACGGCCTGATTTTGCCTGCACTCACATTTTTTGCGTCACTGTTCATGGTTGGACGAACGGTTATATTTTCTGCACCCGTTACAATGCAAGCGACCAATTTTTACGAAATGCTGAGTGAAAATGCTTGGGGCTTATTCGCACTTTCAATTGTTTTACTTGTAATTACAAACATTCCCACTGTTATTTTGCTTTTTATTTACAGGTCAGAAAAATTCCGAATGAATATATGGAAGCGGCAATAAATCTTCTACTCTCACCTTAACAATATTACCGCCGGAATCATTCAAAATAACTTTTACATCTCGGCAATATTCCAATAACATCTGTCTGCAATTGCCGCAAGGCGGAAGTAACCCGCCGCGGCTGTCTCCGCGAGATGCAACAATTGTGTCAAATTCTCTATGCCCGGCGGTTATAGCCGCGCCAATAGATATAAATTCTGCGCAAGACCCATGCACACCATCGCAATTTACACCCAAAAAAATACTGCCATCCCTGCACCGCACAGCAGAACCCACTGTATGATTATACGTCTTGTCATCATAATTTTTCTCAATCACTTCACCGGCAAGCGCGATTAATTCTTTGTCTTGCTCGGTTATCTCGAAATACTCCATCTTTTTGACCTCCCTTGGGCAAACTCCGAAAACCCCATTTGGGCAGCTGCGCCGCTTTTTCCGTTATGCTTTGTCGGCGCGAACTTGCAGATGTTCCGTTATGCGGCGTTCGCCCTTATAAAACAAATTTTACATACTGCACAAACCGCCACAACTTTAACGAGTAGATGCCCGAACTTAGGGGCCTTTTGATAACGCGCATATCCAACAACTTTAACGAGTAGATGCCCGAACTTAGGGCATCTATTCGTTAAAGTTGTCTTTTGCGAATAGATACCCTAATGAAGTTTCGGAATTGATTTAAATCTTGCTCATGAATCGTTCGGCATTGATTATAAAGCGGGTGTGTGTGCCTTTACCAATTTCGTTGGTTGCAGATTTGGCAGATACGACAAAGGTAATTTTTCTGCCGTCGGTGCTGTCGATTGTGGCGGTTGCAGTGATTGTTTCGCCAATAGGGCTTGCCTGAGTGTGTTCTGCATTTATTTGAGTGCCCACCGATGTTTGACCCGGTTCGAGCCCGTCGGCAAGACATTCGCAAGCGGCCTGTTCCATTAACGCAATCATCATTGGTGTAGAAAAAACATCCAAGCTTCCGCTGCCTACGGCTTTTGCAGTATTCTTGTCTGTGACGATTGTTGATACCGTTGCTGTTTTTCCTGCGGTTATCATGTCAAAACCCCTTTCGTCTCCCCTACCCTACTTATAACGTTCGAGAAGCTGCAAGATTGCTTCCTTCGATTGCATCCCGACAACCTGATTTACAACGGCACCGTCCTTCACAACGGCCAACAGCGGAATGCTCATTGCGCCGAAGGCAGCTGCAAGTTCCGGTTCTTCATCCACGTTAATTTTTCCTGTTTTAACGTAGCTCACCTCTTGGGCAATTTCGTCAATAATCGGGGCAATCATGCGGCACGGGCCGCACCAAGATGCCCAGAAATCCAAAAGCACCGCTTTTTGCGATTTTGTTACTTCCGTGTCAAAATTTTCCTTAGTTATTGTTAGTGGTTTTTCTGATTGCACAGAATTCCTCCTTCTGCTCGGAGATTATAAGATATTCTACCATAAATTTTTTACTTTTCCAAAAGACGGTTAAAACTTTTATTGGTATAAAATTCCATTGCAGCTAAAAAAACGTTGACATGTAATGAAAAAGAATTAGAATGTATAAGTCGCAATAACATGTTAGATGGTTATTCGCGTCTCGGGGAGTAGCGCAGCTTGGTAGCGCGCCTGGTTCGGGACCAGGAGGGCGCAGGTTCAAATCCTGTTTCCCCGATTAGAATGCAAAAAAACCCCTGCGAGAATGAGGCTCGCAGGGGTTTTTGTTTTTGTGGAAACGGAAAGTGAAATTAGGATGAAAGCTCTCAAGCAGATTTGAACTGCCGACTTCCTCCTTACCAAGGAGGTACTCTACCCCTGAGTTATGAGAGCGAACGTAGTAAACATTTTGGATTCGACAATGTTCGGCGATTATCCAACAGAAGCATTATATACATACAAAGCCTTTGAATCAAGTGTTTTCTGAAATAAGAAGTGACCAAATAGCGTTGTAGGTGAAAGCTCAAAAGCGATGTTCAACCGGAATTCTCATAACGTGGAATAAAAATCAATACAAAAAGCTAAAATAAAAAACAGGAAGATATTCTCCGCCAAATAACTCTTGAATTTCATTTGCGAGAAAAGAGATGAAGCCTTTGCAAAAAATATTTATTCCGTATAACGAAAAAACCGCGAACATCTATGAAACGGTTGAACATGTTGCAAGAGCGATTGTTCAACGAAATGCGCAAAACCCTACCCTTGATTGGCAACGATTATATCAATAAAACTTTCAATGCGAGTTTCCAATCCTGCAAGGCCCTCTTGTTCGTCTATGATTAGGCTTATGATGGGTTTGTCCTTAACTTTTCGTATAATCATTTCGTTTACAAGGGAGTCCGGGCCGCAGGGGAATGCGGTAAGTAAAATTATGCCGTCAACGGATTCTTTGTAAAGGGAGATTGCGCCAAGCAGTTCTTGGTTGTAAGAATACTTTAGCGTTGGGCTTATTTCGCGTGCCTTTTGGACGGCGGTTGTGCGCTCGACAACTTCGGCGATTACCGGCACTGCGCCAAGCAAAGCAAGCCGCTCTAAAATTGGGCGGCCAATGTAGAAATCATTTATATTGTAGGAATGCGAAACAATAAGTATTTTTAGCTTGCCGTCGGGTTTAAGAATCTCGTTTTGCTCGGTTATGCGGCGTTCGTGCATCATTTTTTCTGCTTGTTTTGCCATAAAATAGGCGCGAAGAATCGAGAACCGTTTCTTTTTCAAACGCCGCCCCATTCGCATAAATGCCGGGAATTCGGTTTTGTTTTTTGCGTAGTCGATGTTGTAGTCGAGTATTTTTATTTCTTTCTCCCGAAAAATATTTTGCACAACGTCCCTTGCAGACCACAGCTTGCTGCAAACTATTGTGTCACGCGAATATGAAGCGACACGCGGCACAAGAATAAAGTCGCATTTACCAATTAATTTTGCAACGTGACCAAGATAAATTTTTGAAGAAAGACAGCTTTCGTCGATGGACAAAGCCGCACCTGCCTTGATGATTTCTTTGTTGGTTTCGGGGCTTAAAACAATTTCGCATCCGAGTTCTTCAAAAAATGTTTCCCAAAGAAAGCGATATCTGTAGTACAAAAACGCTCTCGGAATGCCTATTTTCATGCCGCAACAGACTTGGCAGTCCGCGCCTTCGCAGGCCGCGCCTTCGCAGGCCGCGCCTTGGCGGGCCGCGCCTTGGCAATCCGCGCCGCAGTCCGCACCTTAGCAGCTCGCACCTTAGCAGGCCACAACTCCCCTACCCCGCCTTTTGCACGGATAAGCCACACCGCCGCCGCAATTCCGACGCTTGCCAAAGCTGCAACCGCGCTGTATTTCGCAACACGTCTGCGCTTAAAGCTTGTTGTAACCCGGGCAAGCTCGTCATCTTCAAGAAAAATCTCGTCAATTTCGCCCATGCATTTTAATAAAAATTTTGCCATAAAGCATTTCCCCTTTATAATACATCTTCGCTTACCAAAAAAGCGTTCAATTTTTTCCTGGCACGGAAAAGTACTGATTTTACCTTGCTTTCGCTTATTTTAAATTTCTCGCTTATGTCGCGAATACTTTCCCCGTGAAAATATCGCAACACAAAAACAGCTTTTGTGTTTTTATCAAGGGTGGAAAGCCATGTGTTTAACGCTTGCGTTATAAGCCCCGCTTCGTATTTTTCTTCAGGTTCTGTTGCCTTGCCCGCGGGTATACATTCTTCCATTTCGCCCTCAAGCTCGCTCATCAGAACGCTTACCTCGCCGCCGCCGCGTTTTGCCGCACGTTTTGCCTCCCATTTATGCAGTGCAAGATTACGCACTATTTTTACAATATACGCGCCAAGCCTGTCGGGATACATTGGCGGAATGGCCTCCCATGATTTAAAAAGCGCGTCGTTTACGCATTCTTCAGCATCTTCGCGGCTTTGCAAAATATTTAATGCCGTTTTAAAAAAACGCCCGCCATATTTATTTTTTACTTCTGCAAGCGCGGTTTCGTTACGTTCAAAAAATAATTCCAGAATCTTTTGGTCATCCAATTGGCACCACGCCCTTACATATATATTAACCGAATTTTTCACAGTTGGTTGTAACTCCCTTGTATTGTAGCACAAATTGCCGTTTATGTGCTAAAATAGGGCAAAATGAAAATACGGGGAAAGGAAAAACAGGATGATTTTTAAATTTAATAAGTACACAAATCTATTGGAATTCAGCGCGCTGGACCAAGGACAGTTGGACAGGGAAGACCCAAATTTATATCGCGACCAGTTTCCTTATACGGAAATTCCCAAAACGGTGTTTAACTATCGCAGTGTTCCCATGGATATGCCAAAGGAGATTTGGATTACCGACACAACATTTCGTGACGGGCAACAAAGCCGCGAGCCATATACCGTTGAGCAAATCAAGACAATTTACATGATGTTGAACCGTTTAAGCGGGCCAAAGGGCAAAATAAGGCAAAGCGAATTCTTTTTGTATTCCAAGCGCGACCGCGATGCCGTTTACGAATGTCTTAATCTTGGTTACGAATTCCCGGAAGTCACAGGCTGGATTCGTGCTACAAAAAAAGACTTCGAGCTTGTTAAAGAGGTTGGGCTGAAAGAAACTGGGATTTTGGTAAGCTGCTCGGACTATCACATTTTTTTGCAAATGAAAATGAACCGCAGGCAGGCACTGGGGCATTATCTTTCGATTGTCAGGGAATGCATTGAAACAGGGGTAAAGCCGCGCTGTCACTTGGAAGATATTACTAGGGCAGATTTTTACGGCTTTGTTGTACCTTTTGTGCGCGAGCTAATGAAGCTTTCAAGGGAAACGGGTGTGCCCATAAAGATTCGCGCTTGCGATACAATGGGTTACGGCGTTACCTTCCCCGGTACGATTATGCCGCGCAGCGTGCAGGGAATTATTCATAACCTTACGCACCATGGCGGAGTGCCGCACGAGTTGCTTGAGTGGCATGGGCATAACGATTTCCATCGTGCCGTTAACAACGCCGCCTACGCTTGGTTGTACGGCTCGGCGTCGGTTAACACGTCGCTTTTTGGTATCGGGGAACGCACGGGAAACACTCCGCTTGAAGCCATGGTGTTTGAATACGCACAGCTTCGCGGCACTTTGGATGGCATGGAACCCACCGTAATTACCGAAATTGCAGAGTATTTTGAGAAAGAAATAGGCTATAAAATTCCTCCTATGACACCTTTTGTCGGCAAGAATTTTAATGTAACACGCGCCGGAATTCACGCAGACGGGCTTCTTAAAAACCAAGAAATTTATAACGCCTTCGACACAACAAAGTTGCTTAACCGCCCGTTTAAAGTTATAATTTCCAACACTTCGGGCTTGGCGGGCATTGCATTTTGGCTCAACGACTACTATAAAAAGTCTAAGAATGATTTGTTTGACAAAAAAGCCCCGGAAGTGATTAAAATCAAAGAATGGGTGGACGCGCAGTATGAAACCGGCCGCGTTACCGCAATAACCGACGAGGAAATGGAAACAATGGCAAAGCTAATAATAGAGGGAGGCAATTAACAATGAAGGATGAAATATCAAAAACGAACAAAAGGGTTGTAACCGTAATCCCGGGGGACGGTATTGGCCCTGAATGTGTCAATGCCGCCATGCAAATTATCAATGCGGCAGGGGTTAACATAGAATGGGAAGAACGACATGCCGGTGCAAGGGTTTTTAAACAGGGGATTACATCGGGCGTGCCGGCCGATACGATAGAATCCATAAAAAAAACTCGTGTAGTTTTAAAAGGGCCGTTGGAAACGCCGGTGGGTTTTGGGCAAAAAAGTGCTAATGTTACACTGCGTAAACTCTTTGAAACATATGCAAATATACGCCCCGTGCGTGAATTTGCGGGCGTTACAACCCCTTACAGCGGGCGCGGAACCGACCTTGTTATCGTGCGCGAAAACGTAGAAGATTTGTATGCAGGCATCGAGCATATGCAAACCCCCGGGGTGGCGCAATGTCTGAAGCTTATTTCGCGTAAGGGTTGCGAAAAAATAGTGCGCACAGCCTTTGAATTTGCAAGGGCAGAGGGCAGAAAAACCGTCGCTTGCGCCACAAAAGCCAATATAATGAAACTCACGGAAGGCTTGCTTAAAAAAACCTTTGAAGAAATAGCCCCGGAATACCCCGATATAGAATCTTGGCATGTAATCATTGATAACTGCGCCCATCAGCTTGTAAAAAAACCCGAGCAATACGACGTAATTGTAACCACCAACATGAACGGCGACATTATTAGTGACCTGACATCAGGGCTTGTGGGCGGTCTTGGGTTCGCGCCCACCGCAAACTTGGGCAACGAAGTAGCCATTTTTGAAGCCGTTCACGGCTCTGCGCCAAAATACGCGGGCGAAGACGTAATCAACCCCACTGCCGTAATCCTCTCCGGCGTAATGATGCTGCGGCATATCGAAGAATTTGACGCGGCAAATTTAATAGAAAATGCGGTTATGGTTACAATCGAAGAAGGTAAAGCCGCAACCGGAGACGTTGTAGGTTACGATAAAGGCACTTCTACAAGTGTTTATACAAAAACAATTATCGAAAATTTAGGGCGTAAACCTTCAAAATTTCAAACCCGCGATTATCGGCCCATTAAACTCCCAAAAATATCCGACGAGCCTGTGTTTGTTACGGCAAAATCCCGCCGCGTAATCGGCGCAGACATCTTTGTTGAATGGCCAAAAAACCCGGAAGCCCTTGGGCAAAGCTTGGACAAAATTGCGGAAACTTCCGATTTCCGCCTGAAAATGATATCAAATCGCGGCACAAAGGTTTATCCCGCAGGTGATGCATTCCCCGATTGCGTAGACCACTTCCGTTGCCGCTTTGTTCTTCGTGATGCAAATGCAGATGCTTCGTCCCAACAGATTATGGATTTGCTTGCCAGAATTTCTGCATCTCACACTTGGATGCATGTGGAGAAATTGCAGGAAATCGACGGCCAACCCGGCTACACAATGGCTCAGGGCGAAGATTAGGAACTGTACGTTGAGCGGCTATGAACACAGCTTCCTAAATGTAAATGGGGGATATTCATGCGCCTTTATAAGTCAATAAAAAAGCACGACCCTGCAATGCGTTCGTGCTTAGAGATAATTCTGTATCCGGGGTTCTGGTGCATGTTTTTTCACAGGCCATGTCATGTGTTTTACAAGGCAAGGCTTTTTTTCCTTGCTCGATTTTTTTCGCAGCTTGCGCGTTTTCTTACCGGTATTGAAATCCACCCGGGGGCAAAAATAGGCAAGGGCGTTTTTATCGACCACGGAATGGGCGTTGTTATTGGCGAAACATGTGTAATCGCAGACGATGTTTTGATTTTTCACGGCGTAACGCTTGGCGGCACAGGTAAAGAAAAAGGCCCGCGGCATCCTGTTATCGGAACCGGGGCGATTATTGGTGCCGGCGCGACCATTTTGGGCAGAGTAAAAATAGGCGAAGGCGCGAAAATTGGTGCCGGCGCGGTTGTTGTGAAAGATATTCCCGATGGTGGCACGGTTGTTCCCGAGCAGAGTCGCATTGTGGGCAAACAAGCCTCTACCTGCTCCGAGCTTGAAGAGCTTAAAACCCGCATTTCCGAGCTGAAAAATCTTGTGGACGATTATCAAAAAATGCCCCATTAGGGACGGGAAATTCCCCTAAATTGCAACCAAAACCGCTTCAATTTCCTGCTCGAGTGTTTGAATTAATGTGTCGGTGATTTCTTTGCCATTATAAATTGCAGATTCTACAGCTTCGGCAGAAAGTGCAAGATTTGTTTCTTTCATCATGTGAGCCATACCTTTGATTGTGTGAGAAAGGCGACGGGCGGTTGCTTTGTCGCCTTTTGCAATGGCGTCTTTTATTTCTTCCATGGCTGTTTGCTGAGTACTTTTGAATTCTTCGCGCAACATCTCTTTTACTTCGGGGGTGTCGTAATAACCGTCGGTGCTTGCTGTATTCGAGGAAACATCCGGCGTGTTCTCGCGCTTATTGCCAATGTATTTCATAATAATGTGGTGCAGGTGGGTTGTTTGAATGGGTTTTGCTATAAACTCGTCAAAACCCCCTGCCAAGAATTCTTCGGCTTGGCCTATAAGTGCGTTTGCAGTAAGCGCGACTACGGGAGATGTGTAACCAAGGTCGCGCAGAATTTTTGTAGCATCCATGCCGTTTAATTCAGGCATCATGTGGTCCATGAAAATAATATCGTACTTCGCGCCGCATTTTACTTTATTTATTGCGTCGGGCGCGTTGTTGCAGGTTTCAATTTGCAAATCATACAAGCCAAACAAACCCTTTGCCACAAACAAATTTGTCTCAACATCGTCCACAACAAGAACCTTGCCGTGGGGCAAGCTGACCGGCGTAAAGGCCGGTTTTCTGTTAACCGCTTCAAGGTTTGACAGGCTTTGGGCTGTTTTTTTGCCTATAGACTCCGCAGATGCAACTTTTTGAGGTATCTGCAATATCACTTTTGTCCCCGCCTGTACATGGCTTTCTATGTCTATGTGTGCGTCCATCAGCTCTAAAAGGTTGAGTACAATAGGCATTCCAAGCCCCGTGCCAACAACCTTAGGGTTATCTTTTTCGTGGAAGCGTACATATTCCTCTCGCAAAATTGTTTCAACCTGTTCCTTTGTCATGCCCTTGCCCGTATCGCGGATTTCTACCACCATGTTGATTGTACCCGGGCCGGGATGCCCTACATTGCGTATAGAAAATTCAACCACGCCAAGCTCTGTGTACTTAAAGGCGTTGCTCATGATATTGTTCAAAACCTGTTTAAGGCGAAGGACATCACCGATTAACGCCGCCGGCAAAGTTTCGTCAACATTTACAATCAGTTTGAATTTTTTACTGTCAAGGGCGACAACATGCATTTGTAAAACATCTTGAATAAGGCTTGGCACGTCGTATTCCGCCATAAAAATATCCATTTTTCCCGCTTCAATCTTGGATAAATCCAAGATGTCGTTCAAAATGCCGATAAGCGCGCTTGACGATGTGTAAACGCGGCTGAATGCATCTTGTACGTCTTTGGGCAGGTCGGTTTTTTGCAGCTGAATTTCCGATATTCCGATTACGGCGGAAACAGGAGTGCGAATTTCATGGCTCATCCTCGCAAGAAAACGACTCTTTGCCTGAGAATTTGCCTCTGCAACCGTGGATTCTTGCAGGCTTCTTATTGCAGCGTCTTCGATATTTTTTACCCACTTCGCAAGAGATTTGAATGTAAACCACGCCAACGCCAAGGAAAACGTGATTGTAATGGCAAGGGTTGCGACAGTGATTGTTTGGTTAAGCGCGAGTGCAGATTCAATTTCCGATTGAATTGAAGCATCTACGCGACTGTCCACATCACGAAGATAACGAATGCTGTCTTCAATTGCAGGGGTAATATCCAAAACATCGCCCTTGTATCGCGAGTCATTTCCACCAATAAAAAAATTATTATGAAATGTGTTAAAAACCTCGTCGGCAAACCCCTTAATGTACTCCATGCGCGCAACAAGATAATAGTTGGCATAATACTCCAAATGCTCGTCGAATATGCTGTCGCCCGAAACGGATTCTATGTATAAACGCGCCAAATCACCCATGCGCGAATGCGATTCTGTAATATAGATTTCATAACGACGCCGCACGGTATCGCCCGCAGTGTCTATCCAAACCGGGTTGTAATAAGACGCTTTTAATAAACGCCTAAACTCTGTAAGCTCCTGATGCAATTCTAAAAGAAGCACGTTTCGTGCCTCCATGTTGTGAATCCTGTAACGGTACAAATAGTCCATATTCCTTATTACAACATTGGAATATACTGCCACACTAAAAAACATAGCAATGATTATTGCAAAAGATACCAAAAGCTTTTTTGCCACATTCATTTCTCTGATTTTTTTCAGCATTGCAATCACCCCGATAAAAATCCGCTGTTTTCGAGCGCGAGCTTCACCCGCTCCGGGTCAAGCGGTTTTATAATGTAATCCTTCGCGCCGTTGTTTACGCAATCCCTGACAATTTCTCTTTCCCCCGCAGACGAACACATTATAATATAGGCATTTGGGTCTTCTGCCATGAGTTCGCGTACAGTCTCTTTGCCATCCTGTATGGGCATAAGCACATCAAGGAACACAACACGGGGTTTAAACCGCTTGTATTCCCGCAGTGCAACATTCCCGTCCGTTGCCTCGTAAATATCTCTCTCATCTATACCGCAGTGGCCCACAAGTATGTTTTTTAAAATTCGACGCATTAATGAAACATCATCCACAATTAAAATCGACATTATTCTACTCCCCCACTCTCAAATTCCACCTTTAACTGTCCCTGAGTATACAACACGACGTTTCCTTGTCAAGCTTTGCAACGCAATATTCACGACAAACGCATGAGCAAGACCTTGAGGGCTTCGCCCTCAAACTCCCACCCGCTTTTTGAAAAAAGCGGGGCAAAAACTTTAATATTACTAAAAACGTGCGTACGCAAGATTTTAGGTTTTAATGTTAAAGTTTTGATGAAACTTTTTCAAAAGTTTCCGGGGTTTGGAAACCCCAAGGTTTTGAGCTTCATGCGTTTGTCGTAGGGGGTTCAATAGGCGACCGGAGTTCGCCAATAAATCAACTGAAAAACCATCGCTTAAAATTGCGCGCCATGATGTCGCCCGGTGAAGCTTTTGCGATATCTTCGGGGATAATCAATTGGCTGCGACCTACTTCCGAGCCTTCCCAAGTATAAATTACTTCGCCTGCGGCGTGGCCTTTTTCAACGGGCGCATCAAGGAATTCTATAATTTGCACATCGCCGTCAAGAACGACATGTTTGCCCTTGGGGGCAAGCATATTTACTTGCTCCTTAATTACTACGGGCGAGGATTCTGTTTTGCCTTTAAAGATGCGGATTTCGCCCATTGGAGTACCTGTTTCTTCTTTGGCGATTAGTGCGTAGTTTGCATAGCCGTAATCGAGAAGCTTCATTGCGCCGTCGAAGCGCGTAACGGGGTCCGGCGATGCAAGAACTACGGCAATAAGCTGCATCCCTTCCTTTTCGGCCGTGGCAGAAATGCAGAACATTGCTTCGGAGGTTGAGCCGGTTTTAAGCCCCGTTGCCCCGGAATAACTGCGGATAAGCCTGTTTGTATTCGTAAGCCCGAATTCCTCTTCGCCGCGAGCGGTTTTGTGTATAATTTTATCCAAACGAGTTTTGGCAAATTCAAAAACTTCCGGGTATCTTAAAATCAATTCACGCGACATAAGTGCAATATCGTACGCCGTAGTCAAATGCCCGTCGGCGTCAAGGCCGCAAGCGTTTTTAAACATTGTATTTTCCATGCCAAGCTCGCGAGCCTTGTTATTCATCTGGGTTACGAACGCCTCTTCACTGCCCGCAATAAATTCCGCCATAGCAACAGCCGCGTCGTTTGCAGATGCGATTACAATGGATTGTAATAATAAGTGAAAAACCCCAAAAACCCGCTTTGAGCAGTTGCAAAAAGCGGGTTTTTGGGGTTTTTATAATTTGCTGCAAGGGCTTAGAAATGTGGATTTTTTGCTTTTTCGTGGGAAATAGAAGTGCTTTCGCCATGCCCAGGATATACGGTAACATTTTCGGGCAAAGTGAACAGTTTTTCCTTAATGCTTGCGAGTAAGGTCGAATGGTTTCCGGTGGGCATATCCGTGCGGCCTATGGTTTCTTTAAAAAGTGTGTCGCCGGTGAAGATTACGGCGTTTTTTTCATCGTAATAACACACGCCGCCGCCTGTATGCCCCGGGGTGTGAATTATTTTTATTTCTGCCGCATTTCCTATTTTGAAAATATCGCCGTCGGTGAAGCATTTGTCGGGCGTGACGGCAACTTCATTGCGCCCTACTTGGCTTGAACGGTTGAAATCGGGGCTTTCAAGCACTTGCACCTCTGCCTCATGCGCGTAAATATTCGCGCCTGTAAGCTTGCGTAATTCTGCGGCAGAAAGAATATGGTCGAAATGCCCGTGTGTCAGAAGAATTGCTTTGACGTTGATGCCTTCTGCAAGGGTTTGACGAATGTTTTCAAGATTGTCGCCGGGGTCTATTACAACGCCGTCGCCGGAATTTTTATCGTAGTACAAATAAACGTTTTGTCCAAAATCGTTGTCGTTGATTATTTTCAGCTCCATGTTAATCTCCTTTGGTTGCCATTTCCAGAATTTGATTGCTGCGCTTGATGAAGTTTGTCATTTGGTCGGTGGGGAGAGGTTTGTGCGAAAGCATTGCAAGGTCGAAAAGATGGTGGGCGATAAGTTCTACATCGTTTTTGCGAGCGGCGTCGGGTGCTATTTCAACCAGCATTTTTACAAGGGAATGGTTGCGATTAAGCACAAGGGTCAGCTCTTCCTCAAACAAACCCGGGGGCATGGTGCCGCCGCCGAACATTTTTGACATTTCCTGCATTCTTCGTGATTGTTCGGAGAGTAACATAACCGAGGAAATATCGGCAGATTTTAACTGCTGAACGCTAACATTCAATTTTTCGTTGGAGAGGATTTCACGAAACTTTGCTTCAAGCCCCTCGGGTTGGTTTTCGCCCTCTTTTTCCTCTTCTTTTAATGCACCTGTGATGTCTGAGTCTATACGGGTAAATTTAATTTGCGGCTCGTATGTTTCCAAGTAATTTACAAAGGGCGCGTCAAGATTGGTGGTTAAAAGAACCGCATCAAGATTTTGCTCTTTAAACATTTGGATGTATTGCGATTGCAATTGCTCGTCGGTTACATAGTGGACGGTTTTTTTATCAGAAGAATCTGCGGCGGTAAATTCATCCAGGGTTTGATACTTGCCCTCGGTGGTTTTGTACAAAACTATGCCTTTGATTTTATCGTAAAGCTCGCGCTCTTTTATGCAGCCGTATTTGATAAACGGGGCGATATCATCCCAGTACCCATTAAATTTTTCACGGTCTTTTTTGAAAAGGCTGTTGAGTTTGTCTGCAACTTTTTTAGAAATATAGCCCGACATTTTTTTGACTGTTGCATCGTTTTGCAAGAAACTGCGGGAAACATTAAGCGGTAAATCGGGGCAATCCATAACACCTTTAAGCAGCAAAAGATATTCCGGAATTACTTCCTTTATATTGTCTGCAACAAAAACCTGATTGTTGAAAAGTTTTACCTGACCCTCTATATATTCGAGGTCGTGCTTCATCTTGGGGAAATATAAAATACCTTTTAGGCGGAACGGATAATCCATGTTCAAATGAATCCAAAAAAGCGGCTCGTTAAAGTCTGTAAAAACCTTGTTGTAAAATGTTTTGTACTCTTCATCGGTGCAATCTCCCGCGGGCTTTAACCACAGGGGAGAAGTGTCGTTTATTGGTTTTGGCGGCTCGGGTGCGGTTGTTTCCCCAACTTCGCCGTCCGGTTGTTCTTCTGCGGCATCGGCTGTTGCATCGTCTGTTACATCGTCTACAAAAATAGGAACGGGAACAAACCCGCAATATTTTGTCAAAATACTGCGAAGCTTCCATACTTCAAGAAATTCCTCGCCGCTTTCGTTAATAAACAATGTGATTGTTGTGCCGCGGGTGGCTTTGTCGCCGTCGGACATGGAATATTCTATGCCGCCGTCGCATTCCCAGCGGGCGGCTTTCTCGCCGCTTTTGAAGGAAAGACTGTCTATTTGCACTTTGTCTGCCACCATAAATGCCGAGTAAAACCCAAGCCCGAAATGCCCGATTATTTCGCCTGCGGCATCGGTTTTGTTTTTGTATTTTTCCATAAACGCATTCGCGCCGGAAAACGCAATCTGGTTAATATATTCCTTTATTTCTTCGGCTGTCATGCCAATGCCGTTGTCTTCAAAAATAAGCTGTTTATTTGGCTTGTCTACCCATACTTTTATAAAATATTCTTCGTCGGCAGAAACATCGGCATCGCCAAATTCTGCAAGCTTTTTTAATTTTGTTATTGCGTCTGCACCATTTGATACTAATTCACGCGCAAAAATATCCATATCGGAATATAGCCACTTTTTGATGATGGGCAAAATATTCTCGCTATGGATTGATAAATTTCCTGTTTCCATTTAAAATTCGCTCCTTTATTTTTTGCTGCATACAATTTAAGCGGTTATTTGTGGGCTGTCAAGTTTGTAAATCTACTTTTTCCCCGGTTTCTGCGGATTTGTAGATTCCGTTAATAAGGCGTTGGGTGCGAAAGCCTTCCATGCCGTCGGGCTGAGGGGTTTTGCCGCATGAAATCGCCTCGTAAAACGCTTTGATTTGTTTTACATGCGAAACACCCCAATAGGATTTCATGCCAAACTGCCGTTGCGCTTTTGTGTCTGCACCGGCGGTTTTTTTTCGCCCGTCGTTAAATGAAATTTCGGCATCTTCGCCCGTTAATTTGGCGCGTCCGTTTTTGCAAATGATTTCAATGTCTGCCGGTGCGTCATACGGATGGTATGTGTTTACGAAAAATGATATGCATGGATTTGCTTCATCTTCGGAGACGCAGCCGTATGTAATTACACCTTCGGCTACATCTTCAACTTCAATTAAGGGATGTGCGCGGTTGGCAACGGACGCACTGACTGCGGTTGGGCTTCCCAAAAAATAATTTAACATATCAAATGTGTGAATCGACTGGTTTATTAACACGCCGCCGCCTTCGGTAGCTTTTTTTCCGCGCCAATCGCTTTGGGTGTAATACGAATCGTCGCGAAACCATGTCACACGAAGCCACCCGCCAAGAACCGCGCCAAGCTCGCCACTCTCCAGTGTCTCTTTTATGAGTGCCGCCCCCGGGCTGTACCTGTTTTGAAAAACAATGCCAAGAACTGCCCCGCTTTTTTCGGCAGCGGCAACCATAGATTCTGCGTCACTAACAGTTGTTGCCATGGGTTTTTCGCACAAAACATGAATACCCTTTTCAAGCGCGGCAACAGCAACAGGTGCGTGAAGATGGTGCGGCAAACATATATGCAACACATCAAAACCGCCTGCGTCAAGCATCTTTTTGTAATCCGTAAAAAAGCGGGTTTTTGCAAGCAATTTCGATATATCGCAAGGATTGTCATTGTCTGCTGATAACGACGAAAAGCGGCTTTGCTTATCGCAAACCGCTGTAATTTCCACACCTATTGCTTCAAGGGATTTTATATGCATTGGCGCGATATTTCCCAGCCCGATTATTGCCGCTTTTTTCATATGTCTCCTCCGAAATTATTATGGAAACCTCCGAAAACCCCATTTGTGCCGAAAGCATGTCGAAAATTATATCACGAATTTTATCGTTTTTCACGCAAAAATTTTAACACGCTTGTGCCTGCCTCTGCACCTTCGTGAATGGCTTTGGCGATTTGTTTCATTCCGCCGGTGCAGTCGCCGGCAGCCCACAAAGCAGGTATGGATGTGCGTTGTTCGTTGTCGGTTATTATGCCGCCGGCCGGGTCAAATTCCGCACCTATTTTTCGGGCAAGCTCTGTTGCGCCGGCAATTCCCGTTGCAATAAACAGCCCCGAAAAATCAAGGTGTTCACCTGTATAAAGCTTTATACCTTTAAGGGTAATCGCCGGTTTTAACAAAACCCCCGGAAGCTTTGTTTCATCAGGCTTTCGAGAAGTTACGGCATCTATTTTTTCCGTGCGAACCATTACGCCGGCGGGGAAGTTTGCCGAAATTTCTTCACCATTTGTAAAAACCGTTACCGATGAAACCATGGGCAATAAATCCAAAACTTCATGAAGCGCGTACGCGCCGCTTCCGAGAACTGCAACGTCCTTCCCGCGATAAAAAAATCCGTCGCAAACGGCACAGTAACTTACCCCGCGCCCTTCAAGCTCGGCAATGCCCGGAATATCCGGCGTATCGCGCTGTGCCCCCGTGGCAAGGATTACCACTCGGCAGTCGTATAATTCTTTCGCGGTTTTAACAATTAAATTTTCGTCCGTGTTTATTATTGCGCCATCAATTAAATTTTCGTCCGCAGTTATTACGCCATCAATCAAATTGTTAGTTAATATTCCAACCACTTCGCATTTTATTGTTTCCGCGCCTGCCCGTCGTGCTTGCCGCAGACCTTTTTCAACCAAAGACTTACCGCTTATTTTGGCAAAGCCGTAAAAATTTTCTACGCGCTCTGCTTTTTCAAGCGCGCCGTAGTCTTTGTAGATTATTTTTGTCGCAAACCCGGCGCGGGCGGTGTAAATCGCCGCAGTTGCACCCGCAGGCCCGCCGCCGATTATTAAAACATCAGTTTTTTTCACAACCATTTCGCCTCTCTTCGCCCGGGTGAATCTTCCCAAAGCGCGTTTTCATGCTATAATCATATGAATATTCACTTAGGAGGAAAAAAATGAAACTCGGTATAGTTGGGTTACCAAATGCGGGAAAAAGCACGCTTTACAACGCTATAATGCAAACAGGTGCAGAGGCGTCAAATTATCCCTTCAGCACCGTAAGCCCGAATGTGGGGCGCGTACCTGTTCCGGACGACAGGCTTGGGCGGCTTAATGAAATGTACAAAGCAAAATCGGTTGTGCCGGCAGTTATCGAAATGGTGGACATTGCAGGGCTTGTAGAAGGTGCTTCGCGGGGTGAGGGTTTAGGAAATCAGTTTCTTTCGCACATACGCGAGGCAGACGCGCTTGTTCACGTTGTACGGTGTTTTTCGGACGAAAATGTAACGCATGTGTACGACTCCATTGACCCGGTACGCGATATTGAAACCGTTAACCTTGAGCTTGTTTTTGCCGACCTTGAAATGATTGAACGCCGGCTTGTTAAAGTTGAAAAAACTGCACGCACGGACAAGTCATATAAACGCGAGGAAGAGATTTTGAAAAAAATCAAAATCTCGCTTGAAGAGGGCAAACCCGCACGCGCCCTGTCTTGGGATGACGCAGACGACTTAAAACTTGTGGAAAGCCTGACTCTTATTACACAAAAACCCATGCTTTATGCTGCAAATATATCAGAAGAAGATATTGGCGGCGGCAATGATGCACTAAAAGCATTGGAAAAATTTGCAAATGCAGAAAGCACACGTCTTTTTGTTTCATGCGCAAAGCTTGAAGCCGAAATTGCAACACTTGATGCCGAAGAAAAAGAGATGTTCCTTGAAGATATGGGCATTAAAGAAAACGGCCTTGCACGGCTTATTTCCGCCGGCTACGAGCTTTTGGGGCTAATCAGTTTCTTAACCGCGGGCCCTAAAGAAGTTCGTGCATGGACAATCCGCCGCAACTCAAAAGCCCCGCAAGCCGCTGGTAAAATTCACAGTGACTTGGAGCGAGGTTTTATCCGCGCAGAGGTTGTTGCCTACGATGACCTTATGGCGGCAGGCACTTACGCCGCGGCAAAAGAAAAAGGCCAAGTCCGCGTAGAGGGCAAGGAATACATTGTAAAAGACGGCGATGTGTTGCTTATTCGTTTTAACGTTTAAAAGGAGCGCGCTATGTTCGTAGATAATGTGAAAATTACAATAGAATCCGGAAGCGGCGGACACGGAAGCATTAGTTTTCGGCGCGAGAAGTACGTTCCAAACGGCGGGCCGGACGGCGGCGACGGCGGTTGGGGCGGCGATATTGTTTTTGAGGCGACCCCGGGAATAAACACGCTTGTGGATTTTAGGTACAAAAAGCATTTTCGCGCAGAACCCGGCGGAAACGGTGGGGGCAGCAAGTGCAAGGGTAAGAACGGCGGCGACTTGATTCTTAAAGTACCCGTTGGTACTTTGGTGCGATACGGTTGGGAAACCGACGAAGCAGGCAACCCGGGGGGGCTTGTTATGGCAGATTTAAAAGAACCCGGCGAACGAAGGGTTCTGGCAAAAGGCGGGCGCGGCGGCCGCGGGAATCAGCATTTTGCAACGCCGTCGCGGCAAGCCCCAAAGTTTTCCGAAGACGGCAAGCCCGGCCTTTCGTATCAGGTTACTTTAGAGCTTAAATTAATCGCAGATGTTGGTATAATCGGCTTTCCCAATGCGGGTAAATCTACTTTGCTTTCGCGGGTAACAAAAGCAAATCCCAAAATTGCAAATTATCAATTTACAACGCTTTCGCCCAATCTTGGCGTTGTTCGGCCCGACTACTCTTCTTCGTCAGGCGGGCGAGATTTTGTGCTTGCAGACATCCCGGGGTTGATTGAGGGCGCAAGTAAGGGGGTTGGCTTGGGGTTCGATTTTCTCAGGCATATCGAGCGCACGCGGGTTCTTCTGCACATTGTTGATGCGGCAAGGCTTGAAGATGACTTAACGCCTGTGCAAGCAATCGAAAAAATCAACGCCGAGCTTAATGCCTTTAACCCAAATTTGCTTGAACGCCCGCAAATCATTGCCGCAAATAAGGCCGACCTGCCCTTGGACGAAAATCACATCACAGAGTTAAACACATTTGCCCAAAGCAAAAATTGGCCTGTTTTTCTAATTTCTGCCGCAACAAGCCAAGGCATTGATGCCTTAATGCGCGGAATCTCCGATACTCTTGCAAATGCCCCGGAAACTTCAGGCTTCGAGCCTGATTACGAAACATATTTCGAGCCGGAACGGGCGGAAGAATTTATAACCGTAGAAAAAATAAAAGACGGCCTGTATAGTGTAGAAGGCCCCGGGATTGAACGCTTGCTTGGCTACACAAACATGGCTGACGAACGTGGCTTTGCGTTTTTCCAGCGTTATATGCGCGAGCGCGGCATTATTGAAAAGCTTGAAAATCTCGGCATTCAAGAGAATGACACAGTACAACTTTACGAACTGGAATTTGATTACTGGAAATAGCGGTGCGCTATGATATAATCATTTAATTTAACGTGTCATTTAGCACACATATAGCACACATATTCTAAAACAAAAATAAAACAAAAAACTTCTTGCAGAATTTCAGTTGTGCAAGAAGCATAATGAATTGAGGCTTGATGGTACAAAATGTCAAAAATCTTAATGGCAATGAGTGGTGGTGTAGATTCATCTGTAGCAGCATATCTCTTAAAATCGCAAGGTCATGAGCTGATTGGCGCGATGATGAAGCTTTTTTCTGACGATGACCTTAGCGAAATTCAGGAAGAATCACGGGATACCGGAAAAGCCTGCTGTTCCCTCTCCGACGCGGAAGATGCACGAAACGTTGCGGCGGCAATCGGCTTTCCTTTTTATGTGTTCAATTTTACAGAAAATTTTAACACCGAGGTAATGGAGCGATTTGTGAAGGCGTATCTGCAAGCCACAACCCCAAACCCGTGCATTGATTGCAACCGTTTCGTAAAATTTCAAAAGTTTCTGCACCGCGCAGCAGAGTTGGAATGCGGTCATATCGCAACGGGGCATTACGCAATCATTTACAAAGAAACAAACGGCCGCTTTCTTCTGAAAAAAAGCCGCGATGACACAAAAGACCAAAGTTATGTGCTTTACGCAATGACGCAAGAACAGCTTTCGCGCACATTGTTCCCCCTTGGCGAGTTGACAAAAACGGAAGTACGCGCCATTGCCGAAAGTCAAAATTTTGTTAACGCAGAAAAACGCGACAGTCAGGATATCTGCTTCGCGCCCGATGGTGACTACGCAGGTTTTATTAAACGCCACACACATATCCCAATCAAAAAAGGCAATTTCATCACAAAAAAAGGGAAAATCCTTGGCGAACACAGGGGTATAATAAACTATACAATCGGGCAAAGGCGCGGGCTTGGCATTTCAAACCCCGAGCCGCTTTATGTAATCGGCCTTAATGCCGAGGCAAACACAGTAACCATTGGTGCAGGCGAAGAACTTTTTACCAAATCGCTTACCGCACACGATATTAATTTAATTGCAACAGAAAAACTGGACGCACCCATTCGCGCCAAGGCAAAACTTCGTTACTCCCACACGCCGCAAACTGCCACAATCCACCAAACAGACATCGACCAACTCAAAATTGAATTCGACAGGCCCCAACGCGCAATCACACCGGGGCAAGCTGTTGTTATCTACGACGATGATATTGTAATCGGCGGAGGAACTATTTCCGGGGGTTAGCGGAATAATACCACTTCACCATCTTCCACCACCGCGACAAAATCAAAACAAAAATGGCTTGTACTTACGCCGCGTTCGCCGCCAACAAGGATTTCAAACGATGTTATGCTGGGGAAACTTGCAAGGGTTTTTATCAGCCGGTTTCCCCTGTCCAAGCTGCCCGATGAGCCGTGATTAAAAAAAATCGCTTCATCGGGATGCAAATTTACATATAATTTCGAGTCTTCCCGCCACAAATCAAGCACATCAATGCCCGTGTGTTTGTACATAAGCCGAATAAAATCCTCACGAAAATTTTGCACGCTTATTTCCTCAGGCAAATATAAATACGCTTCAGGCAACATCATAAAATCCGGGTCTTTCTGCGTACAAAGATAAAAAAATTGAATTGTAACCCCCTCCGGCAAAAAATCCTCAAAATCAAGCCTGTTTGCGGAAGAAAGGAAAATTATTATTGCCATAGATAATCTTAAAATCATAAAAGCACCACCTGTCAGGTTGTTTTGGAATATTTTAGCAGTTTCGCAGGTCGAAACTTGTCCGAATTTGCGCCAAAAATGCGCGAGTTTTTTTATCTTTCATTTTACAAGTCAAAGATGTATACTTGTAAAGCGAATCAAGATTTTAAAAAACCATCGAGAGGGGTAATACATATGGGATTAATCAGAGCGGGTATGAACGCGGTTGGAAGCACACTAAGCGACCAGTGGCTTGAGTTTTTTTATCAAGACGCAATGCCCGAAACTGTTCTTGTAACAAAGGGTCAGCGGCGGCACGATTCCAACAGAAAAACGGCAAACAAAGGTAATGACAATATTATTTCCAACGGAAGCGGCATTGCAGTGGCAGACGGCCAGTGCATGATGATTGTTGAGCAAGGGAAAATCATGGACGTTTGCGCCGAGCCGGGGCAGTACACATGGACTCAATCAAGCGAGCCCAGCATTTTTTCGGGCCCCCTTGGCGAAAATATTGTGAATACATTCAAAACCCTTGGGCGTCGTTTTGCATTTGGCGGCGACACTGCCAAAGACCAGAGGATTTATTACTTTAACATTCGAGAATTAAAAAATAATAAATTCGGCACTGCAACACCCATTCCTTTTCGTGTTGTTGATGCAAATATCGGGTTAGACATTGACATTACACTGCGATGCAATGGCATGTATTCATTCAAAATGACCGACCCTTTACTTTTTTACACAAATATCAGCGGAAATGTAGAGAACCAATACACCCGCGACCAAATAGAAAATCAACTGCGCAGTGAATTCTTAAATGCTCTTCAGCCTGCGTTCGCAAGGCTTTCGGCAATGGGGCTCAGGTACAGCGCGATACCCGGCCACACGATGGAACTCTCCGACGCTTTAAACCAAATTTTATCAGAAAAATGGGGCGAGCTTCGTGGCTTGTCCGTTGTATCAATTGCAATAAATTCTCTTTCCGCGCCAAAAGAAGACGAAGAAATGATTCGTAATCTTCAACGCAAAGCCGTAATGCGCGACCCGGGCATGGCGGGTGCGGCGTTGGTTAACGCCCAAGCCGAAGCAATGCAAACCGCCGCAGGCAACGAGGGCGGCGCAATGATGGGCTTTATGGGGCTTGGCATGGCACAACAAGCCGGCGGAATGAACGCAAACGATATGTTTGCAATGCATCAACAAAACCAACAAGCCGCAATGGCCGCTCAACAAGCCGCCGCTGCCGCAACAGGTACCGGTGTTGCGCCCGTCGCTTCCGACAGTTGGACTTGTTCCTGCGGTGCGGCAAACGCAGGCCGTTTTTGTCAAGAATGCGGTACGCCAAAACCCATTCCCGCCGGTTGGGCTTGTTCCTGCGGTGCGGCAAACACAGGCCGTTTCTGCCAAGAATGCGGAAAACCCCGCCCTGCGGAAAGCGCGAGTTGGACTTGTTGCGGTGCGGAACAAACAGGGCGTTTCTGCCAAGAATGCGGAAAACAACGCGAGTAAAATAAAAAGGCGACAAAGCGACGCGCAGATGCCCAAATGGGGTTTTCGGAGGTCGCCAAAAATAGGGGGTTATTAGTGTGAAAAGGTACGCAGTAACATTTTTGCTAACACTTAGCATGACAATCGGAATGTTTTCAGGGGTTTTTGCCGCAGAGGCGGCTCCGTTTTCTGAAACCGGGATTATATGGTCTTTGGCCGAAGACGAGCATATTCAGGGTTTACCCGATGAAGCAACAGGTGCAATACTCTCAGGCACACCGTTTCTTACCAATTCAGGAAGCCCGACATTTACTATTGTTCCAAACCCCACCGCCGGCAATTCCATTTTGATTGAAAGCAGAAATAATCAATGGGACGGTTTAGATGTTTTAGTCGCGCCGATGGGAATGATTCCCGGCGGCACTTACGCAATACGGGCAAGCGGACGATTGCTTACAGCCCCCACCGGCGGCTTTGGCACTGCTGCAAGGTCGATTCAATTCTCGCGGCCGGAAACGGGTTGGGGCGCGTTCGGAAGTTTCCCGAATGTTCCCACAGGGCAACTGGCGTGGTCAATCTCCTTAAATCTTACCCACGAATTAATGCTTGAATTTTTTACGGATGCGCAACCCGGCATAAGAATACGCTCGGGCGGCACAGCAGCAGTGCAACAAACAATTCCCTTTATCATAGACAACATCGAGGTTGAACGAGTAACCGTGGGCGACGGCGAAATTATAATACCCGGTTTTCAACTTGACCGCCCATCTCTTCACGACGCATTTTCCGACCGTTTTTTATTCGGAAATATCTGGAGTACACAGGCCAGAATGAACCAGTTTAATACCCCGCAGGGTTTTCCGCATCATTTTAACGCGGCCACCGCCGAAAACGCCCACAAGGTTGACGCGGTTCTTGGCGCGGGCGTAAACGCATGGAACTTCAATTGGGGGACGGCAGACAGCATCGTAAACTGGGCAGAATCCAACGACATAGCGATGATTGGGCACACACTTGTATGGCATTCGCAGTCGCGGCCTTGGCTTGCGGCGGTAGGCGGCCAACCCGTAACGCGGCAACAGGCTGTTTACAACATGGAGCGGTTCATCAGAACCGTTGCCGGAAGGTATGCCGGCAGAATATATTCATGGGACGTGCTTAACGAAGTTATTTCTTCAAGCGTCGGAACATTCAGCGGCAACTGGCGTAATCATTTGCGTAACCCTGCTGCATCGGATACGCGATGGTATGCGGCATTTGCCAATGGTGCAGATATCTCTGCCGGCGAACGCGGTTGCGATTTTATCTATTACGCATTCAAATTTGCCCGCAGGTACGACCCCTTCGCAATTCTCTATTACAACGATTATAACGAAGAACAACCGGGCAAACGCGAAGCAATCTTTCATATGATTCAGGAAATAAACACCCGTTGGGCGCATGATTTTGAAAATAACCACGAAGCCGTACCTGCAGGGCAACTATACACAGGCCGCCCGCTTATTGAGGGCATGGGAATGCAATCGCATTATCATATTCGCGGATGGACAACAAATTTTGATAATGTTCTGGCGGCGTTGCGGCGTTATATAGAGCTTGGAATTCGCGTAAGCATCACCGAGTTAGACATAACCGTTTGGGGTTCGGGAACATCCGGCGAACTGCCCGCCGGCCAATTGCAAAGTTTACTTGCCGAGCAAGCCCAAAGGTATGCCCAACTATTCGAGTGGTATCTGGAATACGCAGATTACATCGGGCGTGTTTCCATATGGGGCAAGGCAGATAATCACAGTTGGCGCGCCACAGGGCATCCGCTTCTTTTTAACGCGAACTTGCATACAAAACCCGCTTTCTACGCAATCTTGGACGTTCTGGAAAACACAGAGCATCAACCCAATATTTCCGTTCCCGTTGTCACAAATGACGTAATGTTCTCAGATGGTGTCATCCGCACAGGAACGACCATCAGTACGATTAATCTCGAGCCCTTTGCGGCGCAATTTACCGCAACCCAAAACAATTTCGCACCAATCCTGTGGAGCATAGACGGCAACCTTCCGCCGGGTCTCAGGCTTATACCCACAACGGGTGCTGTTATCGGAACGCCTACCGCTCCCGGCGAATTTAATTTCACAGTGTACGCCGAAAACGCATCGGGAATCGGCTCACAAACTTTTGCAATTTCCGTATCTGCCGATTCTCCCGAAATCGAAGGCGATGCTTTTCGTCTTTGGTTGCGCGGCGGAAATTTTAGGCAACTTTCTGTCTATCCCATCCACGGTACAACATGGGCATCAAGCGATAACTCGATTGCAAGCGTTAGTGCAAACGGGCTTGTAACCGCTTATGCACGCGGCACGGTTACCATCACCGCAACAAACCCATTTGGCAGTGACACCGCCACAATAACCATAACAAACTGCGGGCCTTCTTGCCGTTGCCGAAACACCGGTGTGTGCCTGTGTCTCGACGGAATTTCGCTGATTGCAACGTTATGCTACATCGGTTAAAGGGAGTGTTGTTCATATGGCACTAAAAGAGTACAAATGCCCTAACTGCGACGGAGCGGTAACCTTTGACGCGAATACGCAACAAATGAAATGCCCTTATTGTGATTCAGAGTTTGACGTTGCGGCATTGCAATCACTTCAAGAAACGATTGCGTGCGAAAAAGACGAGGTAGAATGGGCTTCCCACGATGACGCAGAGTGGAGCGAGGGCGAGCAGGAAGGAATGCGCGTATATTCGTGCAACACCTGTGCCGGCGAGATTATTACGGAAGAATCGACGGCGGCATCAAGTTGCCCGTACTGCGGCAACCCCGTAATCATGAAGGGGCAACTCTCGGGGTGTGCAAAGCCCGACTTGATTATTCCGTTCCAAACGGATAAAAAAGCCGCAACAGAGTCATTGCTGAAGCATGTAAGCGGCAAGCGTTTATTGCCAAAATGTTTCAAATCATCGAAGCGGATTAATGAAATAAAAGGAATGTATGTACCATTTTGGCTGTTTGACGCAGACGTGGATGCAAACATGCGCTTTAGGGCAACAACTGTACGCAAATGGAGCGATTCGCGCTTTCATTATACGGAAACGCGCACGTTCAGCGTAATCAGGCAGGGTGCGATGGCCTTTGACAGCGTACCCGTAGACGCTTCCGCAAAAATGCCTGATGATTTAATGGAGTCCATCGAACCCTTTGATGCAAAAAAAGCCGTGGAATTTCAAACGGCATATCTTGCAGGGTATCTTGCGGACAAATTTGATTTTTGCGAAAAGCATTGCATAGAGCGTGCAAACGAGCGTATTCGCGCAAGCACAGAGGAGGCTTTTCGCAGAACCGTAACGGGCTACACAAAGGTTACGCCGGAATATCGCGGTGTGTACCTGCGCAAAAGCGTTGTAAAATACGCACTTTTGCCCGTGTGGGTGCTTTCCACAACATGGCGCGACAAAACATATATTTTTGCGATGAACGGCCAAACAGGTAAATTCGTAGGCGACCTTCCCACCGATTGGGGCATTTTTTGGAAATGGTTTGGAATTTTGACGGTAATAATTGCGGCTATTCTGTACGCAATTGTTCATTTTGCGGGGGCTTAAAGGGGAAATGTAAAATGGATTTTATGGCACTGTTGGTATGTATTCTAATTGCGGCTGCCATTGCGGGTGGTGTCATGATGTTTATTCGCAGTAAGCTTAAATCAGTAAAAGCGGCGCGTGCCGCCTGCAATTACACCCGTGATAACAGCTTTGGTGTAACAAAGTCAAGCGACACCTTTTTGTTTAATAACATCGTGAGAATTCCGCGTGCGCAAAACAATAGCACCAGGAGACGCAGATGAAGACAAACGAACAAATTGCAATGCGCGTGGGGTTTGTAAGCCTAACAGTAAATGCCGGGCTGTCAGCACTAAAGCTTGTGGCAGGGATTTTTGGTAATTCTGCCGCAATGGTTTCCGATGCTGTGCATTCTATATCCGACCTTGCAGGCACAGTAATCGCGCTTATCGGAATAAAGCTTGCCGGCAAAAAAGCCGACAAAGACCACCCCTACGGACATGAACGCTTTGAAAGCGTGGCAACTTTAGCTCTTGCCGCGCTTATTTTCGTGGTTGGCGCGGGCATTGGTTGGGCGGGGTTGCAAACCATTTTGGCCGGTGATTTTGACGAGCTGACAACCCCCGGTATTTTGGCATTAGTTGCTGCAGTTATATCCATTTTTGCCAAGGAATCTGTGTTTTGGTATGTACGCGCAGCCGCAAAAAAAATTGATTCGGGCGCGCTTATGGCTGATGCGTGGCACAGCCGCGCCGACGGTCTTTCGTCCATCGGAAGCTTTATTGGCATTTTTGGCGCGAGAATGGGCTTTCCTGTACTCGACTCCGTTGCAGCACTCATAATAAGTGCATTCATTTTGAAAACCGCTGTACAAATCGCCCTTGAGGCTTTGGGGAAAATGACCGACCGCGCCTGCGACGACAAAACCATTGAGGCAATGCGTGAAGCGATTCTGGCACAAGAAGACGTGTTGGGCATAGATATCCTGCGTACTCGCATCTTTGGCAACAGAATTTTCGTAGACGTAGAGATTTCTGTAAACGCCGAAATTTCCTTCAGGCAAGCCCATGAAGCTTCTCATAAAGTACATGATGCAATAGAGGAAAAATTCCCTAAAGTTAAGCATTGTAAGGTGCATGTTAATCCCGCTGAAAGTGGGACGTAAAATGTAAGCTGTGAAGGGCGGAAATAACGCTTGGACTTGTAAGCGTAATAAGGCAAGCGGATATAGTAAAACGAACATTTTAGAGAACAAGGAGAGTATATGGAAAACTTACAATTTGAAAATATAGACATACCCTTCTTAAATGAAATTGTTTATGGTGACTGTGTTGACATAATGAAAAAGATACCTAGCGATTCTATTGCCGTTTGCATAACTGACCCCCCATACAATTACGAATTCGCGGGCCATAAATGGAATCCGTCAGAAATCAAAAGAAGGACAGAAAAAGCGCAAAAGTCATCGTCTATTCTAGTAAAAAATCTACCTTATGGCAGCGGTTTGTCTGGCGGTGTTAGGAACGAACGCTGGTACGAAAAAAACAGAAACAATATTGTGGAATACGGTAAATGGGTCGAGGATTGGGGTAGCGAACTATATAGAATATTAAAGCCCGGCGGATTGGTGTTTACTTTTAACAGTAGTAGAACGGTGGCTCATGTGCAAGTTTCATTGGAGAATGTAGGTTTCTACACCAGAGATATCTTAGTTTGGAAAAGAAACAGCGGGATTCCCAAAGGGTTAAATGTTGTGAAAAAGTTAGAAAAAATGGGATTAAGCGGAGCCGATGAATGGCAAGGTTGGCATAGTTGCTTGAGAAGTGAATGGGAAGCGATTTCAGTCGTTCAAAAACCTCTTATCAATAATTATGTACAAACATTGTTTGAGCATGGAATTGGTTTATTTAAAGCAGAAACGGATGAAGGTTTCAGAAGTAATATTATTGCTGACATCAAGAAAGAAGCTGCGGAATCGTTTAACAACCATATTACTATTAAACCAATGAAACTTATTGAAAATTTACTTGAACTTTCTGTTCCAAGGGGGAGGGGTAACGTAGTAATTGACCCCTTTGTTGGCTCTGGAACAACCGCTGTTGTTGCTAAAAAAGCGAACATAGATTTTATAGGAATAGAAATAAATCCTGAATATGTAGGAATTGCAAATCAGCGATTAGCGGATGCGGAGGTGTCACATGTATAAAGAGGAGTTTTTGGTTGAGGTAGAAACGATACTACAGGCATATAAAGAGTCTTTCAGCAGCAAAACCTATTCTATGGAGAGCAATATTTCCGATATTTTAATGGAGAGTTTTGGAATTTCAGCAAGTTTGAAAAGGGAGAATAGGCAATATTGGGGAAGAGAGCTTGGCATGATATGGCAACTTATTGTTAATGCCATATTCAAACATCATGGCACCGAATATGCTCCTGCCTTAAAGTTCGGTCTCGACGAACCATGTGATTTAATTTGCGGGAATGATGCCATCGACACAAAATACAGAATCGGAAGCGGCGATTCAGGAACTCTTAAAAAGTTTAAGAACTATGGGCATCTATTACGTTCAAATGGCTTTAGGCCTGTTTTATTATTGTTGCGGGATGATAGCTTGACAGCGGCAATAACAGCTTGCAAGACTGGTGGTTGGGAAGTCTTCGAAAACAAAGATTCGTTTGACTATATATTCAACAATACAGGTGTAGATATTGTTGAGTTATTGCATTATTTCGAGAATAAATTTCAAATAATGCGATGAGCAAACTGCGCAGTCATCATGGGTTCTCTTATTGCAAAACAAAGGTTAACTTTCGTTCGTCTGCATTAACCTGCGTAAGGCGCACGGTAACCGGCGAGCCGTGCCTAAGGGATTTCCGTTCTTTTTCGCCTTTCTCGCGCTTTGATTTTTCATACGCGCCGTGTTCTTTGTTGTATTTGTAGCGGTGGCGGGTTAAATTTCCCTCGGGAACAAGTCCCTCCACAGTATTTTCCAGCATTACATACATGCCCCAAGTCGTTATTCCGGAAACGATGGCATCAAAAATTTGCCCCTCCATGCCCTCCATGAATTGGGCTTTTTTGAGTTCTGCCACGTCGCGCTCCAATGATTCGGCAATGCGTTCCGTTCGTGAGCATTGCGCACAAACGGAGTGAAGAATCTCGGCAAATTTCTCCGGATTTTTCGTAGATTTAATAATTCTGTGAATTTGCAAATCGGCGTAGCGGCGAATTGGCGATGTGAAGTGGCAGTATGCTTTTGAGGCGAGGCCAAAATGCGTCGGGTTATCGGGGGTGTAATGCGCCTGCGGCAAAGCATGAAGTACTGCAGTAGAAATCGCATAGGCGGCAGGGGTTTCTGCGGCAGATTTTAGAAGGCGTTGAAGTGTGCCGGGCGATTTTGATGTTTTTAATTTTTGACCACTGCCCAAGTTTTGTATAAATCTTTGCAATCCGTCCAGTTTTTCCTTGCTTGGCGGCTCATGAGTGCGGTAGGCAACCGGGATTTTACGGGCAAGAAAATGAGCGGCAATTGTTTCATTGCATAAAATCATAAACTCTTCGATTATTCCGGTTGCGTTATTTCTCGAATACGGCTCGATTGAGATGACTTTTCCATTTTCATCTGCACGAATTTTTGATTCAGGCAGGTTAAAGTCAAGCGCGCCACGTTTTTGACGTTTTTTTTGCAAAATTCCCCTGAGAGCATCCATCGCATTTAAAGTTTCGTTTTCGCCTGTATCAAGGGTGGTTTGCACTTCTGTGTAAGTCCAACGCTTTTTGCTGTTAATCACAGACGGAGAAATTTCGTAATCAGTGACGTCACCGTTTTTGTTAACATTCATTATGCAACTGAGCGTAAGCCTGTCAACATCAGGAAAAAGCGAACAAATGCCGCTTGAAAGTTTATGCGGAAGCATGGGAATAACCCTGTCGGCAAGATAAATGCTTGTGCCGCGGTTAAGCGCGGCGGCATCCAGCGCAGAGCTTTGGCGAACATAGTGGCTTACATCGGCAATGTGAACACCCAGTTTGTAGCCGTCAGGGGTTTCCGCAAAAGAGATTGCGTCGTCAATATCTTTTGTGTCGTCGCCGTCGATTGTAAAAATGTTTTCACAACGAAGGTCAAGTCGGCCGGAAATCTCGCATTCCGATACCTCCGAAGGTGCGGCATTTGCTTCTTCCATCGCGGTTTTTGGGAATTCGTACGGCACGCCCGCCTGCCATACCAAAGTCAAAACATCCATACCCGGGTCGTTTACATGCCCCAAAACTTCTGTGATAAAGGACGCCGCCAACCTATCTGCCGGGTTTGCACGCTTGTCCACAGAAAAAATAACTCTATGCCCGTCAGCAAGCCCAAAACGTGAAATTGTCTTTGGTGCGACGCTGAAAATATATGGAATTTTTCTTTCAACGGCGCGAACAAAGCCCTCTTTGCCCTCGGTGAAAAAAGTGCCAATCATTGTGGCACGGCGGGTTATTTCAATAATTTTCCCTGCTTGTTTTTCTAAATTTTCGCGCCCTTCACGGCGCGGCTCCAATTTGCAAATAACCTCGTCGCCATGCAACGCGCCCGAAACAAAATGAGAAGGTATAAAAATATCCTCCCCACCCTCGCGCAAAACAAATCCGAAGCCTCGTTCGTTTCCAACAAACTTGCCCGATGCTTGCATCTTGCCTTTAGACGATTTCAATAAATTCAATCCTTTAACGCGCTTTTATTCAACTAAAAATAAACCACAATACCGCAATAATAATTATTATCGCGACTATCGTGCTTAATCCTCCACCGCCACCCATTCCCATTCCGCGCCTGCCAAAACCAAAGCGTCTGCGCCGTCCGCCAAGCATCATTCCCATTCCCATGCCCGCGCCAAAACTGCCCAAACCACCCCGCCTGCGTGGTGCAGGCGCACGTCCGCCACCCAAGCCACGTCCGGCTCCGCCTATTCTTCTTCCGCCTCGTCTCATGAAATGTCCACCTTTCTAAAATTCGCTTGAAAAAATTTCCGAAACCCGCCCGGTATATTTATCCCACCAAAACACAAATTAAACACAAACCCCATTTTTCGCCTTGGTGTGTACACGCCTTGCGCCGCCTTGCCGCCTTATCGCGCAAAGCGCGAACCCGCAGCGAAGCGAGGAAGCTTGGTGGGATTCACTCCCACCAAGCGGCGGGGGTTTGGGGGCAGCGCCCCCATTGAAAACAGAAAGGAGAATGTATATGTCACGTTTTACTACAGGATTAATTGGCGGAGTAACCGTCGGACTTTTGGTTGGCGCAGGTTTTGGCCTAACCGCAGACGGCAAGCAACGCCGCCGCATTTTGCGCGACAGCAGACGCGCAGTGCGCAAAGCAGGCCACTACTTTAACGATATGTTTGAATAGGGCATCAGCAACCTATTGATTTCAAATATTCGCGGCTCTCGGAAGCGGCATCAAGCGAAGTAAGCCCAACGGCTTTGTCAAGCTCAACAACAAAACCCTTCGCTCCTGACGCTTTTGCTGTTTTTACTATACCAAGCATGTTTTGAGAACCTTTGCCAACGGGGCGGTCTTCGTAGCCGCCGTTTATAAAAACGGTATCTTTCAAATGTACAATGGGGCAGCGTCCTGCGTATTTTGCCAAATACGTTTCGGGGTTCTGCCCCGCCGCCGTTATCCAACCCGTGTCTAACTGGGCAAATAGCTCGGGTACATCATTAAAAAGTTTATCCAGTTTGAATGTGCCGCATTCCAGTTGTTCAAACTCAAAATCATGATTGTGATATGCGGGAATAATCCCTTCATCGTTACATAACTCACAAAATTTCTTAAAAAAATCCAAGTTATAATTCGCGCCGCCGGGTAACATTTCCGCCGCCAACATCGGAATTATAATGTATTCGCAGCCCAAAGATTTATACTCGGCAATCGTTCTTTTAGCGTCCGCTTGAAGTTCCGCATACTGCACATGCGCACTTATCGCACGCAAACCTATTCGACCAAGCAACTTTTGCAATTCGGCAGGCTTGTACTCGTACATTCCCGCAAGTTCTGCGTTTTCATACCCCATTGTTTTAACATTGCGTAATGTTTCCTCTACATTTTGCCCAGCGAAATCCCGAACCGTATAAAGCTGTAACGCAACAAACGGTATAGTCATCATATTTTCCCCCTCTTTTTTTAATATGCCACTGTTCATCCCGATTTTATGCCCAACTGCGCGTGGTTGTCAATAAAAACCATGTTAGAGGGAGTGCATTATTTACGCATTATTTAACTAAAAAACCCTTTGCTACGCTTTCTTCAATCACATCTTCCACCCATTGCCACAACGAAGGAATCGCTGTTTTGACAGGAAGAACACGATTTCTTGTGCGCTCTGCGGTTGCTTTGAATTTTACCCATACGCTGTCTGCACCGTTTTTATGAATAAGCTGAAACGATTGAAGCCTGTCTATTGCCGAAGCATAAATCGAATCCGGTGTTTCCATAGCGTCAAATTCTTCCCAAAGACTGCGATACTCAGCCGCCTGTTTTTCCGGTAACAAAGCAAACAATTTATCTGCTGCTTCACGTTCGCGAGCTTCTTTGCCAACATTGGCTGCTATATCGGCGGCAGGAGTATCGCCCGCAAAAATTTCAACTAAATCATGCACAATTGCCATCCTGAGTACACGGTCAATGCTTACGCCATCAAGTGCGCAATGCTCAAACAGTGTCATCGCCATCAGCGCGAAATGCCACGAATGTTCGGCGTTATTTTCGTACCTTGTTCCTTCCTCGCCAATTAATTTTGTTTGGCGAAATACTTGCTTCATGCCGTTGGCAATTTCTATGAATTTTAGCTGACTTTGCAATGTTTCCGTCATGACTCCCCCTCCAATAATATAAATTTTTTCTTTTTCAGAAAGCTAACTCATTGTAACATGTATAAAGTGAAAATACTTGTATAAAGTGAAAACACTTGACACCTGTCAAATCCGTTATGTTATAGTGGCTCTCGGAACTGCCTGCAAAAATAAGAAGGAGCGTGAATTTTATGGGAAAAGCATTAATTATCGGCTGTGGTGGTGTAGCAAAAGTAACGATACACAAATGTTGCCAAAACAGCGAAGTATTTTCGGAAATAATGATAGCGTCACGAACAAAATCCAAATGCGACGAGGTAAAGGCATATTTGGAAGCCAAAAAGGTTAAAACAAAAATACGCACTGCCCGTGTAAATGCAGACAACACAGACGAGCTTATCGCGCTTATTAAAAAATTTGACCCGGAAATTGTGATAAACCTTGCCCTGCCGTATCAGGATTTGACAATAATGGATGCCTGTCTTGCCACAAAAAAGCATTATCTGGATACGGCAAACTACGAGCCGCCCGACACGGCAAGGTTTGAGTATTCGTGGCAATGGGCGTATCGCAAGCGTTTTGAGGAAGCGGGCATAACCGCTGTTTTGGGTTGCGGGTTCGACCCGGGGGTGACGGGAATTTTCAGCGCGTACGCTATGAAACACTATTTTGATGAAATACACTACCTCGACATTCTTGATGCAAACGCGGGCGACCATGGTTATCCCTTTGCGACAAATTTTAACCCGGAAATAAATATCAGAGAGGTAACTGCAAACGGCCGTTATTGGGAAAACGGCGGCTGGGTGGAAACTCAGCCGATGGAAATTAAACGTGTTTATGATTTTCCGCAGATTGGCGAAAAGGATATGTACCTTTTGTATCACGAGGAATTGGAATCCTTGGCGTTGAATATTAAAGGAATCAAGCGAATACGGTTTTTTATGACATTTGGGCAAAGTTATCTTACGCATTTAAAATGCCTTGAAAACGTGGGAATGACGTCCATCGCACCGATTGATTTTGAGGGCAAACAAATTGTGCCGCTTCAATTTCTCAAAGCCGTTTTGCCCGACCCTGCATCATTGGGCCCTCGCACAAAAGGCAAAACAAACATCGGCTGTATCTTCCAAGGCATAAAAAACGGCAAGCCTGTCACATACTACATTTACAATGTTTGCGACCATCAAGAATGTTTTGCCGAAGTGCAATCGCAAGCCATTTCGTACACCACGGGCGTCCCCGCAATGATTGGCGCAATGCTTGTTATGAACGGCACTTGGCAAAAACCCGGCGTGCATAATGTTGAAGAATTTGACCCCGACCCCTTTATGGACGAATTAAATAAACAGGGGCTGCCTTGGGCTGAGGATTTTAACCCGGTGCTTGTGCCGTAATAACAACCCTAATATTACAATCGGATAACGTTTAAAGTGCTCGGGAACATACCCGAAACAAGACCCGTTATTTGGGATGAGAATAAGTGTGAAAAATAAATTTCATGAATCCATTTGTGCCGAAGGCATGTCAAAAAAATAAAATACAAAGAGGTGCGAAATGAAAAATTTCAAAAATTCACGAGTTTTGCGCAAGGCGGGGGCATTCATCATTGCCGCCGTAATGATGATTACTTCTGCGATAACGGCATCGGGCATCGCAATCATCGACGAAGACGGCAACATCATCCAAGAAAACGAGCATCTTGAGGGTGGGATAATGACCCTTGCCGGCGAGTTGGATTTTGATTTCGATTTTGAAGAGTTTCCGAATTTTCCCGCATTTGGCAAAGTGACGGGTGAAGTGACAGAGCTTTGGGAAAACGACTTTACCGGTGGCGAATTTGTCAGAATTCGCAGGGCACTTGAAGGCTATTACGAAGGGCAATACAGCTATTTTGATTTTCTGATAGACGGCAATTCCTTCGTGATGGGGCAAGCCCCCGAGACAGGCGATGTAATCACGGGCTTTTTTGATGCAAATGTCCCTGTGACAATGATTTATCCGCCGCAACACACAGCCGTGGTAATTGTAAACCGCGCCGACGACCTTCCGCGAGTAATAGTTGACCGCTTTGATGAAGATTGGGTAAGTTCCGACAATCTGTTCCGCCTGAACATCAATGACGATACCGAAATAATTTTCCAAGGCGGAGACAGCTTCGAGGGCGACACAGAAGAGTTAATCGGCAGAAAACTTGTTGTAGAGTTTTCTGTTTCCCACCGCGATATTCCCGAAACCATACCAAACCCTGATAAAATTACCGTTTTGTACGAACGGGCCGTTCACCCCGGCATTGAAATTGATTGGAGTTTTGGGGATTACGAAGAAACAGATTGGTCCGGCTATGACATAGTAATCACGATGGACGGTGTTTCTTTTGGCGTACCGGGCGCAAATCATGCAACAGTTGGCGATTCAATTTTCCCCAACTACGTACCACTGCGCGCAATTACAGAAATACTTGGCTTCGTACCCGAGTGGAATGCCGAAACCCGCGAAATTACGGTTGACGGCCTGCGCGGCGAAATTACTTTCCGCGTAGACATGCCTTATTATGCAGTGGTAAGCCCAACGGGTGCGGCATCCACCTACACCCTCGACCCACCGATTATAATTAACGACATCACCTATGTACCTGTTCGTTTCTTCCGCGATGTTTTTGGGTTTAACAACGCATGGTGGACAGGCGGAAACATTTCCCTTGATAACGAAGAAATAATGGAATAAAATCCCTTGACTTTGCCGACGTTCTTATGTAGTTTTAAACGAAACGGGAGGGTTTTGAAATGTCGGCGAATAAGATTGCAAAAAATAAATTAGACCTGCATATTTACACACGCAACGAAGAGCGTTTTAATATGATTACGCACATCGTAGGCGGTGGGCTTGGGCTTGTTGCGCTATTGTTTTGTGTGATTATTGCAGCGTTTAACCAGAATGTATCCGGCATCGTAAGCGGCATGGTTTACGGTTTTACCGTAATCTTGCTGTTTACGATGTCCAGCATTTATCACGGGTTGGACATTGGCCTGCCCAAAAAGATTTTTCGTGTGCTGGACCATTGTACGATTTATCTTTTGATTGCGGGAACATATACACCCATTGTTTTGACAGAATTTAGGCGGGTATATCCCGTCGACGCTTGGGTTATGTTCGGCGTAATATGGGGGCTTGCAATTTTGGGAATCACTTTGACGGCGATTGACCGCAAAAAATTTATGCCCTTCGCGCTTACTTGTTACCTTGGAATGGGCTGGATGGCTATTTTTCGCATAAACCGCCTTGTTGAAGTACTTGGCGCACCTTTTTTTATTTTAATTCTTGTTGGCGGCGGGCTTTATACTCTCGGCGTTATTTTTTATGCCGTCGGAAAGAAAAAGAAGTACATGCACTCGATTTTTCATTTGTTTGTGAATGCCGCATCTATTTTGCATTCCGTCGCAATTGCCACTTTTGTAATGCCTTTGTAATTGTTCTGCCTTTTTGCGGGATGGAACACTATGTCCAACGCTTTGCTTTAAGCGGCGGCGGCGTTTCCGTAATTGGCGCAATTTCACCGTCGTCCATCATTTTTGTGATAAAGTTAATATGAATACCTGTCATTTTTTGCAATTCCATCGCGTTAATTCCTTTGTTGCAACGGATTAATTCCCTAAGAATATTTGCTTGCTCTTCATTTTTTTCTGTGCAAGCCGGGCAAAATTCCGGCGGAAGCCCTTCGGGAAAAGTATAAAATTCTTTGCATTCGGGGCATCGCACCTTGCGTAAATCTTCCAATTTATTTTCCTCCTATATTATAAATACATAAGAACCCGCTTTATTTTCCTCTTATATTATAAATATATAAGAACCCGCTTTAACGCTGTGCGTTTGTCCTCCGATTGTGATTTCCGCAGGGGTTGGGGTTTCAATATCATAACGAATTTTTTCGTTTTCGTATTTCCATTTTGAGGAAACCGTGCCTTTGCGCGTGTTTACGTGCGCGGAAAGCCACTGTAAACGCGGGTCGGGCTGAGGCGCGATTTTAACACGCTCAAAACCAGGATGGCTTTCCACCGTGTCGATTCCCGCCGCTACAGTATACACCCAATCTGCCGCCGCGCCATAGGCATAATGATTAAACGAGTTCATATTTGCCGTTTGGAAACTGCCGTCGGGTTTTATGCTGTCCCAGCGTTCCCAAATAGTGGTTGCCCCTTTTGTCACGGGGTACAGCCACGATGGGTAGTCTTGGCGAAGAAGCAACGTGTACGCAAGTTTGGTGTGCCCATATCGGCTTAAAACATGCAAAATGTATGGCGTGCCAACAAAACCCGTTTTTAGCGAGATGCCGTCGATTGTGATTTTTTTGGCAAGTTCGTCCGCTGTTTTTTGCGGGTTTTCAGCTAAGTTAAAATACAGCGGCAAAATATATTCCGTTTGTGTGCGGTAATCACCCTCGGGGAAGTTTTGACGAAATGCCGCTATTATTTTTTTGTGCAAATTCTCGTATGAAGAAACATCGCGGCCAAGCACTCTGCCTGCCTTTGCAACAAGCCCGCATGAATGCGCATAAAACGCCGTCGCAAGAAAATCATGACGTGTTGCGCCGCGCCGGATGTCAGGGTTTACTTCCGGCGCGGGAAGCTCTAACGAAAGCCAATCTCCGAAATGTGTGCCGTCCGTCCAAAGATACGAAGGCTCTCCGTTAACAATGCTGCCGCAGGATGTTATATAGTCCACCCACTTGCACATGCTTTGAAACTGGTTTTCAAGAATTTTTTTATCGCCATAGGTTAAATAGATTTGCCATGGACATATTGTTGCCGCATCACCCCATGCGGCACTCCCTCCCCTACCCTGCTGTGTGTCCGGCACGACATGGGGTACAAGCCCGTTTTCGAGCTGCGCAATGGCTAAATCTGCAAGCCACTTTGTAAAAAATTTTTCAACGTCGTAATTAAATGCCGCCGTTTTTACAAAAACCTGCGCGTCTCCGGTCCAACCAAGACGCTCGTCGCGCTGAGGGCAGTCCGTAGGTACATCAAGAAAATTCCCCTTTTGCCCCCAAATTACATTTTCAAAAAACTGATTTAACAGCGGGTTTGAGCATGAAAGCCAACCCGTTCTCTTCATGCCGGAATATACGGCTGTTGCGGCGAATGAAGCGTTTGACGGTTTATCCAAACGGATGTATCTGAAACCAAAGAACGTAAATTTGGGCTTGTATGTTTGCGCACCGTTTTTTGTGATATATCGCAACTCCGACTTTGCTTCGCGGTAATTTTCTGTATAAAAATTCCCTTCCGCGTCAAGCACTTCGGCGAAAGAAATTTTTATTTCTTCGCCTTCGCGTGTGTCTTCGGGGAAAGAAATCTCTAAAAAGCCCGTTATATTTTGCCCGAAGTCGATTACTGATTCGCCCTTGGGTGTGGTTATATATGCCGCGGGGGAAAAATGCTCCATCTCGCGTATTTCTTCAACCTGCTGCGGGACAAGTGTAAGGCCCGGCCCGGGATACTCTTCGGCGGGCTCAAAGGGCGCGGAAAAGCCGGGGGTTAATATCCGTGCGTCGTAAAACTCGCCGTCATAAAGCTCGCTGAACCTTACCGCGCTTTCGGTCGTGTGCCATGATGCATCGGTTTCTATTATTGTTTTTTCGCCGGTTCCTGCGGCAATTTCTAACCGCGCCGCAAGCCCGGGGGGCATGTCCAACCGTGGGTCGCGCCCTTGTTCCTCTTTCCACGGCGCAAGCGGCGAGCGATACCACCCGCGCCCCACTGTTATTTCAAGGATATTGCTCTCTTGCAATAAATCCGAAACATCATATTTCTGAAACTGCAAACGCCCGCCTTTTTTCGTTTCTGTCCAGCCGGGCGCAAGTACATAATCGCTTACTCGTGTTCCGTTAAGAATCGCTTCATAACACCCAAATGCCGTTGCCGTAAGGGTGGCTTTTGCACCGTTTTTTGCCTCGGCAACCGAAAATTCCCTCACAAAAACAGGGCATACATCCCCATAATCTCGTGCGGGTTTTATCCATTTGTTCAGCGTCACATGCTCAACTCCTTTAGGGGTGCAAGGTTTATTTCCTTACATTTCCCCTGGGGCATTATGATTGTTTTTGTGAAGTTTTTCAAGCCGAATTGTGAAAACGCGAATCAAGAGTTCGAAAATAACGGCACGCCGTAAAATGCCTTGTGGTGAGCGATAGGCGCACAGTGAGCCGCAGGCGAACGTTTCCCGTGCGCAATTAGCGAACCGCTTAC
>JGI24703J35330_11748823_pt1 | contig 41152 bp, 31 predicted proteins | sample TergutNt197P1_FD_35330 | JGI IMG/M metagenome (IMG submission 35330)
TTTCCCTGGCAAAGACAATGCCCAAATCACCTTAACTCCAGCTACACTTACAGAACCCGATTTAGACAGTTCCATTCCCTCGACACCAGTCTTAGAAGCTAAATCTACAATCAAACAATCTTCACGTAATTTCAACAATCGTTTGCGAGTAAGAATCTGTGCTGGGACCGTGTTTACAATTGTATCGAAGTTTTCCAAAACACTATCAAATTCATCTCCGAACTTGACCGCTCTACAACCATTGACTTTTGCCCACGCCAAGTCGGCGTGTTTCCGTGCTGCAATTGTGACATTTGCTCCGAGAGTATGCAAATGCCTTGCTAAAATCTTAGATATTCGCCCGTAACCCGTAATAAGAATTTTCATACCGAGAACAGCTTTAGCTTTCTCACGCATAATAATTTCTAAAGCACCTTCAGCAGTAATACCAGCATTTACGACTGTGAGTTCCTCGCGTTCAAAATAATCGCAGAGAGTCAGTGAATCCCGTTCACAAAGCTCCTGCAATTCAGGACAGGCTTTCCCACAAAATACAGTTGTGTCATAAGTGCAAGCGTTTGCTATAACATCGGGAATCGAAATTCGCCCTGAATGATACGGTGCTGTTATGTAATCACAATTACGACTCATCGGTAGTGGTAAAATCACGTTTTTAGCAGGCTCGATTTTTTTAATAAAATCTACCTCGTGTGCTTCACTTTGAACGTCTTCATGAAGTAAGTCAAATCCGTATATAGCGCAGCTAAAATTCGGATTTGATTTTTTGAGCTTGTTTGCGGCATAAACAAAACGTAAATCACCGCCAATTATAATCAAATCTTTCATATGTATTCCCTTCTTTGGCTACATCTAAAAGTCTCAACGCCATATCATTTCATTTTTGGTCTTAGCACGTAAAAATTTATATGATATTAAGAATCTATGAACATATGTTCTAAAACAGAAAAGCTTTTAGAAATTGACCTTTTTAGGCAATACGCTGATATTATGTTGTATTACCTTTATATCATGATATGAGAAGAGAGCGTTTTTTGCCACAAATCTATTTGATGTTTTTTGCGTATGTTATATTTTTTAGGTGAATATGTTACCTATGTCTTGACTTTTAACAAATCAGTTTGTTATCAATCGAAAAAAAGTCTTGACTTTTTATTTTAATAGAGGTATAATAGAAAGTAGCAGGGGAAAATTAAGCTGAAGGTTGCATAAGTATTTACCACTAAAAATTCTCTTGCCTGAGGCAAAAATCCTTACAAATTATTATAACTTTTTAAGTTAAGAGACTATACACCTTAACTTTTAATAAGTTCTACTTTATGAAGGAGTAAAAAAGTGACTAAATATATTTTTGTAACTGGCGGAGTAGTTTCGGGTCTCGGAAAGGGCATTACCGCTGCGTCTTTAGGACGACTTCTGAAACAAAGAGGGCTAAAAGTTTTAGCTCAAAAGCTGGATCCTTATATGAACATAGACCCAGGAACTATGAACCCACTCCAACACGGGGAGGTTTTTGTCACTGATGATGGCACCGAAACCGACCTTGATTTAGGTCATTATGAGCGATTTATTGACGAGAATTTATCTAAAAACAGTAGTCTTACTTCGGGCAAAGTTTATATGAAAGTTCTTGATAACGAGAGGGCTGGAGAGTATCTTGGTGATACTGTGCAGGTGATTCCTCACGTCACTACAGTGATTCGTAATTTTATCACCTCCCCTGCAAAGGATGTTGATGTAATGATAGTCGAAATCGGCGGAACAGTCGGTGATATAGAAAGCCAACCTTTCTTGGAAGCTATACGTCAAATATCACTCATAAAAGGGCGCGAGAACTGTCTGTTTATTCATGTGACGCTTGTTCCATACTTAAAAACTTCTGGTGAGCATAAATCTAAACCCACTCAACACTCAGTCAAAGAACTTCGTATTATGGGATTAGCACCAGACATCATCGTCACACGTGCGGATGAACCGATTAGTGGCGGAATCAAAGATAAAATCGCACTTTCGTGCAATGTCAAACAAGATTGTGTAATAGACAATATTTCAATCGGTTCTTTGTATGAAGTTCCGCTAATGTTACACGTCAATGGGCTTGATGATGTTGTTTGTCGCGAACTCAAACTCGACACCCCAGCACCTAATTTGAGCGAATGGAAACAAGTTGTCGAAAAAAGTAATGCTAGAACAAAACTGGTGACGATTGCGATTGTCGGCAAATACACCAAACTGCGTGATGCGTATCTATCTGTAATTGAAAGCCTTAATCATGCTGGAATTGAAATCGGCGTAAACACAGAAATTCGCTGGATTGATAGTGTCAGCGTTAATGATAAAAACGTAAATGACCTGCTCGAAGGAATCGATGGAATGATTATTCCGGGGGGATTCGGCGATAGAGGGGTTGAAGGAATGTTGTCGACTTGTCGTTATGCACGTGAAAATAATCTACCGTTCCTTGGCATTTGTTTAGGGATGCAGGTTTCTGTCATCGAATACGCAAGAAACATCTGTGGATTAGTTGGTGCTAACTCGCGTGAAGTTGACGCTTCCGCTCCATACAAAGTCATTGACGTAATGCCAGAACAAGTTGGCATGGAAGGTAGCGGTGGCACTATGCGGAGAGGTTCATATCCATGCAAAATCAAGCTCGGGAGTATGCTTCATAAACTATACAGTAGCACCGAAATCGACGAACGCCATCGCCATAGATTAGAGTTCAATAACGAATACCGCAAGCAAATCAGTGATAACGGACTTGTAATCAGCGGTGAATCCCCGGACGGAAATTTAGTTGAAGCAGTCGAATTACCAGATTGTAAATTTTATATAGGTGTCCAGTTCCATCCAGAGTTTAAGAGTAGACCGAATCGCCCTCACCCGCTATTCTTAGGATTTCTAAAAGCAACGATTGATTAATGAAGTGTTTATGTTTGCCTACGGCAATGTCCTAAAGGGTCGGTCGAGCCCGCCCTTACGGACATCTTGTTTGGCTTTCCCTGAAACAGAATGTCAAGAGCATTTTGCTAAATTTCTCAGAAAATTTTCTAAAAAGAATGTTGAAGCGTGAATTTACAATGATTTTGCCACATGAAATTTTGTTCGATTTACACTTGCAAACTGCGTCTAGGCGTGTTATAATTATTAACATAAGTTGGAGGTGCGTTGTGGAGTACATGACTACGAAAGAAGCCGCTGACAAATGGGGCATTAAAATTCGCCAAGTGCAATCCTTTTATAATTATCAGTCAACCATATTCGATTTTATAGAAGAAACAACCCCTATGCTCCCATCTAAACAATGGGATTCTTTTCGTTTCATAGATTTATTTGCAGGCATAGGTGGAATACGCCTTGGGTTTGAAAGTGTTGGTGGTAAGTGTGTTTTTTCTTCTGAATGGGACAAGCAAGCCGCAATGACTTATGAAGCCAATTTTGGTGAGGCACCCGCTGGAGATATTACTCAAATTTGCGCAAGTGAAATTCCTGAGTTTGATATTTTGTTAGGGGGCTTTCCTTGCCAACCATTTAGTATTATTGGAGATAAAGAGGGTTTTAATCACGAAACACAAGGAACACTTTTTTTTGATATAGAGCGAATTTTAGCCGATAAAAGACCTCCTGCATTTATGCTTGAAAATGTTCGTAACTTAACGGCTCATGATGGCGGCAACACTTTTAGGATTATTTTACGTCAGTTAGAAAATTTGAGGTATAATGTACACGCAAAAGTGCTAAACGCACTTGATTTTGGCGTTCCTCAAAAAAGAGAGCGTATTATTATTTGTGGTTTTCTTGATAAGGTTGATTTTAGTTTCCCTAGACCTATACCGAACTATGAAAGACTTACTTTGCCTGATATTTTAGAAGATGATAGCGAAATTGACGAAAAATTATGGGTTAGGGACGTTATTAGAGATAGCAGAAATGAAAGAATGAAAAAAATACTCGAACGCCCATATATAACGCATGAAAATGTGGCTGGGTCGGTTACTCCACATCATTTTTCTTGTGCGTTACGTGCTGGAGCTTCTGCTAACTATATATTGATTAACAACGAAAGGCGACCGTCTGAAAGGGAACTTTTGCGGTTGCAAGGTTTCCCTGATGATTTCAAAATAGTAGTGCCTTATAGCGGAATTAAGAAGCAAACAGGAAATAGCGTTGCTGTGCCAGTTATAAAGGCTGTTGCAAATGAAATGATAAAAGCATTAAAAGCGCATGAAAGAAGGAAAATGGGCTATGGCAAATAGAGATACTGCAAAAAAGGCGATAGACGAACTCATACGCAAATCAAGGGTGCATTTTTACAAGCCTATTCAGATTGCGGAAATTTTGCATCATCATAGGCTAAACCCCAATGCTATAGACTTGCTAAACCTTGAAGATTACCGAAATAAAAGTAAAAAATGGCGCAATGAGGTTAGCCTTGTCCTTCTTGGTAGAGTTAGCACCAGTAGTGCGCGATTCCAAGATGACTTGTTTAACGATAATGCTATCCCTCCTACGATTTTGGCTGAATTAGGCAAAGAAAATATACACACAAGTGGTGCAGTTGAAGCCTATATTTATTCAAAATTCACCAACAGATATTCACAAATGTCTAACGCCTTAAACTATGCCCTAAATTCTTCAAAAGAAGATTTTGATGTTAAGGTATTCATTGATGGCTTTAGGCATGAAGCTGGCTTGCGCCGTAGCATAGACAAGGTTTTTGAAATTGTAGTTTATGCTCTATTTGCAACAATTGTTTCAGCCTTAGAATTGCAAGTTGAAATATCAATAAACGCTGAAAAAACAACGCTCTTGAGCGAATTTCCAGATTTTGCAAAAATGGTTATGTGCCTCGATGTTGATAATATGACAAAGACACAAGATGCCAAAGTGTACCGAGTTGGCGTAACCAATGCTGCCGACCGTGGTTTGGATATGTACTCAAACTGGGGGCCTGCTATACAAATAAAACATCTAACTTTAAGCGAAGAAATGGCAGAAGGTATTGTGGGTAGTGTTTCAAGCGACAAGATTGTGATTGTTTGCAAAGATGCCGAGGAAAAAATTATTTTATCCCTGCTTAATCAAATGGGTTGGCGCAATCGCATACAAAGTATAATCACGGAATCCAATTTGCAAGATTGGTATGAAAAGGCTTTGCGTGGCACTTATGCGAAAGATTTAGGTAGTGAGCTTTTATCCTGTTTGTGTGGTGAAATAGCTAATGAATTTCCATCTGTTGATGAAACGCCAGAAATAATTAGCGTGCGTAAATATGAGAAAATTAAAGATGATTACTGGGTTTAATGCATTTTGGCAATACGTTCTTTGTTGTTCATAATAATTCCCCCATAAGGGAATTATATCATATTTTTTAGGTTTTGTATAGGCTTTATCGCATTTTATAATTTTCGGACAGGTCTATTAAGCGTTTCAAAATTATGTGTGACCGATACAGAAACAAACGCAAGCGTCACGGGCTTAGAGTGACCATTATTTGCGGACTGCACAATATGGACTTAAATCTGGCAATTGCTTAGCGTTTATCGCGTTTGTGGATTTTCGGACAGGTCTAATCGAAATCTTCACTGAAAACGAGCTGATTATACTGTGTTTTGTTGATGACACGTCCGCCCATCAGCACCGTCCACGAAAATTTAGAGAACTTCCTAAAGGAACGAGTCACTGTAATTTCTGTATTTGCAGTTCTTGTAACGCTTTTTTGTGTCCGTGGGCTGGGCATTTTAAGCGACTGGATACTTCGGGAGCTTTCAAGGCTCGATGCGAGAAATGCTCGGCAGGAAAAGTCGGGGTTATTCACGACTGCGATTATTACACTGCAAGGAAACGCACTAAGTTTTATAAAGTCAAGAAACGTAAGAAGCAAACGCAGTTCGGTATCGTTATGCGAGCTTTGGGCGAGATTAAAGACTTGGTTTCTAAGGATAAATGATAAAAGAGACTCTTGTTTTGCTTTCGGCGAGATACCCCACTCCAAACGGGCAAAGCCCGTTTTGCGGGGATACTCTTGTTTTGATTTCGGCGAGATACCCCACTCCAAACGGGCAAAGCCCGTTTTGCGGGGGATACTCTTGTTTTGATTTCGGCGAGATACCCCACTCCAAACGGGCAAAGCCCGTTTTGCGGGGGATACTCTTGTTTTGCTTACCCATCTAATAGCGTATAATAGAAATTATACGCTATTAGATTTAACTGCTTTTATTGTTTTTAACGTAGTACAATTTATTAAATATTTATTAGTATTTGAAAATAACCTCTCTATCTCTAAAAAAGCCTTGACTTTTGTCTTCAATCACAGTATAATAAAAGGTAGCAAAAAATAAATATTTATATCAAGGAATTTATTTAGTTATGAATAAAATAAATCACTTATTTGGAAGCATGGTTTTTAATGATGCGGTGATGAAATCCCGCCTCCCAAAAGATTCTTATAAAGCACTAAAAAAAACGATTGAACACGGGGTACGTCTTGAACTTGATGTTGCGAATGTTGTTGCTAATGCCATGAAAGATTGGGCAGTCGAAAAAGGTGCAACGCATTATACTCACTGGTTCCAACCGATGACTGGTGCTACTGCCGAAAAACATGATAGTTTTATCTCGCCACAAAATGATGGTGGAGTGATTATGGAGTTTTCAGGAAAATCATTAGTTCATGGTGAACCTGATGCGTCCAGCTTTCCATCTGGTGGAATTAGAGCAACTTTTGAAGCACGCGGCTACACTATATGGGATACAACTTCTTATGCTTTTATCAAAGATGGTTCTTTGTGCATTCCGACTGCGTTTTGCTCATACACTGGAGAGGCTCTCGACAAGAAAACGCCACTTCTACGCTCAATGGAAGCTATTAACAAACAGGCTATGCGAATTTTGAAACTCTTTGAAGCCAACACTTCTCCCGATAAGTGCAACTGTAATGGTGTGGAGCGTGTTATAGCACAAGTCGGGGCGGAACAAGAATATTTTTTGATTGATGCTGAAATTTTTAAAAAACGTCCAGATTTAGTTTTTGCAGGAAGAACTTTATTAGGTGCTCCCCCTCCTAAAGGGCAAGAATTAGATGACCATTATTTTGGCGTTCTAAAACCGCGAGTGTCCGCTTTTATGAAAGAACTCGATGAGGAACTTTGGAAACTCGGCATTTATTCTTGTACTAAACATAATGAAGTTGCACCCGCTCAACACGAATTAGCACCGATTTTTACTACAGCAAATATTGCGACTGACCATAATCAACTCACCATGGAAATCATGAAAATCGTTGCACGCCGTCATGGGCTTGTTTGCTTGCTTCATGAAAAACCATTCGCTGGAATCAATGGAAGTGGTAAACACAACAACTGGTCACTCAGCACAGATACTGGTGTGAATCTGCTTCAACCTGGGTCTACTCCGTATGAAAACGCACAATTTTTGCTATTTTTGACGGCGATTATAAAATCAGTAGACACCCATCAAGATTTGCTTAGAGTTTCAGCAGCGAGTGCTGGTAACGACCATCGCCTTGGTGCGAACGAAGCTCCACCAGCGATTATCTCTATTTTCCTTGGTGAGGAACTCACAGAAATTCTCGAAGCAATCGAAACTGGTACACGGTATAAAGGTAAGGAAGAAATTCAAATGGAAATCGGCGTGACGACATTGCCACATTTTCCTAAAGATACTACCGACCGTAATAGAACTTCTCCTTTTGCGTTTACTGGGAATAAGTTTGAGTTTCGTATGCTCGGTTCTGCATTTTCGATATCTGGACCAAACATTACTTTGAACACGATTGTTGCTGAATCTCTGCGACAATTCGCCGATGAACTCGAAAATTCATCTCCTGCTGATTTCAAAAAAAATTTAGCTAAAATGATTAAAACAACTTTTACAAAACACAAGCGAATTGTGTTTAACGGCGATAATTATTCGGACGAGTGGGTGACCGAAGCGGTAAATCGTGGCCTTTCTAATCATAAATCTACGGTGGAGGCTCTTCCAGCGTTAATCAGAGATGATAGCTTCACACTTTTTGAAACGCATGGGGTATTTACCAAAACTGAACTTCAATCTCGTTTTGAAATCCGAATTGCGAATTATGCTAAGACAATCAATATCGAAGCCCTTACAATGGTTAATCTAGTAAAGAACGAAATTCTCCCTGCTTGTATGGAATATCAAGATGTTTTAGCGAAATTGCTTGAAAGAAAAATCGCTCTAAAACAACACGTCAGCGAACTTGATATTTCAGCGGAAAAACATCTAATGCGTAACATTTCAACATTGACCGCAAAGCTCTTAACCAAATTAATTGTGCTTGAATCTACCCTAGCTGAATCTTCAGAAAACTTGGCAATGCAAAACGATGTGCAAGATTATGCAAAATTCTATCGAGAAAGCGTATTTACAGCGATGTGTGAACTGCGGTTAGTTGCCGACGAACTCGAAACACTAGTCGCTAAAAAATACTGGCCTTTACCGTCATATGCAGCATTGCTTTATAGTGTTGTGTGAGCTAAGAGCCACTTCGAAATATAATCGAAGTGGCTCTTTTAAAGTTATAGTCAGTTAAATTAAAAATGCCGTGGCATTTTTAATTGCCTTGGTTTAGGCAAGTGGAACAAATGAGCAACAATCAGTACTCGCAGTGTTATTATCAGCTCCATGGCTTCCTACACAGATTTTTTCGAGTGCACAATAATTGCTCCCGTCTGTGCAGTGGTTAGCACAAGAAGTTACTGAACATTCAATGCTTTTATTTTGGCAATCTTTCGAATTCATAACAACATCCTCCTTTAATCTTTAGATATTATTATTATAAACGCATAAAGACAAAGTTATTAGTAGCTTTTTTTGCCATCGGTGTTATGCGTTTCTTGCCATTTTTCAAAAAGTTTTAAACATTCCTGTCGATTTTGAAGTGTGAGCGTTTCTAAAATCAATTTAGGTGGTTCGGATTCATTTTTGGTTTCAGTTATACCGAAATCATTTTTAATGAACTCATAAATATAGTGGTCATCAAATCCGATTTTAGACGCATCAACAGCATTAGCACCATAATAAAGTTTGGGAATTTTTGCCCACATAATTGCCCCTAGACACATCGGACATGGCATACACGTGCTATAAATCACACAGTCGTGTAGAGAAAATCGCCCAAGTTTTTCGGTAGCTTTACGAATTGCAGAAATTTCAGCGTGCATAGTAGGGTCTTTGGTTGAAAGAACTCTATTATGTTCACGTGCAATGATTTCGCCATCATTTTCTCGAATAATTACTGCCCCAAAAGGACCACCGTGAGATTTTTCCATACCCTCAAAAGCTTCTTCAATTGCGATTTTCATATATTTTTCATGCATAGTTCTATTTTTTACCTTTAATTTTGATTTTTTAAAAAATTATTAAATTTTTTTGAAATAAAGTGTTGATTTTTCTAAAATAGTGTGGTATAATGTTAATTGTGTTTACGGGGCGTAGCTCAGTTTGGTAGAGTGCATGGTTTGGGACCATGATGCCGCAGGTTCGAGTCCTGTCGCCCCGATTGTTTGATTAGTTATAACCCTCACTCTTTGATTTGCGTCAAGAGTGAGGGTTATTTTTGAAAATGTCCGCTTCTCTTTTGTAAGCGAGTACGGTTCAATTACTCAAGGACAACCTCTGAAAACCTCCTGCACGTTTTCGCTGTACGGGTTCTATCCGTCATCTTACCCCAAAAAGCTTCGCCCAAACATAAAGTTTGCCTACGTTTTTTGTGCAAAAGTACGAAAAAATCCGTATGGCGAAAATACATATAAAAGGTTTTCAGAGGTTGCCTAAGATTAGTGAATTGATGCTATTTCGCTATACTTAATACTGCCCTCTTGTTATTGTCTTTATCCAGTCTTTTTAGAATTTCTTTTAAAAACTAATAGTCTTAGCTATTTTATAGAGCTCATCGTCAAACACATTTTGCATAGAGAGTGCTTCGTTGATTTCGTAATCAACGATTGCGTTATTTTTGATACCTACTACGCGATTTCCTTTGCCTGCATTAAGTAGTTCTACTGCATGATAACCAAGCTGACTTGCTACAACTCTGTCGCGTAGAGTAGGGGCCCCCCCTCTTTGTACATGACCCAAAATCGTTGCACGGGTTTCTACTCCAGTTGCTTCTTCAATTTTTAGGGCAATTTGATTAGCATCAATTTTATTTCCAGCGGTGAACCCTTCCGAAACCACTACAATAAAATGATGCTTTCCCCCAGTTCTAGTGGTATTTATTCTTTTAATTGCATCGTCGATAGTGTAATCTTTTTCCTTAACAAGAATGCTTGTTGCACCACACGCAATTCCAGTTTGTAACGCAATATCACCCGCACGTCTCCCCATAACCTCCACTACCGAACAGCGGTCGTGCGATTGTGCGGTATCTCTAACCTTGTCCATAAGCTCCATAGCCGTATTCATAGCAGTATCAAAACCAACTGTGTATTCAGTTGAAGCGATGTCGTTATCGATAGTACAAGGAATACCTATGCAAGGAATTCCTTCATTAGATAAGTCTTTAGCTCCTCTAAAAGAGCCGTCACCACCGATTACTATAATTCCTTCGATTCCTTCATCAATACAGATTTTTACACCTTTGCGGACGCCTTCTAAAGGAACAAACTCAGGACAACGTGCGGTATATAACATAGTTCCGCCTTTTTCGATTATGTTAGAAACACTCCTCACCTCAAGTTCTTCGATATGTCTATTCAACAAACCATTGAACCCTCTGTAAATTCCTTTAACAGTTATATTCTTTGCAATAGCAGCACGTGTCACCGCACGGATTGTAGCATTCATACCTGGAGCGTCTCCCCCACTAGTAAGTACACCTATAGTTTTCATATTATAAAGTTCCCCCTTGATTTAGTTTTCCTATAATTATTACCATTATTCTTGTATTATTTCATATTGCTTTACATTATACATCATTTATACCGAAAAGTCAATAATAATTAAAACAAAATTACATAAAGACTTGAAAAATTTCAAAATTTGTGATAATATATTATAGTGTAGGCGATAATAGCCGAGAAATAGTCACGAAAGGTCATAAAATAAATCATGGATTTAAAAAGAACTCATTATTGTGGGGAAGTTGGGACAGAACAAATCGGGAGCAAGGTTGCAGTTGGAGGGTTTGTAAAGAGGAATCGCGATAAAGGTGGGATTATCTTCATAGACTTAAGAGATAGAACTGGTGTAGTCCAGCTTGTATTGGATGAAACTGTACCGCCTGAAGCATTTGAAATTGCAAAAACTGTTAAAAGTGAATATGTATTGATGGTTTATGGGCATTTACGTCGCCGCGAAAGCATTAACAAAGAAATCAAGACTGGTTCAGTCGAAATCCTTATTAATGAACTTAAAATCCTTTCAAAATCAAAAACCCCTCCTTTTGAAATCACTGACGAAACCAATGTTAGCGAAGAACTTAGATTAAAATATCGTTACCTCGATTTACGCCGAAAAGAACTTCAAGATAATCTCATGATGCGACATGATATTGCTCGTTACACGCGTGAATATTTTTACGATAATGGGTTCATAGAAATCGAAACACCTACTTTTATGAAATCTACTCCAGAGGGTGCGAGGGATTACCTTGTTCCGTCAAGAATTCATAATGGGAAGTTTTATGCTCTCCCGCAATCACCACAAATTTACAAACAGCTCCTTATGATTGCGGGATACGATAGATATATTCAACTTGCACGCTGTTATCGTGATGAGGACTTACGTGCCGACCGTCAGCCTGAGTTCACACAAATAGACCTTGAGATGTCTTTTGTTGACGTGCCAGATATTCTCGAAATTCTTGAAGGATTCATAGCGTTTGTTATGAAAAAAGTCAAAGGTATTGAAGTGTCCTTGCCGTTCCCGCAATTGACTTATGATGAGGCTATGTCGATTTACGGTTCGGATAAGCCAGATACTCGCTTTGATATGAAAATCGTAGATATCTCCGACTTACCAGCTGTCAAAGATAGTGAGTTTGTGGTATTCAAACAGCCGCTTAATGCTGGAGGTTCGGTGCGTGGAATTGTCGCAAAAAATTCAGCAACTACTCTGACACGTAAGGAAATCGATAAATTAATTGAGTTTGTTAAAGGAATTGGTGCAAAAGGTTTAGCCTACATTCGATGGGTGGAAGATGAACCGAATTGTAGTTTTGCAAAGTTCTTAAAAGAAGGTGAATTAGCACAACTCTGCCAAAAACTCGGTTGCGAAAAAGGTGACGTGGCATTCATTTCAGCGGATACTGATAAGACTGTTTTTTCAACACTCGGTGCACTTAGAAATCAACTTGCTGAAAAGCTCAGTTTAATTCAAGACAACGTATATAACTATGTCTGGATTACTGATATGCCTTTCTTTGCAAAAGAAGAAAACGGCGAATTTGTAGCAATGCATCATCCATTCACCTGCCCTACCGACGAAAGTATGCAGTATATTGATTCTGGCAACGTTTTTGACAAAGAAAAAGTGCACGCTAAGGCGTACGATTTGGTGATTAATGGGGTTGAATTGTTATCGGGGTCGATTCGCATAAACGATTATGAGTTGCAAGAAAAGATGTTTAAGGCACTCGGGCTTACTGAAGATGAGATTGAAGCTAAATTCGGATTCCTAGTAGAGGCTTATAAATACGCCAGCCCTCCTCACGGTGGTGCGGGAATAGGATTGGATAGACTTGCGATGGTGCTTTGTGGCGCGGATAGTTTAAGAGATGTCACCGCTTTCCCAAAAATTAAAGATGCAAGCGAGCTTATGTCTGAATGCCCAACCGAAGTAGGAGTTGAACAACTGGGTGAACTTGGTATTACAATTGCTACCAATAAATAGGAGAGATTTATTATGAGAACTGCGAGCATTACTCGTAAAACCAGAGAAACTGACATTCTTGCGACAATCAATCTTGACAACACTGGAGAGTGCAAAATCGCCACTGGTATAGGATTTTTGGACCATATGCTTACTGCACTGGCCGTTCATGGCGGATTCGGATTGCAACTTCATTGCAAAGGTGACCTTGAAGTAGATTGTCATCACACAACCGAAGATGTAGGAATTGTAATTGGTAGAGCGATTAAAGAAGCACTAACCACACCGTCAGCTAAAGGAGCAGTTGCACCTTTTATGCGCTACGGTTCGGCAAGAATCCCCATGGACGAGAGCATTGGTTGGTGTGATTTAGATATAAGCGGTCGCCCATATTTAGTCTTCAAAGCGGAATTTGCTCATCCGAAAGTCGGTGAACTTGATACTCAAATGATTAAGGAATTCTTCCATGCAGTCTCATTAAACGCAAAGTTGACTTTGCATATAGGGGCGGACGGCGAAAACGACCATCACAAAATCGAAGCGATGTTCAAGGCGTTTGCGTACGCAATTAAAGAAGCTGTTCGTGTAAACACTGAAGGCAAAATCATTTCAACTAAAGGAGTACTCTAATGTTAATATTTCCCGCAATCGATATAAAAGATGGGCGTTGTGTTCGTCTTACCAAGGGGGATTTTTCTACAGTGCAAAAAGTCGCCGATGATTATATGGAAACTGCACGTGCGTTCGAGAAATCGGGTTCGGAGTGGATTCATATGGTTGACCTTGATGGTGCAAAATCCGCTTCCCCTCAAAATCGTGATATATTCGTTGATGTTGCGACGAATACTTCTCTCAAAGTTCAAGTCGGCGGTGGAATTCGTACACTCGAAACAATCGAAAGTTATATAAATGCTGGTATTACGAGAATAATTCTAGGTTCAATCGCAATCGAAAATCCCGAACTTGTTAAAAACGCTACTAAACAATTCGGGGCAGAAAAAATCGTCGTTGGTATTGACGCAAAAAACGGAATGGTTGCAACTAACGGTTGGCTCGAAACCAGTAAAGTTGATTTTATCACTCTCGCTCACAAAATGGTATCATTTGGTGTTAGATACTTTGTTTTTACTGATATAGACAAAGATGGTACACTGACTGGACCAAATCACGAAAAAACTAAACAGCTTCAAAACGAAGTCAGGGCTTTTGGTGGAAATGTGGTAGCATCTGGCGGAATCAAAGCTATTGACGATATCAAGACACTTAAAACTAATGGTATTTACGGGGCGATTTGTGGAAAATCTCTATACTCAGGTTCGCTTGATTTGGCGGAAGCTATTCAAATTGGCAAAGGGGTGTGAGCATGAATGATATTAATAAACTATTCGTAAAATCTAAGCTTATTCCAGCGATTATTCAGTGTAATGAAACAGGTGAAGTTCTAATGCTCGCTTATATGAACCAAGAGAGTTTAGAACAAACTATTGAGCTTGGTGAAACAATATTCTGGAGTCGTTCACGCAAACAATTTTGGCACAAAGGTAAAACTTCAGGGCATACTCAGCGTGTAATTGCAATACACTCTGACTGTGATGATGATACACTTTTAATCAAAGTTGAACAGGTCGGAAATGCTTGTCATACTGGGACATATTCGTGTTTCTTCAACGAAATTAAACTTGACAATAAGAGGTGACTTAATGCTTGACAAACTGCATGACTTTTTTGCAAACAAACGTGTTTTGATTCTCGGGTGTGGACTTGAAGGAAAGTCAACTATACGACTTTTGGAAAAACTAAATTGTGCCACAAAAATAGATGTAATTGAACAGTATCATCATACCACGCCACTCCCCGAAGACTATGATGTGGTCATGAAATCCCCAGGGATTCCACTGTTTGATAACCCAAGTGAGAGCATTAGAAATAAAATCACTTGTCAAGTAGATTTGTTTTTGCGATTTGCACGTGATTCAAAACAGAACTTACCAACGGTGATTGGTATTACTGGAACTAAAGGCAAATCGACGACTTCGAGCTTGATTCATCATATTCTATGCAAATGTGGCAAAAAGAGTAAACTAATCGGTAATATCGGTGTACCACCGCTGGATATTTGCGTGGAAATGTCCGAACTTGATTTTGTAGTAGCAGAATTATCCTGCCATCAACTTGAGTATTCAACTTCAAGCCCACAAATCGCTGTTTATCTAAATTTGTTTGAAGAACATCTCGACCATTATGTCAGCTTCTTGCATTATCGGCGCGCTAAAGAAAACATCTATGCTTATCAGAAATTTGGTGATTTTTTAGTATTCGGCGACAATACTGCTCATGGGTTAGTACCAGTTGAAGGAGTGACTGTATTTGATGAACGCAAAGTGATTGAATGCGAAAATCTGCGTGGAAAACACAACCAACGTAATGTTGGAGTAGCGGTCAAGGTAGCAGAACTTGCAGGCATTCCAAGGCAGACAGCAATTTCGGCAGTGAACAGCTTTTCAGGGCTTGAACATAGACTTGAAATGTTTGCAAAACTCAGAGATGTCAAATGGGTGAACGACAGCATCGGTACTATTCCAAGTGCGACAATCGCAGCGGTAGAGGCTTTTCCTGAAACCGATACTCTTATAATAGGTGGTATGAATCGAGGAATTGACTATTCAACTTTAGTCGAATTTTTGAATACTCGCCATGATATCAATGTAATCGCTTTGCCAGACTCTGGGCATATGCTCGCCGACCTGTTTCTTGTCGAGCACCCAAAAATCCAAAAAGTAGCTGATTTGTCAGAAGCAGTTATTCTGGCGAAAGAAATCACAAAAAAATGTTGCATACTCTCACCAGCAGCAGCAAGCTATGGATTTTACAAGAATTTTGAGGAGCGTGGGCAACATTTCAAAAAATTGGTGAGAAATTAGCGTAGTCTTTTTCAATAAATTTCCCGAAAAGACTTGACATTATTTTCACTATGGTGTATAATAAAGATTGTGTGAAGGGGTGAAGGTTCTCGCCTACACTACCCAATTAACAAAGGAGAATAACAATGAAGAAAGTTTACAATTTTAGTGCAGGACCCGCAGTTTTACCAGAAGAAGTCCTAAAAAAAGCAGCATCTGAGCTTACAGCTTATGGAGATACTGGACAATCGGTGATGGAAATGTCGCATCGTTCAAAAGAATACGAAGGCATTCATAATGAATGTATTTCGCTTTTGAAAGAAGTTATGGGAGTTCCGGAAAATTATAAAGTGCTGTTCATTCAAGGAGGAGCACATATGCAGTTTGAAATGTTGCCACTAAATCTCAAGAAAAACGGTAAAGCTGATTTTGTGGTGACAGGTCAATGGGCTGGAAAAGCTCATTCAGAAGCTGGTAACTATCTCGAAGCTAATATGGTTGCGTCTTCTAAAGACAAAACTTTTTCGTACATTCCAAAACTTGATAGCACGACTTTTACTAAAGATGCAGATTATTTTCACATCTGTCAAAATAACACGATTTTTGGAACGAGGTTTGCAGAACTTCCTGATACTGGAAACATACCACTCATTTCTGATATGTCATCTTGTATCTTGTCAGAACCAGTTGAGATCAGCAAGTTTGGTGTGATTTACGCTTGTGCCCAAAAAAATATGGGTCCTTCGGGTGTGACCGTTGTGATTATTCGTGAGGACTTAATCCATGATTTGTCTGACGTTACTCCACACGTTCCGACTATGCTTCGATACAAAACGTATGCTGACAATAACTCACTCTATAACACCCCTCCGACTTATAGTATTTATATGTGCAAATTAGTACTCGAGTGGATTAAAGCTAACGGTGGGTTGTCTGCTATGAAAACTCATAATGAGAAAAAAGCGTCGATTTTGTATGATGCGATTGATACGTCAAAAATGTTCTCGAACCCAGTAGCAAAAGAAGACCGTTCTCTTATGAACGTAACTTTTGTTACTGGAAATGAAGAGCTTGACAAAAAGTTCATCACAGAAGCAAAGACATCTGGATTTGTAAACTTAGGCGGACATCGCTCGGTAGGTGGAATGCGTGCGAGTATTTACAATTCTATGCCGATTTCTGGAGTAGAAGCACTTGTTAATTTCATGAAAAAATTTGAGGAGGAAAACTCTTAATGTCTATAAACATTCAAACTTTGAATAAAATCGCTACTTGCGGAACAAAATTGTTTGACAAAAGCAAATACACTGTAGGGGAAGATGTTGGAAATCCGCAGGCTATTCTTCTTAGAAGTGCGTCAATGCACGATATGAATTTTGCATCTGAACTACTCTGCATTGGTAGAGCTGGTGCTGGAACTAACAATATTCCTGTAGACGAATGCTCAAAACAAGGGATTGTTGTATTTAATACCCCTGGTGCGAACGCAAACGGCGTTAAAGAACTTACAATTGCAGGTCTGTTACTTGCATCACGTAAAATTACCGCCGCGATTGATGAATGTAAGACGCTCAAAGGAAAAGGTGACGAAGTTCCGAAACTTGTCGAAAAAATCAAAGGAGCATACGGTGGTCCTGAAATCATGGGCAAAAAGCTCGGAATAATCGGGCTTGGGGCGATTGGAGCTTTAGTAGCAAACGCAGCAGCAGCCCTCGGAATGGAAGTCTGTGGTTATGACCCTTACCTTTCAGTAGGTGGGGCATTATCGCTTTCGAGAAAATTTAACTATGTTAAAGACGTTCGTGAGATTTATAGCACGTGTGATTACATTTCTCTAAACGCACCAGTAACTCCAGATACTAAAGGAATGATTAACGCTGAAAGTATCGCCTCCTGCAAAGATGGCGTAAGGTTCGTAAATTTCGCACGTTCGGAACTAGTAGATAATCCTGCTATGATTACTGCCCTCGGTTCTGGTAAAGTCTCAGCTTATGTAACTGACTTCCCTACCGATGATGTAATCGGAGTTGACGGCGTAATAGCTATTCCTCACCTCGGTGCGTCTACCCCTGAAAGTGAAGATAACTGTGCAGTGATGGCGGCTACTCAAGTAATCGACTATATCGAAAACGGAAACATCACAAATTCAGTAAATCTACCGAATCTAATCATGAACCGCACTGGCGATTTTAAGCTATGTGTGATTCATAAAAATATTGATGGAATACTGACTAAAATCACCAAGGTAGTCGCTGATAAAGGCGGAAATATCGAAAATATGGAAAGTAAGTCTAAAAAAGACTATGCTTACACCGTCCTTGATGTAAAAGGTAGCTCTGACGGCATTACAGACAGTGTTTCTGAGATTGACAACATTGTTTCTGTGCGTGTGATTGGGTAATTTGCGATTATGGAAGAACGTAAAAAAATAAGTGTCGGATATTTCCGCAGTAAAAGGAAACCGGGAAAAAGGGCACACATCACCGCTATGTGTGCGTTAGCTCATGGGATTAATTTTTTCTATTTCAACGAAGACATGGTGAATCTTAAGGCCAAAACAATCAAAGGTTGGTTTTGGAATGTTGACAAATGCAGATACGTTCAAAAAGAAACGCCTTATCCCGATATAGTGGACTTTACGCGGAGAAGCGAACTTGAAAAAACGCAACTCATTAGTGAGTTGCGTAAACATTGTATATTCACTTGGCATCATTTAGGCGGAAAATCCACAATTTACTCTGTTCTTGAAAACGCTGGTTTTTTAGACTATTTAGTTGAATCGCATGAATTTAATGATTGTAGCATTGATGACATTTATACTTTGTTGCAAAAGCATAAGACGCTAATTATAAAACCTACAGATTCAAGTCTTGGTAGAGGTGTTCGCAAACTTCGTTATGAAAATGAACGGTATTATCTTCATTATAGGCATGAAGAAACTGAATATAATCGCGTGGAATTTCAAAAATATCTTGATGACAAACTACGCACCAAAAAATTCCTGATTCAAGAATACATTCAGTCAGTGTCAAATAGTGGTAGCCCTTTCGATTTAAGGGTGAATGTTAGGCGTAGCAAAGGCGGCAAATGGAGTTCGATTGAAATGTTTACAAGAAATGGACATCCCGATGGTGTTATATCTAACTTAGCGGCTGGCGGATATTCAGTCGCACACGGTCTTGAATATTTCTTGCGGTTTGAATTTGGCGACGATGAAGCTAAACGAATCCATGATGAGGCTATGACTATAGCAAGAACACTTCCAGCGAAATTTCAAGAGGGCTATTCAACACCTTTTGTGCATTTAGGAATAGATTTAGTTATAAATCGCACCAAAAACAACGAAATCAAAATCCTTGAACTTAACAGCAATCCAATCGCTTGCACAATCGAACATATTGCAGCTGAAGACAAAGTTTGGTGTTATAAATGGCTTGCTTCTGGTGCAGAAGAGCCTGAATAGAAATTCTCGCCAAAAAATCAAACTATTAGACCTCCACGAAAACTAACGCACGGCGACTTTTTGGCTAATTTTCCGCTTTACTGCGTTAATTTTTCGTTAAATATCCTCAGATATTCGCCTCAAAATTGCCTTGTATGGCAAAAAATTAGCTTTCAAGTCCACTCACAGTTAGTTTCCGAGGAGGTATACTATAAAACCGCAACAAGACCGAAATGTCATTGTTGCGGTTTTATAATTTTAGATTTGTTCTTGTTTGAGATAATCAACAATCGCTCTGATAGACCCACTATTATTATCACAAACTACAATATCAGCAACTTTTTTCACGACTTCTTCAGCATTATCGACTGCAACAGCTAAATCTGCTATCTGGAGCATCTCAATGTCGTTCATATAATCTCCCACTGCGATTATTCGTTTATTTTCTAACCCCATGATTTGTATCATTTTTGAAAGTCCACTTCCTTTATTTACGCCTTTAGGAAGCACTTCAAAAAACATAGGGGCAGAACTCACATAATGAATTTCATCACAAGGATTCATTTTTGCAAAGTCAAGCATTTTTTGAATTTTTTCTGGAGTATCAACAAATACCGCCTTGAACCAGCCAATTTCAGGAAGTTTTGCGAAATCGCACCTAATCGGGTTTACATCTCCAAACTCAAGATGAGCCTCTTCATAAGCGTTAGTGTTAGTGACGTAAATATCATCGCCGATTAAAATTTCCGTACCTACATCTGGAAAGTGTTTGCAGAGTGTTTTTATATATTCTACACCCTTAGAACACAACAAAGTTTCTGACAGCTTCTTGTTATTAGCGAAATCATACACTACTGCACCATTAAAGATGACAGCAGGTGCATTAAGTCGCTCCGTGCCGATTTTATCGACTACATCGCGTGCTAATCCAATTCCCCGCCCTGTTGCGATTGTAAAAAGTCCGCCTTCTGAAATAAATTCATCAATCGCCGATTTATCGACATCAAGAATCCGCTTATCATCAGTGAATAAAGTTCCATCAGCATCGGTGACTAATAGCGTTCCAGCATATTTCATATAACTAACAATTCCCTCTAATTTTTCTGCAATTTCCGCAAAAATTCTTTAAAATAATCTGGTAATTCACTTTCGATTTCGATTAACTCACCAGAATTGGGGTGATTGAACACCAATCGCTTAGCATGGAGGCACTGACCGTTCAGAAATGTAGGCTTGCCATCGCCATACACTGAATCCCCCGCCAGTGAATGCCCTACATATGACATATGCACACGAATTTGGTGTGTTCTCCCAGTTTCGAGCTTAATCCGAATATGGCTGAACTTGTCATAAACGCTGAGTGCTTTATAATGCGTAATAGCTTCACGTGCGGTTCCTTTGAAATTTGCGGTAGCTACACACATTCGCTTTCGGTCGTGAACGCTCCTACCAAGAGGAGCATTTATAGTAAACACTCCCCTACCCTGCCCCAGCGACTGTCTCACGCGACCATGAACTACGGCCTCGTACTCTTTTTGGATTGTGCGTTCTTTGAATTGTTCGCTCAAACTAATATGAGCAGTGTTATTTTTTGCGACTACTAAAAGCCCACTCGTATTTTTATCGATTCGGTGAACAATTCCAACACGCTCGGTTCCAGCGATTCCAGATAAGCTCTCGCCACAATGAAACATTAACGCATTAACAAGAGTTCCAGAATAATGCCCAGGTGCTGGATGTACAACCATTCCTTGCGGTTTGTTTATAACAATCACGTGTTTGTCTTCATATCGAATGTCAAGCGGAATTGATTCCGGCAAAATATCTAATTTTTGTGGTTCTGGAATATTTAAGCGAATTTCGTCACACAACTTCACTATATGCTTCTTGCTCGTGATTATAACATCATTTACAGTACAATTTCCGCTTTCGATTAGTTTTGTTGCTAATGCACGTGTGACTTCACGATTTTCCGCTAAATACTTGTCAAGACGCATTTTCTGATTTTTCTTCTGATTCAGAGTTTACAAAATCATCGACCTCATCAGAAACTTCACAAGCTCTTTTAGCACGATAAATTCTGATTTCTTCAGCAATTACTGCATAACACATCAAAATCGCTCCTGCGACTGCGAATACATCAGCAAAATTAAAAATCGCAAAAGTAGTGAACCTAAGCTCGATAAAGTCGATTACATATCCCATGCTCACACGGTCGATTAGATTCCCTATTCCACCCCCGACAATTAGTGTAACTGCCGCCAACAACAATTTGTCTTTAATAATTCGTGCGAGGATTGCAATAATCGCACCCACTAAAAAAACGCTTGTAATTGTTATTAGAAACGCCTGCCATCCCGAAAGAATTCCGAACGCCGCACCGTCGTTATGAATGTGCGTGATTCGGATTAACTCAAGCTCGCCTAGTTTAAAAAGTGGGGTTTCAACGTCAGTAGGCATTCTGTTACAAGATTCTCTCATAAAACACGGAATATTTCTGACAACCAACCATTTAGTAAACTGGTCAATAGCAATTAACAGCGAAATAATAGCAAGTGATAACCATTCACGCCACGTCGGGTTCGGTCGTATAAATTTTAATTTAGCTTTCACGAATCACCTCTGCACATCTTTCGCACAAACCATCTTTGATTTTTGTGGTATAAATCCAGCAACGTTCACATTTTTCACCTTCAGCTTTAGCAACAGTGACAGATGGTTCAGAACTCTCAGTTCCCTTTATGACTTCAACCGATGACACTATACAAGCAGTCGCTAATTCATTAGCAGTAATTTTGTATTTTGATAAGTCTTCACCAACCTGTAGAGTAACTCTTGCTTCGAGGGGTTTACCAATCACCTTTTCGTTACGAGCAACTTCGAGCGCTTGTAGAATCACACCCCTAATGTCACGAATCTTCTCCCACTTTTGAACAAACGCTTCAAATTCCTCATCTATTAAACTTATGCCTGATTTTTTAGGCATGGTATTAAAATGCACACTTGTAGAGTTATCCGTTTTACATTTAGGCATTTCCTCAAAGATTTCATCGGCAGTGAAACAAAGTATAGGTGCAATTAAACGAGTTAATCCGCTCAAAATAGTGTACATAACCGTTTGTGCTGAACGCCTTAGTGTTGACTTTTCGCCCTCACAATACAGTCTATCTTTGATTATATCAAGATAGAAATTCGACATATCCACTACACAGAAGTTGTTCAAAGCGTGATAAGCTCTGTAAAAGTCAAACTCGTCAAAAGCGGTAATGACCTTATCAATCAACTTATCAAATTTGAGTAACGCCCATTTGTCGAGTTCAACTAAGTCGATAGTTTCAACCATGTCGGAGTCAGGCTCAAAACCGCTACCATTGCAGATATTACCAAGAATATACCGTGCAGTATTGCGGATTTTGCGATAAACTTCAGACAATTGTCCGAGCATTTCGTAAGACACACGAATGTCTGAATGATAATCAAGCGATGCCACCCATAATCTTAGAACATCAGCACCATATTTAGCAATCACAGCTTCGGGAGCAACTACGTTTCCAAGGGATTTTGACATCTTTTTGGCATTACCATCAAGCACCCATCCATGAACGCAGACCGCTTTATAAGGCGCACGACCGTTCACGGCAACCGAAGTCAACAAAGACGATTGAAACCACCCTCTAAATTGGTCAGAACCTTCAAGGTACAAATCACACGGAGAACCTAATTCTTGGCGTTGCTCAAGCACTGCTGCATGGGTGACACCTGAATCAAACCACACATCAAATATGTCGTGTTCTTTTACAAAATTTCGGCTTCCACATTTGCATTTGACCGTGTCTGGTAAAAATTCGGTCGGTTCTTTTTCATACCATGAATCAGCACTTTCGTTTCTAAACATTTTAGAAATAGCTGAAATGCTTTCATCATTTATAACAATGCTATCTGGATTTTCTTTTCCACAATCAGCACAGTACAAAATCGGAATAGGCACACCCCATCTACGCTGACGCGAAATGCACCAGTCGCTTCGGTCACGAACCATGTTGAGCATTCGCTCTTTTCCCCACTTCGGTAGCCATTCAACATCTTCAATCGCATTGATTGTTTCTTTTGCGAATTTGTCAACTTTTACAAACCACTGGTCAGTAGCACGATAAATAATTGGTGATTTACATCTCCAACAATGCGGATAAGAGTGGTTGATTTTCTGAATTTTGAGAAGGTTATTATCTTCTTTTAATTTTTTAGAGATAGCTTTATTCGCCTCATCAGTAGTAAGCCCTGCAATAAAATCACCAGCATCAGAAGTCATACGTCCGTTAGCATCGACTGGGACAATGATTTCAAATTTATTCTTATACGAATTACAGACCTCATAGTCTTCCACACCAAACCCCGGTGCTGTATGAACACAACCTGTACCGTTTTCAAGCGTGACATGATTACCAACGATTACATACGATTTCCGCGGTAAGAACGGATGAGCAGTTTCGAGTAAATCTAAGTCTTTTCCCTTAAATTCTCCAACAAGTTCGTATTCGCTAATACCGCAAGACTGTGCAACTTGTTCCACCAGTTCTTTTGCGACAAGAATATGTTCGCCATTCGTGGTTTTGATGAATGTATATTCATATTCTGCTCCTAACGATATAGCGAGATTTCCGGGTAGCGTCCAAATTGTAGTAGTCCAAATAGCTATAAATGCTTTCCCCGAACTAACATCAACAAATTCAGAGAACATTCCTTTATCATCAGTCACGCAAAATTTCACAAACGCAGAATAACACTCGTGGTCTTCATATTCGATTTCAGCTTCAGCCAATGCCGTTTTACACTGTGCACACCAGTGAACTGGCTTTAAACCACGTTCGACATATCCTTTTTTATATATTTCCCAGAAAATTTCGATTTGTCGTGCTTCAAAATCATGAGCAATTGTTACGTAAGGATTATCAAAATCTCCCCATACGCCAAGCCTTTTGAACTGTTTTTTTTGTTCATCGAGACACGACAAAGCGAACGCTCTACATTCTTTGCGGAGTTGAACAATATCTATATCAGAGGCATTATTGTTCTTTTTGGAAATTTCCTTAGCAGCAATAAGCTCAATAGGCAGCCCGTGACAATCCCATCCTGGGACGTATGGTGCATTATATCCGCGCATAGTTTTGTATTTCACAATAATGTCTTTTAAGACTTTGTTGAGTGAATGTCCAATATGAATATCACCATTAGCATACGGAGGACCATCATGCAAAACATATTTAGGTCGTGATTCAGTTTCTGCCTGCAACTTATAATAAAGTCGCTCTTTCTCCCATTCCGAAAGTCGTGCAGGTTCTCTTTCAGGGAGATTAGCACGCATAGGAAATTCAGTTTTGGGTAAATTTAACGTAGAATTATAATCTTTAGACTTAGACATTTTTAAGTCTTCCTTTCTGCCGAGATTTTTATAATTTCTGGCACTGTGTATGTAATTCAAACAGTCAGAGTGGTTTTAATTCCGACCCAACTGCTCGATTCAAGAAAGATAAATTTCAATCCAAAGCACTTGGTAAGTTTACCAAGTATCGTAATACCTGAATAGCATCATCAATATCAAGCTCTCCGTTTTGATTGAAGTTATGAGTAGGGATTGTCGCTTCATTCGGGAGGTCTACGAGGTATCGAAGGATATCGATGGCAATTTGTATTGTTGGAGTTTTTAATTCGTTTATAAATGTTGTTCCTCTATTACCTAGCAACTCACGGACATCTTCAACCGAATTAAAAGAAAAATTCGCATTTTCGTTGTCGAATCCATACACAAGCCTACCGTTTGCTCGAACTTGATAATGTTTAATTGGTCTAGTTTCGCGTATATTACCGCTCCAAGAACACTCATAAGTAGAATCCCACCCCATAAAATGCGAAAAAGTTGAACCTCCCCACGGTGCAAAAGAGATTGCACTTGTTGTCACGGTCAATGTTATTATAATTATCGCAAGTAATAAAGCTAAAATTATTCTTTTCATCGTAGTCTCCTTATTTAAGCTATTCTTGATTCAAATTATCTCACGACTCATCTTCATTCTCGTTTTTGTTTCCGCCGAACCGCAATTGTTTTGCACGTACACGATTTGATTTTCGTTTTGTTTGCTTGAAAAGGACTTCGCTCGTTTGATGAGCATTGACTGATTCTTCTTGTTTTTCGAGTTCAGAAACCAATTCTGGTGGCAATTCTATACCAACACCTCCAGATTCTTGAGATTCTGGTTTAATTTCTTCATTATCGGAAATTTCAGATGCAACATCATTCATATCTACTTCAAACTTAACAGAATTTGCTGGATTTTCGTCTGTAGAAACTTCAGTCGTTTCAAACTTAGGAGAAGTAACATCTTTTTTGTCATTTTCAACGTTTTCAGATTTAGCCTGAGCGTTTTTGTTTTTATTTTCCTTTCCATTGTTAGAAGAAGAATTTTCATTAGCATTTTTAGAGTTAGCTTGGAAGTTAGGTCTATTCTCTTTTAATATACCTTTAATAAAATCATTTTCACATTCTTTAGCAATTTTGCTGATTATCTCCTCTTGCTGTTGATAGTGTTCTCTAATAGCTTCCATCTGCTTTTTATGATGCTCTTCAAAAGCGGATTTCTGAACCCTACAATACTCCATTGTTTTCTTTTTATAAGCCAAAACTTCTTCGGCGGTTCGATGGAGGATTTCTTTTTGAATATCTGTTTTATTATTCATTTCGCATTCGATTTCTGTGGCTTTTTTGTTAGCTGCGGTGATAATATTATTAGCTTCTTTCTCGGCTGCAGCGATTTCGTCTTCGCCTTGTTTTTTCTTTGATAATCGACCTTCTTCTGCTTTTTTTGCTATTTCTTCGGCTTTGTCTTGAGACTCCTTAACAATTTCCGCTGCTTTACGTTTTGAATCGGCGATTAAAGCATTGCCTTGGCGTTGGGCACCTAATAGTGCATCTCTAATTGCATCTTCATCTTCTTTATATTCTCTAATTCGGTCTGCTAAGATTTCAAGTTTCTTCTCTAAATCTTCATTTTCTTTTTGCACACGAGAAAAATCAAGAGAAACCTCCCTCAAAAACTCATCGACTTCTTCGGCTTTATAACCTTTGAGTACGCGTTCAAAGCTGCGTGACATTATTTCTTTCGCGTTCATAATTGTTTCCACCTTTCTCTGATGTAGAATAAAACCTACAATCTATGTATAAATTCTTTATTGAAAGTTTTAAAACACGCCAATAAGTAGCGAAATATCATAAAATTCCGCTACTTACTATAATTTTTAACTCTTCAATACCCTTGGTTTTATTGACATTTAGAACCGCCCTCTGGCATTATATCTACAATCTTTAGGCAACTTTTTTTGTAATGCGTTTCGATGTTCAGGGTAACACTGCAGAGAAGGTAAGCCCCCTCTCGAACTTTACAATAAAGAATTAATAATCGTTTTCGCTAAATCCGAAACTGTTTTCATCGCTATAAATATCAGCACCCATTAACTCACCGCCTTCTGCATCGTAAACCGACGGAACAGCAGCAAACACATTCGTGCCGTATTTAACTAATTTGCCATCATTTGCATAAATCACGCCAGCCATAAAGTCAAGCATTCTTCCAGTTGCTTCTTTACTGCCCTGCTCTGCGTTAATCATAACAACAGAACCTCTCTTAAATTCATCGGCAGCAGCTACAGCCACTTTGAGCCATTCTGTACCAACTAATTTTTGTCGTCTGAGTTTGCCAGATTTCATTGATTTTTCGACAAAACTTAAATTTGCCTCCCTTGTATCTTCTTCTTGACTGTAGTCTTCACCGTAACCATCGTTGTTGTAATCGTCATCATAATTAGGTTTTCTCACCACTGAACCCTCCATTTCATAATCTTCTTTTGAATCTTTCATCGTCAAAAATTCCCATGCTTTTCTACCCAAATTTGATTTCACAATACCATACCCCCTCGTTACTTAATATCTATTATTTTTATTTATAATAACTGCGTTTATTGCAATTTATTAAACAGTTTAATTACGCTTATACTTTTGTTCGTTTACCGAATAAAGCAGTTCCGAGCCTTATAATTGTTGAACCATACGCAATAGCCGTCTCGTAATCATCAGACATTCCCATAGATAGCGTATCAATTTGTAAATTTGACGGAGCAAACGATTTCAAGTCTTCATACAACCGTTGCATCACAATAAAATTGCTTTCAGAAGAACCGATTGGAGGAATTGCCATAAGCCCTCTAAGTCTAAGCCCCGAAAGTCTTAAAACAGTTTCAACTAACTCATTGAGATTTTCAGGAAACACACCACTTTTAGTGTCTTCACGCCCAACATTAACTTGAATCAAAACATCAATCACAAGATTGTGTAGCATAGCTTGGCGGTCAATTTCAAGTGCCAATTTTTCGCTATCAAGAGATTGAATCATGCTGACTTTGTTTATAATCTGCCTAACTTTATTGCTCTGTAATTTTCCGATAAAATGAATTTCACACTTGCGTTTGATTGAATAATCATTTTCTTTTTCCAAAAATTCTTGAACTCGGTTCTCGCCAATTAAGTCAATACCAAGCGAAATCGCTTGATTGACTAGAAAAGGCTCGATTGTTTTAGTTACAGCCATAATACGAACTCTTGAATTTTCAGATTCCACACGCCCGGTTTTGATTTTAGCTTTTTGGATGTTTTCGTTGATTCGTTTAAGATTTTCTTTTAACTCTCCCGAAACGTTCAAATTATAAGCATCGCTACAAATCAAGTCCATAACACAACTTTCCCATCATACAGATTAACACCTTCGACTACGACATCATCAAATAGTCGCAAAAACCCTGGAGTTTCATCACTCTCTTCAATGATTACAAAATTTTCATTAGAACGCAACATATTTATTCTACGAAAATGGAGTATAAAGCCGCTACGGACAAATACACCACGCTCGCCGTCATCATTGAAAGTAACTGCACTTTGCGGAAGCCTAATTCCGTGATAAGTACCAAGCATCAATCGAACACTTGCCACTCGTTGTCTAACAAATTCTTCGTTAAGAACCTCACTTTCAAACACGAACACAGTATAACCATCGCCTTGGTCTTCTGAACGCACAACGCGTGCTGGTACAGACCGTGAGAAAGACCCCACACGCAATTGAACAGTATGGTCAGTCGCAATCCCTCTCACCCTATTAGTCGGAATCACTGCTGCCATTCTCCATCTGTAATCATCAATCATTCTCCCAACTACATTGTCAGCTACCGGGAGAGATGGATTGATTGGATTTTTTATGATTTCTTCGATTCGCTCACGTGTAAGTGTGAGAGCGTCCCCCATATTCAATACACTCTCATATCCGTCAGCATTACCAACAAAATATCCAGCTTCGTTAGACCTAAGTTCTTGTAAAACACCAGATAATCTACTTTCAAGTGCCGTTACTTGATTTTTGTATTCAGCGATACGGGAGCTAATCTGTTCTATCGAAACACTTCCACGAAGTAAATTGATTTTTGTCTGTAACCCCAAATATTGACTCGCATACACCGACACCCTGTCATATTGAGCAGTTGCGATACTACGAAGCATTCTCGAATGCACATCAGACATTTGTCCCGAAAACGCTTCAATTTGTGCACCAATCGCACCTTCAGAGTCGCCTCCGCTCACAAAATCCTCTGCATCAACAAGTACTTCAATTCGCCTAGAAAGTTCAGTGATTCTCTGACGATTGTATTTTTCGCCTTCACTTTCATAAACTACCGCAATTACAGAATTGTTGGATAATTTCGCACCACATCTATTAGTAAAAGAAATCACTCCGTTTCCAGTTCGAGAAATTTCACCAAACGCTTCAGAATGTACTTGCCTTTCATCGCGAATATACACACCCTTGAATAAAACAGTATCATTTCCAGTATAAAGCTGTGCAGTTTCAGTCACTATAGGATTACTTAAAAACGTGTGCAACTGGCTCGCTACAGTGGTCAAAAGAAATCCACCCACTAAAATCCAAACAAGCCACATTGTTGTAGTGCTACTACGATGTGTTCTTGACCTTTTTAGGGGAGCAGTTGGAGTAGACGAATTTGGTATATCAAGTAAAGCTGATGTTCCAGTCGTAATGCTCTCAGTTAATCCTTCTCTATCCACTTTACTCGAAAAATTTGATTTTCGCATTGCCCTCCCCCTTTCATCCTCCTTTTTGCCTTGACTTTTTATCACTATACATCTTTGAACACTTAGTCATAAAAAAGTAGTTGTAAAAAAAGCAAAGCTCTATATTTTATGTGCCTTTTCAACTTTGCCACGCTTTCTATTATATCACAACAATCGCATTATTTCAAGGGTTTTTTTAATTTTTTTTCGTTTTTTGTGAAAAAAATTCACTTTCTAAAACAACGCTCGCTTTTTGAAAAATGTGAACGTATTTTGTATTTTCGTTCACGAACAATCGGTGAATCTGTTCGTTTTTACGAAACCATGTCAGTTGACGCTTTGCATAATTTCTTGTTTTCATTTTTAGAGTTTCTATGCACGAATCAAGTTCCGCAATACCGTTAAAGTATGGTAAAAATTCTTTATGCCCGATTGCTTGAGCAGCAGTACAAAATTCGCAGTTTATTTGATTTTTTTTGAATACAAATTTTCGTGCTTCTTCAATTAAACCGTTCGCAATCATCCCATCAACACGAACGTTAATTCGGTCGTACAACATCTGGCGTTCTTCAAATTCGATTGTGAACATGACAGGCTTTAGAGGTGAATGTTCGGAGGTGTTTTGAACAAATTCTGGTGATTTTTCGCTTACGTTCTTGTTGGCGAGTTCCAATGCACGAATAATTCTTTTGGTATTGTTCATATGTAGGCGTGAATATGCCTCAAAGTCAACCTCGCGTAATTTAGCGTGGAGAGCTTCATTACCATGGTTTTGTGCGAATTTGTACATTTTTTGGCGAAATTCTGGGTTTACTTTGGTTTCGCTAAAAGTAACATCATCAATAAGAGATGAAATGTACAAACCAGTTCCACCAACTATTACTGGAATCGCTCCACGACTTTCGATTTCAGCGATTTTAGTTTTCGCCAATTCAATCCATTGTACCACTGAAAAAGATTGCTCAGGTTCAAGAATTGCGAATAAGTGGTGCGGAACTTCTGCCATTTCAGATGCACTTGGCATAGCAGTAGCAATATCCATCCCTTTATAAACCTGCATTGAGTCGGCATTAACAATTTCGCCTCCAAATTTACGTGCAATGTCAATCCCAAGTTGTGATTTACCAGAAGCGGTAGCACCACAGACTACGATAATTGGTGTTTTTTTATAAATGTTCATACAATTCGCTTAAACCTTTTCTCGAGTTCTTTTCGGGTGATTTTTTCCACAATCGGTCTACCGTGAGGGCAATACCTTAAAGTTCCTGTTTCGTCTTCTAATATGCGATTTGCAAGTTGTTCGATATCAATAGATGATGTTTTATCTCCAGCTTTAACCGCCAAACGACAAGCAAATGAATGCAAAATTCGATTGATTGCCGAAACCTCGCTCCCCTGCCCTATTTGTAAAGTTTCGCCGATTTCAGTGAGCATTTCTTCGATTTGCACAGCATCTTGTTTTTCAAGAATTGTAGGCATTGCAAGAACCAAAATACTTTCAGAAATTTTACTGGATTCAATTTTTATTCCAAGTTTATATAACTCTTCCTGATTTTCGCATAAAATCCCACAAATCAAAATATCGAGTTTGATTTCAAGTGGTGATAACAATAATTGTGAATGCATTTTGAGTTCAGTTTTTAACCGCTCAAATTGTAGTCGTTCATCGGCAGCGTGTTTGTCAATTAACAACAACTCATCACCACGTTCACATATAATATAAGTTGAAAACAATTCTCCAATTATACGAGTGTTATTTGTTTTTGAATTTAGCACTATTTGCGACTCGTGATGCTGTCCTGAAATCAAGACGCTTTCGTTAATTAATTTCTGTCGACAATGCCCTAAATGGTCTGCATATTCCTCATTACGAACATCTTGTTTAGAATCTAGGTTTTTGCGTATAAGCGAATCATGGTTAATATATTTGTATTCTATTGTTATGTCCGTGTTTGTAACAGCTGGGGTAATAGGTTCGATTTCTCGGGCAGAAACCGCATACTCAGTCTTAGGAGACGCAAATGTAAGTATTTCTGATGTTTCGAGCTTTTCAGAATTTTTTGAAAATTCCGTGGGTTCAGCAGAAACAGCCCCGAAACTTTTATTTGTTTTATTCGCTTCTATATTTTCGGAGTTTACACCAAGAATTGCAACACTATTCAAAAGTGCGTTTTTGACCGCTAAATTCACCGCATTAAAAACCGAACGTTCGTTTGCAAACTTCACTTCAGTTTTAGCGGGGTGTACGTTGGCATCAACGTCACCAGGATGAACTTTTATATTTAGCACACAAGCTGGAAATTTCCCGGTCATAATATTATTTTTGTATGCTTGTTCTACCGCTGCAGAAATGGTAGAAGAGCGTATATAACGAGAATTTACATAAAAATTTTGAAAAGTTCGATTACTTTTGACCAAAAGTGGTGCGGAAATACATCCACTAACACTAATTCCATTTTGGGAATAGTCAACATAGAGCATACTTGCTGCTAATACCTTCCCGTAAATTGCATAAATCGCAGATGACAGCTTTCCATCTCCAGGAGTGACTTTCACGAGCTTATTATCGCGTACAAATCTAAAGGCAATTTGTGGATTAACTAGTGCCACCTTATCAATTATTGATTGTATGTAGTTGCCCTCAGTGACATCTTTTTTTAGAAACTTTAGTCTTGCTGGTAAATTGTAGAACAGCTCTCTAATCACAATCGTCGTTCCATCAGGACACCCAGCCTCCGAATGTTTAATTTCATTTCCGCCCTCAATTTTGTAAGAAGTTCCGATTGTTGTATCAGCGGTCTTAGTCAATAAGCTAACCTTAGCAACCGCTGCAACAGAAGCCAAAGCCTCCCCCCTAAACCCAAGAGTCGCAATCGCACCTAAATCTTCACTTGTAGACACTTTGCTAGTTGCATGACGCAAAAAAGCTGTCGGACACTCATCATAAGGAATGCCGACACCATCGTCACTTATTCGCAAAAAAGTAATTCCACCGTTTTGTATTTCAACGGTAATTGATTTTGCACCTGCGTCAATAGAATTTTCGATTAGCTCTTTAACCACTGACGCTGGTCGTTCAATTACTTCACCTGCAGCAATGAGTTCAGCCACATTTTTATCGAGGAGTTTGATTTTCGACATAACACCATCACTCAAGCTAACACTAATTGCCCGTCTGTAGCGTCAGCCAATTTTAGTTTTAGGCTCTCAAGCTCTTCTTGCATTTTTCTAATTTCGTCCTCTTTACGTGATGAAAATTCCGCAAAAGTTTTCTCGAAATTTTCAAGAGTTTCAGCTAATTTTTGATTTTCTTCTTCTTTAAGTGTGGCGACTTCGTTAGCTTCTCTAATTGCACTATTGTAAACATCCATCGCATGAGAATCCCAGACTTTTTCATGCTCAATTAGTTTAGAAATCAATTCATTTTGTGTCCTCTCTTTGGTTGCAGCAATGCTCACGAACTCCTCATTTGCATCATCACGGTTTTGGTTGACCCAAGTATTCCAATTTTCTTCATATTTCATGAGTTTGTTTTGTAACTCTGACATCTCTTGGTCTTTTAGCTTTGCGAGCTGTGCTAACTCGTCTGAAGCACTTCCATACATTTTCGTTGAATGTGAATCCCAATGTTTTTCAAATTCAGTGATTCTTTCTCTAAGTTCGTTATTTTCTTTTTCTTTTAAAGCAAAAATCTGCTCCATCTCTTTGACTGCACTTTCGTGAGTGTCTTTAGTCTCATATTCTGCTTTTTGAATATCGCCTTCTAAATTTTCGATTTCAATTTTAGCTTTATCTAGCTTTTCCCACAAATGAAAAGCTACCATAGTAAGGATTTCAACTTCAGAACGCCTTCCCATACTGTTAGCAAATTCGTTAATCTTTTCTTCAAGCGTGTTTGCTAATTTGCTTATACGCTCTTGATTTTCATCAGTGCGTAAAAGATAACTGCGATTTTTAATTTTGATTTGTAACGAAACCATAATTATGATTTTCCTTTCTGATTGCCACAAAAAAGTATCTTTAGTATCTTTTTACATCTTACATCTTACATCTTAATAATCAAGAACTGCAAAAATTGTTTGAATATTCGGTAACACCGCAGGGCAAGCCCTGCACCCCTCTCGCTTCGCCCGCAAGAACCAACGCTGAGTGTCGGGGGTATTACACCTAAACTTTCAATAACTACCTACACTTACTATTATACCCCGATTGAAATAAAAAGTCAAGCCTTTTGGTTTGAATTTTTTTTGAGATATACTTGTAGTTGAAAATAATCTTAATTCGCTTGACGTATTCAGATTTTTATGGTATAATATACAAATTCGAGTACAATAAAGCTTGAAAATAAGTAAAAAGGAGAATCACTCATGGAGAGTCATGTACAGGATTATTTCGAAGCCGTTTGCGAGGCACGAAAGCTCGGAAATATTGAATCAACATATACTAAACCTATAGCCGATTTGCTAATGAACTTCGGTTGTATTACTCGTGATTTGTCGGGAGAACGCAGTCGGCAAGCGGGTGAAAATATCGACATTAAAGTATGGCTTGAAGGTGCGGTCATAACAGAAATAGAACCTTTCGCAGGTGTTGAAGTCAAGAAAATAGGCGGCATTGATAAGAGGGCGAGAAGCCAAATAAAGAAAGAGGCTAATCTGTATGGTTATGCAATCTTAACGGACAACCTGTCGTGGCAATTTTGGCGTGCAGGCGAAGAAAAAATGTACGCCGGAATTCAGTTAATCGAGGAATTGCCCAACGGCGAACTCGTATTGAAACAAGAAAGCGTTGAACTATTCGTAACCTTAGTAAACGACTTCTTTTTACAATCACCTACAAAAATTAAATCTTCAAATAAACTTGCGGAATATATGGCTATTCATGCGAGAACAATTCGCTCCGTAATCACAGGAATACTTAAAGAAGATAAAGATGGTTTACCTCTCATAAACGACAAACAAGAAAGACTTCCTATGTTCCCAGAATTACATGGTCTGTACAGCAGAATAAAAATGGATTTGCGTCCGTTGTTGAATACTCGCAGTTTTGCAGATATGTACGCTCAAACAATCGTATATGGATTGTTTATTGCTCGATATAACGATGCCAAAACTAAAATTTTTAATAGATATGAAGCTATCGGGAAATTAAAAAAGGAGTCGGCATTACTCAACAGATTTTTTACTCATATAGCAAGCACAGAGGAACATCACCCGACTCTTGATGCGGTGGTTGACAAATTATGCTCGTTGTATCAAATTTGCGATATTTCAGCGTTGCTCGACCATGAAAATAATGGCGATACAATCGTACATTTTTATGAAAATTTTTTGGCTTTTTATGACCCAGAGTTGCGAAAATCTTTGGGAGTATTCTATACTCCATATCAAGCAGTGCAATATTTAGTTTCAATGGTTGATAAACTTCTTATCAAAGAATTTGGGATAGAGGGTGGCTTATCTAATAACGAACAAATGCAAGTAACCGTTCCAACAGAGCCATATATACACAGAGAGAAAGAACATACTACGAAAAAAATCACTGTCCCGAGGGTAGCAATACTTGACCCCGCTTGCGGAACAGGCACGTTTCACGCTGAAATAATCAAGTATATCAAAAATACGTACTTTTCGGGGGCAAAAGAACCTTTTTATAAAGATTACATCTTAAAAGAGAACGGCTTATTATCACGCATAATCGGTTTTGAAATTATGATGACGAGTTACGTTGTCGCCCATTTGAAAATTCGCCGTACTATCTATGAAACACTCAATAATACTCCCGAAACACTAATCCCGACAAACATCTACTTAACTAACACTCTCACACCGCCCAATACAGATGTAGAGCAAAACGGTCAGATGTCATTATTTGACTTTTCGGCGGCTATTTCTGACGAAGCATACAAAGCTGATACGTGGAAGGCTCGCAGACCGATAAAAGTCATTATAGGTAATCCGCCTTACCTTGCGGCTTCTACTACTCCGTTTGATATTTCAGCATATAGAATGGAAGCAGACGGTGTAACAAAGCTACAAGAACGTAACTCCAAATGGCTTGGCGATGATTATGTAAAATTCTATCGTTTTGCCGAGCGAATCATCAACAAAAACGGCGAGGGTATTCTTGCTTTTGTTTCTAACAATGGATTTTTAGATAATCCGACTTTCAGAGGCATGAGAGCCAGTCTTTTACGTACTTTTGACAAGATTTTTGTGGTCAATTTACATGGAAGTGCAAACAAACAAGAGAAGTCCCCAAACGGTAGTAAAGACGAAAACATTTTCAATATCATGCAAGGCGTATCACTTTTTGTAGGCGTGAAAACGACTACCGTTGAAAAATGGGCGAAGGTGTATCACTGCGATTTATGGGGACGGCGTGAACAAAAATTTCGTGATTTGCAGGAGGGAGATATAACTTTTACGGAAATAACCCCCGATTCTAAAATGGCATATTTTATTCCTCAAAACAATGCAGATAACGACTCTTACGAAAAGGGCGTTAGTATAGCAGAACTGCTACCTGTAAACGTGGTAGGTGTGGTTACTGCACGTGATTCTTTGTGTATCAAAAAAACACGCAAAGATATTGAACTCGTGTTGAAAGAATTTCAAACGCACGACACAGAACGATTGCGTTCGCAGTATAATTTAGGCAAGGATACTCGAGACTGGTCTGTAGTAGGAGCCCAAAACGATATTGCGTTTCTTGATGGAGACATAATTCAAATAGCGTATCGACCTTTCGACAACAGATATACCTATTTTACGGGGCGGTCAAAGGGATTTCATTGTATGCCACGTGGTAAGGTTATGAAACACATTCTGTCATCATTTCAAACGCCAATAGGAAAAAATATCGGTTTGATTTATGCACGTGGCGATTCCACTCCTAATGAATTTTCGATGGTATCCGTTAGCGACAAGCCTATCGAAGCCAGATTTACCGTTGCCCAAACTGCTGGTATTGCTTACGTTGCCCCTCTCTACACATACAACAAACTCGAAGACTGTTGGCAACCTAACTTCAATTCTGACGAACTCGCAAAGCTAACCCAACACATGACTTTCGAGCCGTCTGCAATCGAAATATTCGATTATATCTACGGTATTCTCCACGACTCAACATATCGTGAACGCTTCAACGAATTTCTCAAGCGTGACTTCCCACGCGTGCCATTCATCAACGCTCCGAAGTCTAACGAAAGCGATTTCCATGTCAGTGAGACTATGTTTCGAGAATACGTCAAAGCGGGAGAAAGGTTACGCAAACTTCATCTTATGCAGGAGAAAGTCACTGCGGAATTGCGGCTAGAACCGAATACATCTGATGATTTAGAAATCGGTGCAATCAAGTACAAGAATGGAGTTCTGCACTTGAACGCTAACAAGCAAATTCACGGCATTCCAGAAGACGTGTGGACGTTTCGGATTGGTGGGTATCAAGTTCTTGATAAGTGGTTTAAGTCGCACAAGGGTGAAACGCTGACGATTGAGGATTTCGAGCATATCTGTAACGTGGCGGGGCTGTTGGCGGAGACGATTAAGGTGCAGAAGGGGTTGCGGGGGTTGCACGTTGGGCATCTTTGATTACCAATCCAGACGCTGAATCTCCATCAATCGCAGATGCACTGGCGATTCTAAGACACCTTGTAGGATTACCGAGTGAATTGGATTAAACACAATATAAAATTAACCCCGCTCTTGTAAAAATCAAGAGCGGGGGTGATTTTATTATAATCGTATATTAAACTATTTACTTTATTGCTCTGACAAATGCACAACACCACGACTTGCGTCCACCGAAACACGCATTCCATCGCGAAGTTTGGTTGTAGCATCAAGTGCACCAACGATTACTGGTTTATCCAGAGTTAGCCCTACTACCGCTGCATGTGAATTTGTACCTTCTTCTTCGGTGATTACCGCCGCTGCTTGTTTGATTTGCGTCAAAATTGTATTAGAAGTTGTCGGAATCACAAGCACTTGTTCAGGTAAGAATTTTTCAAAAACTTCTTCTTCGTTATCACAAACGCAGACTATTCCTTTTGATACGCCTTTACAAATACCAGTTCCACTTACTAGTGCATCGCCGATTAGATGAACAGTAATCATATTAGTAGTTCCACCAACTGGTAAACCTGCAACAATCACCACTAAATCACCGTTTTTGATGTATCCCGCATCTTGACAAATTTGTTTACTTTTCTTTAGAAGCTCTTCGGTAGTTGGCATAAGTGGTATTGTCAGTGGATATACCCCCCACGAGAGCGATAAGTGACGTGCAACGTGTTCATCTAAGACGCAGGCGTAAATCGGGTGGTCAGGACGATATTTGCTGAGCATTCTTGCTGTTTTACCAGTTTTAGAGACTGTGATGATTGCATTCGCTTTGATTTCAGTAGAAGTCGAACACGCCGCATGGCAGAGTGCGTCGCTTATAGAAACATATTCATTATCAGAACGTCTGCGTTGAATAATACGCCTTGAAGTCTGGTTCTTTTCAGCATCAGCGATGATTGCTGCCATAGTACGCACAGCTTCAATAGGATATTTGCCTGCAGCCGTTTCACCAGAGAGCATCACTGCACTTGTTCCGTCGTATACAGCATTTGCAACATCACTAACTTCCGCACGTGTAGGGCGTGGATTATGAATCATGCTTTCAAGCATTTGTGTAGCAGTGATTACTGGTCGGCTTGAGTTGTAGCACATTTGAATCAATTTTTTCTGAATAGCAGGGAGTTTTGCTATATCAATCTCTACGCCCATATCTCCACGTGCAATCATAATTCCGTCAGATACCGAAAGAATTTCTTGGATATTTTCAACACCTTCAGCGTTTTCGATTTTTGCTATGATTTTTATATGTGTGCATTTATTAGCGTCAAGGACACGGCGAATGTCAAGAATGTCTTGCTTAGTGCTAACAAAACTCGCTGCTATGAAATCAAACCCAGTTTTAATCCCGAATTCAATGTCTTCTTTATCCTTTTTGCTCATGTAAGGGATGCTTAAACGAACGCTCGGAATGTTTACGCCTTTGTTGCTTTTAGCAACCGCATTGTTCATAACTTTACATACAACGTCATTATCTTTGAATTCTACGACTTCCATTTCAATCAAACCGTCATCAAGTAAGATTCGTGTGCCGATTTTCACGTCTTTTGCAAGTGCTTTGTGTGTAATCGGACAGCCGTTTTCATCACCTTCAATTTCCTTATCAGTATATAAAGTGAACAGCTGTCCTGCTTCGAGAACAACCTCTCTGTTACCATCTTTGTTTTTCTTGAAGTTTTTCAAGCGAGCGTCTGGACCTTTGGTGTCGAGAACAGTTCCGACATATACACCCATTTCTTCACGAATACGCTTGAGCTGTTCAAAACGTTTTTTATGGCTTTCGTGCGTTCCGTGCGAGAAATTGAATCGGGCTACATTCATACCCGCTTTAATCATTCCTCTCAGCGTATCGTCTTCCGTAGTAGAAGGACCTACTGTACATACAATTTTAGTCTTTTTCATCATCATCGCATTTACCCCATTTATTATTTATTATTTTTCTTAACATAAAGATAACCTAAACCGACACCTGCACCAATTATTATAACAGATGCACCAGCTATAATTAGCCACCACATTCTGCTACCAGAATTGTCTTTGTTTTTATCATTGGAGTTGCTATTATAGTTTTCAGAATGGTCAGAGTCGGTCTCATTGTTTTCATAAACTTCATTATTTTCTTCGTTGTTATTTTCGTGAATATCATCTGGAGCTGATGCTTCGTGAGCCACTGGATTCCTTAGTGTACTGTTTAGATAAGCTAAAATTCCTTCAGATAACGATTCTGCAATTAGCGCGAGATAATCGCTTTCTAACATTCGTTCATAGTCGACTGGATTGCACATAAAACCCATTTCAAATAGCATTGATGAGCCTGCGGTATGGCGTGCCATTGCGAAATTTCGCCTAATCACGTGTTCACTCCAGTTGTTTTCACTTGAATCAGAAGATTCAGCGGGTTTCCCGACACCGCGTTCGTTATATAAACGTTGTGCTACGTGAGATAAAATCTTATTCGCCGCTCTTTCTGATTGGTCTAAGGTGTAGAACATCAGCGGACCTTCTTCACTACGGAAGTTGTTATGAACCGGCATAGAATTGGCATGGATACTAATCAACAAATCGGGGAGGTTCGGATAATGCTCAGAATATTCAGTGCGCTCAAAATACCTCATACGTTCTAGTGCTGGGAAAGTCACTTCACTACAGGTATAGACTTGTAGAACATTGACACCGTGTTCTTGCAGATGCTCAGCTGTTAATTGCATTACGATAAGATTAAAATCATACTCTACCGGACCCATTCGACCGAGTGGACCTAATGCCCCAGGGTCTGCTCCGCCGTGACCAGCATCGAGCATTACTAACGTGTCTTCAAGTCGAGTAGGTGGGTGTTTGAAACCTACTTTCATTTGATTATTGTCAACAAAAGTCACGTAATGTCCAATAATCGGCTTTTCGAGCCGAAAACTAAAATTATTCATCTCTCCACTTAGGTGATACAGAATAATTTCGACTGAAAGCCCATCATCGTCTACATTTATTGTGTAGGGTGGGAGATAACTTTCGCTAAGTTCAAACAAAACATAAGTGTATTTTTCTTCTGTATAAACCTCAAAATCGCCTACATAAAATTCTTCAAGCGGCGCAGGGAGGCGTTCAACTCGATTAGTAAAGACATAAGAACCGTCATGAATTATATACATATCATCATACTCAGCGACTATTCTGAACGACGTTCCGCGTGCTAGCGGCGTTCCATGGTTATTATCGTCATCGCCGTTGTAGAATCTTGAAAGGCTCGGACTCATAGCAATTCCGTAGGCATTCTGCAAGTATTCACGCCTAACTGGTGGAGTAGGTGTGGGTTCGACACGATTCACAACAAGTTCATGCACATAGTTTCCATTCTGGAATACGAATATATTTTCGCCGTCTGCAATATTTACAAAAATTGAAAAGAAACCATTTTCTGTGGTGTAAACCTCCACTCCGTTTTTAAATAAAGGGAAAGAATTATTGCTTGCACCTAAAATGCTCATTCGGTCATGAACAGTTCTTGTTAGATAACCAGCATTAGCGTGAGGTAAAATAACAAAGCCAGCCTCAGGGTCACTTTCACATTCGAGAGTGATATCCCTCAAATTCCAGTCAAGCCCAAGACCAAATATTATTCCAAAAATCACTAACACAAAAGGAATTTTTCTAATTTTTTTTTTCATATTAGTGACTATTATACCATAAAAATCTGAATACGTCAAGCGAATTAAGATTTTTTTCACGGAAATCAATTTTCCTGCCCCATCACCGACAAAATCTCATTGCACTCAAGTAAACAGTCAAACATAATTTTAGAAATAGTTCGTTTTATCCCGTTTTTTTCTTTATAAATTTTAATGCAGTTAAGTGCAATTTTGCGAGCCATATTCAGGTTATCCTGAATATTTTGGTCTTGCACACGGCAAGAATCCTCACCGAAATGCACGTCCAAGAGCCAATGCATGACCTCAACCGACCACTCTAAACGCACATGATGAAGCAATTCATCAGCAGTCTAATCACGACTTGAAATGAAATAATGCTGAATCGGTTATACTTAACTGGACAGGTTTGAGGTTTTCTTGATATATAATCGGGTGTGGACAAAATAAAAACTTTATGATATAATAGAGTTATGAAAACAATAAAAATAGACGAAAACCGTCGTTGCCCAAAGTGCAACAAAGTAACA
>JGI24703J35330_11748822_pt1 | contig 41078 bp, 40 predicted proteins | sample TergutNt197P1_FD_35330 | JGI IMG/M metagenome (IMG submission 35330)
TGTACACCTTGTGTTTCTCTAGCGGTTGGTCGATGTGTACCTCCGCAGCGGACTTTCACCGCCTAGATTAGTGCCATGCCTGGCACACAACGTAAAAACCTGCCAAATCGGCAGGTTTTATACTTTTATGGTCGGTTGATATCAATGTCGTCAAAGTCTAAGGTTGGAACGTCTTGATTTAACACATCATCCATAGCGTTGGGAGCCGTCGGTAGATCATCTAAACCACCTGGATTTTCTGCTTCATGTAACACCTCAGGATCACGCTCGTAATCGTACTCATCATCTTTAGCTCCCCACGCCTTCCATGCTACAGCAATGGCAACACCGGCACCAATCAGAATATCACGTGCTAATACACCTTCTGAAGCACCTGAGAAGAAGCTCTCTCTCGTAACGGTGAAACCAGCTAAGAGATCTCTTACCCAACCGCTTCGATAAAAATAAATCGCCCAACCACCCCAAACACCAATGGTGGCTCCGACAAGAGAGGCAACTACAATGGTTACTTGCCTGATGACACCAGCTTGCCCTTTTCCAAAAGAATAACCAAAGGAAATAGCAGCCCCCATTAGACCACCAGCAATCCAACCCATTCTTATTTCAAAAACTCCACCCATTAAAAATTGAATCGCAATCCCTACCAGCATTCCGAGGACGGCGAATAGAATCCCTTTTGTCACATCGCCTCGGGCCTCATCAAACCCCATGCCATAATTTGGTTCTTCGTTTATGTTTCGTATCCGCATCTTAAACCCATCCTTTTTAAAAAGTTACTTATAATATAGCACATATCGATAAAAATCACCAATACATAAATGCAATTTACCCTTATAATGCTCATTGTTCCATTCCTGTATCCCCTTATTTGATATCTCATCAATTTTCCAAATATAGTTCTAACTCCTAGCCACTTACCATACACTATGTCGAGTGCCACTGCCATGCGGTCCACTTTAATAAAAATGTCATAAGCTTGCGAAGGTTTAGCATAGGTTGAAAGTAAGCTAAATTCACAGGGGGAAAAGGATATGGAGAATCAAGAATTAATCCGCGATGTATTCGCACGAACAAACGGTGAGGTTTACTTAGGCGTAGTGGGCGCCGTCCGTACAGGAAAATCTACTTTCATTAAAAAATTTATGGAAAACCTTGTTATTCCCATGGTGGAAGACGAAAACATAAAGGGTCGCATGATTGATGAACTGCCACAAAGTGCCAACGGTAAAACCATTATGACCACGGAACCAAAATTCGTACCAGCACAAGCTGTGAATGTATCAGCTGGTGGTGACGTGTCAGCGAACATTCGTTTAATTGACTGTGTTGGATATGTAATTGATGGCGCCGTTGGATACGAAAGTGAAGAAGGCCCGCGCATGGTCAATACACCGTGGTACGATGAGCCGATTCCGTTTGTGGAAGCGGCAGCCATTGGAACACAAAAAGTCATCGAAGACCATTCTCACATTGGCATTGTCATGACCACAGATGGATCGATTGGCAATTTTAACCGCGAGGATTATTTAGAAGCTGAAGCGTTGGTTATTGAGCAGTTAAGGACGATTAATAAGCCATTTATTGTTATTCTAAACTCAACTCATCCACACTCAGAAGCAGCCAAGATGTTATGCGACGAGCTAGAAATGAACTATGGTGTACCAGTGATCCCAATGTCAGTAGATAGCATGACGACTACAGATATCAACCGCATTTTAAAAGAGGCACTATATGAATTTCCAGTATCAGAATTAGATGTCAAAATCCCTTCGTGGGTTGATGCCCTAGATCATGAGAACTGGTTGAAAGCACAGTTTGTTGAGATCATGCAACAAAGTAGTACCGAATTTTATAAACTACGTGACATCAGCTACCTTGCCGATGAATTAAAAGAAATGGAAGTCGTTGAAGAATGTCACATCTCTGCTCTAGATGCCGGAACTGGTTTAGCAGAACTTGAAATTAGAGTGCCAGATGAACTGTACGATAAAATCTTGGAAGAATTAGTTGGACCAATTGCTGACAAAGCTGATCTGATGCGTATTTTAACGGAGTATTCTCGTATCAAAAAAGAATTTGACCCAATTGCCAGTGCCTTACAAATGGTCAAACAAGTCGGATATGGTATTGCAACACCCGCCATTGACGACATGACCTTGCAAGAGCCGAGCGTGGTCAAACAAGGTTCCCGTTATGGTGTTAGACTAAATGCCATCGCTCCATCAATTCACATGATCCGTGTTGATGTGGAATCTACCTTCGAGCCAATCATTGGTAGCGAACAACAATCACAAGATTTGATCGACTACATCTTAAAAGATGCTGGCGTTGATCCATTGGCTGTTTGGAACACGGAAATCTTTGGACGTTGCTTAAGTGATATCGTGAGAGACGGTATTTCGGCAAAACTGTACTCCATGCCAGAGTCAGCACGTATGAAGTTGCAAGAAACCTTGATTAAGATTGTTAACCAAGGAAATGGTGGGTTAATCGCCATTATGTTATAAAGAGAAAAAAATCATCGAAACTTACATCGATGATTTTTTTCTATGGACTGAAATCTAGGCTATTCTTGCGTTAAAATCCTAAAGAATCAAAAAATAACCGTCCTATAAAAGCCTTGAGCAGCTTAGGACGATTATTCGATTCTTGACCTGCCACCGCTTGAAACGGACTGCAGGAGGTTACTGTTCACGCAGTAGCCTCTTTTTATGTTGTGTTTATCTTAGCGCATTTATACTACACTGTAAAGTCTACATCGGATAGAAGTTGTAATACCGAGTTAGTATCCGACCGTTATAAAGCTTCCTATTCTTACTGGCCTGCTCACCAAAATCACGTTCAAAACCACCTGATGCAGTGAAGACGTTGATTCCCCAATGTGGGTAGTCGTCGCGGAGGTCACCGAGCATTTCACTTAGTTTTCTGACCTCTTCTTCCTCAGATAGACGCTCGCCATAAGGTGGGTTCGTAATCAAGCATGCTCGTTCACTACTAGAGGCAAAATCGGCAAAATCACGTTGCATAAAGGCAATATCCCCCCCTACTCCCGCAGCTTTAGCATTGGATTTTGCTTGTTTTAAAACACCTGCATCGATATCGTAACCGATCAGTTTGTATTCTTTATCCATAAAGGCTTTTGCGTTGGCTTCTTCTCTAACCTGGGAGAAGATTTTCGCATCAAAGCCAGGCCATTCTTCGCAAACAAAGGAACGGTTTAATCCTGGAGCCATATTTCTGGCAAACATCGCAGCTTCAATTAAAATCGTACCTGATCCACAGAATGGATCGATCATTGGCTCTCTAAACTTCCAGCGACCTAGCATCACCAAAGCGGCAGCCAGTGTCTCTTTTAGTGGTGCCGCTCCGGCATGAACGCGGTAGCCTCGTTTGTGTAGGCCTACACCCGAGGTATCAATCGATAAAGTCACCACGTCTTTTAATAAAGCAACTTCGATCTTATAAGCCGGACCATCCTCTTCAAAATAGTCAATGCCATAATGGCTGGACATGCGTTTAACAATGGCTTTTTTGACGATGGATTGACAATCTGGTACACTGTAAAGTTTTGAATTAACAGACTTTCCAACCACGTGCATTTTGCCATCAATAGGAATTAGAGAGGACCAATCAATTGCAGTGGTCGCCTCGAAAAGGGCTTCAAAACTAGTCGCTTCAAATTCTGCCATTTTAATGTAAACTCGCTCCCCTGTTCGTAGCCATGTGTTTAAAATAGCAATGTCGCGCACATCACCTTTGAACTCGATTTTCCCATTTTCAACTTTTAAATTTTTGTAGCCTAATTTTTCAATTTCTCTCTTGGTAACCGCCTCGATACCAAAGGTTGTCGTCACAATTAAATCAAATTTTTCCATGGTTATTTCTCCTATTTAAAACACAACGTGACAATATCCATCAGGGTTTTTATCGAGGTAGTCCTGATGATACTCTTCTGCTAGTTGGTAGTTTTTTAGTGGCTCGACTTCCGTCACAATCGGCTTTTCAAAGCGCGTCCCGACTTTAGCGATGACCGCCTCAATGATGTCAACATCTTTCTCATCTACGTAATAAATACCACTTCGGTAGCGCGTTCCAATATCATCCGCTTGTTTGTTCAAAGTGGTTGGGTTAGTAATGCTGAAGAATTCTTCTAGTATAGTGGTTAAAGATACTTTTGTCGTATCGTAAATGACTTTTACAACCTCAGCATAGCCTGTTTCGTCGGTATAAACTTCCTCATAGGTAACTGGCAGTGGGATTTGACCATTGGCATAGCCACTTTCAGTCTGAGCTACTCCGATTACACGAGCCATGTAAGCATCAGTTCCCCAAAAGCAGCCTCCTGCTAAATAAATGGTGCGCAAATCTTTCTCATCAAAGGTTAAGTCTAAGTTTTTATTATAAGGCAGCATCTGTCAAAACTCCTCCGAATTATTTGGATTTTCTAAGCAATTTATGTTACAATTGTCGAACAACTTTGTTATGGAAAGGTAGACATCAAATGAAAAAAACATTGCCTATTATCGCAAGCTTCACAGTGATCCTTCTACTCTTAGGTTGTCGATCTGAGGTTGAAGTTGAACTTGATGAATTTGAATTACTGAATCGCTCCAATGAAATCATGGCTTTAGCTGACTCTCTCCACCTTAGCTTCTCTCGAGATATGTCTACAACGGCCTTTGGCTTTGGAACAAGCATGACCATGGAGGGTGATGTATACATTCAAAATCCAGATCAAGCAAATGTTTTCCTAAGGACAGACATTTCAGCTGACTTTATGGAAATGATTGTGAGATCTACTGCTTATTTCCGCTCCAATGAACTCTATATCATTGATCATATAACTAACACGGTTTATCGCTCGCAAGTCAACGCAGATGATTTTTTAAATAATTTCTCAAGTAACACCATTGACACTAATGTTTACGAGGAAGAGGTACTTGATTCGTCTTTCGAACAATTAGACGGTGGTGGTTACAGGTTAAGATTTAAATTAGATAACCATGCCATCGCTCGCACTCTAATCGTGCAAGGTGAAGAAGTTGATGTGGATGCTATGCGAAGCGGTCAGTTTCTCCTAACGGTTTACTTAAATGAAAACTATCAACAAACCCAGGTTTATCTTCACATCACACTAACTCATGAAAGATCTGATAACCATATCATCGAAAGCATTGCACTAGTCATGGAGATGGAAGTTGTTTCCATCAATAGCATCACCATCGATTTCCCAGACGACTTTTAATTAAGTCGTTTTTTCTTCCTCTAATTTCGTAACCGTCACACGCATAATTCGACGATTGTCCACCAATGTTACAACAAATCGCAAGTTCTGATGAATGTACTCATCGTCAACATTTGGAATGTCCTCTAACTTCTCATACAACCACGTCCCAACTGGTACCACATCGTCATCCTCGTTGATGTTAACACCAAATAGATCACATAGCTCATCTAAAGCAAAATCAGCACTAACTTCGTATTCAGTGTCTGATTTTTTAGTGATCAAATGTTCTTCCTTATCGTGTTCGTCGTAAATTTCACCAACTACTTCTTCAAAAATATCCTCAAGTGTTACAACGCCTGCTGCTGCACCATGTTCGTCAATAACGATGGCCATATGCAACTTCTCCGACTGAAGTTTAGTAAGTAAGCTAGAAACTCGCATAGAATTCGACACATACATAGGCTCTCGGACTAACTGTTTAATACAGGTATCGAGACCTTCGTTAATAATAGCAGTCAATAATTCACGCTCATATAAAATACCAATGATGTTATCATGAGCTTCTTTAAAAACAGGAATGCGAGAAAATTTGTGTTCTAAAAAGGCAACTTTTGCTTCCTCAGCTCCTGCTTCAATATTCAAAGATATCACATCAATTCGTGGTGTCATAATGTTTTTGACATAGGTTTCACTCAAATCAAGAACACCTTGAAGCATATTAGCCTCAGAGTCTTCTAAAACACCTTCTTCCTCCATGGTATTGATGATAACGTCTAAATCTTCTTCTGTTACAGATGGGTCCTCTTCTTTATCGTCCCCTTCTCTACGAAAGATATCCTTCAACCACTTCGTCACAACGATAACAGGCTTTAGTGCCACCGTTAAAAAGCGATAGATCCCACCAATTTGTAGGACAATCTGTTCTGCATTAGCACGGGCATAGGATTTAGGGATAATCTCACCAAAAACAATCATAACAATGGTCAAAATAACCGTCGCAAAGACTGCAGCTCCTTCCCCGAAGGTTTCCAAAGCAACAAATGTGGCGACGCCAGCAGCAGAAAAGTTAACCACATTACTCAGCACCAAAATAACGAGCAAAACGTCTTCAAAGCGTTCCCCTAGCTCGTAGGCTGTTTTAGCACCTTTTCGCCCTTCTTCTATGTATCCCCGTAATCGGATTAAATTGGCGCTAGAAAATGCCGTTTCAGACGCACTAAAAAACGAGGATGAAATAACTAACAAAAATAAAATCATATACCAACCGGCATACTCCACAAAGAGTCAACTCCTTATTAAATACATATAAAAATTCGATCCAATCCAACGGGACCAGATCGTAAAACTACTCTAGCTAGCCAATATCGCAATCAAATGTACAATGGCAACAATAACTGGAACTGCTACGAACGATAAGACTAAAAAGATCAACATTAGCCTCGTTCCTTTTCTTTTATTTAAATTATACTTTGGCACAACCTCACCTCGAATCCCTTCTCACATAGAGAAAGACTATTTCGTGCCTTTCGGCTCGAAGCCCTTCTATTATAATCCATCTTCTGGCAAAAGAAAACTATTTTTCCTGAATAATAGCTAATTTTTCTAACGCTTCCTCTGCTGCCCGCTGTTCTGACTCTTTTTTCGATGTAGCAGATCCATAGCCAAGGGTTACATCGTCTAGTTTAACTGCCGTTTCAAAGATCCGAGCATGAGCCGGTCCTTCTGCACTTAAAAGTTCATACACAATGGCTCGCTTAGAGTCCGCTTGAACGAATTCCTGTAACTTGCTCTTAAAGTCCCGATCTCGCTTTTCTTCTCCATTGGCACATTCTCGCTCTAAAATAGGCGCAACAAAATTCCAGGTGGCTTCAAACCCTAGATCCATGTAAATGGCTCCAAGCAATGCTTCAAAAGCATTAGCTTTCAAAGAGGCTCGATCCCTTCCCCCCATTTTTTCTTCTCCGCGCCCCATTCGCAAAAGAGGAGCTAACTCCAAAAAGTCCGCATACTTAACCAAGGCTTCTTCTCGCACTAAGTTTGATCGTGTGATGGTCATTTGACCTTCCGGTAATTCAGGTTTTTGCCCAAATAAATAAGTAGAACAGCATAACTCTAAAGCAGCATCTCCCAAAAATTCCAGGCGCTCATTATGAGCAATCACCGCTCGGTGACGCTGCTCATTAGAATAAGACGTGTGAGTGAAAGCTTCCACATAGACGTCAATTTTTTTGTAAGCAATGTGTTGTTTTTTTAAAAACGATTCAATCTTCGAAACCCCAGCCATGATTATCTCTCCTTGCTACTAAGTGTATGCCTTATCGGCGATAATTTTTCCCGATTAACTCAACAGGTGTGCTAAGTGCTTTAATTCGCTCAACAATACGCGCCGCTTTAATCGGCTCGTACTCGTTCCGATTGGTTTGCTCGTAATGGGTTTGGAGCTGATCAAAATTAAAGTTTGATGTGAAAAACGTTGGTAATTCATGAGCCATCCGATGATTCAAAATACGACCTAATACTTCATCCCGCATCCAACTCGTCACCGATTCACTCCCAATGTCATCAAGCATTAAAACCGGCACGCTTTTCAATTTTTCAACAACGTCAACCTTTGTTTCATCTGGGTTGGAAAAACTTGCTTTAATCTGAGCAATCAGCTCTGGGAAGTAAACCGTGGCACAACCAATTCCTCGCTTTGCTAGTTCATTGGCAATAGCCGAAATCGTATAAGTTTTTCCAGAGCCCATTGACCCATGTAAGAACAACCCTTTTTTATAAGTACCTTTTTCACACTGAACCACAAAATCAATGGCTAATCTAAACAATTCTTCCCGACTAGCATCGGCATAGATGGTGTCAAAGCTTGCTTCTTCAACAACCTTTGGCATATAAAAATTTTGGATGTTTTCCAAATGAGCTTGGCTAATAAAATAAGAACACGGCCGATAACCTAGTCTTAAACGTCCTAAATGTGGGTGCATCGTTGGTAAGTGTCCTCTAATTGGTTGCCTGCAGGCTGCGAGCTTTAAGCAACCTTCACATTTTGGATGTTCCCGGGCATATTGATCTAATTCCGTTACAAAACTCGGTAGTAAGGTTAAATCGATTTCTGATTCGTATTGTGCAAGTAATGCCTGAACACTCGGTGTTGTTAGCAACTCCTTATAGGCATTATCTATTCCCGCAATTTCCTTAATAAAGGTTCCTATTCTTTGCATGCTGATCACCTCTGCTCTTCAAGCACCTGCCGCTTCATTGCTTCAAAGCGTGCCTTAACTTCTGCATCTTCCTCGTGTGCGTTACTGTTCTGAGTCTTTCCAAACCAATCGGGGATTGGCTCTTTCCGCGTCACATTTCTAAAATTCCGAATCGTTGGTATCGGTGGTGATGCCTTCTTTTCTTTCTGATAAGTGGTGCTTTTTGTTAATACTTGACGCACCTGATCCATGGCTGCTTCCGTTGTTTTGATTCCCTTGCGTTGCCATTGACCAGCCATTTTCTCTACCAACTGCTTTGGTAGATTCCCATCCGTATAATGCAAAACATATTCAATTAACACATTGACGACACCGGCAGGCATTTCCTGATCTACAAACAACCACTCAACTAACTTTACATCAGCAGGTACCGGCTGCTTTCCACCTGACTTAAACCGTAAAAAATCCACTGGACTCTGAGAAAAAAACATCAGCAGTTCGTCCTTGCTAGTCTCAGTTGTTTGGGACACCTCTTGAATGTCCTTTTCTTCCTTGGTGATAACGGAAACCCGGCTTCCTGCATGAAGTAACTGAAACTGCTTGCTAGCTCGTGATCTTAACTTTGAAACATCGATTTCGCCACAAGGGTCCAATGTATCGTGGATCAGATGAGCCAATTCATGAACATCAAATTTATATAAATAAGCTAATTCGTTTAACGTTTTTAACGTTTGAGGCGTCATTACACTGGGACAAATTCCTTTTTGCTTCAAGGTTGCCACTAAGATTGCCTCATCAAAGAAGTTTCCTATTTCAACTCCGGTGGTTGATGAGGCATTGCCATTTACTAAATGCTCTTCATTAAAGTTTACTTTACCAAGCACTCTGACATCAAACACATCGTCAAACTTCTTTGTCATTCGAACTCCCCGAGCATCACTACTAGAACTAACCAAAGACCTTTTCATGTTGATAAAATCGCGCTCACCTAGTTTAACGTATAGAAAAGCACTCATGATACCATCATCAAAAAACTGACGTGGCGTTAGCGGTGATTTGATCGCATAATGGAGAGTGTTATCTCTCTCGTAAACATCTAATAACCCAGATGCTTCTAAGCTATAGCGAAGTTCCATTAGTTCAGTCATGTGAAGGTTTAGGATTTGGATAAGTAGGTGATGATTTTCTTCTGTTTGAGGCAAAGCTCTGAGTGTTAAGTATAAGCTGAGCGCTTTAGGACCAATGATTGGTTGGTAAAGCAAGGTTAAAGATTGGAGCCCTTCTTCACTGGAGGAGAAAAAACATTGAATCTGAAATTTAGTTGTTGGTTTTATGCTCTCCACTACGCTCACCACCTACGATCTTCTCTAATACTTTTGCTAAACTAATTTCTAAATCTTCTAATGATCCTTGGTTATTAATCATAAAATCTGCTTTTCTTACTTTTTCATCAATGGGCATCTGACTATCAATTCTTGCTTGTGCAGCGCCAATCCCAATTTTGTCTCGTGTCATTAAACGTTCTAATTGCACATCAATTGGTGCATAAACCACTACGTCCACATCGGTCAACTGATCTAAGCCCACTTCAAATAACAGAGGAACGTCTAAAAAGACAATTGGCTCACTAGATAAGGCTAGCTGACCTTTGATTTCTAGAAGAACTTTTGGGTGCATGATATCATTGAGCTTTTTGCGGGCCTTCTCATCGGAAAAAACCATTTGAGACAATTGCTGACGATTTAAGCTACCGTCTGAATTCAGGACAGTTCCATCAAACACCTGCCTAATTTCCTCAAGGGCTATGCTACCTGGTATTTGTAAGTTATGGGTGATCGCATCAGCATCAATAACCTGATAGCCTTTTTTCAAAAGACGCTTCGATACCGTACTTTTTCCTGTGGCAATACCACCAGTTAGCCCAACTACTTTCATCTTAGCTAAACACCTTTCTTAAAGTGGTTCAGGTTGACACGTCGCGCAAAAATACGTCCCTCGACCACCAACTTTGATCTTCTCAATCACCGTTTCGCAACGTGGACAAGGTTCATCTTTTTTCGTATGCACCTGCAAAAAATTCTGAAATTCGCCGTCTGACCCATGAGAAGAAGCAAAAGTTCGAATGGTCGTTCCCTTGTATTCAATCGCACGACTTAAAATTTCACGTGTATAGTTTACCACATTTTCAAGGTCGTCGCGAGTTAATTCACCACTTTTTTTGAGAGGGTGCAGCTTGGAAGCAAATAACACTTCATCGACATAAATGTTACCCAATCCCGTTACCACTTTTTGGGTTAATAGCATGGACTTAATCGGCATTTTCTTATTCGCTAAAAAACCTTGAACATAATCAATGGTGAAAGCTTTGTCAAAAGGTTCCACACCTAACACTTCAAAAGATGGCGTCTTCTCTAGATCGATGCACTTTTCATATAAATGAAAGGTTCCAAATTTACGAGTATCCTCATACCTTAGCCACTGACCACTTGATAGCCAAAATTCAACATGGACGTGCTTATCTTTCACATCGGTTCCTTCACCATAAAAAAACTTTCCTTCCATGCGAAGGTGAGACAATAAATGGTAATCATTTAATTCAAAAACCAAATACTTCCCTCGACGCCTTACGTCTATCACGTTCTGACCAATGAGGCACTGTTCAAATTCTCTAGCTTCGCTGGTTTTAACCATCTTGTCGTGATGAACCTTAACCTTCTCAATCTGCTGCCCCAAAATTTGCCCCTTTAGCACTTCTTTGACCGTTTCAACTTCTGGCAACTCTGGCATAACGAAAACATCCTTTCTTATAACCGAAAAGCACCCGAAGGTGCTTTGCTTAAACTTCCATAATAATTGGTAAAATCATTGGACGACGCTTTGTTTTTTCAAACAAATACGGCGTTGCTGCTTCTGAGATTGCCTCTTTGAGAGCCTCTGCATCCACTTCTTTTGAATTTTGAAGGGTTTTGATAATCTCAGCCCGCAGAATTTGTTCCGTTTCCTTAATTAGCTCTTCCGACTCCTTCATGTAAACGAAACCGCGCGACACAATGTTTGGTCCATTCATCAGACGCTTATCTTTTTTACGAATCGTTGCTACAACAATGAGTAGCCCCTCTTCAGATAAAGTGCGCCGTTTTTTTAACACGTCGCCACCTAAACCTGAAATGCCATTCTCATCGGTATAGATCGTAGAAGCTGGCACACGCCCAGCCACTCGAGCCGATTTCTTATTGTTGAAGGCTAACACATCTCCGTTGTTCAAAACAAAGCAATTTTCTTCTGGAACCCCGCAGGCGACGCCTAACTGCTTGTGAATGGATAACATACGATACTCACCGTGAACTGGCATAAAAAACCTAGGCTTTGTTAGGTTAATCATTAACTTTAATTCTTCTTGACCAGCATGACCAGACGTGTGAATGTCCGTCAAAGGACTATGGGTAATAACCTCCGCGCCAGCACGCATTAAATTATTAATGGTTTTTCCAATGCCTAAGGCATTTCCTGGAATTGGTGACGATGAGAAAATAACCGCATCACCAGGGATGATTTGAATGTGCTTGTGGGTTCCAGCAGCAATTCGCGACAACGCTGCCATCGGCTCTCCCTGCGATCCCGTACATAAAATGGCGATTTCATTCTGTGGGAAACTGTTGAGCTGTCCCTCAGTAATAAAGGTATCTTCTGGACAGTTGATGTATCCGTATTCCAAAGCAATTTTAATAGCCGATGCCATGCTTCTTCCAAAAACGGCAATTTTACGGTTCATGGCGACACAGGCCTCAATAATCTGTTGGACGCGGTACACGTTAGAAGCAAAGGTTGCCACAATGATCCGACCCTCTACTTGCTTGAAAATATCGTTTAGACGACCACCGACACGACGTTCTGATGCTGTGAAGATTGGTAGCTCCGCATTGGTGGAGTCAGACATTAAACATAATACGCCCTCTTCTCCGTACTTGGTCATCTTGTAATAATCTGACGCTGGACCGATTGGCGTAAAATCAAACTTAAAATCACCAGTCAAAATAACAATCCCAAGTGGTGTCCTAACGGCAAAACCAAAAGCATCAGGAATACTATGATTCACACGAAAAAATTCAATTTCCATGTTCTTTGTCTTAATGACCGTATCCGCTGTATACTCTACTAGATTAGCAGGTCCTAACATCCGGCGATCTTCTAACTTATTCCTAATTAACTCTAACGCTAATCGCGGTGCATAAATTTTTGGAATCTTAACCTTTTTTAGTAAGAACGAAATCCCACCAATGTGGTCTTCGTGACCGTGGGTAATAAATAAGCCCACAATTTTTTCTTCGTTTTTGATCAAATACTGATAATCTGGGATAACATAGTCGACACCAAGTAATCGATCGTCGGGAAACTTAATCCCCGCATCGACAATAATAATCTCGTTGTTGTACTCAACACAATACATGTTCTTTCCAATTTCACCTAACCCACCTAGGGCAAAAACAGCCACTTCATCTGGCCTAATGTTTGCATGTTTACGATTTTTGTACATTAAAAAAACAAACCCTTTCTTTCTTCAATTTCATTAACTTCAAAGTCACTCGCCTGTAATGGCTCACAAACGATCAAACGATTTATTGTTTCTTGGCGGACACCAAAAAACGTAAAGTAACGTTGCTGTTTAATTAGTATATCAAAAAAAGCTAGATTTAACTAGCCTTTTTTACTTTTAATTGAAATCGAAATGCGAAAATTGTCTACTTCGTCCTCCCTTTTATCTCACCACTAAACGTCTTGTATAAACGTTTCATTTCTCGGACATCTTCCTTGCTGAATTCTTTCTCACCGTAGCGAACGTTAATGTACATCTTTCTTAACCCACTCGATGCATCAGAATCAAAAGCCGCTTTTGCCTCCTGTTCAATGTCATCCGTTGTCATATAAGGTGCTATTTCTATCTCTTTTTTCTTTAATTGACCTAGGTACTTCCCATAAACTTCGCGAATTTGATTATTCCTGTTGCGGCCTTTTTTCTTTTTATCTTGGTTCTTATCAAGTGTGGTGCGTGTTTCAACCACTCCCTCGTTGGTTGGTCTGAGCATGCCCCTTTGTGCCAACATCTGAAACAGCTTAAAGATCAGAAAAGCAACGATTAAACCAATGATAATAAAAAAGAAAAATGGAACTTCTAACTCCGGCAGCTCCTCGATCATGTCATATGGAGCGGTGGTTGGAATTTCAATTTCTGCATCATCACGCCCTATTTCAACATTAAACAAACCAAAAATAAAAGCAATAACTCTAGCAACTCCCATCCAAACAAAGAGGATCGATGGTGCTAAAACGGATCGCCAGAGAGCAATAAGCATGTTTCCAACAAACGTTAAAAACACTTCGCTACTAAACAACACAACCACCATGATCACAACAATAAGGGATAGACTATTCATCACCTTAAATCGAGTTTGCTTTAAAATCGTCTCGTCGTGACGGATCATACGCATCAAAATGGTGGCCTTGATCAAAAAGGCTAGACCAAATAACAAAGAGCCGCTCTCTAATTGTTCTTGCCATTGAAAAACAAGGGCTGCAATAATCAGAGCAACGAAGCACGACAGAAATGATTTAAATACGTCTACATACTCAAACTGACTAACCGGCTCATCTGGCTTCGGCTTGGTATAAATGAGATAAATAACAGCAGGTAGCAAGGCTAGAATATTGGTTGCGTGAAAAGGTACTATAACAAAGCAAAGGACGAGAAGAACATTGGATGCATGATTCAGTGGTGGCTTTTCTACTGAAGCAGCCGATAATGAAACAGCTACTGCAAAAATTGGTAACGTAACAACCAGGTTGCTTCCACCGAAAAAAGCCGCTAAAAAACTAGCAAAGGTCAAGTAAAAACTAATGTCACAAATACGTTTTAATCCATTAGCTAAAATCATCGACATCCTCTCCATACATAAAAATTACCGCGCTACCTGCCGCCTCAAGTACCTGTACCGCCTCCTGCTTCGCTAAATCTTTTTGTGGAGTGATAACAATGACACCAGAACTTTTCTCTCGCTTTAAACGAACATTCTCTACCGTTTGATCAAAAGACTCAAAAGCATGATGGGTTGATCGTCCCAACCGCTCTAAAATATCATGAACCTGAGCATTTCCAAGGTTTCGGTATAGCTGTTGCGGCTGATTTTTTGACGTTTTGATCCTAGCGTTAGAAACAAAGTCAAAGAAAACATTCTTCTCTTTAAATAACTGACAAATGCTTCTCGCAAGAGAAAAACAAGCTTCGATGTGCTGAGGATTATCTCTGCCTGATCCATTGATATCCAATACAATGGTAATCACCGTTTCCACAGTATAATCTAATTGTTTAACCATTAACTCATTATTTCGTGCACTATGTTTCCAAGAAATCAGATTCAAAGGTTCACTTCCTGTATACTCACGGATTCCAATGGTCAAAATTGGATCTTCCATGATAAAACGTCTGACAGAAACCTCCCCTAGAAAACCACCCAACATTTGCTCTAATTGGTCGACATTTACCCCTCTCGGATAGACCACCACTTCACGAAAAATTGAAAAAGATTCCCTGTTTTCTTGTAATCCCAAAAAATCTCCACCATGTAATCTCCCACCTTGAAACAAATAACACCCTCGACTAGGAAAGATTATCTCAAGCCGACGCTCTAACTTACTTCGCGCTGTCATGTAAATGGTAGAATTGTATCTGACGTTTCCAAGAGCATCTTCCTTAAGCCCTGCCTTTTCATGAACGGCTCGGACACCTTTTGGTAAATTCTCTTGTAAAAGAATGAAGGGAATAAAGCGACGTGACTTATTGATAATCGTACTAATCAATTCAAAGGGTTCTTCAGGCTCAATTAGACGCTTACTGAACGTATAGTCATAATCCACATCTTTGAGGGCATGCTTCCCAGAATAGCTCTGGACAACATAAACAACCATAACTAAAATAGCTAGAAAAATAAGCATCTCGCTTCAATCTCCTTTCAAATCTGACAACTACTTATAATAGCGACATTTTGAATTAATCTGGTTATTTGTCGCTATTTTTGCACCCGTAATACCTAGATAATAGCGACATTTTTGTCATATCGGACTTTTTGTCGCTACTCTGTGAAAAATTCTGAGATAAACTAGCGACATTTTGAATTAATCTGGTTATTTGTTGCTATTTTTGTACCCGTAACACCTAGATAATAGCGACATTTTTGTCATATCAAGCTTTTTGTCGCTACTTTGATACCTGGCTACCTATTCTACCGGTACCTTTACCTGATCGAGTAAGTCTTCAACTAGTTTTAGACCATCATCGGGACCCACGCCACCACCGATGTTTAATCGGTGGGTGAGAATGTGAGGCGCTACAAAGCGAACGTCTTCTGGCAAACAGTAGTCACGCCCGTTTAGTGCCGCACAGGCTTGAGTCGCCCGGTACAACGCTTTGCTACCACGAGTTGAGATCCCAACAGATAATCGCTCATCCTTGCGGGTCACCTCTACGATGTCCATAATATAATTAGCTACATCGTCTGACACCCTCACCTGAGTAAAGCTTCCGCGAACGTACTCCGTCTCCTCAAAAGTCACAACTGGCTCTAATTCTTCAATAATATCCACTGTGGACTTTCGTCCCAAAACAGACAGCTCCTGTTCGCGCGTCATGTAACCTAGTGACAACCTCATAAAGAAGCGATCCAATTGAGCATCCGGTAATGGGAAGGTTCCAAAAGATTCCAGGGGATTCTGAGTAGCCATTACCATAAACGGTGCTTTTAGTGGGAATGTCACCCCGTCCACTGTAATTTGAAATTCCTCCATGGCCTCAAGCAAACTGGATTGAGTACGTGGCGTCGCCCGGTTAAGCTCATCCGCCAACACAACATTGGTAAATAGTGGCCCTGGACGAAATTCAAAATCGGTGGTTTTCTGATTAAAGAAATGAATCCCCGTTAAATCCGATGGAAGCAAATCAGGTGTAAACTGAACCCGCTTGAAATCGCCACCAATGGTTTTAGCAAATCCCCTTAGTAACATGGTCTTTCCCGTTCCTGGCACGTCTTCTAACAGAACATGACCTGAACAAACAAAACAAATCAAGAGTGAAAGAATCTCCTCCTCCTTGCCGACGATGACTTTCGAACAGCTGTTAATCACTTTTTCGCGATAATCTGTAAACTTATTAATTTCCACGATGATTTGGCCTCCTTTTTATGGCTCCTTTGAATGGTGTTCGTTGAAGCGGTGTCAATGGTTTGAAATTTGTAAAAAAATAATGCAGGGTTAGCCTACATTATTTTCCACTCACTTATTTCTGATAATTTGGTGCTTCTTGGGTAATTTCCACACTATGTGGATGAGCCTCACGAAGCCCAGCACCTGTAATTCTGGTAAACTTCGCCTTTGTATTTAAGTCTTCGATGGTTGGCGTCCCACAATAACCCATACCAGCGCGCAACCCACCACACAGTTGGAATACAACGTCTTCTAATTTACCTTTATAAGCAACACGCGCTTCAATTCCTTCTGGAACTAACTTTCTCGCTGCTTCAATGTTGGTTTCCCCTTCTTTGTTATTCTGGAAGTAGCGATCGCTAGATCCACGCTTCATTGCTGCCAAAGATCCCATTCCCACATAAGTCTTATACCTGCGGCCGTTAAACAGGATTTCTTCACCTGGTGTTTCTTCGCAACCAGCAAACATACTTCCAAACATACATACCGATGCACCCGCTGCGATGGCTTTAACAAAATCACCACTTAGCTTCATACCGCCGTCAGCAATAAGTGGGATGCCAACGGTCTGACAATATTCAAACACATCAGCAATGGCTGTGATTTGTGGCACCCCAACACCTGTCACGACACGTGTCGTACAAATAGATCCTGGTCCAATGCCAACTTTTACCGCATCTGCTCCTGCTTCAACTAAATCTTTAGCAGCTTCCTTCGTTGCGATATTACCTCCGATGACCTGCAAATCAGGAAATTCCGATTTAATTAATTTAATGACGTTCATCACACCTGCTGAATGACCGTGAGCCGAATCAACACCAATCACATCAACTCCTACCGCTTCAAGAGCACGCACGCGGTCCATGGTGTCCGGTCCAATCCCAACCGCACCACCTACACGCAGGCGACCTAGTTCATCTTTGCAACTATTCGGATAAGAGATGGTTTTTTCGATGTCTTTGATGGTCACTAAACCTTTCAAATAATCCTCATCGTCAACGATCGGTAACTTCTCAATGCGATGCTTCATTAGTAACTGCTTCGCTTCCTCAAGAGTTGTCCCTACCTTCGCGGTAATCAACTTTTCCCTAGGGGTCATTAATTCGCTTACTAGGGTATCCATGTTTTCCCGGTATTTAATGTCGCGATTCGTTACAATCCCAATTAGCTTCCCAGCCTCATCGACCACTGGAAAACCAGAAACCTTATAAAATCCACACTTCTTATCAGCACCTGCTAACGTCTCTGTCGGTGGAAGCGTCACAGGATCAGAAATCATTCCGTTCTGATAAAGCTTCACACGCCTTGCTTCCTCGGCTTGTTCTTCAATGGACATGTTTTTATGAATAAAGCCGATGCCTCCTTGGTGGGCTAATGCAATAGCTAACTTAGACTCGGTGACAGTGTCCATGGCTGCCGAAACAACCGGAATATTAAGCTCGATCTTTTTGGTTAACTTCGTTTTCAATGAAACGTCTTTTGGTAATACGCTACTTTTTCCTGGAATTAATAATACGTCATCAAAGGTTAAACCCGTACTTGCAATTTTATCTTCTAATGTCATATCCAGCTGTCTCCTTCATTTTATCCATCATTTAAATATTTTGATTATTCTAACATAGGTGAAGTCGTACTGCAATAAAAAGTGGCATTTTACTATACGTTTTTTACAAGACCCTATGTGCTCAAAACATTTAAAAAGCCGATCCGATTGACCGACTTCTCTTAACTAGTTAAATGGTGCATCTGCTACTTTGATCGCCTCTGTTGGACAACTTTCCATCCCATCGATCATTTCATCGTGGTTAGCTTCTGGGATTTCAACGGTTCCAGTGTTTCCATCTCCACCGAAGATCGTTTCTGCTAATCCTTCGCTATCAAGGTCATAAATTTCAGGTGCAATAGCAGAACAAGCACCACAAGCGATACATTCTTCTTTTAAAACAATTGTAAACTTTGCCATTCGAACCTCTCCTATTCGTTTCATTTTAAATCTATACTACCCCAGTATAGCTATTTTTTCAAAAAAATCAAACTTTAAATTCAAAATTTGAGAAAAATGTGGTATAATCCCTTGTAATGTATTTCTCTTATTGGAGAATTAAACGTTTAATCAAAATGTTGGCTAGCATAAAAAGGATAAGTAATCCTCACTTAGTTCTCACTTCGGAATGGTATTTTAATCCGGTCTTTTTTTATTGCTTAGAGGAGTCGTGTCAGATGGAACAAAAAATGAATGGTCATTCACTTAGAGAAATGTACTTTAACAATCCTCATGCTGAGAATTCTATTAACATAGATGCTTCTCTCAAGGAGCAGCAAGTTAAACAAAAAGCAGACGATAGAAAAGCCTATCGAAAGTTCAGCCCTGAAGAAATCAGTCATTTTGAAAGTCTCTTTAACCAACATCACGAAAAAAGTAAACGGTCACCAGAACCAGCAATCGATCCGATTGACGATTTTAATCCGATCGACGATGACGTTAAAGAGGAACGAATCGAACTTCCAGTTGCTAGTGGAAAAACTCTAGGTCAAATGTTTGATAGATTAGCAACAAAAGTCGAATTAGATTCGCCCTTCTCTACTGCTGATCATGCTTCTTCTGAAGACCTTGATTATTTAAATGCCCTTGTTACAAACAAATATCCCCACGAGAAGCCGAATGCTCTACCTTCTATCGGTGATATTTTTGATGAAATTGTCGGAAATGAGCAAAATAATACCACAAACTATTGCTCTAAGACCTTTGATGCCAATGTTCAACATTTATTTGATGAGGATCCGGAAGAAGAGTTGAACAAGACTTCTACTCATGTAGACCTCACAGAAGAAATTTTCTTTCCTGAAGAAAAAAAAATCGAAGGTGAAATCTCTGAGCAACTAGTCGTCGAAAAACAAATGGCCGAGTCTCGACAACCAAGAAAAAGATTGGATTGGATCAATGTCATCCTCCTTCTTCTCATTTTCGTTTTCCTGGGAATTCTCGGATATCTGGTCGCGACTCAGATTTAAGGTTTTATCTAAATTAAAGATTGGGATTTGATCGTATGAACATTTTTAAACAAATTGCAATTGATGGACCAGCGGCAGCTGGGAAATCAACCATCGCCAAATTAATGGCTAATCGCCTAGGCTATGTCTATGTAGACACAGGTGCAATGTATCGTGCCATCACATGGGCAACCTTACATCATCAAATTGATGTGGCCAATGAGCAAGCAATTGCTGACCTATTAACAAAGATTGACATCAACTTAACACCAGAAGGTGACGTGTTTGTAAATAAGCATAATATCACCACTGCCATCCGTGATTTGGATGTAACAGCTCACGTCCCACAAGTGGCAACTTATCAAGCAGTCAGAGAAGATTTGAAAGAGCGGCAAGTTAACCTTGCCAAATCTGCTAACATCATTATGGACGGTCGTGACATTGGAACCAACGTTCTGCCTGAGGCAGATTTCAAATTTTTCATGGTGGCTGACCCACGTATTCGTGCCCAGCGCAGACATCAGGAAAATTTGTCGAAAGGGATAGCTTCTGACATCGATGTCCTAGAGTCTGAGATTAAAGTGCGCGATGAGCAAGACCGAACACGTATTCATGCCCCTCTTAAGCAGGCTGAAGATGCCATCTTAATCGACACCAGTAAGCTGTCAATTAATGAAGTAGTGGACAAAATGGTTAGTATTATATTACAATAGAGGATGTTGCAAATAAGCAAGTAGTTAAAAGTAGCATCGCAAGGAGAGAGTATCATGGCTGAAATGACAATGGAAGAATTAATGAATTTAGAGGGTATCGGCGTACCGACCGTCGGAGATGTTGTAAAAGGAACGGTTATCGCCATTGCTGGACCAGAAGTAACGGTAGACATCGGTGGTGGATATGACGCCACGGTTTACTTAAGTGAATTATCAGACAAAGCAATCAATGAAGTGTCAGATGTTGTAAGCATCGGATCTGAAATTGAAGCGGTGGTTAAAAAAGTAAGTGACGAGCAAATCTTGTTATCGGTAAAAGCTGTCGCCGTTCGTGCTAAACATGCTGAAATCGAAGCAGCTTTAGAAGCTGGAACAACGCTTGAAGCAAAAGTAGAACGTGCCATTCGTGGTGGGCTACTTGTAGACTTAGATGGCGTTGAAGCATTCTTACCAGCAAGCCAAATCGATGTGCGTTACGTAGAAGATTTAGAACAATACGTAGGTCAAACCTTTACTGTTAAAGTTGAATCAATCAAACGTGGTCGCATTGCTGTAACACGGAAAGAAGTTCTTAAGGCTGAGCGTGCTGTTGCCAAAGCACAGGTTCTAGAAACTTTGGCGATCGGTGATCGTTTCGATGCAAAAGTCGTTCGCATTACAAACTTCGGTGCTTTTGTTGAGTTTGCAGGAGCTCTTGAAGGTCTCGTTCACATGTCAGAAGTCTCACACGTTCGTTTCAAGAACATTGAAGACGTACTAGCAGTTGGTGATGAAGTGCCAGCTGAAGTGATCAAGCTTGACGGTGAAAAAATTGGATTATCCATCAAAAAAGCAACGCCAACACCAACCGATGAATTTATCGCTACACACCAAGTTGGTGAAGTTCTAACTGGTTCCGTAACATCTGCTCACGATTATGGTGCATTCGTTGAAGTTGCACCTGGTGTTGAAGGTTTGGTACACGTTTCTGAACTATCTTGGGAATCTGCTCGGGTTAAAGTAGCTGATGTGCTAACTGTCGGTAAAAAAGCACAAGTTAAAATCATCGACATGAATGCTGAATCAGGGCGTGTTGCCTTGTCCGTAAAACAAATTGAGAACGATCCATGGGAAACCTTAGCGGTAACCGTTGGTGACATTGTCAATGGTAAAGTTGAAAGCATGACTGATATTGGAGCGTTTATTAACATTGCACCTTACATTGACGGTCTATGTCACTTCTCTGAAGCGTCTTGGGGTACAGAGCGTCTTGAGGACCTAATGAAAGAAGGCGACGAAGTAGGAGTCAAAGTAATCTCGCTTGATGTTGATCGCAAGCGCATTGGATTATCGCTACGTCAAGTAACGAAAAACCCATGGGAAGACTTAGCCTTCAGGCGTGGAGACGTGATTGCAGGAACGGTTGAATCTCTAGATACTCGTGGTGCTCACATTAAAGTTGCTGAAGGTGTAGCTGGATTCCTACCAATTGGGCAAATTGCTGACCGTCGTTTAGCAAATGCAAACGAAGCGTTAAGCATGGGTGAAGAAGTTCAAGTTAAAGTAACAAACTTTGAGCCAAACAACTTCAAGTTAGACTTGAGCATTCGCCAAATTGCCGAAGATGCAGAGCGTGCTGACTTTGATGCTTACATGAAAACCCAGAATGAAGAAGAAGCAGAAACAACGGATACCATTGGTGATCTGTTCGGAGATGCGTTTAAAGATTTAGTTTAAACACAGAAAGTGCGATCGATGAAATTAAAATTTCGAATCGTACTTTTTTTTGCGTTTCTTAAGAAATTCTTCAGAAATCTAGCCTGTTTTTATTAAGATGAAGCCGTTATAATAGCAGTAGGTTACAATCCAAGACGTTTCAGAGGTGAGAAAATGATAGGCGTTAAAGAACATATTTTAATTGTAGAGGACGATGAGGACATCGCATTTGCGGTAAAAGAGTATTTGATCTCTCAAGGCTATACCGTTAGTCTAGCAGCAAATGGAAAAGAAGGCCTGGATGTGGTGAATCAACAAAGCATCGATTTAGCCATCGTCGATGTGATGATGCCAGTCATGGATGGGATTGCTTTTGTGATGACCGTCAGAAAAAAACATGACTTCCCGATCATCATGTTATCAGCAAAATCAGAAGAGACCGATAAAATATTGGGTCTTAACATGGGCGCTGATGACTACGTCACCAAGCCTTTTAGGCCGTTAGAGCTATTAGCACGAGTTAATTCTCAACTTCGAAGACAGCGCCGCATGGCAGATACCGTGAATTTAACGAGCTTAACTAACAAAGACATCGTCACCGTTGGTGGGTTAATGATGAACGTCTCAACCCATGAGTTTACCGTAGACGATGAGCCTGTTAAACTAACCCCGATTGAACATAAAATTTTGCACCTACTCTTATCAAATGCTGGTCGTGTCTTTAGTGCCGATGAAATTTACGAGCGAGTCTGGAACGAGGCAGCGATCAATACGGATACAATTATGGTTCACGTGCGAAAAATTCGGGAAAAAATCGAAATTGATCCAAAGAATCCTCAATACTTGAAAGTCGTATGGGGAGTTGGGTATAAGATCGAAGATCAAAATAAGGAGGGAAAGAAAAATGGAAAATAGTAAGCCTAATGAGAATCAACTGGCCATTCAAACTAGTTGGATGATTCCTTTTGTAGCAGCTGTCTTAGTTGTTCTAACCTTTTTTCAATCCGGTAGTCACAGTTTTAGTAATTTTATCGATCAACTTTTCTTCTGGATGCTTGCTGCTTGTTTTTTCACCCCATTAAAATACATTAAGAGAAACGAAGCTGGCGATGGCCTAATTCTTGAAAAGTTGAAGGCTTTCCCTCTCGAATCCGTAACGCTCCTCTTCCTCGTTTCATGGGTTTTCATGCAAAATAACCGTTGGTCTGTGCGCCATAACGGCCTATCTTTCCAACTATTGATCTTTTTGTTCTTATTATTCGTTTCCCTGACGACGCTTGGTTATTTAGTTACCTACATCAAAGACACCCAGCAGGCTGGATCAGCAGGTTGGAAAAAACACTCGCTCCTGTATGACTATTTTACTATTCGTTTAGATCAAGGTCAGAGCTTCCGAATTTTCATCCTTGTGTTTGGCCAAGTTCCTGTTGCTCTCATCATCACATACCTCTCCTATCTCATTGATCCGTGGAATCAGCTAACTCTCATCACGCTACTTGTAGCTTCCTACCTCCTCTTCGTCTTTCTCTATATCCGGAAAAAGGTTAACAAAGTGCAGAAAGATTATTCTAAGCTACTAAAGATGACCCAGGATATAAAAAATGGAACCTTGGATGAGAAAGTCACGGAAAGCTTTGGTCTTTTCAATCCTTTAAAAGAAGAGTTGAGTAATATCCAAGATGGTTTGTCCCATGCTGTAGAGCATCGGATCTCTAGTGAGCGCATGAAGTCGGAATTAATCACCAACGTATCACACGACTTAAAGACCCCTCTAACCGCTATTATCACCTACGTCGACCTTCTACAAGACGATAACCTAGAAGAAGAAAAACGCAAGCTCTACTTGGATACGTTAGATGCTAAAACAGAGCGTTTAAAAGCATTAATCGAGGATTTGTTCGAAGTGAGTAAGGCATCAACCGGGAACATTCAAATGGAATTGCAAGAAGTAGATGTGACCATTTTAATGAAACAAACGTTACTTGGATTAGAGGACGTTTTAGCGAAATCCGACCTGGTCATCCGAGAAAACTACCCAGATGAGCCTGTCACGCTCAATTTAGACGGCGATCGAACCCACCGTGTTTTTGAAAACTTGATCATCAACATGGCCAAATATGCCATGCCAGGAACCCGTGCTTATATCGATGTCACAACAAGTCCTTATCAAACGGACATTATCCTTCGAAACATTTCTGCTCATGAATTAAAGGATCAGTTAGAAGATTTGTCAGAGCGCTTCGTTCGTGGAGACGAATCCAGATCCACAGAAGGATCCGGCCTTGGATTGGCCATTGCAAAAAGTTTTGTTGAATTACAAGGTGGAACGTTCTCTATAAAGACCGACGGCGATCTGTTTAAAGTTATCATAAGTTTCAATTCCTGATGCCCTTGCATCAGGAATTTTTATGTAGTATAATCTCGCTAGGTGATGAAAGATGAAAAATAAAAGATTCTCATTAGCGAAATTAATTGGCGCATTAGCCATTTTTGGTAGTTTATTAACCTTAGTCACAGGTTCTCGTGTTTACAAAAAAACCTTTAAAGCAAAGCCACATGGCATTAAAGATCAAGAGCTACATGAACAACGGTTAGCAGAACTTGATCAATATCAGCACCAAAAGATGTTGATTGAAAGTAGCAAAAACGGCTATAACATCGACACGCTTCACATTAAATCGAATTTAGAGTCCAAACATGCGATTGTTTTAGTTCATGGATTGTACAGCAATTATTATGACTTGTTACCAACAGCGTTCCGCTATTTAAAGGATGGTTGCAACGTTATTTTATATAACCAGCGTCAATCGGGACAAACGGGTGGTAATAGCAATACCTTTGGTTTATACGAGCGTTTTGACTTAGAAGAAATTGCCACCATTGCCCGTCGCATTTACCCAGATGGGAAGATTGGTGTCCATGGCTTTTCCATGGGAGCCGCCACAGCGATTATGCACTCGGAGCTAAACGAAGCGTCTAATTTGATTGACTTCTATATTTTAGATGCACCTTATCATACTATGGCGAGTGCCGTTGAGCTAGCCGCTAAACGTGGCAAGGATACGAAGATGCCACCGTGGTTTGTGAAGTTCTCAGGCGATGCAGTTTTACGCTTAAGAGAACGAGTTTCTTACAGCGACATCTGCCCGATCGATGTGATTGGAAAGTCAACCCGTCCGATTCTACTTATTCATGGTGATCAGGACGATTGGACCGATCCAGATGGTAGTCACCAATTATTAGAGGCGATTTCCCATGATAAATGTCGCTTAGAGATCTTCCCTGACGCAGGTCATTGTACGGTTCACCTAGACGAAGAGGACGAATATTTCAAGCAAATCCATCAATTTGTTTCCGATTTTTTATAGCGTTTGGCCCTTTTGGCTAATTGCTTTTTTTAATTGATTGACCTCCTTGAACAAGGTGCTAAAGTCTTGATCGAGGGCGCTTCCTAATTCGCGAGCTTCTTTGTCATCCTCCACCCCTTTTAAAATCTCATCTTGTTCAACAATCGTTTGAAGGGTATCTCCTAAATTAAGAAAGAACGCATAAACAATTTTACGTTCTGTTTTATTAAGGTCCTCAGCAATAAGGAGAGCAATAATCGTAATGAAGATGAGGTAAATTTTTGGTTCCATGGTTCCCAAAACGTAGATGAGCCGGTAGTTGGTGAAGTCATAACAATAGGTTTCTTTCTCTTCTTTCTTATAGGTATGACTAGCTTTCAACTCCTCAATCTCAGGAATCGAGGTTGCTGGAGCCGTTTGGATAGCATTCCGATCTTGATAAAATGTAAGCCGGGTTTGGGAAGGTAGTTCTTGCTTTCTCTGTTTCTTTTTGATAGAATGAGGGAAATTAGAGCTTTTTATCCGCTTTCTTTTCATGTCATCAGCTCCAAATGGCAAATTAGGCATCTGTAGTTATTATATGAAAAGGATCGGATTTTGTTAGGGGGATTTTTTATGGAGTTAAACATGAATGCCAGTGAATGGCAACACATGCAACAAATGGCAGCCTTAGGTGAATTAACCACTGCCATCGTTCACGATTTAAAAAATCAGTTGGCTTGCATTGGTGCTAATGTCAGCTTAGTGGAGCATTTAAGTCAAGCAGACAATGTAGATAAATACACGGCTAACGCCAAGCGGCAACTACAAGATGCCAACCGAACCATTGAACAAATCATGCGCCTCGGTTCAAAACGTGACGCTTATGAGCTTTTTGATCTAGCCTCCCTAGTAGAAGAGGTGACTAGTTTTTTTGAACAAGTTTCAGGTAAATCCATCCAAATAACAACCACCATTGACGGAAAAGATCATCTTGTTCTCGGTTGTCAGACTGCCATTAGTAACGTTCTTTTAAACCTCTGCTCCAATGCTCAAGAGGCCATTGATGGGCAAGGCTCCATTGACATTCATTTGAGTGATGGTCACGATAAACAGACTATTTTGACAGTGTCAGACACAGGGTGTGGCATCGAAGCGGATGTAATTAAACATGTTTTCCAACCTTTTTATACAACGAAAAAGGGATCGAAAATCAACGCTGGTATCGGACTTTCAAATGTCTTGCAGACCATCGATGATCACAACGGTACTGTAGCCGTTGAATCGGAAATAGGCATTGGTACCACCTTTATACTTTGCTTCCCTCTAGTTTAACATCCCACGCACATACTATCACCTTCTGACATAATTTAATAAGAGGAAATTAATAAATATTAGGTGGTTTTATGGACGTTATCATTGTGTTTCAAATACTCATACTCGTAATGGCATTAGCGATCGATGCTTTTGCTTGTAGCTTTGCTTACGGCGCCAGTCGGATCAAAATCCCCTTTAAGTCAATCCTGCTCATTAATGTCATTTGTACAGGATTACTTGGAATAGGACTCACAATTGGATCTGTTTTAGGAAATGCTTTTCCTGAAATGTTAGTGGAGTGGCTTGCCTTTATTATTTTATTTTCACTAGGACTTTCCAAAATTTTTGAAAGTGCCATTAAGAAGTTGATTCAAAAAAAACGTGGTATTAATAAGGAACTCACGTTTTCTTTTCTTAGTTTAGGCTTCATCTTAAACATTTATGCCAATCCCGAAGAGGCAGACTCAGATCGGTCGAAAGAGCTCAGTCTAAAGGAATCGATCCCTCTTGCCATCGCCATTGGACTAGATGGATTAAGTGTTGGATTAGGTCTAGGTATGGTTGCCATCAACACTTTTTTACTTTTAGGTACTTCGTTTATTGTAGGTATTGCAGCAGTTATCATGGGATGCTTTTTAGGACGAGTTGTTGCAAAAAAGGCCAACCTTGACTTAAACTGGTTAACAGGGATTATTCTAATCTCAATCGCATTTTTTGAACTTTTAACTTAATGCGTGCATTTAAAAATCAGTCTAGGCTATTACTCAGCTTGGACTGATTTTTTTTGACGCAATTGTTTGAAGAAGTCAGTTAACATTCTTTGACACTCTTCCTCTAACACCCCACCGACGATCTCACATTGATGATTAAAACGATCTTCGTCTAATAGGTTATAAATCGTACCAGCACAACCACCCTTTGGGTCATAAGCACCAAATATAACCGTTGGAATACGAGCTTGAACGATGATACCAGCACACATCATACAAGGTTCAAGGGTGGTATAGAGGATACAATCTTCTAATCGCCAAGAGCCCACCACCCGGTTAGCATCTGCAATGGCCAATGCCTCAGCATGAGAGGTTGTAGTTTGGAGAAGCTCTCTTAAATTATGGGCACGGGCAATAATTTGCTCGTCTTTGACAATGACACATCCAATGGGAATTTCATCTTTGTCTCCAGCAAGCTTTGCTTCTGCTAGCGCTTCTTTCATAAAGTAATTATGATTCATGGTGTCATATCCTTTCTTTCTAGTGGTTCACTTAGTAGACTTTATATCTTTTATGTGTTATGATTTTTCACAAATACGATCAAATTAGGTGGGGTAAACATGAAAAATTTTATGAACGAGTTTAAAGCCTTTGCTTTGCAAGGCAATGTGATGAGCTTAGCCATTGGTGTGATCATCGGAGCGGCATTTCAGGACATTGTTACTTCCTTAACGGATAATATTCTATCGCCACTGATCGGCCTATTGATTGGTCAAAACTTTGATACGCTAAGCCTCGATGTTTTAGGTGTAACCTTATATTATGGTGCTTTTATTACATCAGTGGTTAACTTTACTATTTTAGCTTTCGTTGTCTTCTTATTGGTTAAATCCATTAACAAGGTGTTCACTAGAAAAGAAGAAGAGACCACCGCAGAACCAGAGCGCACTTGCCTGTTTTGCATGAGCACAGTTCACCAAGAAGCAACTCGCTGTGGCAGTTGTACATCAACGCTGTAACATTGCTTCACATCTCTCATATCTAAAGGGATTATATTGTATTTTGCATAAAACCGTGGTAAAATGGTTACATTAACAATTGTAGATTATTGCTTTCTACAGTGAGGTGTTTTATTTTGGCTAAAACCTTTGTCCTAAATCTAGAAAACCTAGAAACTCCAGCTGACGTAAAAAGAATCGAATCTCATTTCTTAGATCGTCCAGGTGTGGAAAAAGTCGACATTGAACTAGGTTTGAAAATTGTCTCGCTTCATTACAATGAAGATGTAGGGTCTCCCCATAAGTTATTAGAAGCTTTTACTAATTTGGGTTATCCCGTTAAATAAATATTTTTAGCCTCAACTGAGGCTTTTTATATGTCCGCGAATGGTCTTTTTAGTAAAAGAATGTTTGCATTTAGGACAGGTCACGTTAACGTGACCTGTCTTTTTTGGTAAGCGTAATGGTTGCGCACATTCTTTACATGGAAAGTATAGATATATCTTTTTACGAGTTATTCCTCTCCACCAATTAACAAACTGTGATCTAATGGGATAAAAATATTTCATAAACGCCTGATTTTCCCCAGCTCGCTTTGCTTGATTGCTAGACATTAATCGCCAATAGGCGTAAAAAACAAGGAACCAAGTCAGAGGTAAAAACCAATGTTGCCTAAAAAGGCTGAGGAAAATGGCTAATAATAGTGCGGTCGTCAAAAGGAAAAAAGAAAATTCATCAAGACGCCCTGATTTACGTTTCAACTTACGAAAGAAATTCCATATCATGCTCATGACACTCACCCTTTAATCAGTTTTTGCTCAATGTTAGTTGCCCCTAAATATTTCTCTAGATAACCCTTTGCGATATCACCATACTGAGCTAATACATCTTCACCTGAGAAGGAGATCATCACTAACATGGCTCGCTTCGCGACCGGGGTAATCATCGTGCGGACACTGTCGCTGGTTGGGCTTCCGAAAGCACCGAGGTCATCAGCAAACACTGGTAAACCTTCGATGTTTAGCTTCCCACGACCAATCCCTTCGTAGTCCTCATCGGCCATTCCGATGCGAAAAGTTACCTCACCCTCTACCTTATTCAGGTCATAAAGACCACATGATAGCCCCGTCTGGATGGAGATCAGGTTGTTACAGTCAACTAGATTGTTAACGCGATATAACCCTTTTCCTTGCAAAATCCGACGCATTAACGCCTCGCTAGATACACGATAACGGGCTGGATCCTTGCCAGCCTTTTTATATGCCTGGCGGGACGCCTTAATTTGCGGATGTGTGGACAAGGTATCCGTAGCGTATGCTGCTTCCAATGCAGGGATTTGAACGTTATCAATCTCTGCCCATAATTCTGGACTACCATCTTCAATAGTGGCTTCGAAGGTAAAGCAGAGAAGCGTCGTCTCTGGACAGGCAGCAAGTAGTTCTTGTGATAGTTTCATATTGAGGACTCCTTTAAGTTTATTCAGTTGCTTGTGCTTTTTATGTCATTATACCAGAAATCACAAAAAAGACCACTTAGATGACTGTAAAGTCCAAACGGAGGCAACGCGCAGGGTTTTTGATACACCTGGCTGGTTGTGCTATACTAGAGCTATAAAAAGGGAGTGCTGATAACCATGTCAAAGAAATTAATAACGCTGTTTGTTTTAACAGGAACGCTAATTCTGATTGCTTGTAGTGCAGATGAACCAACAACCTCGACCGATCCGACTGAACCCTCAACTGTAAATGTCACCTACTCTACTGCCCCTACCATTGACGATTTAGAACCAGTAAGCATTAGCATCGACTGGTTAGATGAGCTTCCAGATGATTACGTTGAATGGGTTTTTCCTTACGAAACAGGTAGTCGAACGTTAGTAATCACCCCTAGCCAAAACATAACTGATTTTGCCATCATTGATGTATACCCTCACCTTGGAACGGATAGAGGGATGGAAATTCTCGGTGTGATGTTTTATGCAGGCGATTTAGGCTCGGATCGACCATTCGTTATCCAGTCGTTTTTAGAAAGAGGCGGATCATTTCCTAGAACTGGCTTGACCTTTGTTGATGAAACTGGTACACGAAGGTTCTTCACATTTATGGAAAGTCCAATGGATGGAGCCTTTCATCCTAACGAGTTTGAGTACGAAGGCTTCGAGTTTTAGTAAAAGAATAATCCTAGTTCAACAACGTTGGGCTAGGATTATTTAATGCTTGAAATTAGTAAACTTCAAACTCCGTATAAACTTCATTATTATCAAAAGGAATTACAATACGGTGGCGCTCACCAGGCTCTAGATTAGCTTCTAAAAGTGTCAAGTCTCTGATGAACGTTTCACTTTCATCTTGATCCAAATAATAAGCAATCATATTCCAGACTTGACTCTCATCCATTAAATCAACCCAGTGCTCTCCATCCCAAAACTCTACTCTAAAGGTATCGCCAAAAACAATTTCTCTAGAACTATTGTTAGCCAGTGTTAATGTTAAATAGGTTGTATCTGTGGTAACCTCTTCATTTTCAATGATAAGGCTCACATCCAACTCTGAAATTGGGTTGACATTGTCGTCGGAGCAAGCAAATAAGGCTAAAGTAAGAAAAATAAGTGGGAATAAACATAGTAATTTCTTTCTCATTTTGTGTTCCCTCCTTAGGCTTTTGTATTGCTTTAAATCATAGCACTTCCTCTTTAGAAAGTACAGTTTCAACTCAAGCATAATAGTTAAAGAAAAAGACCATCATGCAAAATGCACAATGATCTAAACCCTTAATATTTTCTTGCTTAATTCGTAGTCGGAGCAGTTGTCTCCTCCACTTCTTCTAAAGGTGCTGGAAGTGTTGGGATTTCTGGTTCCTCTAGCGATCTTGGTAATGTGGGAAGCTCTGGAACTTCGACTCCCTCAGGTAGTGGTGGAAGTTCTGGCAACCTTCTTCCCACGGTTACTTCAATTTCAACGGTTAACGATAAATTATTTGAATTCACTACCCCATTTGGTAAAACGATGATTCCTGTTACTGTAAAGGTTTGTTCTCTACGGTTATTTGGATCAAAGTCAATGCTCTCTAAATCCCACTCAACGTCTGCCCATAGCGGTACCACATGATCTGAGAAGTCTGCACTTTCGGTGCTACGGTTTGTTCCCGTTTCACCACTTCTTAAGAAGTCGTTGTTACGGATATCTGTTTCAATTACCACTTGCTCTGGAAATTCCACTGCTGCTAATGTCGCTGCTGTCACTGGCTCTAATTCAGTATACACACGTTCAAAGACCTCACCTTGTGCTTGACGAATCGACGTGATATGTGCCGGTACATTTCCATTTTCATCTGAACGAACGATGGTGTAAAGGTCAACTAATGTTCTCGATGAATCGTCATTGATTTGGTAAGTTGCAATGGAGAACTCATAAGGCGTTACAGTTGCAACAGAAACGTTACGACGCCAGTTTTGGTTGTAAACCGCTACGTATGGACGTGGGAAGCGACGAACGCCACGGTATCCACTACCACTTGCTGTATTAATTGAGATGTGAGTGATTCCTTCTGGATCTAATACTGCGTTATATTCTAAGCCTGTTGGATCGCTAACTACTTCTGCATTAGCATTTAACCATTGCTGATCACGTTGAGGAACATTGCCAAGCATATGATGAGAGCGCGAGTAAACATGCTCGTGACCACCTAAGATAATATCAACACCTAAGCGCTCTAATTCTGGTGTCCATTGATGTACCAATTCCTGAATCGCAACGTTTGTTTCGTAATCACGGTAAACTGGGTAAGTAGCATGGTGGAACATGACAACGGTCCAGTTCGTATCAGCATGACGTTCCATGGCTTCTTCGACGAATTGTAGACGAGCACCACCACCAGCAAATTGCGTACGGAAGTTGGAATCTAGCGTAATAAATAAGACATCTCCCCAAACGAAGTAGTAATCAAACTGCGTATAGAATTGATCATCGAAGCGTCTAACCGTTGACGACTCCATTGGTAGGTTGTAATGGAACGGCCACATACGGCTATTTGTATTGCTTAGCCCCGAGCCATCATGATTCCCGACAACTGGCACTAAAGGTAAGGAGCCTAGTTGAGGTGCGCCAAACAATTGATCGTGCCTAATTTGAGAAGTTTCCGCACTGTTGTTCATCGTTTGGACTTGATCTCCTACTGAAACGAAGAAGTCTAAATCAAAGTCACGGGTTGCAACTTCTAATGTGTTAACCCATCCCCTTCCGTCGGCTTCAACCGATTGACCACCAACACCGATCTGTGGATCTCCACCAAGTCCAAATTGGAAACGATCGGTTCCACCTGTACGGAAGTTTTTAACTTCTGATTCTCCGTTAGCTGTTACAACGACATACTCGTACACTGTGTTAGCAGCAAGGTCATAAGCTGCTGTTTGGTGTAGGAAATATGCAAATCCTGGACGCGTTGGTACAACAGTCGTTGATCCCATTAGTTCATCGCCTTCATGGACTTCAACTGGGCGAACGTTTTCTGTTTCTAGAATTTGATAGTCACTTGGATTTCCTTGTGGCCAAATCCGCACACTCCCCTCGTAAGATCCTGAGTGCCAGGTGAAACGCATTTGATGAACGTCTCCACCAGGTGTTAAACTTAGGTTTCTGACGTCTGACCCGATTTGCACCTCAACTGAAGCATCGTCGCTTGCATAAACAATTGGTGACCCTGTAACCGGTGAGGCCGTTAGTAAAATAGAAGTTGCTAGTACTGCGTATGAAAATCTTTTGACGTTTTTCATTATTTTTCCTCCAAGAAATTAGTTTTAACTATTATCTTTTACCATAAATATGAGAACCGATAACCGCTGTTGCTGGTGCCGTTAACACCATAGCCGCAGAGGCCGAAATAGCTCGTAACACCTCAATGCCAATGTCTATTTGATTAATCAGCATATCATAAGGGAAATTATTTGTGCGATACAGAATAAGGGCAATAAAGAACGAACCGGTGAAAGCCAGGATTAACGTGTTAGAAGAGGATCCAATTAGATCGCGACCAATTTTCATTCCTGAACGAAACAACGTCTTAGACTTGGCATCTGGACTCGTTTCACTAAGCTCTGCCGTAACTGAGGCGATAGACACGGATACATCCATCACCGCCCCCAAGGATGCAATTAGAATTCCACAAAAGAGCAGCTCACCCAGTCGTACATTAGTATTAAAACCAATGACAACCAACGAGGCCATTTCAGGAACATTTGCTCCCGTGATATTTAAGGCACTACTAATTAAGGCATAAAACAAAGCATAAAATCCAATACCAATGATCGTTCCCACAATGCTAACGTAGGTCTTTCTCTCAAATCCCATCACGGAAAGGAGAGAGACCGTCACAATGAGCAAAGCTGATACAATGGTCAACATAGCAGGTGGCGCACCACTCACAATCGTCGGAATCAGCAAGAAAATAATCACAACAAAAGAGAAAATCAACCCATAAGCAGAGCGCAAACCAGCCTTGCCAAACACAGCACCCAATAATCCGATAAATAACAAGGTAATCACATAAATGGCCGTTGCCCGTTCAAAGCTATGAACTCGCACGAAGTAGCTGTCTGACTCTTCAAACTGTTCGAAATAAAGAACCAACCGACTCCCCACTTCCGCGTAAACGGAATTCCCAATAAACAGGGTGTTTTGAACCTCTACCACCTCGCCACGACGCTGTCCTGTACGTAACTCGACCAACAACATTTGACGTCCCATCCGTAAGCCAGTCTCGTAATCAATGTCTGTTTCATCGGTGATTACTTCTACCACCCGACCCGTTGGAAAGGTGACGCCTACTAGTGAATTGAAACCAAAATCGATGTGATTGCTTCTCCCGTACCAAATCATAATGGCCATGAGAATCGTTGTAACAAAGAAGAAAAAGACCTCCCTCGTGTTTTTAGGTAAGTATTTTTTGATATCCATGTCCATTCATCCTTCTCGTTAATTCAGTTTATTCTTACTACTTATCGTTAGTCTACTGAGCAGTGTGAGCTACCTCTCATGAAAAATCCGATGGGACAAAACATTGATTACCATAAAACTAAAAATCTTTCCCCTCATGTTGCTGAACGGTACTCTTTTTCTATTCATCTGCATCATCCTTCTCCGCCTCCCTTTTTATACTTAATTTCACCTTAACCCTTACAAAATAGCTGGTTTAAACTTACTGCCTTCCATCACCGCCTTGGGATCTATTTCTTGATGTTAGTTTAACACTTCCTTAGGTAAAGTGTTATCAACTCCAGCCGATGTTTTCGTAAAAAAGTGGTAAAGGCTAGGTTAGTAGATGTAAAGATTAAGTTAGTGCGTTTTAAATAGATTTTACACAACATAAAGAGACCATCTCACATTTTGTAAGATAGTCTCTGTTTAGTAATTAGACGAAAAATATCACAAAGCAATATCTTAAGTCTTTTTGTGATGCTCTCTAATCCCTATGGCAAGGGAACGATGACTACATATGTGGCTGTGAAAACAAAAAATCGCTGCAAATACAGCGATCTTTCCTCATATACATTACCCCAATTCTAACACATACTCGTTGACACCTTTCAAGGCATCAGCAACTTCTTCTGCGGTAATAATAAATGGCATACTGTGAATCGTCTCACCTTCGGCGGTTGCTTGCTGACCAATTTTCATTAGATCCTCATCGGTTGCATCACCTAAACCTAAATCCTTTAACGTGGTCGGTAATCCTAACGCTTGGAAGAACTTAATGTATTTATCGAATTCTTCTTTCGGACGTTTTTCTAGAAATAGTTGTGTTAAAATTCCATAGGCAACTTTCTCACCATGGGTCATGTCATGAATTGGCCCATGTAACGCCGTAAATCCGTTGTGAATAGAGTGAGCCGCACCAAGCCCACAGCTTTCAAAACCAATTCCACTTAATAAGGTGTTAGCTTCAACCACTGCCTCTAGTGCATCGTTCACAATGCCGACTTTATTGGCTTCCACAGCTTCTAGACCATATTCAAATAAAACTTCTTCGCATTTTTGGGCGATGGCCATGGCTGCAAAGGTTGGCTGCCCACCAGCCATCGAAGTTGCTTTTGCTTTTACGGCAGAACTTCCCTCAACCCAGGTTGCAAAGGCATCTGCCATCCCTGAAACGAGATGACGTACTGGTGCCTGACAAATGATTTCCGTATCAACCAATACTAACTCTGGATTCTTCTTATATAGGACATACTGCTCAAAAGCACCATCCTCCGTATATATCACTGACAACGCCGATGTTGGAGCATCCGATGAAGCGATGGTTGGCAAAATAGCAACTGGCACATTTAGATTATCAGCGATCAGTTTCGCTGTATCAATTACCTTTCCACCACCAAGACCTAAGATTACATCAACACCATTTTCCTTGGCGATCTCTGTCACCCGATCCACCTCGTCCATGGAAGACTCGCCACCAAATGGAACGTGAGTTACTTTAAATCCATTGTCTAGTAGCGCCTGATTAAACGTTTCACCAACAACACGCCATGTAGTTCCTCCACATAGTAGTAGGGCATTTTTTCCTAATTTTTCAATGTGCCCAATTCCCGTTTTTAAAATTCCTTTTCCTTGAATGTAACGAGATGGACTTGCAAATACTTTTTCCATTGTAAAACCTCCTCATAGTAATCAAAAATTGAAATTAGTTCTTGTTGTTATTCTAGCAAACTATTTTGTGAAAATCAACGCAAACAATCGATAAATCTGTCATCTACAAAAACCAGCACGGTCGAGCCAAACGTGTTATAATAGATAAATCAAAATTTTAAAGTGCGGTGAATGTTAAAATGTCATTAGGAAAGGCAAGACTGGGTTCAGTCATCAGTATCGGTGTCATGTTTCTTTTGTTTCTATCGTTGGTTGCTTTTGAAGAAGACTTTCAAGCCATGGCAATGGGCGAAGGTCTCAGTATCAGTTTAATTGTTGTTTTTATTTTAATGGGGATTAGTATGATTTCTGTTATCTTCTTTGGCTTATATATCTCTTGCCCAGCCTGTAAGAACTTGTTAGGTCGTGGTTCCTTTTTTGCTGAATACTGCAAAAGTTGTGGAGCAAAGCTTGAATAGAATAAATTAAGCCGACAAAGGTGGTCATTTTATGGACAATCAAAAACAAGGAGTTATCAGCGGCATCATTGCCTTTGGCCTATGGGGCATTCTACCGTTATACTGGGGCATTCTTAGCGACATTGAGGTCACGCAAATCTTGGTGAATCGGATTTTTTGGAGTTTTTTTACCTTGCTTATCCTGATTGTCCTCAGCAAAAGACGACAATGTCTTATTGTCATCAAAGCATTAGGACAAGATAAGAAAAAATTAGCACTTCTCATTCTTTCTGCCCTCCTCTTATCTGGCAATTGGTTTCTCTACATTCATGCTATGACTTCTGGACAAATTTTAGAAGCTAGTTTAGGCTATTACATTAATCCAATTATTAGCATTTTACTAGGTGTCACCTTTTTAAAAGAGCGACTTTCTGGATACCAGTTAGTTGCCGCTATACTAGCAGGAAGTGCCGTTTTGTTTTTAACCTTGGTCCAAGGAGGACCACCATGGATCGCCGTCGGAGTTGCACTATCTTTTGGTTTCTATGGTTTATTAAAGAAAATTCTAAACGTTGATGCCATGATCTCCTTATGGTTCGAAATGGCAGTAATGCTACCGGTTGCCACCTTCTTTTTCTTCAGTTGGATTATCCAAGGGACATCCGCTTATGCCAACGCTCAACCTTTTCATACGTTCCTTTTAACCGCCGCTGGTCTTATGACTATCGCCCCTCTTTTCTTCTTTTCTAAAGCAGCGACGCTATTACCTCTTAAGACACTAGGATTTTTACAATACATTCAACCAACCATGCAGTTTTTTATTGCTATTTTTATTACCGGTGAACCTTTTTCTGCCATTAGCTTAATTGCATTTGCCATTATCTGGATAGCATGTCTCCTATTTTCCTTGTCAAATTTCTTGATAAAAAGTAATTAATCCAACAATGAGTACGTTTACAAATTGAAAAAGGGACATAATATCGTTATAATTCTAACGTTAAAGAACTTTTAGCCAATTTTTTGAAATAGAGGTCTAAATTATGAACATTAAAAACATTGCTATTATCGCACACGTTGACCATGGAAAAACTACATTGGTTGACGCTTTGTTAACCCAGTCTGGTATTTTCAGAGATGGTGCCATCACCGAAGAGCGGATGATGGATTCTAACGATATCGAAAAAGAACGCGGAATTACGATCCTTGCTAAAAACACGGCCATTGATTACAAAGATCATCGCATTAACATCATGGATACCCCTGGTCACGCCGACTTTGCCGGTGAAGTGGAGCGAATCATGAACATGGTAGACGGCGTATTATTGGTGGTTGATGCTTACGAAGGAACCATGCCGCAAACCCGCTTCGTGTTAAAAAAAGCTTTGGAACAAAAACTGATCCCCATCGTGGTGGTTAACAAAATTGACCGTCCAATGGCACGTCCAGAAGAAGTGGTAGACGAAGTATTGGAGTTATTTATCGACTTAGGTGCTGAGGAAGATCAACTAGACTTTCCAGTCGTTTACGCATCTGCCTTAAACCAAACGGCAAGCTTATCAGGTGAGCCTGCTGATCAAGAAGATAACATGTCAGCTGTCTTTGAGACGATTTTAGAAACCATTCCATCACCAAGCATGGATGGAAATGCTCCTCTTCAATTCCAACCTGCTCTTTTGGATTACAACGATTACGTAGGAAGGATTGGAATTGGTCGCATTGCTCGCGGGACAATCAAGACGGGCGAGCATGTCTCCATTACTCGACTTGATGGGAAGGTCCAACAGTTTAGAATCACCAAACTGTTCGGTTTCCTGGGCCTTGACCGCATCGAAATCGAATCGGCTTCTGCCGGTGACATCGTCGCGGTAGCCGGTCTCGCTGACATTAATGTTGGTGAAACGGTTTGCCAGGTCGGTAAAGAAGAAGCCTTGCCTCTTCTTCACATCGACGAACCAACACTAAAAATGACCTTTTCAACTAACTCTTCGCCATTTGCCGGTAAAGAAGGTAGTTTGCTAACCGCATCTAAAATCGACGAGCGACTGTACAAAGAAATTCAACGTGACGTTTCTTTAAAGGTAGAGCGTGTTGGTACAACAGAAGAATGGATTGTTTCTGGTCGTGGTGAACTACATTTAGGAATTTTAATTGAAAACATGCGTCGCGAAGGTTTTGAACTTGAAGTGTCAAAACCTCAAGTCATCATTCGTGAAATCGACGGTGTAGACTGCGAGCCGTATGAAGACATTCAAATTGAAGTCCCAGAAGAGTCCAGTGGTGCTGTGATTGAGGCCATGGGTCATCGTAAAGGTCAAATGATTAACATGATTCATAACGAAACCAACCAAGTTCGTCTGATCTATGAGGCACCATCGCGAGCCTTGATCGGATTTATGACGGAATTCTTAACCTTAACAAAAGGATATGGTATTTTAAACAGCACCTTCTCAGAATATCGTCCCATGGAAAAGGGAGATCTTGGTGCGCGTAAAAACGGTGCTCTAATTTCCATGGAAAATGGAAAAGCGACCACCTATAGCTTAGTTGCGCTAGATGATCGCGGGGTCATGTTTATTGAACCAGGTGCTCTCGTATATGAAGGAATGGTTATCGGTGAAAACAACAAAGAACAAGATTTGGCGGTTAACATTACCAAAGCCAAGCAATTAACTAACCACCGTTCTGCAGGTAAGGATAACACCATCGTATTAAAGCGCCCACGTCCGATTACGTTGGAATATGCCCTGGAATATATCGACGACGATGAATTAGTGGAGATCACACCAGAATCAATCCGTCTACGTAAAAAGATTCTTGATACCAACGCTCGTCGAAAGGTTGACAAAATGAAAAAGTGGGACCGTGTGAACGCAAGTGAATAACGACGCGTGAACGCATGGCTTCCCTCTTTCGAGACAGGAGCTCAATGAGCTATGCGAATTGTTGGCGACGAACCTGAAAAGTGGGACCGTGTCAATGCTGAATAAGCATGGCATGGTTTTTTTCTTACCTTGATTTTCCCTAGATTGTGCTATATAGAGTAGAAGTAGGGAAAATTTTCCCTATAAAAGGTCGTATACAGAAAAAACAGGGAAATTTTTCCCTATTTTTAATGATATAGAAGAAATCTAGGGAAGTATCCCTACTGAAAATGCACTAGGTTAGAGCGATGTCTATCCTAGTGCATTTTTTCTCCCCTCTTAGTTCAACGTTTTAAATAATAAATACAAGACTTGATTCACGGCACGAGTTCGAATCCGGTCCCGATCTCCGTTAAAGCAAAAGCGTTCCGTTTGCTCTTCTTCTCCAACACGAATCGTGATGTAGGTTGTTCCGACTGGTTTTTCGTCGCTTCCCCCACTTGGGCCAGCAATCCCCGTCGTAGAAATGGCGACGTCAGCTCCTGTCAGTTTTTGTACGTTTCTCGCCATTTTTTTGGATACTTCTTCGGATACAGCACCGTATTTCGTGATCAGTGCTTCCTCTACACCAAGTCGATTCACTTTGGATGCATTGCTATAAGTGACCAAACCCTCTAAGAATACGTCCGACACCCCTGCTACATCAACAAAGGTTGAAGCCAATAGTCCACCTGTGCAACTTTCTGCGGTTGCGACGGTTAACCCTTTTTCTTTTAATAGATTGATAACCCGTGCATTTAGCTCAACATCGGCGGATCCTACACAATGCTCACCGAGGATACCGAGGAACTCTGCTTCAAATTGATCTAGTTCTCCTGCATTGCTTTGTGGTGTTTTGACCATATAGTCTACAATAGACGGTGTACAATAAGGAGCGATTTCCAATTTTGGGTATTTTTCATATAAATGAATCACTTGATCCTCGGCTGGTGACTCTCCGATCCCAAGCAATCGATAACTTCGTAGCACATTTGGCTCATCGACTAATTCATTGAGAATTGGTAATACAGACTCATGAAACATTTGCTTCATTTCGTGAGGCGGACCAGGAAGTAAGAAAATAAGTTTCCCATCTTTTTGTAACGATAAACCCGGTGCCGTACCGTTGTTATTTTTCAAAACGGAGCCCGTTTTAAAGTGATAAGCCTGATGTTTGTTGTTATCGGGCATCTTTCGATTCATACGAGAAAAATAAGAACTGATTCCTTGAAAAAGCTCTTCACCGTATAGTAGCTCTTCATTAAAAAACTGAGCCACGGCTTCACGGGTTCGGTCGTCAATCGTTGGCCCTAGACCACCTATTGTAATCACGATGTCTGCATGTTGATAAGCTTGCTTGAGTCCTAAGACAATATCGTCAAATGTGTCTTGAACTGACCCTCTATAGGTCACTTTTCCACCAATCAAGTCTATTTCCCGGGAAATGAATGTCCCGTTGGTATCTACGACTTTTCCACATAATACTTCGTTTCCAATTGCTAAAACTGAAACATTCATTTTATCCACCTCTGTTTGGAAAGGAGCCCGTGCGTCTAGCACTGGCTTATTTCATTCAATTATCCTTAATCAAAAGACTAAAGACCTAGAAAATTAAGGTCACTAACTTAAAATAAGCTGTAGCCTTTAGTGGTAATCATTATACCGCATTCCCAGAAG
>JGI24703J35330_11748821_pt1 | contig 41074 bp, 41 predicted proteins | sample TergutNt197P1_FD_35330 | JGI IMG/M metagenome (IMG submission 35330)
TCAATCATCTAACTGCAGGTGATAGCATCATTAATACAACCTCTGTTACTGCTTATGAAGGCAATGAGCAGTTACTTGATTACTCATCAACAAAAGGAGCGCTTACTGCTTTTACAAGGTCACTATCCATCAATCTTGCTAAAAAAGGCATTCGCGTCAATGCTGTTGCACCAGGTCCCGTTTGGACACCCCTTATTCCTGCTTCATTTGATGAACAAAAAGTATCAGAACATGGAGCAAAAGTTCCACTTGGTCGAATGGGGCAACCTGTTGAACTCGCTGGTGCTTATGTTTTACTAGCGAGCGAGGACGGCTCATACATCACTGGCACAACGATTCATGTCAATGGTGGAACAATTACGAATAGTTAATCATTGATAAAGCGTTTAAACATTGGCCTCTAATTTCAGAGGTCTTTTCATTTACGTTCAATAGAGTGCTTCAGAATTTTAATATTTTGACGAATTTTGTAATGCAACATTGTGTCGTTCAATTAAAAATGGTATACTATAGGGTAGGTGATAAAAATGCAAACAACAAGATTATTTGAAATTTTATACGTACTACTAAATAAAGAGCATGTAAGAGCAAAAGACTTGGCCCAGCGCTTTGAAGTTTCAACGCGGACCATTTACAGAGATATTGATGCACTAAGCATGGCAGGTGTTCCAGTTTATACTGAAAAAGGAAAAGGAGGCGGTATTCGCATCATCCCTGGTTTTGTGATGGATAAATCGATGTTTGATGAGCATGAACAACAAGAAATTTTAGCATCTTTACAGGGATTAGCAAAGCTTAATGCCACCCATTCAGATACGATTCTTAAAAAACTAACTGCGATCTTTGATCAAAAAGCAACCAATTGGTTAGAAGTCGACTTTTCAGAATGGGGCTATGATAACACACAACTTTTTACAGATCTAAAAACAGCCATCATAGGGCGTCAGCTCATCGAATTTGATTACCTCACACCAGATGGAAAAACAACGCATAGACAAGTCGAGCCTATGACGTTGTGGTTTAAATCGACATCATGGTATTTAAAAGCTTTTTGCTTGCTAAGGCAGTCCTCACGCATCTTCAAGTTAACAAGAATCAGAAATCTAACCCTTAGCGAGTGCCACTTTGTAGAGCGGGAACTATTGCTTGAAGATGAGTGGGATGAGACAGAAAAGTCAACGCCTATCATGGACTTTAAACTTAAAATCGAACCTGCTGCTGCCTACCGTATCTTTGACGATTTTAAAAGTGGTGACTTGCAAGCCGATGGGAGCTATCTTATTAATGTTAGCTGTTGTGAATGTGATTGGATCTATAACATTATTCTCTCATATGGTGAACAGATTGAGATTATTGAGCCTACTTGCGCAAGAGAAACACTGCTTAAGAAGGTTAAAAATATTAATCGGAAATATTTATAAGTTGACAGTGCATAATTAAATTCGACAGGCTGGTGTTATCTTCCTTTTGTCAAACTAAACATCTCTGGAAGGGTCACTAATCTCACTGCTTTCATTTGAAGTTGAGGGATGATGTGGTCGAGTGCATCGACTGTTCCTTGTAAAGGCACACCTGGTGCATTATGTTGCAAGATAATGCTCCCTGGTAGCACATTAGCGATGACAGTATCTGTTATTGTTTCGGCAGGAAGTCCTTTCCAATCAAGGGTATCAATGCTCCACTGGGTGATCATCATGCCTTGTTTAGTTGCCCATTGTACTTGACTTTCGGTGATTGAACCGTACGGCGGGCGAAAAAACTTCGGCTTGTACCCAGCTAATGTTTGAATGAGCGCATCTGACTTTTGAATTTGCTGATGATACGCATCATCAGTTGCATCAGCTAATTTGGGGTGATCATACGTGTGGTTGCCAATCACATGACCCTCAGCTGCTATTCGTTTAACAAGTTCTGGAAACTTTTCCATATTCGTACCTAGTAAAAAAAACGTCGCTTTTACATCATACCTTCGTAACTTTTCTAAAATAACAGGTGTGAAAACAGGATCTGGTCCATCATCAAAAGTCAAAGCGACCATTGCTCTGTTATAAGGACCTGAAAAAGCGTAATGATACTTTTCTACCCATGTAAAGGGTGTCCACGAAGCTCTACTATCTAAAAATGGAATAGTAGGGTAATTTCTTTGAGGCATTGGGTAAGGATAATAATGACCATTCATAAAATAAACCTCCTTCATGTAACAATTATATGATAGGGGGATATTTTTTATTAAAAAAATTCAATAAACACTGATGCTGTTGATGAATAAATGTAGAATATTTTAATTAATTGCTATTTCGCCCATGGCATGTTCTTAGTTGTAACAACCTGCGCTTTGGTAGCTGCTTTTTCAATCATCATCCCAAGATACATATCTTGTGCCCCTTGGGCAAAGCTATAAAATGCTTCACCTGTTGCAACATAATGCGCCATTTTCTCAAGGCATACGGCAACAGCTATTTCATCATCTGTTAAGCGAGAATTGGGGTATGGATTTCTGTAATACCACGTATCTGCTGCAATAAGCCCCTTAAGACCAAAGCCTTCAACATTTTGATTCTCGCCAAGGTTAATCCGACGAATGTCTGTTTCCATCGGAGTTTGATAGTCAAGGAGATATGTTAGTCTTTCATTAAATAGCTCACCGCGATCACCTTTGATTTGGATAAGCGGTGTACGAACCCATGAGCGATGCTGATTCATTTCGAAATTGTATAATGCCGTCTTTTTATTTTCAAATTTTAACGTTGCGACTGTTTGCATGTTCTCATGAATTTTATCTGCTGTTGGCACACCTTCACGGCTCACACCATTTGCCCCCGAAACGGGGAAAGAGGTTGCTGAAATTTCAACATGCTCGAAGTTGATACCCAGAAATTTACGGATTAAAGCGATGCCATGATAGCCATGACTAAAAGAAACCTGTACATGTTGAATATTTCCGATCTTACCGCTTGTAATGATGTTTTGCCTGACCGTATGAAGGGGATGGAATGGATATTGTTCAGCGATTTGAATTTTTGCGCCTTTTGCCACTTCTTTAGACAGCTCAATCATTGTACTGATATCTTTACCCGCAGGTGTCTCCATAAGGACAGGGATTCCTTTGTTTACAATGCTCATGGTGATTTCGGCGGAGACACCTTTATTGACAGATTCAACGATAAACAAGGGTGTATGTTCTTTTAAATAGTCATTAAGTGTTACATAACAGGGGACACCAAATTCTTTTTTAAAGTATATAGCTTTTTTTTGATTTGTTGTGATAACACCGTTGATACAAAACTGTTGAGGTAGTAACCTAGCGACACGTAAGAAAAATTCACTGCGCCAACCGCTACCGTATAATCCGAAGTTAATCATTAAATCATTCCTTTCTGGTACATGAGTACATTTTACAAGACTTTTACGCTTAGTACAAGCACATTGATCAGAATATAACTCATTTTACCTGATTTGATTACCAGGTCGATTGCCGTCTAAAGCACACATCTCGCCACTAATATTTAATCTTTTTTAATACTTAGTATATGATCTGTCGTTAAGTTTTTGATTTGTATTTTAATTTTCAACAAAATTTAGAACGTTGCTGTGGTAAGATATGCTTGTAAACAATTCATACAACTTTAAATGAGGTGGGGACGATATTTAAATTGTTACTTGTTTTACTTATATTACTTTTTGCTACTGGCTGTGGTCGAACGCTAACTGGGGAAGCAATCGACCAAGCTAGAGTGGCGATTGAATTAGGAGACTATTCACATGGGAGTTTATTACTTCTTATCGGGTGTGAGGATCTGTATGCACAAAGTATTTATTTGTTGCATATGATTGATTATGAAGAGGCAGGTGATCTGTTTGGCATGGTAAGGGCATGGACAGGAATTTATGGCATTCAGGCATCAGAAGACTTTGTCCGAGAGGCTGCTTATCTAAGATTACGTACAACGATTGATCAGGCTATTATTGCTGATAGCGAGTAGATACATATTCGCCATTTGTACGTAAGCGATCAAAAAAAGACTGAATTAAAAAGCTCCTTATTATTCAAGGGGCTTTTTAATTTGGCACTATAGACAGTTTAAGTAAATAGGTAGGATACAGTAAAATAAAGTCAAGTAAACAAAGAAGTCTTGAGAAAGTCGAGTGATATGAATGAAAAGTCAACTAGCAAATGCAAATAACAAAAAAAAATCAAAAATGATTCATCTCCAAAACACCAGCTTTGGAGGAGATATCAACCCCATCATCGCAGGTCCATGTGCAGTTGAAGACGAAGAGACTTACTTAGAAAGTGTCAAAGAGTGCCAAAAAATAGGCGCAACGCTAATAAGAGGTAATATCTTCAAGCCAAGAACGAGTCCGCATTCATTTCAAGGGCTGGGAGTAGACGGTATCAAAATATTAAAACAAGCAAAGAAGGTTGTGAATTTACCAATCGTAACGGAAATCATGGACTATCATCAATTAAATGATGTTTATGATGTCATTGATATGATCCAAATTGGTGCTCGAAATATGCAAAATTACGCCTTACTTAAAGAAATAGGTAAAACGAAAAAACCTGTTTTACTAAAAAGGGGACTCGCTGCGACTGTTGAAGAATGGTTGTTGGCAGCTGAATACATCATTCATGCTGGAAATGAAAATGTTGTTCTTTGCGAAAGAGGAATTAGAACTTTTGAGCCATCCATTCGCTATTCGTTAGATATCACCAGTATTCCTGTAGTTAAAGAGCTTTCCAATCTTCCAATCATCGTCGATCCAAGCCATAGTGCTGGCGATCCGAGATATATTAATGCGTTATGTAAGGCAGGACTTGCTGCTGGAGCTGATGGCTTAATGGTAGAGGTTCATCTTAACCCAGCAAAAGCTTTATGCGATGGCAAACAGGCACTAACCATTAATAAATTTAAAGAAATCGTGGTTGAGCTAGAGCAAATGAATTTCCGAATCAGATAAATAATCAACGAACTAAAACAGATGACTTCATAATACAGGAGATATACGATGAGATTTGAATTTGATATTGAACTAGACACTGGGAAACATTCGGTTTTTATTACAAAAGGAGAATTACATCAGATTGGCGCATACATCAAAGGGCTATTTCCTGAAATTTGGAAGAGTTTTGTTATTGCAGATCAGACAGTCTATCAGTTGTATGGGAAACAGCTAATAAATAGCTTAAAAGAAAGTGACTTAGAACCTGGTTATGCGATTATCCCTAATGGCGAACAACATAAAAGCTTGCAAATGGCTTCTGAGGTATATGAACAATTAGATGCGCATGGAATAGACCGAAAATCAGTAATAATCGCTTTAGGTGGTGGGATGATCGGGGATTTAGGTGGATTTGTGGCGGCTTCTTATTTACGAGGCGTCCCACTGATTCATGTTCCAACAACTCTTTTAGCACAAGCTGATAGTTGTATTGGAGGTAAAGTTGCAATTAATCATTCCGCAGGGAAAAATAGAATCGGCTTCTTTTACAATCCCATCATGATCTTTACAGATGTAACCTTATTAAAAAGCCTTACATCTCGTGAAATAAATAGTGGAATGGCGGAAATCATTAGACATGGTGTGATTTTAGACAAAAAATTTTTCCACTGGATAGAAGAAAACCATGAGAAGATAAAAAAATTAGACCAAGAAACGATGCTTGAGTTAGTTTATCGTTCTTGTCTAATAAAAAAGAAAGTCATAGAACGGGATCACCTTGAGCAAGAAGGCTATCGAAAAATATTAAACTTTGGCCATACCATTGCGCATGTTTTAGAAGATTTAACTGATTACAAAAGATATCAGCACGGAGAAGCTGTTGCGATTGGGATGGTCCAAATCAGTCATTTTGCTCAACATTTAGGTCTGATAACTAAAAAAGATGTGATCTGTTTGATCCATCTTCTTAAAAAATTTAATCTCCCTTTAGATTTGCCAAGAGATTTGTCTGTTGAAGCCATTATGAAAGCAATAAAGTGGGATAAGAAATCTGAATATAACCATGTAACGTTAGTTCTACCTCAAAGAATCGGACAGGTTACACTAGTTGATCATTGGAATAAAAATGAATTGAATCAGGTTTTAAACGATAATTTAATAAAAAATCGTGAAGAAAGGTTGTGGCAATTATGCGTCGCTACTTAGTAAATGATCTTGTAGCAATGGAAGATGTTTGTAATGCAAAATGTAGCTACTGTATTACAGGAAGTAGTAACTTTAAAGATAAACATCATTTAGGCTATTATGAAGATAAACTAGAGTTTAATTTAGAAAAGCTACTTGATGATGAAAATAGTTATCGTGATGGAAAGCAACTTAAAGAAAGATTAGATCGGGTAACTGAGATTTTAAAAGAAGAAACACAACCGCTTATCTTAAAGCTGAGTGGTGGAGAAATATTCCTGATTAAAGGAATCGAAGAATTTATTAAGCAACAGGCACCTTTTTATAAAAGAATCCAAGTTTTAACGAATGGCACATTGTTAAATAAGCATCTCCTTAAGACTTTTTCTGAAATTCCTAATTTTTCACTTCAAATATCTATTGACGGTCATACATTAGCGTTGAATAGACTCAGGACAAAGTCAGAAAGTTTACAAAAAAAAATCTGCAAGGTTCTTGAATTATGCCACGACTATCAAATCAAACTGGAAATCAACTGTGTCCTTACTAGCACCAATGTCGAAGGAATCTATGACTTTGCTAATTATTTGAAGAAATATGACAATGTGCTATTACTTCCTTATGCTGTACGCGGGAAATTTAGAGAAAGATTTTTTCCTAAACAAAATCAACTAGGCGCATTAAAAAGGGTAACAGATAACTATGAGCAATTTGAAAGTATCCTCCCACCAAAAGTCTATCTAGAAGAACTATTAAGTTTTTTACAAACAGGTGAAAGAAAGATGGGATGTCATTTACCTGGTATGATTTATCAATCCTTTGATGATGGTATTATTTCTCCATGTCCCAATATTTGGTACAAATCGTTAGGGAATATTTTAGAAGATAAAAAGCGTACCCTCGCTAACTTAAAAGATGATCCCTTTTATGACCTCTTAAACCGAGAAAATGTGGTTTTAGAACAATGTAAGAAATGCTTTACACCTTGGGATCTATTAAATCTTTTTTGCAAAGGAAAAATTGACCTTTCAGAACTATCCAACATCTATCTCTACAGCGATCCAGACATATTAGCATATTTAGAAAATTTAAAAAATCAAGTAGGGGGAAACAATGAGAACAGAAATAAAATCTAAAGTCATTAACGATGTCGTCATGGTCGTGGGGCATCCAAGAAGTGGAACGTCGCTAGTTAGTCAGCTTGTGCAAAGTGCAGGTGTTATCTTTCCTTCCGATTATGAAGGTGATGAATTTAATAAACGAGGATATTTTGAACTAGAAAGTATTAACAAGTTATCAGGAAAGTTAATTAAGGTCGCCATGACAAAAAACAACACGATAGAAATGAATAAAATAGCGGATAAACTTAATGCGTCCTCAGGTAGTGCAGGCATTAAAATTGTTAAAATTCCCTCTTTATTTTTCTATAAACACCTCTCAAAAAGAATGCGAGCCATTTTTATCTTTAGACACCCAGCAGATGTAAAGTCTAGCATGCTAAAACGGGGAATTTCTAGCTTTAGTATTGACTGGTTTACAAATAACAATGCTCTCATTGCTGGTTATGAGAACATTCATAACAGTATTATGATCAGCTATAAAACACTCATGGAGCACCCAGAACGGGTCAAGAAAATATTTGAAAGAATTGGTTTAACAGTCGATACTAACTTAATTCAAATAGGAGAAAGAACACAACATCAAAGCAATGTCATTTTAAAACCTGAGGAAAAAGAGTTATATGAAAAGCTAAAGGAATTAGAAGCAGAATGCTTTAGACTTTGTGGGATTGATTAGAGCGAGAAAGGAAGATATAAATGACACTATTTGATTATCTCAAAAGGCACAACTCACATCATCCCAACCATGTTGCAATCAAATCTTCCACGATGCAACTTTCTTTTAAAGCACTCTACAATATCGTTGCTTTTAACCAAGAACAACTAAAGGCTTTAAAAGGAAAGAAAATTATTTTAAAAATTGAAGATCAGTTCCAATACATCGTGACCCTATTAGTCTTATTCTCATTGGAAGCCTGGATCATTCCAGTTGCAACTGATATGAAGGAGCAAGAATTAGAAAAAATCAAATCCTTAATTGAGGATAGTATTCTAATTGATGATCAAAGTAATCCCCTTTGTATCAAACAAGGCAATGGAATTTTAAAGAAAGTGAATGAGGCGCAAACGGGGATTTATCACATGACATCTGGCTCAACGGGAGTGCCTAAATTTTGTATTCGGACATTAGAAAATTTGACATTTGAAGGGGAGAGTTATGCGTTAACTTTAAAGCTTAGTGAAAAAGATAAAATTTTAAATCTTCCTACTTTATCTCACTCCTATGCGTTAGGTGCTGCTTGTATAAGTGGTATCGTATCAGGCGCAACCGTCTTTACTTTAAATGACTTTATCCCAAGAAAAGTTTTAACGATCATTGAACAAGAAAAACCGACAATTATGATTTTAGTCCCCTTTATGGCAAAAATGCTTGCTAAGTCAAATCTAAGTAAAAATAAAAATTTATCTTCTTTAAGAATTGTACTAGCTGGAGCAGGAAAAATTACTGAAGAAATTTATCAGGTGTTTTGGGAAAGATTTGATCTACACTTAATGAGCAATTATGGAAGCACTGAAACAGGGGGGATTGTAACGAGATTAACACCAACGCCTATGGGTTCTGTAGGCAAACCAATGGGAGGAGTCGAAATCCGCTTAAAAGATGAAAATGGTACTGTTGTTACATCAGGTGATGAAGGTGAAATTTGGGTGAGGACACCTGCGATGGCTTCGGGATATTTAAACGATGTGCCACTCTTTATTGATGATGAAGGTTTTTATGGGATGAATGATATTGGGTTTCAAGACCAGGATGGCTATCTTTATCTCACCAAAAGGAAAAAGAATGTCATTAACATTGCTGGGAAAAAGGTCAACCCGCTAGAAATAGAGGATGTCTTATTGAAACACCCCAAAATTAAGGACTGTATTGTATTAGGGTTAAAAACAGCAAATAGCACTGAACGGGTTGCGGCAATTATTTCCACTCATCAAGAGGTTACTGAGAAAGAAATTAGAAAATATTGTCATTCGGAGTTATCTAACTCTAAAGTGCCATCACTCATTACATTGGTCTCTCATATTCCGAGAAATAAGCTTGGTAAAGTAAGTCATACTTTAATTCAGGAGCAGATTGATGAATGAGATAATGGATGCGATTACTAAGTATAAAGAAAGCTGTGCTTTTCTAACAGCCATTAAATTGGGGTTGTTTGACGATTTGTTAAAGACACCACTATCTATTGAGCATTTAGCAAAAGAAAAAGCTATTGATTTCCAGTTGCTTCGTGTCTTATTGGTATATTTTCAATTTAAAGGGCTGTTACAAGAGGAAAGAGGGATTTGGAAATTAACTAAGCCATTTAAAGAATCATATGTCAAGATAAATCATAATATTTTGTTTCATGAATTGAATCTTTACCAGAAATGGATAACACCTGATGTCATTACCAATTCCCTCGCAAAAGGAGTCGGAAAAAGGGATTTTGATATAAAAGGTTTTGATAGGGAAGAATGTCAAATATATAGCAAAGCCATGTACGAAGACACTGTAGAGTATCTTACTTTTTGGATCAAGAGAATGGTAAAACTAGGAGACGCACCAACTGTACTAGAGATCGGGAGAAGTCCAGGCGTTATTGGAGTAGAACTAAAAAAAACGATTCCCAATGCGCAAATAGATGTGGCAGTTGACAAAGCTTTCTATGCCATTTGCAAAGCGAAGTTTCATCATGTTAAAGGTCGCGTGAAATTGATAGAGCAGTTTCAATTTAGCAAAATGTATGATTTAATTTGTATTTTTAATACCATTCACTATTTAACGCATAAAGAGCTATCAATTTGGATTGAGAAAATAAAAACATCTATGCATAAAAAAAGTGTGATCTGTATGATTGATATTTTTCTTGATGAGAAACATCAGTCTTTAGAACCACATTTCATGATTGATTGGCTCACACATGGAGGGATTTTTCATTTAAACGTAGAGGAGATTAAAAACATCATGGAAGAACATGGATTGATCCATTTAAAAACGAAGCAGATTCATGAGCTTTCTTTCGACTTACTATTTTTTAAAACAGGTTAGGTGATGAACATGAAAGAAGCATTTATAAAAATAGGAATCATCGGCAGTGGCTGGATCACCTGCAAAGCCCATTTGCCAGCATTACAGTTAAACGGTCATGCAAAAGTAACAGCACTATACGATTTAAATACAGAAATCGCTTTGAAAGTTGCTTCAGAATTTCAAATTTCAACTGTGCACGTCAGTCTTGAGGATTTATTACACTCTGATATTGATGCAGTTATTATCTCAACGCCCAATGATACCCATGCGGATTACTCGATAAGGGCTTTAAAGGCAGGTAAGCATGTCTTATGTGAAAAGCCCGTCGCTTTAAATACGGAGGAAATGGACAAAGTTATAAAAGTAGCTAAATTAAGCAATAAAATCTATCTGCCAGCTTTTGTCAATCGCTTTAGACCTGATACCAGGCAGTTGTTTGATATCATCTCAAATGGTGAAATTGGTGCTATCACCTCCATTGAAGCAGGTTGGATCAGAAGAAATGGTGTTCCTCGACCAGGAACATGGTTTACTTCAAAAAAGCGCTCAGGAGGAGGCGTTCTTATTGATTTAGGCTCGCATATCGTAGATATTGCTTTAATGTTAGTAAAAGGTGCAACGATTAGAAAAGTAGAAGCTCATAGATGGAAAGAAGCAGATGATCTGAAAGCAGCGAGCTGGTTTGGAAAATCTGATGATGATTTATTACAAGATGTTGAAGAGAGTGTCGTTAGTCAAATCCAGATTGAAGAAGACAAAGAAATCCTCATTTCTTTAAGTTGGAATGCGCCTGTTCCAAATGATTACACCTATTTCTTTGTAAAAGGAACAAAGGGTGAGGTGCGATTAAAAACTTTGTTTGGATTTAGCAATCATAAATTATGGGAGGAAGGAACTTTATCAATCAAGAAAGCAGGTATGACAGAAAAGGTGATTAAAGAGGAGGGGGGCTATGCTGAGATGGCTTTTGGAGAAATGATCAACTATTTTATCCATCAAATTAGAACAGAAGAAAGGGATCAATTCTTAACCCCACAAGATGGTTTGCAAGTTGTACAAATGATTGAGGACATGTATGACGATACCAATCAAAATCCTGATTTAAGGAGCTACGCAAAACGATGGAAAGAGATGAAACGAAAGCATTTTATTTAGGACTTGATGTGGGAGGAACGCATTTGCGAATGGCTTGTGCAGATTCAGAAGGCAACAGGATAGGCGAAATCCAAAAGACTAAATGGAAACCTGAGGAAGGGCCCCGAGTAGCGATGAAAGCTTTGATTCTATCTATTTATGAATTGTTAAATAAAGAAGGACTAAACAAATCAGGATTAAAAGGCATTGGCATCTCCTTGGCAGCCATTTTTGACCGTCACAGTGGCGCGATTATAAAGTGGCCCAATCATCAGTCTTGGAATGGATATCCTTTTAAAAAAATGCTCCAAAAAGAATATTTGGTTCCGATTATTTTAGAAGGTGACTGCAACTGTGCTGCGCTTGCGGAAGGTCGATTTGGAAATGCACTTGATGATAAAGACTTTCTATACGTAAATATCGGAACAGGCATTGGCAGTAGTATCATATTAAACAAAAACTGTTATATTGGGACTAATGGCTTTGCAGGTGAGATAGGGCATATGAGGCTAACTGAGGGTGGAGCAACGTGTAAATGTGGCAGCATCGGATGTTTACAAGCATATGCTTCAGGACCAGCTTTTATGAAGCGGACGGAAGAACTAGCATTAGAACTAGGTGAAGAAATCGTTATAACAAATGTTGAACAAATATATGCGTTTAAATTGAAGGGGAAAGCTTGGGCGCTAAATGCTGTTGATGAGTTTACCACTTGGCTTTGCATGGGGATTGGTCAGATGGTGATGACTTTGGATTTGACAGTGATTGTTTTAGGGGGTGGCGTTATCGGTGCATGCCCAAAACTCATAGAAGAGATTCGGGTAAAACTTGATGAGTGGGTCTTGCCTTTAAATAGAAAGATCGAAATAAGAAGTGCAAAGTTTAAAGATGATGGTGGTATTATCGGCGCAACTAGCTTAGTTTTACCCGATGCGAGGAAAGAGGGATTACATGAAGCAATTAGCAATTATTAATGGCCCTAATTTAAATCTATTAGGAATGAGAGAACCTGAATTTTATGGTGAAAAGAGTTTGACAAAAATCAATGAAGACTTAAAAGAAATTGCTCGAAAATTAAAGATAGAAGTAGCATTTTATCAATCGAATCATGAAGGTGATATTGTTGATTTTATCCAAAAACAAGCGGATCAATTAGATGGCATTATTATTAATCCCGCTGCCTTTTCTACAACTGGCTATAGTATTTTGGAAGCATTAATTGCCACTGCTCTACCTTTTGTTGAAGTACATCTTTCTAATATTTTTGCTAGAGGTGGTTGGCATACAGAATCTATTTTTTTAACTCATGCAGTGGGGCATGTGATAGGTTTTAAAAGTCAGGTGTATGAACTTGGAATGAGGGCATTACTAGATGATACTGCAGAAGCATGGAGGAATTCTTAAGTAATAGTATTTGTGTCTATAGTTTTGTATCAGAAGAAGATAGACTTATTCGCTTTATAGATATAGTCGAGGAAAAAAGATTTATAAATAATAAAGGTATTGAATTAAAGAATCACTAAGAAAGAGTAGACCAGTTATTATTCCACTTAACCCCTACTTTAATCCAGAACGAAGTGATGTATACAAAAATTAGACTAGCAGGTTGAGCACATTATAGATAATATTAATAATATTTCTTGGGTAATTTGTAAAATGATAAAAACTTAATTTTAAAATATAATTTATAATAAGGATGATGAAATATGTTTAAAAGACGTACAAGGAAAATATTAGATATGGCAACGCCACCTTTGATGACTACTTATACACACCATGCTCATTTACTTTCCATATTAGGAGTTAATGAGAATACTGAACCCTGGATATTTAGTAGCTATATACAAATTTATGCAGATAAAGATTTGATTAATACCTCCTGGGCTGATTTCTATTTTCCATTTCCATTTCAACTCCGACCAGCAGAAGTATGTCCATGGATATTTACCCAGAAAATGGGACGTGATTTTTTCCAAGATAACTGGATTAACTTCAAAGAAGCCATTTGTTATTTTATTGATAAGAATACATACTTGCATGTGATGCTTGATCAATATTATATTCCTAATACACCTTCATTTCGCAAAATGCATTATCTCCATGATCTTTTAATATTTGGCTATGATAAAGAAAAAGAAACTTTTAGTGTTGCTGAGTTTGATGACAATTATAAATATAGTAAATTCGAAGTTTCATTTAAGAATATTAATGATGCATTTATTAATTATAAAGAATGTAAAAATTTGGATTATTTATATGGGAATATCTTATTATATAAGCTTCAACCCTCTTGCAATTATGTGTTTGACTTTGAGAATGTTATCAACTCAGTTAAAGCTTATTTAAACGGAGAAACGATGGAGTTTTGGAAATTATATAGTGACAAGTACAGTGATCATAATAAAAATATGAGAATTTTTGGAATTAAATATTATGCGCTATTAAGTGATTATGTAAAAAATTGTGCAATTGAAGGAAAAAACGTAACGCAGCAACTATTTTATTTATTATTTGACCATAAACAATTGATGACACTTCGTTTTAAATATTTGAGTGAAATTGGCTATAATTATGATATTATAGATGATTTGTTAGAAATTGAAAAAAATAGTCAAATAGCATTAAATCTAGTTCTCAAATATAACTTAACCGGAAATAATGAAATAATAAATAATATCGTAGAATGTATTGATAAGATAGAGTCTAATGAGTATCAAGTGCTGTCCAATTTTTTACAGATGTATAATTCAAGAGGAATTTAAAATTTTTATAATATAGAATATTTAGACTAAGGAGGAGAGTGTAAATGAATAAATTAGCATTAAATGGTGGGAAAAAGTACAAGAGTAAACCATTCCCGAAATGGCCCATGTACGACGCGCAGGAATTAACTTTAGTTGAGGAAGTAGTGAAAAGTAATCATTGGTGGCGAGTAGGTGGAAGCAAAGTAGAGGAATTTGAAAAGAAATTTGCTACGTATCATGAAGTTAAGCATTGCTTAGCTATATCTAATGGAACACATGCAATTGAATTAGTACTAGCAGCTTTGGAGATTGGAAAAGGAGATGAGGTGATTGTTCCAGCATTTACTTTTATATCAACTATGACTGCCGTCATTTATTGTAATGCAACACCAATTCCAGTAGATATAGATCCGAATACTTTATGTATGGATGTTGAGGCATTCGAAAAGGCGATCACACCTCGAACAAAGGCAGTCATTCCAGTTCATATGGCTGGTCATTGTTGCGATATGGATAAAATTAAGAGGATTGCCAAAGCGCATGGCATTAAAGTAATAGAGGATGCAGCACATGCTCATGGAGCTGAGTGGCAAGGAAAAAAAGTAGGAGCCTATTGTGATGCAGCAACATTTAGTTTTCAAAATGGTAAAATAATGACCTCTGGAGAAGGTGGAGCAATTACGACAAATGATCCTGAATTATATGAAAAACTCTACTTAATTCATGGAGTTGGTCGTCCTAAAGGTGATCGAGTTTATAAACATCTTTATTTAGGATCTAATTATCGCATGACAGAGTTTCAAGGTGCTGTTTTAATAGCTCAATTAGAACGTTTAGAAAAGCAGAATTATTTACGAAGAAAAAATGCTATTCTTCTGAATAGTTATTTAAAACAAGTTGGTGGTGTAATACCGCAGGAATATAAGGACGAGGCAACCATTAACTCTCATTATATGTATATGTTTTATTACGAACAGGAAAGTTTTGGTCATATGAGCAGAGAGTGGTTTATAGATGCATTGATAGCGGAGGGGATTCCAGCATTTGCAGCTTATCCTGTTGTTACAAATGTTGAATTCTATAAGAATGAAGATTTTAGATCTCATGCAAATCATGCTGTTCAATATAGTGAAGATGCTTTTCCTATATCTGAAAAAGTGGCAAACGATGTTGTTTGGTTACCTCATTTTACATTACTAGGTGACGAGAAAGATATTGAAGAAATTGCAGGTGCAATAACAAAAATAAAAGAGTTATCAAGATTAACATCATTCTAGGAGCAGATGTGATGAGTTTTATATCCTTATTTAAAAGATCAAAAAGAGTTTACTATAATTTCAAATCAATAAAAAACAAAAAAGCATTAGTTCTTGCACCGCATGCAGATGATGAGACAATTGGGTGTGGAGGAACTTTAAAAAAATTGATTGCAAGTGGCTTTGACGTAGAGGTAATTCTTTTTACAAATGAAGCAGGAGAAAATTTTGATCGAGAATCTGAATTTGAACAAGCTTTAAAAATACTTGGATGTTTGAAATATCACAAGTTAAAGATTGATGACGGAAAATTGATGAATTTCACTAAAGAAGCAGGGAAAGAAGTTTTGAATATTTTACAGGAGTTTTCTCCCAGTCTAATATTTGCACCATACTTGCTTGATGATGTACCAGATCATAAATCAGTTAGTTTAATCTTATTTGAATGTTTGTTAGATAAAAAAATTAAAGATAAAGATTTTGTCATTGCTATGTATGAAGTGTGGTCACCTATTTCATATCCAGATTATTACATTGATATATCAAGTGTTTTTGAATTCAAAAAGATGGCCTTAACATGCTATGCTTCTCAAGAAAGAAAATACAAAATCATAAACAAGGTGGAGAGTTTAAGTGCTTTAAGAGCAGGCCTCTCCTTTCGTAGAAATATAAAATACATGGAGGCATTCAAAGTCCTAAGCATTGATCAATTTATGGAAGATGTGAGATTTTTAAAGAATAATGGCTGGTTTGAAAACAAAGAAGAGAGGGGAATTTAAATTGAATAAAGCAATCGTATTTGACTTTGATGGTGTTATTATTGACTCACTAGAGTTACAAAAGTTTGCTTATGAAAAAAGTTATCAAATAGTGATAGGAAAACCTCCTAAAAGATTTTCAGAATTTATAACCTACAGTGGGAGTTCGCTTACTCATATTATTTCATCAATGAATTTACCAGAAGAAATGTGTGATAAATATATAGAAATAAGTAGGGAGCGGCTTGATTTGATCAAAGTATTTCCAGGTGCAAAGCAATTATTAGAAAGGTTAAAAGCTGGTCAATATAAATGTGGTTTATGTACAGGAAAGGACAGAGAAAGAACCATTGAAATTCTAAAAATCATGGACTTGTATTCATATTTTGATGCAATCGTATGTTCAGATGATGTTAATAACCCTAAGCCCCATGCAGAAAGCTTACAACTTGTGACCCGAAAATTAAAGGTGAGGAATGTTGATTGCTTAATGGTAGGAGATTCTAAAAATGATATTCTTTGTGCTAAAAATGCAAAAATCATTAGCGTAGCTGTTGATTGGGGAGCTTTTGATAAAGAGACTTTATTAAAAAAATCACCAGACTATTATGTTGAAAATTTTGATAAACTCTACAATTGTATAGGATCCCACTTCAATATTCAAGACCATACGTTTTAGTGAATAAAATAAAGGAGGAATTTTATATGAAAATAGCATTAGTGGCTATTCTAGGTGGGGATCTTGTTAAATCATCAGAGCATATGGGCTTAGGGTACTTAGCTGCTTATTTAAGAGAGAATGGCTATAACGTTTCTGTTGAAGAGATAACCGTGATAGAAGACGCAAAAACTTATGAATTTTTAGAGAAAACTTATGATCTAGTCGGCATTTCTGTAACGTGCATCAACCTAAAGCCAGCTTTAGATTTGGCAAAGAAGATTAAGGAAAAAAATAATTTAATTTACACTATGTTTGGTGGACATATGGCTACTTTTTCAGGTAGTGACATTCTAGAAAAATGGAACTGTGTTGATTTTATCATCAATGGGGAAGGTGAGTTGACGCTTTTAGAGTTAGTGCAAGCAATAGCAGAAGGGAAGGACACATTTGAAGGAATAAATGGATTGCTATTTAAAACTACCAATGGTGAAGTAGTAATCAATGAGCCAAGGGAGCTTATCAAGGATTTGGATAGCCTTCCAATTCCTGCAAGGGATCAATTTGAAGCACACAATAAGAACCTTCAATATATTAGACTATCTTCCAGTAGAGGATGTCTTGGAAACTGTGGTTTCTGTAGCGCCTTTGTTGGAAGAAAACAAAAAGGGAAACGATGGCGTGGAAGAAGTCCTAAACATGTCATTGATGAAATTGAATATCTTGTGAATAAATATGATCATCATACTTATGATTTTGTAGATTCCACTTTTGAGGATCCAGGTGAACAAGGAAAAGAGAGAATTACAGAAATTGCAAACGAAATCATTTCAAGGAAATTGAATATATACTATAATTGTTGCTTTAGAGCTGAAAACTGGAGTGATAAAGATAGAGAACTTCTAAGTTTATTAATCCGTTCTGGTTTAGAAAAAATTAATATTGGCTTTGAATCAGGAAATGATCGTGGGCTTAAAATATTAAATAAAAATGCTAGAATGGAAGACAACTTACGAACAATTAAACTTTTATCAGATTTTCCTGATATTTATATCACATTTGGCTTTATTATGTTTCAGCCATATTCTACCATGAATGATGTATGGGATAATGCCAAGTTCTTATATGATACAGGCATTGGTCAAGTTATTAGACACTACTTTTGGCAATTAGAGGTATACCCTGCTACTTTAATGGAGGAAAAGTTGATCAAGGATCAACTACTTATAAAAGATTATAGTATTGAGGATGGCATGTATATTTATAAATTTCAAAATCCAGAAATTAAAGACATCGTAAATAGAACTAGGAGAATGCTAGAAATACGCTCAGTTTGGGATTTTGAAATATTTGATATCATTATTCACACTTTTATTACAAGGATAAGAAGAAAATATAAGGATAATCAAAAAATTAAAAAGTTTTCGGATTTCGTCAATCAGACTAGAGCAGAAATGTCTTTATATAACTATCAATTCTTTTTGAAGCTTACAAAGTGTGATGGAGATTACAACTTAGAAAAAGAAGCAGAGGCGCTAGATCAGTATATTCTTGAGAAAATGAAAGTAATTGAGAATGAGCAATTTAAGCTTGGACGAAGTTTGCTGAGTGAAGGGCTTGAACTAGTGAATAGATAAGAATGGTAAGGAAGGCTTAAAATGTTAAATTTAGAAAATAAAGTTGCACTAATAACTGGAAGCACCAAAGGTATTGGAAAGGCAATTGCGGAAACTTTAGCAAAGCTCGGGGCTACTGTAATTATAAACTCATTAAGTTCGCAGATTGAAGGGGGAAATCTTGTAAGGGATTTATTAAAAGAGGGCTGGGAAGCTGCTTATATGAATGCAGATGTCAGCAACGGGGAATCTGTAAATTTGATGATCAAAAATATTATAAAAGACTATGGAAGAATAGATATCCTCATTAACAATGTAGGTAAAATGCAGCAAAAATCTATTTTATCCATATCTGAAAAAGATTTTGAAGAGATGTGCAGCTACAATTTAACAAGTTCATTTCACTGCATTCAGGCTGTAGTAAAACCAATGCTTAGGCAACGTTTTGGAAGAATTATCAATATTTCTTCCACTGCTGGGACAAATGGAATGCCTTTTGAATCTCACTATTCTGCTTCTAAATCTGGGATGATTGGCCTATCTAAATCTCTTGCAAAAGAGCTTGGGATGAAAGGAATAACCTGCAATGTAGTGGCGCCAGGAGTAATAGACACACAGCTCAGTAACAACTATAATGACGAAAAAAGAAGACGAGTTTTAGAACTTATTCCCATTGGACGGGCGGGGAGACCTGAGGATGTTGCACTGACTGTTGCTTTTTTGGCTTCGGATGCTTCTTCTTATATTACTGGTGAAGTAATAAAAGTTGATGGGGGATTGTTCATCTAAAAATTAATAAATATCAGGAGGAGTTAACATGGAAAAAACGGATATTATTTTAAAATTAAAAGAAATTATCATTAAAAGTATGAATTTAACTCAAGAGCCATCAGATCTGGGGGATGAGATCTCAAATCTAGGGTTAAATTCGGTAGATGTATTAGAAATTTTAGTATGGGTTGAAAATGACTTTGATATTCAAATAGACGATGAAGATTTAAATGCTTCTTTGCTTCGGTCTTTTGAACATTTAGCAGATTATGTTATTAGTAAAAAGTAGAATATGATGAATAAAATTGAAATCAGTGTCATTATCCCAACTTATAATAAGTCTTCTAGGCTTATTTTGATGCTCAGATCTATTGAAAATTTAAAAATTGTAGATTCATGTGAATTTATATTTATCAACGATAATTCAAATGATAATACGAAAGAACTTCTTGAGAAGTTCAAAGAAAGAAACAAAAAGAAGATAAGAATGATAGTTATTAATAATCCTTCTAATCTTGGAAGATCAATTGCTAGAAACAAAGGATTAAGAGAAGCAAAGGGAAAGTTAATTATCTTCACAGATGATGATGTTCTACTGCATCCAGAATTTATTTGTTACCATCAATTAGCACATCGGAGTGCAAAAGATCTAGTTATTCATGGTAGAATTCGTTCCTTGCCTTATCTAAAATTTTTTAAAAATCCAATGACAGGTGAATTGTATAAGGGTGGATTTGCACAAGGGGTACTGAAATCCAAGATTATAACGCTAGATATGTTTGGTGATGAAAGAATCAAACAATATTTAAAAAAAAATTCTAAAATTAGTAAGTTTGAGTTAAATATAGATGAACTCTTTGAAGCTACAACTCCTGAAGATTCTTATGTACGATGGATTGGATTTACAGGGGGTAATGTTTCAATCCTTCGTACTAATTTGATAGAAATAGATGGCTTTGATAACAAAATGGGAAAAACTTGGGGATGTGAAGATATTGAAACAGGATATCGATTGCATTTGTCAGGGATGAAATTTAAATATGAAAAAGATGCAAAAGTCTACCATCTTGATCATTATAGGGAAAATATTAATGAAATACATAACATTGCCATGGAATATTTTATTAATAAGCATCAAGATGAAAAAATCAAGAAACTACAACTGTATTTTAATAATGAGTTAAACTCACTAGTTGAGTGGAAAAATATATTGAAAAATTAAATATGAAAAGAAAGGTAATGCTTATGAATAAAAAAATGTTTATATTAGGAGTAGATGGTGCTTCCTATGATTTGGTTCAGAAATATATTTCAGAAAATAAACTACCAAACTTTAAGAAGTTACAAGATTTACACTTTTTGGCTATTTTAGAGTCTACAATCCCACCTCATACAGCTCCTGGATGGGTGACAGCCTTTACTGGTGTTGGACCTGGGCAACATGGGGTTTATCAATTTTGGGATACACAATCAGAAGATTATGAGGGGCGCTTGATAGGGAGTAACGATTTTGCTAAAGAACCAGTTTGGAATATATTGAATAAATATGGTATTAAAACAGGCGTCGTTAATGTTCCAATGACACATCCCCCGAAGAAGCTAGATGGGTATATGATTTCATGGCCTTTATCTAATACATTAAGATATTGTGAGCCACCAGAATTGTTGCTTGCAATAGCACGGAATCAAGGTCATTTTGCCTCAGATTATTCAACTATGTATGACGGGGAGCTTAATTACATAGACAGAGCAATAGAAAACACTAGGAAAAGAGTAAAAACTTGCGAATATTTAATTGCTAATACAGAATGGGATTTATTAATTAACGTTTTTTCAGAGGTAGATCGAATATCACATTTTTACTGGCAATACATGGATGAAGAAAGTTCAGACTACAATGAGAATGTTGATAAAATGTATCAAACAGCCATCCAGGATATTTATGTCGAAGTAGATAAAGCACTGGGTAACATCATCAAGCTATTGCCTAATGAAGCGTTTTTGATGGTACTGTCTGACCATGGATTTGGAAGAGGGGATTTTAACTACTATATTCAAACATTTTTGCAGGAGTTTGATCTCTTGCAAATAAAACCCACTGCTACAAGTTCGACACTTGAGGAAAATAAATCACTTCAAAATACTGAGGTGAGTGCAAAGAATTGGTTTGAGGTAGTCTATGATGGGGAAAAATATGAGGTGGACTGGGCAAATACGATTGCATATATGTCTGCTCCAGGATCATATGGAATAAATATTAATTTAAAAGGAAGACAATCTCAAGGGATTGTCGAAATAAAGGACTATGAAAAATATAGAGATGTTTTAATTAAAAAAATATCTAATATCACCCACCCTACTACCAAAAAACAAATCTTTTCCAAAGTATTGCGTAGAGAAGAGGTGTACTTTGGGGAACAGGTTAAATCTGCACCTGACTTAATTGTAATTCCAGCAGACTATGGAACTATGCTACATCATTCACTAAATCCAGGCGTTCTTATTGATGCTCCAGAACAAAAAGGAATGCATAGGGTGGAAGGAATCATTGGAATCCATGGCAGAGAATACAAAGTAACTAAAAAGATGAATGAAGCTAAACTAGAGGATATTACTCCAACTATACTAGAATTTTTTGGTGTTCCGATACCTGAATATATTGAAGGAGAATCTCTATGTAAATTTTTAAATACTGAGGAGCAGGAATTTTTACCCCAAAAAGAGAATGCTCAACTAAGTGGTGATGCAAATTATTCAGAGGAAGAGATTGACGAAGCAAAAGAAGGTTTACGTGCTCTAGGGTATTTGTAGTGAAACTCTTCAAGTAATATTCATAATGCTAAAGGTGATCCAACTTAGAAGATAATGAATTTTTATTTGAATTCAGTGTAAACGATGTCAAATTAAAACGGAGGAATGGTATGAGTGCAGATTTGTTAATGAAACTAATGCACGGTTATAAACTCTCATATCTACTATTTTATGCAGCTGATAAAGGCATTTTTAATTACCTTATTGAAAAAGTGACTATACAGCATATTTCTAAGGATATTAATTTTATAATGGTTGAAAAGTTAGAAATCATGTTGAATCTTTTTGTCGGCATAGGACTTTTAAAAAAAGAACAAGATCATTATTTCTTACACCCTGAATATGTAAAGTTGCTAAATAGTGAATCAAAAGAATCAATTATCCCATTATTGAAGTTAGAGAAATATTTAATGGATCAACATAATACCTATGATAAATTAGTACTTTCTTTAGAAGAGGAAGGTGCAGATAGATTTAATAAATCAGGTAAAGAAGGGTTGGAAGATACTTATGGCCAGGCAATGCAGAATGGTGGTAATTTTGCTGCCATGCAAATAGGAAGAATATTTAGGCGTTTAAAAAAAAATACCCCTAAAATATTAGATATTGGGGGAGGGGGAGGGAGTTATGCTATCTCAATTGTCAAATGTTATCCAAATGCGAAGGTTGATGTTTACGAACGTTCAGAAATGGAAAAAATCTGCATTGAGAATATTAAAACACATAATTTAGAGCGTTCAATTTTTTTTCATCATGTAGATATTACGAAATCTGCTATTTTAAATAAATATGATGGAATCTTAATATCTAATGTCTTACATCTATATAATCGTGAGATGATTGACAATATGATAAAAAGGGTCTCTAAAAGTCTTGAAAAAGACGGACTTCTCGTTTTACATGATTTCTTTTTAGCGGAAAATCATATTGAGCCATCTATTCCTTTATTATTTACAATTGATTGGTTGATGATTGGAGCAAGTTTCAACTATTCAGCGAACGATATGGAAAAAATTGCTCTCTCTCACGGCTTAAATCTTATTGAAGTAAAGAATTATAAGGAAATACCCACTACAATATTAATTTTCAAAAAAGGTGCTTAATGATGATTTAATTCTTATTTAACTTTAAATATTTTATTAAGTTAGAAGTTAAAGATGAGTATCTAGACTTACAAAGGAGATATATATATTGATTACTATAGATATAATACAGAATGAGGAAATAATCCCTTTAGCAATTTGTAATTTACCAGATAATCAAGTATGTGTAGCAGCATTAAACAATAACGGTCAATGGATAAGACCTTGTCCAGTATATCAAACAGATATTGTCGAAGGAGCATTATTCAATTATTTACAAAAAACGATCCTTTTACTCAAACCTTTGACTGATTCTAACAAGCGTTTGGAGGATAGAGCATTTTTTAGAGATTCTATAAGGGTTGAAAAAATGAAGCAAGAATGGGTCCACGCTCATATACTCAAGTATCTGGATCAAAGTGTTGAAGATGTATTTGAGAGGGGACGCTCAGCTGGTATAGTTTGCCCTATAGTTAAAGATTTGACTTATAAACGTGGTTTAGGAGGGAAAAAGAATATCCGAATAAGTTTTGAGGATGGGATAGGGAAGTTGCACAATTTTATAGTTGTTGAGAACCGATTTAAAACTCGAATTTTGGAAGAAGTTGATTTTGATGACAATTTAGAGGAAGAAGTTCGACTTCAATTTTTAAGAGAACTGCAAAATGATGATGTATACTTCACAATCACCTTGATGACAAAGAATTCTACCACTTTTCCAGGACCATATGATGGTTGTCATCCATTAATTTCTGGTATCCACCATTTTTGATTTTAAAACCAAAAAGTTTTCAGGAACTATAGACAGTTTAAACAAACAGGTGGAATGTAGTAAAATAAAGTCGATTGAACAGAACATTGAAAGAATCGAATGATAATTAATGAAAAATCAATTAACAAAAAGAAATGATGAAAAAGCCAAAGATTATAAAATATCAATTTTTGAGGAAGTATAAAACCTATTATGCAGAGCCATTTACAGTTCAATCAAAGAAATATCCTTGGAATAGGTATTAAAATAAGTCTCTCAAGACCCGATTTATTAGGCACGAGCCTTCCCAGGAGACTATTCTAGAATAATGGAGGAAAATTATGGAGTACAAAACGGAAATTAATAAAATTATTAACTTATTTACTACAGAGAGTTTAAATACACTGGATTCTATTACATTCATAAAATTAATTGTGAAACTTGAAGAAAAGTTTAACTTTGAATTTGATGATGAAAAGTTGTTATTAAATGCATTTGCTAACCGAAATGAATTATATGGATATATATATGAAAAATCACCAATTTTTAAATCCTAATATGAAAAACTGAATTTAAAAAAAGCTTTTAAAATTGCAAGAAAAAATGATGGACTTAAAATATGAGTATACATTGCTTATAATTGCAATGAAAAAATTCTTAGTTTAACATTTTACCAAACATTGAAGTGAGCTTTGGGTGTTGAATATAGCGCTGATATAATTTTCTAGGAGATGCTAAAGATGAAATTATCAATACTATCTGATCAAAACTATTATAATTGCTTTCATAGTAATGTTTGTGCTTGTTCTCAGTACTTAAACAGAAAATGGGTATTATTGTTTTCTACCACGCTTAATTTTATTTATCATCCCGATTCTGAAACATGTGGCAAAAGTATTTTGCAATATTATTCACGACCGAATGGTGAACTACCAGATACTACTAATGAGCTTTTATATAAATATAATGGGCTTCGCATGGTTTTGCAACAAGATTTAACATGGAATGAATTTTTAAATCTTATAAAAGAAGAAATATCACATCAACGTCCAGTGGTACTACATTTTAATACATTTTATGCACCATGGAGCAAACTGTATCGTAAGGAATATCTTTCTGAATTTATTAGCATAACGCAGATTAATGAAGAAAGTATAACCTTATTTGATCCCTATCATAAAAAAGATGAAATAAGCCTATCTAAGGAGCAATTAAGAAACAGTTTAGTAAAAACGATAAATGCATGGACATTTGACTTAAATACACAGATTTCTGCCTTAAATGGAAATGTCATTCTTAGGAATATCCAAAATTATTATATCCAAAATAATAATTTTGTTAATTTAATCAAGCAGTTTTCTGACAGAGTTTTAAATACCTTTGACTATGAAATAGAGGTATTGAAGTATGAAGTAATTGAAGAGTCACCAATCATTAAAAACTTAAAGCAGTTATCTTATTATCGGCTTGTTCATAGAGATTTTCTTAATGAAATAATTTCGTGTATTGATAATAGGAATAACAGGGACAATGTTTTACATGTTATTGATAGATTAAATAAATCGCTTCAAGCTTGGGATAAGTTACGTGCAGTTCTAATATATAAAAAAATTAGAAATGATTTATCATCTAAAAATGAATGGATGTACAATAAGCTAAATGAGATAGCTGATTTGGAGAAGGAAATATTGTTAATATATTCGAGATTTAAATGATAAAAATAAAATAATTGGAATGGTAAAAATGAGAGTATTAGTTACTGGAATTGGGGTTATTAGCTCCATAGGCAATAATAAGAATGAGTATTTCCAAAACCTATGTGACGGTATTTGTGGTGTTCGTGAAGTGCAAATGGATTTTCCTTTTCATAAAAAACGTGCTCACTTAATACCATCACACAATAACATGGCATCATTAAAAAATAGGATGATCAAAATTGCTATTAAAGCAGCTAAGCAGGCATTTGCAGATGCTAATCTAATGGATAGTGATGCATTATTAATGGGTACAGTATCAGCAATGTTTGCTCAATTTGAAAAGGAGTATATCGAAAATCAAGGAAATATAAAAGCAATTAATGATGGGCTTTCCTGTATACAAAAACAAGAATTATGTAATTTAGTTGCAGAGCATTTAAATATTAAAGGTGCGAGAAATACAATTGATACTGCTTGTGCTTCAGGAACGACTGCAGTAGGGTATGGATATCGTTTAATAAAAAGAAAGAGGGCATCTGTCATTCTATGTGGAGGTATAGATATGTTTCGTATTTTATCACATATAGGGTTAAGTGCTATGCGCATTATTGCATCTGATTTTGAAAAGCCTTTCGATCAAGATCGGAGGGGAATATTGATTGGAGAGGGAGCTGGCTTTCTTGTTTTGGAATCGGAAGAACATGCACGAATGCGGAATGTAAAAGGGTATTGTTATATTAGTGGCTATGGTCAATCTTGCGATGCTGTGGATTTAGCTCATCCTTGCCATGAAGGTGCTGGAATGAAACAAGCAATGATAAAAGCTTTGGTAGATGCCAAAATTTATCCAGAACAAGTAAATTATATTAATTCTCATGGTACAGGAACTATTTTTAATGATAAAGCTGAGATGAATGCGATTAGAGATATATTTAGTGAAAATACAAATTTCTATGTAAACTCAATAAAGGGGGCAACTGGTCATACTTTTGGCGGAGCTGGCGTATTAGAAGCAATTTCAACGATACAAACTATTCAACATAATAAAATTTTTGGAACTTCCAATTTAAAAGAAAAAGATAAAGAATTTTCACACGATAATATTGTTGGTAATAAAACAATTTCAACCATAGTGAATTGTGCAATCTCAAATTCTTTTGGATTTGGAGGAAACAATGCTACATTAGTTTTTAGCAAACTTGATAAAGGAAAAGAGGAAGTATAATTATGAAGATATTTGCAATTATTGGTTCACAAAGGAAAGAAGGGACAAGTACAGAAATTCTTAGTTTTTTACAGGAGAAAAAAGCTAAGTATGAAATTGAATATGTGCATTTGGGAGAAAAAACTTATAATTCTTGTACTCAATGCCAATTGTGCTCAAAAGACGCTAAATGCCATATGAAAGATAACTTCAATGATGAGATTTTGAATAAAATCAAAGAAACAGATATTTTGATCATCACTTCTCCTTTGTTTGCTTTTGTCCCATCAAAGTTGGCAGCTGTATTAGAAAGATTAACAAGCATCTCATTTTTTTATGAAAAAGCACGGATTTTAAAAGGGAAAAAGTGTGTTGTCGTTTGTTATAATTCACAGAAGGTTCACTATATTTTGGAAAAGGAAATCAAATCAATAATGAAAAAGATTGTGGCCTCAAGTCGATCTCCATATAAATTTATAAATGATCAGAATGTGATGGAACAAAAACATGTCGATGTTATTGAATACTTAGAAGAGATATTTACTGGTGTGATTGATAAGATGGAGAAGGTAGAATAATGAAAGTTTATGTAACAGGGATAGCTGCTATTACACCTTTAGCTGACAATATCAAACAAACATATGAATTACTTTTGCAGGGAAGGAGCGCTTTGGGAGAAATAGAACATTCCGAAAAATACAGATACAAAAAAACGAGCCAAATTCGTTATTCTCTCTCTAGAAATCATAACCTCTACCAAAATAGAGCAGAGATACTACTAGAGAAAGCAATTGTCGATGCCATTAAAGATGCTGGACTTGATCATGAGATTCAAAACCTAGAACCTCTAACTAGCATTGGGAGTATGTTTTCGTCCAATACTGATATCGAAGAAAAATACCTTTTGCAGGAGTCTTCATTTTCGACATATGCAACAAGCGACCTTGTCAATACAGTTGTCAACCGTCTGAATTTATCAGGACCCCGTTTTACTATCTCTACAGCTTGTTCATCGGGAGCAACAGCAATTGGCGCCGCCTATAGACAACTACGTAGAGGCAAAGCAGATATAGCAATATGTGGCGGTGTTGATGCTTTTCGAACTTTAGCACATTGTTGTATGTCATCTCTAAGAATATTAGATTCGGAGAATGTAAAACCCTTTGGAGCAGATCGAAATGGAACAATATTGGGAGAGGGAGTGGGAATTTTAATTTTAGAGAGTGAAGAAAGAGTTTTAAAAAGACATACTTATGCTCAAATGGTAGGATTTGGATGCTCATGTGATGCACAGAGTATGTCACGTCCAGATACTGAAGGTATGCTTCGAGCTATAAAAAAATCTATCAAAGGATTATCAATTGCTGGGCCTGTTTATATAAATGCACACGGAACTGGAACAATAGCAAATGATATATCTGAATTGAATGCAATTTCGAAAACATTTTGTAATTATGCTGATGAGATCTATGTAAGTTCAACTAAAGGAGCTATTGGTCACACAGTCGGGGCAGCTGGAGCTATTGAGGCGATTATTTCAGTTCTAGCTTTAAAATATAATTACTTACCTCCCAATATTAATGTGAAAAATTACGAAGAGATTGCAAACATAACTATCATCAAAGAACGTGCTTTAAAACAAAATGTTGAGTATTCTATTTCTAATTCATTTGGGTTTGGAGGTAATAATTCTGCCATTATATTTAGGAAGTAGTGTTAACGTTACTTTTCTTAACGTTTTCTGCTTTAAGCAAAGCGAAAGGAATGATTATAATCATGGTTAAAATTATATCATATAGTTCTGTTATACCTTGTGCCAATAATCATATTGATCTGACGAAGATATTGAAAAGCCAAAAAGATAATAAGGAGCAGAATCATTTGATTCTACCATACGATCTAAATCAGGACTATCCTGGTATTAATTTATGTGCAAATGTAGGCTATAATGCTGGAAGAAATGCATTAATTGAAAACATGACTCATCAGGAATATGATTCTAAAGAAATCGGTGTTTATTGCGGTACGACATATGGCGGATTCTACGAAGGACAAAAAAGACAATGTGATGCCTTTATTAAATATGGACCACGAGGGGTCACTCCAAGCTTATCTATTTACAATGGTATTCATTTAACATCGGATATATTTGCAATTAAACATCAAATCAAGGGAGCAAATTTAACAAACACCACAGGTTATATCGCATCGGGTGCTGCTCTAATGCAAGCATTTGATGATATAGAGGATAAAGTATTATCAGATGCTATTGTAATCGGATCTGAACAAATTGATGGATTATTGTTAAATATTCTCAAGCAACGAGGAAGAACAGATACTGATTTATATAAAACAGGAGCTGGCGCATTGTGGTTGAGTAATAGAGATATAGAATCGGATGCAGAGACCTTGTTTTTAAAAAGTGTCGAAATTGATTCGATGTCGATCAAGCAGTGGGATGAAACTAGTTGTTCCCAAATCATTATTAAAACAATAAAAAAGGCATTAGTATCAAGCGGATTGACTGCCAAAAATATTGATTGCATCATAACGTGTAATAACTTTTCAAAAGAAGAAGAAATGGGATATGGTAATGCTTTAAATCAACTGTTCAAAGAAGGAGTTGAAAAAATTGAAATAGTAAAAATTTTGGGACATTATATGGGAGCAAATTCTATTATTGCATCCGTTTGTGCTTCACTGTTAATAAGCCAAAATAATTCTAATTTAAAAAATATTGTGGTGGTTGCAACTGATCCATCTGGAATGTGCTTTGCGTGCGTGATTGGAAAGGAGGGGAATGATTATCTTTAAGAATGAATTTAAAAATAAATCTGTACTTGTAACAGGTGGTAATACAGGAATAGGAGCAGCGATATGTTTAATGTTTGCCAAACAGGGAGCAACAGTGTTTTTGAATTATAAAGAACATGATACCAACGCTAAAGCGACGAAAAAAAGAATAGAAGATATGGGTGGAGTAGTTCATGTAATAAAAGCAGATATTACCCAGTACAACGAAGTTTCAGAAATGTTTAAGACGATTAAAAATACAATAGGTAATTTGGATTATTTAGTTAATAATGCCGCTGTTGTTCGCTCGAATTATATAACGTTTATGAGTCAAAAGGAATGGGATGAAGTTCTTGATACAAACTTACGAGGAGCTTTTTATTGTACTAAATTTGCAGCGAACATGATGAGAAAAAAACATTCTGGTAGCATTGTCAATATAACCTCTATCTCCGCTATAAGCCCAGATGTTGCTAACTCTAATTATGCTGTTTCAAAAGCAGGGTTGGCTATGTTGACACATTCGAGTGCCAAAGAATTTGGACGCTTTGGGATTCGTGTAAATGCAATCGCTCCAGGGCCAGTTAATACGTTGATGACCGATTTATCTGAAGATAAAATTGATGAACTAACTAAATTGACACCTCTTGGAAGAATCGCATCAGGAGATGATATTGCAACAATAGTATGTTTTTTTTGCTCAAATATTGCTGAATTTCTAACTGGGCAAGTAATAACTGTGGATGGGGGAATTTCGTTGTAGAAAAAAACATCCAATGACTAAAATGAGGAGAGATATAATGAAGTCTATTTTGCTCATAGATATATGCCATTTTTATGGCTTATCAGAAAACCTTGGTATTGCATCAGTATGCAGTTTTTTAAGAGATAAAAACTACGATGTATCACTCATGTCACTATATAATTGGGATATAGAGGACAAACCCGAAGAACAAAAAAAGTATGCAAAAGAAATTGCTAACAATTATTCGTTAGTTGGTATGTCTATGTTCTTCACCAATGTTGATTTAATATATCAACTAAGTAATGAAATAAAACGCGCTAATCCAGACTGTAAGATATTCTGTGGGGGAAGACTTGCCTCAGATGCATATGTAAATATTTTTCAAGAAACAAAAGATATCGATTATGTCATTTTAGGAGACGGAGAAATACCAGTTTGGAATTTAATTGAAGCCCTCAATAACGGTAGTGATGTTGAAGTCCTGGATTCAATAGTAACTAAAAATAATTATTTTTTAGACGAAAAAATGCCAGCAATATATGATATGAAAAAAGTTATCTGGCCTGCTCGTGATTTTTTGAAACATAATTTCCAAGGAGATTACTATACGGCTCGTATCTATATGTCAAGGGGATGTTGTGGAGATTGTTCGTTTTGCTCTTTTAATTCATATAGTAAAAAAAGAAAAACAAAATGTTGGATTGGCAGAGATATTGCAGATGTTTTGAATGAAGTTAAATATTTATATGATAGTTATGGTATTAGGAGTTTCACGATTAATGATGGTAGCGTTGAAGATCCTGGGGGATTAGGTAAAAAGAGACTAAAACAATTCTGTGAAGGTATTTTATCAATGAATATTAAAGCGACATTCTTTGCTTTTATTCGAGCAGAAACATTTTCTAGTGACAGAATGGATGATATTACATTATTGAAAATGATGAAAAAAGCTGGTTTTGTTCAATTGTATGCTGGTATTGAAGCTGCCAATGAAAAAGAGCTCAAATTATTTAAAAAAAGAGCTACGGTCAGTGATAATGAAAACATTCTCTCCCTACTGAATCATATAGGTTTTGAAACATCACATTTTGGATTTATTTTTTTTACTCCGTTTAGTAATAGAACTACGATAAAAGAAAATATTCTCTTCTTAAAAAAAGCTAAGAGTCCGTTAATATCTAGATATATAGAGAAAGTTTGGATCTTATATGATACACAATTACATCATATTGTAAAATCAGAAGGGTTGTTGGGAAGTGATTTCAATTATAAAACACCATTAAACTACTCATTTAAAGACTCTTATATTCAACAAATTGATGATTTTTATGAAACTGTTATCCGAAAATCTGAACTGATGCAACATGACTATGAAATAATAAAATTTATTGGATACTATTCTTCAATGAAATTTATATTTGAAACAGAATTGGCTGATATCATTGAAGAGTATAATCAGTTTAGAGAAAAATATGCTAGCGAATTATATCATTACTTTAAAATTATTTATTATGAGCAGGATCTTGAAAAAGCAATTTCTACTTTTGATAGCTTTTTTCAAAAATGTAATTATTTAATGAAAAGTTTTAACTTATTAAAGTTAAAAATGATGCGAAAAAAGGAAATCCGAGAGTATACAATAAGCATGAAGAAAAGGGGTAATAATGATGGATAAAAATAAAATTATAGCTTCAATAAAAGAAATGATAAAAGAACGAGATGATTTTTTTGTTATAGAACAAGTTATAGGAAACAATGGGGATCTAAACTTTTCATCTATAGAAGCGCTTGAATTGTTATTTATGCTTGAAGATAAGTTCAATATTACGATTTCTGATAATGAATTAAATTTAGAAATATTAAAAAATATGGATTCATTATCAAAATTTATCGAAAATAAAATGAGCAAATAATTTAGAAAAAGCTTTTGATTATCTTAAAATATACGATAATAGACAAAAATGGAGAAACAATACTATGGATTCTTTTGAACTTTCTGAAAAATTATTTAATATTTATTCAAATGTAAATGCAGTTGAATTTCAGAAAAGAAAAATTATTTCTTCTGGAATCAGCGAATTTCCTGTACCTGAATTATATAATGAGCAAAAAATAAATCAAGTATTAGTAAATAATTATTATTCACCACAAGGTAATCGATTATTATTAACATTTCTAAAAGCTTATTCGCAACTATATCAAAATAATATGATTTTAGAGGAAAAAAATTATGGTGATTGGGATGTATGCGTTACTGTTGGAGCATCTACTGCTATACAATATACATTTGAATATATAAAAAGTAATTTTGAGAATAACAAGATAATGATGCTTGGACTAAATTATAATATGTTTTATCGTTGTGTTAATATATACAATTTTGATTTAATTCAGATTAATAATCCTAATATAGGAAGGATTTTGCCGGATGTTAAAAACGTTATAGATTCTGTTAGAAAAGAGCGACCAATATTACTTATTTTGGCAGTTCCAGCGAATCCAAGTGGAGAAATATATTCCGATGATGAAACAAAGCAATTAATTAATACTTGCAAAGAATATGGTTGTTATATATTGTACGATAGATGTCAAATGGATGAATTTAATCCCTATTCAACCTATATTAATTTTGAGAATTTATTATTACAATATGATTATTTCCATAAAGCATTTATAATAAATAGCCTTAGCAAAACAAGGAGCTTACCAGGAGCAAGACTTGGGTACGCATATGGAAATAAAGACTATACAGCATATATAACCAAGCGCATTGCAGAATCATATTTCAATGCACCATCAGTATATATATTCTCTTTCGTATGCGATTTGATTTTTAGAATGCTGTTCATTTCAAAGGAAAGTGAAAAAATACTTTTACAATATTGTAAGTACCTTGTAAAAATAAACTGTTATGATTATAAGGTAAAAGATATGATAATAAATTATCTAGGTAGCAAAAAATTCTATGAAGATTTTGATACATTCAAGAAAGAAGTAATTGGAAACTGGAATTCCATCCATAAAAATTATATGAATTGTTGCGAAATTCTTAATGAACATATTGAAGACTATACAAATTTAGAAGGAGGATTTAATTTTTGTTTAAAGTTTCATGAATCACAGTTTTATGATCAGATTGATTTTAGCACTACTATTTTAGAAAGAACTAACATGTTTTTAGCACCAGAAGCATGTTATGATAGGATTTATTCTAAAAATGAAAATTATTATGTTAGACTTTCTGTGAGTACTACGGAACAGGAAAATATTGAAAGAATGAAGTGTTTAAAAAAAGGTCTACAGACTCTTTAGCTATTTTCCTATACTAAGAAAGAAAGAAAGAGAGAGGTAAACTATAATGAAATCAAAAATATCTTTTATTGTTTTAAATACTTTATCAGCATATTATGCCGAAAATGTAAATCCAGCTCGTATAGAGGAGTATTTACGTTTTAAAAACATCCCTATTATTCTACAACAATTCAACATAAATGATGAGACAATAATTAAAAACATCATTAAGGCCATTCCTAAGGATGTCAATATAATTGGATTCTCAATTTATGATATTAATTCAAAATATGTTTATAAATTGGCTCACTTACTAAAAAAGCGAAACCCTAAATATATTATTGTGGTTAGTAGCAGCTTTGCTACAACTTCATCGTCATTAATTTTAAATGAATGTGATGAAATTGATTTGGTTATACTTGGGGACGGTGAAATGACGATCTATGATTTAGTCCTTAAAATTGAGGAAAATGATTTAGATTTCTCAAATATGCCTCATGTAAAAACCAGAAATGATGTTGTTGTAAAAAGTCCGAGGTATGAAATTACTGAAGCAACTAGCAAAGAAATACAATTTGAAGAATATTTCGGGGTTAATACATTTTCCAAAAATATAGATAAAAACGAAAGAAACATAGTGAATTATGGTTATGGACCAACATCGTACACCTCTCTAGATGATTTCTTTAAAAAACATCCATTTTCAAACGAAGATCACTTAGTTGATTTTGGATGCGGAAAGGGTCGAGTCCTGATAATGGCTGCTTTTCATGGGTGTTCTAAAATCACTGGTTATGAAATTAACAATGATATTTTTAATTTGTTATCAGATAATATAGCCATATATAATGAGAAATTTAGAAATAAAAGTACGTTTGATTTAATTAATATGGATGTTTCCGAAGGGCATATTGATGTTACTACAAATAAGTTCTTTTTTTACAATCCCTTTCACTTGAAAATTATCATCAAAACAATTAACAAGATATTAGAATCACTAAGTGAAAGTATGAGGTCTATTGAGATAATATTCCACTATCCATTAATATCAACAGTGAAATATATGGATGAACTTGAAATGTTTCAAAGAAAAGAAATTATCCATAAATATCATGAAAAGGCTGAAAATGATTATTGCTTTATAATATATAGCAATAAATAAAAATATGAATAAGTGGAGGGAGGAAAATGAAAAGATTTACAAACAAATTACCACATAATGAACGATTTATTTGCTTATTTAGCGGTGGTAAAGATAGTCATCTTGCTTTGTCGATAGCAGGTCAGCAGGGGAGGGCTACAGCTCTTGTTACTATAACAAATGGACTAAATAACAATAATCACAATATTGATTACATAAAAGAACAAGCTAAAAAAATTGATTTGCCACTAGATATATGTATTGGAGACCCTAAAAACCCTGCTTTAATATACCATATAGTAAAAAAGCTAAGAAAATATGGAAAAAGCAATGTAAATTATTTAGTCACAGGAAATATTAGCAATAAAAGGGATATCAAACAGAATCAAGAAATCGCAGATATGGCAGGTATGACTTTATGTTGTCCATTATGGAATATGGAACAAGAGAAAATACTGGATGAATGTGAGAAAAGGAAAATTAAATCATCTATTATATTTGTTAATCATCCTAATATTTCAGATGATTGGATAGGGAAAACATATGATCGAAAAGCATTTAACTATTTTAAGAGCATAAATATTAATCCATTAGGTGAAGATTGCGAGTTTCATACAACAGTGACTGATTGTGATATATATATAAAATAAATTAGCGAGTTTCTTCCCCTAAAACTCAGCAGAACTAAGGCGTTTAGTTTTCTTCATTTTTTCATGGAACTTTTAGTAATACATGGACATAAAAGGAGGTGAGAATCTGAAAAAAGTATATGATGCACCAGATACAAAAACTTCATCAGCTGAGTCTGCTGTAAAATTTTAACAAAATACAGTAGGACTTGAGACGTAAGGGAGGTGGGAATATGAAAAAAGTATATAATGCACCAGATATAAAAACTTCATCAGGCGATGCTACTATGAAATCTGCAACTTAGGATAGAGTGTTGAAGACTAAATAAAGAAGAGCTAGGAAAAGCAAGTAAATCCAGAAGGAAATCATTGTACTATGATGGATACGATGAAATTCAATCAACCAACTATGACTACGAGGCTACAAACTGGAGAAAACTCTTTCTTAGCTTTTCTTATTTAGTGATGATTGAGTGTCGCGAACATTATGAATGACATTTTTAACAGTCATATATTTTTCTGAAAGATCTAATACCAGGAGGGAATAATGTTACAAACGAATGAATGGTGGGTAGATTGCTTTAGTGATAAATTTTTATATATTTTTCCAAATATAAAAGAGTACCTCTTTTTTTTAAATAGATGGAGCTTTAAATTAACGTTCGAAGCCGATACAATTGTTTCTGATATCACTGAGTACTATTCAAAATTATATGACCGTTTAGGTGTGCAAGAGGAAGAATATACTATTTCTCATGCAACACAAATCAGAAAGTTTCCGGCTCTATTGCAATGTGATTTATTTGATTTGCCATATAGTAATAAATACCAAACGCAACATATGCCACATTATGTATGGGTTGAAAAACACCTTTCAGATGATCACTTATATATCAGCGATGATTCTCCAAATTTCTGCGGTTCTATTGATTTTTTTACTTTATTGGGAGATAAAAAAGAGATGACTGTAGCTAACTTACATCTTGATTTGTCTAGGGAAAAAGAGGAAGAACCCATATATTTAGCAAAGCTTTTTTCTGGTCAAATATATTCAAATGAAAAATTTGTTTCTGATATCATAAACTGTGATTTTTCTGAAACTGAAAAGTGTCTTCTTATATCTGATAATGCAATTCTTTTTTCTGGATACCGTTCGATTATACGATTTTGCAGAGCATTATTTGAAGAAGTAAAAAATACAGACATATTAGAAATAACGAAAGTCGCAATAGAATACTGTAATGAATGGAAACTAATTTCGATGATGTGTCAAAAAGGAATATATATAAACAACAAAACAATGTGGTCACGTATAGAAGAGAGATTAGAAAGAATATTACTTTTGGAAGAAGGATTAAAAAGGGAGATGATGAAGTTGCATGCGATTATTTTAGATTTGAAAAGAGGTGCTTTCAATGCTAACTAGAGCTTCTAATTTACATACAGAAATAATTGAAGACAAAGTCTATCTTTTTGACATTCAAAGTAGTAAAGCCACTGATTTAAATGAGATTGCTTCTTTTATATGGAATTCAATTGAAAGTTTAAGCATGGAGCAAATGATTCAGCAATTACTTTCAGAATATGATATTGATGAAATACAATTAAGAAATGATATGATATCATTTATTGAAGAGGGAAAAATTTCAGGTCTTTTTATTGAGAAGTAATAGGGTTCTTTATAGAACTATAAAAGAGAGTATGAAAAAGTACAAGTGATGTAAAAATAATTTGATCTTTAGCTGAATTAATTTCGGCAAATGGCTTGAAAATTCTCATGGAATGTGTTATTAATTGAGTATGCACAACTTATCGCTTCTTTAGTAAATATGTTAGAATAATTAGAACTTGAATCTGAATTATCCAACATTTTTAAGTAGGAAGCAAATTTTTTTGTTATAAATGTTGTAGCAACAGCGTTTATAACAGTTTTTAATTAAAAATTTTTGACAATACAAGAAATAAAAAGGGGAAAGGTTAATGATACTACAAAAACGTAATTACAAGGCTTTCGATCTTATTAGGTTAGCTTTCAAAGTAGCCCCTAACTGGGCCTTACTCACCGTAATATTACGACTCATCTCTGCACTATCTCCAGCAGTCATTATTATCGCAACAGCAAATTTTATCAACATATCACTAGCAATCTTAGAGGGGAATGCTAGTGTCAGAGATATGTATAGTCCTATATTATTTCTGGGATTTTTTACATCTTTTCGATGGCTTGTGAATGTATTTAATAAATATATCCGCAGTAAATTTTTAATTGCCACTAGATTAACCTATCGAGTTGATCTTATTGAAAAAAGAGGTCGACTGGAATATCATCATATTGAAAATCAAGATACTTATGATTTGATCATGCGCATTACTCAATCGGCTGACACTCAAATTTTTAACCAATTTGATAATATTTTAGTATTAAATGATGTTTTTTTTCGGGTTATCAGTTTATTGGCAATTTTAATTGTTGATGTATGGTGGGCGGCTCTTTTAATTTTAATCTGCTCAATGCCCGCTGTTTACTTTGGGATAAAAGCAGGTAAAAGTACTTATGCAGCAGGTCGAGATGTTTCTAGGATTGAAAGAAAAGCATATTATTTAATGGGAGTTTGTGGCAGTCGTGAATCAGTCTTTGAGAGAACCTTATTTGGATATGGACCAAAAATAACAGATCAACTATGGGAACGTTTTGAAGTTGCCAGAAGATATAAGCATGATGTACGAGTAAAGGCAGAAATTGAAACCGCCATCAGTACTATGTCAATCAAATTGATTGCTGGTGTGATTGCTTTAATTCTACTTCAACCAGTGGCAAATGGCACAATTACAATTGGATTATTCATTTCTCTTGTGACAGCCTGCATCGCATTATCAGAGAGCTTTTCTTGGGTGCCATGGCAACTAAGAGATTTTACAAAAAATTTAGAATATTTGAAGGAACTTAGTCAATTTTCTCAGCTTGAAGAAATAAAAGATCCTCTCACGACTCGCTGTGACAAAGGCTTTGAATTTAAAAAATTAGAATTCAAAAATGTAAGTTTCACTTACCCTGGAACTCACAATGCCATTTTGAATAAAGTTAGCTTTACGATAATTCCAAATAGGCACTATGCTTTTGTTGGTGAAAATGGTGCAGGGAAAACGACGGTGATTAAATTATTGACTGGTCAATACAACAACTACGAAGGTGAAATTTTGCTTAATGGAAAAGAACTAAAAGAATATGAGAATTCAGAGTTAAAAGCTATTTTCAGTGTTGCTTATCAAGATTTTGCAAAATATCAAATCTCTATGAAAGAGAATATTTTAATTGGAAATTCCGTTGCTGATGATGCCATGCTTGATGAAGCGATTCGGAGCTTAGATCTTAATGATTTGATTGCTGAGCTTCCAAACGGGTTTAATACCAATCTTGGAAAAATTAATGCAGATGGCGTTGATTTATCAGGTGGGCAATGGCAGCGAATTGCATTGGCACGAACGGTCATAAATCCAGCTCCAATTAAGATATTAGATGAACCAACCGCTTCTCTCGACCCGATAAGTGAGAGTCGTTTATATGGGCAATTTGAAAAAATAATTGATAATAGCACGTCGATTTTTATCAGCCACCGCTTAGGTTCAATTAAGTTAGCTGATGAGATATTTGTCTTTGACGGCGGAACAATTACCGAAAAGGGAAGCCATGAAATGCTGATGTCAAAAAATAATATATATGCAAATATGTATAAAAGTCAACTTGAATGGTATCAAACAAACACGGAGGTGGCGAAAAATGGCGAAGAATCATAATGAAATCACTATATTCAGAGCTGGAATTAAAATTGTAGTATATACTTTTAAGTCTTGGCCAATTGCCCTCATTATTTTCTTATTAATCGCACTAAGTGTCGGCGTAATGAATGGCTTAAACATTTGGGTTATGCAGTATGCTTTCGAGGCAGTAACCGAAATGAATTTAGGTTTGCATTCAATTAATTGGACTATTCTCCCTTTAATCTTGTTTATTGGCTTTATAGTTGGCCAAAGTCTGCTCGCAACAATTCGATATCTTTGCTGGGCTGTTATTCACGACCGAACCCATGGCTATATGTGTAAACAAGTGGCACTAAAAACAGCAAAGCTTGATCCTATTCTATTTGAAGATCCTAAAATTTTGGATGACATTAATCGTGCATCTGAAGCGACACATAAAGTCTTTTGGGTAGCAAATATTATCATTACCATTTTTATTCAGCATTTACCTATGTATTTAATAATGTCAGTCTATTTATTCACCCTTAACCCTATTTTGATATTTGTCATTATACTAGCATTTGTACCAAAAATTTTGAGCCAGGTTATACGTGCTAAACTATATACAGACTTAGAAGAAAGATCTGCTCCGCTTAGGCGTGAATCAGACTTCTATGAAGAAGCAATGGTCGATCGCCAATATTTCAAAGAAACTCGCCTACTGGGTGCCTTTGGCTTTTTTAAAGAAAAATATTTCAAAGTTATCAAATTACTCAATCGTGAAACTTGGAAAGCTGATGCAAGAGCAGCTACTTTCGATTTAGTTGCAGAAGCTCTGACAGCAGCTGGCTATTTTGGAATCTTGTACCTGTTATTTATCTCATTACGAGATGGAAGTATCACCGCAGGTGCATTTGCGGCAGTTCTTGCTAGTGTAAGTCAACTTATTGCACACATAGATTTTCTGATAACAGGATGTTTTGCCAATGTTGCCGAAGACATTGGCAAAATTAACTATCTCATTAGATTCTTTGATCTGCCGGAGAAAATAGGTGCAGATGTAGAAGTCAATTGGAGTGGAGATATTGAGTTTAAAAACGTCAATTTTACCTATCCAAATGCTAAAAAGCCAAGCTTAAAAGACTTATCCTTAACCATCAAAGCAGGAGAAACTATCGCAATTGTGGGAGAAAATGGTGCTGGCAAGTCGACCCTGATAAAGCTCTTGCTTGGCTTATACGAGCCGACCAGTGGTGAAATCGTCGTTTCGAATCAAAATCTTCAAAATATCATGCCACAGCGCTTGTTCACAGGTGCGTCTGCTGTTTTTCAAAAATATCAACGCTACCAAATGACACTAAAAGAAAACCTTCAAATTAGTACTGTCAATACCAATAGGGATGTCTTGCTTGCACTAGAAAAAGCTGGTGTTGAATGGGAATCATGTAGTTATCCAGATGGGCTTGATACGATGCTGTCGCGTGAATTTGATGGTGTTGACTTATCAGGGGGACAATGGCAACGAATTTCAATCGCTCGGGGACTTTATCGTCAGCATGATTTGATTGTGCTAGATGAGCCAACTGCTGCGATTGACCCGTTAGAAGAAAGTCGTTTATACAAAAAATTCTATGAAATTACAAAAGATAAAACAGCTGTGATTGTGACCCATCGCCTTGGTTCAGCACAAATTGCGGATAAGATTATTGTACTGACTAATGGACAGATAAGTGAAATTGGAACACATCAGGAGTTGCTTGAACAAAAAGGACATTATACATTGATGTATGAATCACAGATGAGCTGGTATATAAGTTAATACACATTATTAATAACGATTGGGGAACACAATTTGTAAAAACATCACACACATATTTACGCTTTTGTCTTTATAAATTATTAAAATTTATTTTCTAACTGAAAATCTATTTCCGTTTTTTTTGAATTTACTTTGCTATAATGAAACTAATTAAAAGCGCAAGAGCGTAGGAGGAATTA
>JGI24703J35330_11748820_pt1 | contig 40833 bp, 41 predicted proteins | sample TergutNt197P1_FD_35330 | JGI IMG/M metagenome (IMG submission 35330)
TTCTCTCGAGCGAAGCGAGAGGGGTGCAGGGTAGCTATGTCAAGCAGGCAAAGCCTGCTCTTCGTGAGCTTTGCCCTGCGGTGTTACCGAACATTTTAACAACAGTGGTGGAATTTAAGGAAAGAAGCCGTCATTCTACTTCACGACCAGTTAAAAAAGTAATGCTTCGGTTTACTGAAGTGCGGACGTGTTCCATCTCTTTGGTATGGAGCTTTCCAGCGTTTCGATAGTCAAAACTGTTGCAGAACCCGTCTACATCAACGTTTAGGGTTTCGATATAGTTTCCTACTAATTCGTCAAGCACGTTTAGAAAAACTGGTAAGGTTGACTTATCCAGTGCCGAATGTGCCTTCTCACGAATCCAGGCGTAATGTGGCATACAAATAAATTCCTGCGATTGTAGTAACGGGCGGAATTTCGGGGCTGTCTGTGAGTCATCTTTGAACATCACAAAAAAGGTTTTTACCATATGCTCCATCCCCCAGTTGACTTTTGAGCATACAAAACAGGTTTCTTCAATTTGGGCGGCTTTTTTGGTGCGTTTATCTGGTTTTAGTGCTGAAAGCAATCCTTTTTTAGCGAATATATCTTTTCTAACACCGCTTAAGTAAGAATTCAGCATAAGCCCTAACGACAACCGGTTACTCTGCTTAAGCAAATCAAGGAAATGCCTGTGACAAAATCCCAGTTTGTTGGTTTCCAGTCGGACATCGGGTTCCATCATGGCGGCTCCCATTATGTACTCGCAGATGTGCTGTTCAACGGTGTTTCGCATTTTGCAGAAAGGGCAACCACAAATTTCCCCTTCTTCGTTAGGTTCAAAAACCTCATTAATCGGTATTGTAAGCAAACTTTCTCTCATACGTATAGACCTCCACACACTTATTATACTACCATATTAAAAAAAATTCAAGAGGATTTTAAAATAAAGATGGAATATTTTATAAACGCACCCCAAATATGCCTTGAATCGACGTTTTTTTGCGGTCAATGCTTCCGATGGCAAAAAATCGACAACGATTCATACTCTGGAATAGTGGGCAATCGACATATAATAGCCAAACAGGCAAAAGACGGCATTATATTACAAAACGTCGACAAATTAAATGACTTTAGCACAGAAAATGAACTCGATTATTGGGAACGGTATTTCGCCACTGATATAGATTATGACGAGCTTAAAAAGCGATTTTCAGAGGACGAGACGTTAAAATCTGCCTGTGAATACGCACCAGGGATTCGTGTTCTAAAGCAAGAGCCTTTTGAAATGCTGATTTCGTTCATAATTTCGCAAAACAATAACATACCAAGAATTACGTGCATAATCAAGAATATGTGTGAACGTTTTGGCGTAGGTGGTGCTTTCCCGACTGCTGATGTACTATCCAAGCTCACTGAATATGATTTAGCACCGTTAAAAATGGGCTACAGAATGCGATTTGTCTTAGATGCGGCAAAAAAATTGGAAAATAAGGAGATAGTACTTGACAAAATAGAAAAAATGCAGTATAATGATGCTAAGAAGGAATTACTCAAAATTGTTGGTGTAGGTGACAAGGTTGCAGATTGTGTATTATTGTTCGGATTTGCGAAGTATGAAGCTTTTCCACTTGATGTGTGGGTAAAGAGGGTCTTAAAACAATATTATCCAAACAGTTTGCCAGATTGCACCAAAGGCGTTGAAGGAATCGCACAACAATTTTTGTTTCATTACATCAGAAGCCAATGAGGTTTTGGTTGAAAGTTCGGGTGTAATACCCCGCCCCTTGGGGTGGTTATCTCGAGTTTTGCTCGTGGAGTGCAGGGCTTGCTCTGCGGTATTATACGAATATTGAAGGAGGTCTAATGTACTGTACTAAATGCAAAACTTATGTTAAGGATGGATACAAATTTTGTTCTAATTGCGGGGGAGAAGCTAAGTCTATGCAAGATTCTGGGTTTGAATCTGTAGTCGAGAACGCGCGTGACACAATTGATGGAAACGTTGCGAATGTTACAAACGTTGTTCCGATTGAAGAAGTTGTGCCAGAAACTGAACAAACTGAACACCTGAATGATTCGGGTAAATCAGACAGAACAGAACCAGTCGAAATTGTCGGCGATGACGTGAGTGGTGTGCGAGAGTCTGTGTTGTTTTCAGGAGCTAAAACTGAAGATATTCCATCTGTAATTCCAACACCACAATCGCCAGATGTTACTTCGGCTTTTGCTGGAGCGGCAGTAGCAGCGAGTATGGTTTCACCGCAACCGACACACGTTTTCTCGCAATCATCACAAATGCAGGGCGTTGCATTTGGGACGCAATCTCAAGTTCCACCACCGGTTCCACCACCGTCAGAACAATTCTTAGGGCAATCTGGAATGCAAAATAGTCAAGGTGTTCAAGGTGGACAGAGCTTGCATGGAGATATTCAAAGAATGCAAGCCGGATTTCCGTTACAAAATAACCCTGCCCTCACCGAATTAAAAGCTAAAGAAAAATATTTTTTCGGAAAACCAGCATTTGTATTATGTCTATCGTTAATTGGAATTTTAGCGGTAACTGCGGGAATGTTTGTTGGTTTGTGGCTTGATGCTCGATGAATTAACTGGTGGCGGTTGCCAGAAAAATGGTGAGCCACAGAGCTATAGTCGGTCAGTTTAATAATATTCATTGATAAATACTCGAATATTATTAAACTGATTGATTATATCTTAACCCTTAATAATCAAAGTAAGAAAATGGAGAATAATTATGAACGAAAAAATCGTAGATTTATGTAAAACACTTGACGAACGTGTAGTAAAAAGAGTTGAAGCAGGCGACTTAAACCTAAAAGGCAGAGAATTTCTCGCCATTCAAGTTACATTAAAAGATATTGACGGATGTTTCCACATCTTGGTCAAAGATGACAACGTTTTCTTTGAGCCAGGCGAATACCCTGAAAGGCAAACTGAAATCATCATGTCAAGTACAAACTTTATTAAGATGATTAACAAAGAACTAAACTCAATGGTAGCACTTACTACTGGCAAGCTGAAACTCAAAGGCGATATCACTAAAGCTAAGGCTTTGAAAGAACTTTTTGGTAAATAGATTATTATGTTAATCGATTATAATACCCTGCTCGAAAGGGAAGCCAACTCTTTAAGCGGACCGCTCAGTGGCAGAAGCCCATCAAGGGCGGGCTTTGCCCGCTCGACTGAGTATACCACTGACACCTCCGCTTTCGTCTTGCAAAACAAGGGCATAATAAAAGTCGGCTTTGCCGAGCTTTTTATGCCTGACGAAGGAAAAGTGATATGGGACATATAATTACAATTGCTAATCAGAAAGGTGGGGTCGCTAAAACTACTACTGCGATTAACCTTTCAGCCGCACTTGGAAAAATGGGGAAGCGTGTTTTGATTGCGGACTTAGACCCTCAAGGCAATTCTACAACTGGGTACGGTATCCGTGCGACCGAAAAAAAAGAACTGCCACTCACGACGTATGATGTGATTATGGGGCTGTGTCGCCCAGGCGAATCCGTAATTCAGACTAAGTTTGAAAACGTGTGGTTAATGCCAGCTACTCAAGAACTCGCTGAGTCAGAAATCCGTCTACTTAAGTTTGAACAGCAGAAAACTTTGCAATTACGCAAAGCACTTATGCAAATTAAAGACGATTATGATATTATCATAATCGATGCTTTGCCGTCTCTTGGGGTCTTAGCTCTGAACACTCTTGTTGCTTGCGATTCGCTGATTATTCCTATGCAGTGTGAGCCGTATAGCCTTGAGGGTGTGGCGGAGCTGTTTGCAACAATCAAACGTGTCAAAAAAAGCACTAACAAAAATCTTACGATTATGGGAATTGTGTTTACGATGACTGATAAACGTCTTATGATTAACAGAGATGTTATGAAAACAATTCGGCGTGAGTTTCCTGTTGACATTCCGTTTAACACTGAAATTCCTCGAAATGTAAAAATTGCTGAAGCTCCAAGTCACGGTGAACCGATTATATATTACGCACCAGATTCTAAAGGTGCAGAGGCGTATGTTCGTCTGTCGAAAGAGGTTCTAAAAAGGATTAACAAGTAAAGGCAATTTACGAAAACCTCGTGTGCAGTTAAATGTGCATGGGGGTTTTTGAAGGTTGCCTAAATAAATCAAAAAGAAAGGAAACGATTATGAACATATTCAATAATGCAAATCTCCCTCAAAATGCACATACTGCACGTTCGCAGCAAAAGCTCAGAACGCTGGTTCATTTCGGACGACTGCACCCGACTATTATCGCTTCTCATGCTAATAATAGCATTCGGGGAAGCGAATTTGGTGCAGACTTAAATCAAGCACTCCTGCAAAATCTGCTAACTGAAATCGACGCATCAGAAGAAGCTGCAATGCACATAATGGAAATCTGGGATAGGAACATAAACGTTTTCGAAAGCCGTATGAGGTTTTGGGAAGAAAACTTAGATGAAATTTTAAAAGGTTTCGTCGGGCAGGATTTGCAAAACGCTTTCAAAGGCAGTATGCTTTCATTCTATAAAGGTTTTTTACACTCGACTTTACAGCAGTTGATTGAAGAATATGTATGGCTTTCAAGCCCAGAATTTGCAAATAACGTCTGTAATAGTTTGCTTGACCGAATCAGAGTGGTAATCGGCGAAAAGAACGCTATGTGGGAGAGAGTGACCGCGTTATTCGGTGAAAACTACGCAAATCTCGGCGAATTTGATTTTGGGGCTAATGTTTATGAATTCCCCGAAGAACCTGTAGACCATATTCTTGAATTTATTCAACGCATAGGCGAACATCAAGACAGGATACAAGAACAGCTCCGCGAACTCCTCGAACTTAGAAGAGCAGAGAGAATCCGCGAAGAAATGCGTGAACGTGCTAAAGAAGAATTGGAACGTACTGAAGAATCGTCACTAAAACGATTTATTGCGTCTAAGTATGATGATGTTTTGATTATGTAAATTATAAAAGTGAATTTTCAATTATAAATTGTGCAGAGATTCAAAAAAATCAGAAAAAATCACAAATTTTTACGAAAAGTATTGACAAAAGCGAATTTGTGTGATATAATTCATTGTAAGATTGAAAATTGTATGAGACTGGAGTTGTTAATTCCAGTCTTTTCTAATGAGGTAACATGAATAGAATTGAAGACCAAGCAAGGCAAATCGCCGAACCTTTTTTAGAAAAACATGGCTGTAAACTGTGGGACGTGGTTTTTGAAAAAGAGGGTGCACTTCATTATCTACGAATCTTGTTTGATGGTGGTAATGATGGTAACTCAGCTTTGGATATGCAAAAGTGTGAGGAACTTACACCGCCGCTGAATAAATTGATGGACAAACAAAAATTTATTAAAGAAGTCGATATTTTGGAAATCGGTTCACCAGGTATAACTCGACGACTTCGGCATGAGAAACATTTTGAAAGCTGTATCGACAAACCAGTCCGAATTATGAGGCGTACTGATAATGGTAAGACCGAAACAATAATCGGAATTTTACAGAATTACAGTGCGGAAAATAAATCGATTGTACTAAAGTCGACTAAATTGGAGGAAAAACAAGTTATGATTCTATCACTAAAAAAATGTATCAGAATTAATTTAGAAGCCCTAACAGAAGTGGCAATTCCGTCGCTTGACACAGCGGAGGGAACACAATGAGTGCCATGAATGCCGAATTATTCGACGCATTATCAGAAGTAGCAAAAGAAAAAGGAATTACGCCAGAAATCCTTGTAGAAAAAATTCAGACCGCACTTGTGATTGCGGTTAAGCGTGATTATCCTAATAGTGAAGATATAACATTTAATATAGACATTACAAAAGGAAAGTTTGACGTTTGTATAAACAAAATAATAGTTGAAACCGCAGATGATGTGATGGATGACGCTAATGAAATTGACCTTGAATCGGCAATGAAGGTTTCTAAACGCTCAAAAGTCGGTGGAACTTGTTCGATTAAACTTAATACGCGGCATTTCGGGCGAATCGCCGCTCAAACTGCTAAACAGGTAATCCGACAAGGGATTAAAGAAGTTGAACGTGAGCAGTTGTTAGAGCAGTGGGGCGGACTTCAAAATCAGGCGATGAATGTAAAAGTTGAAAAGGTTGAGCCTGATACCGGCAACGCAGTAGTGGCGATTGTGACACCTGAAACAACAACCGAAGTTGTGTTATTCAAAAATGACCAAATTCCTGGTGAGGTGATTTACGGCGGAGATACAATCAAGGTATACATTTCTGGTGTTTCGGCGAATGATAGAAGACCAACACTTCGGATTTCGAGAACGCATAACAATTTCGTAAGAAAGCTGTTTGAATCAGAAATCCCTGAAGTTGCTGATGGAACGGTGGAAATTCGTGCAGTTAGCCGTGAACCAGGAATTCGTAGTAAAGTCGCTGTTTTTTCTAACGTTGAAGATGTTGATGCTATCGGTGCTTGTATAGGGCCTGGTCGCTCAAGAATTACGAGCATTTGTGATGAACTGTGTGGCGAAAAAATCGATATGCTTTTGTATGATGAAAATCCACATGAATTCATCAAACAAGCCCTCAAACCCGCAGAGGTTACTGGCGTAGAAATTCCTCACGATGAGGAAGGTGAAATTGTGGAGCGTGTCTGCACGGTTACCGTCCCAGACAATCAGCTCTCACTAGCAATCGGCAACAAAGGTCAAAACGCAAAGTTAGCAGCAAGATTGACTGGTTTCAAAATAGACATTCGCCCTGAAAGTGGTTTCTATAGTGATAGAAGTACTAATGATAATGACGCTACTGGTGAAATTGGCGAATCTGAAGAGTTCACAAATAACAATGACTAAGCTATCAAAATCAAGCAAAACCAAGCACGCACCAGAACGTACTTGTATCGCTTGTCGAAAAAAAGGCACAAAAAACGATTTTGTCCGAATTGGTGAAGGTCGAGGGGCATATATTCATAGAGAGACAAAATGCCTAAAAGTTGTAATTAAAAAACGAGGGCTCGACCGTGCTTTGAGATGTAAAGTGCCGAATGAAGTGTATGAAAGCCTGTTTAAAATAGCTGGAGTGGGGGAATCCGACGATTCGGGGAATATGGAGAACATTAGTGTCAGAAAATAATAGTAATAGTAGTAATATTTTAAACACACTCGGTCTGTGCAGAAGAGCAGGCAAAATCGTCACTGGATTTGATGCGGTGGTGGCAGATATTCGTAATGCGGCTGGGGTTATGGTCACGGTTGACCTTTCGGAAAAAAGCAAAAAAGAAATCACTTTCCATTGTGATAAAAGCAGAAAGCAAGTAATCGAAATTCCACATACGATGGAAGAAATTCAGAATATTTTCGGCAAAAAAACTGGCATAATAGCGATTCTTGACCGAGGATTTTTTAGAGCGTTGCAAAAAAAGATTTTGCGGTCGTAATTTTTAGGCAAGAGGCAATATCGAGATATGGAATAAATCGCACTCGATTGATTAAAAGGGAGAAATATGGAACAAAAATTCAAATTGCGTGATGCAGCAAAAGAACTTGGGATTGAACCCGCGGAAATTGTAACAATTGTAAAAGACTGTTTTGGGACAGAAAAAAAGCTCACAGGGACTATTATTTCCGATGAGCTTAATGTTGTCTTTGAAAAAGTTTTGAACGAAAAAGCAAAAGGTGATATCAAAGCATATTTCGACTCTAAACCAGAAGAATCAGCCTCGAAAAAAGCGAAAACTGCTAAGCCACGTGCTAAGCTCAAAAAAGCTGAAAAGCTAGACGAGGCTGGCAATGTTGGTGATGTTGAGGTCGCTAAACCAACCCACAAAGATAAACTGGTGCAATCTGTGAAAGAGATTTCAAAAAAAGCGACTACAACTAAATCAGCCATTAAAGCAGAAACGCCAGAAATTTCATCGACAATCAGACGTGAGCGTGTAATGCGTGAGGAGGCTGGTTCTAAAACAAAAGTAGCTCCAAAATCTCCAAAACTGACTCGTCAGCCGATTGGGGATTTGAACCCGATTTTCGGTAAACCTGGTATGCCAGAAAGGCGTTCTAAACCAGCTGCTGCTAAAACCGAAACTCATGTTTCGGCGGGAACTAAAACTGAAAAGCCATCGGTAGCTCGAGTGCAAGCTGAGGTTGTCCCACTCACCCCACGTGAAGTGGTTAAAGAACCTGTCGTTAAAGCACCGAAAAAGAAAATGGTTCCAAAAGAAGTCAAAGCGGCAGTTGATATTAGTACCGTAAAAGTCAACGACCCACCTAAGCAAAAACAAAAAGGTGAGGCTGTTCAGCGTGGTGAGCAGATTGTTAAACGTGTTGACACTCGTGGGAATTATGTCGAACTCGACAAATATAACGAGAAGTATCAGGAAATTGCTGCCCAACAACGAAATACTCAGGCAAGCTGGAGCCAAAACACTGGCAGACCTGCTAGTTTCGGTGGCGGTCGTGGTGGGAAATCACGATTCGGTGGTGGTGGTCGATTCAACAACCGTAAACAGCCACCACGTAAACAAGCCCCTGAAACTGAAGCGGAAAAAGCAGTACGACTTGAGCTTGAAAAGGCTCGTAGTAAACAGCTTGAAATTTTGATTCCAGACAACATCATTATATCTGAATTAGCGTCACGCTTGAAGGTGAAAGCGAGTTCGGTTATAAAAAGGCTCATGATTTTAGGAATAATGGCGAATCAAAATCAAACAATAGATTTTGATACAGCAACAATCGTTGCTGAAGAACTTGGTGCAAAAGTCGAAAAAGAAGTTATTGTCACTGTTGAAGAACGTTTGTTTGAAGATATTGAAGATACTGATGAAAACCTTGTTGAACGTTCACCAGTAGTGGTCGTTATGGGTCACGTTGACCACGGTAAAACATCACTACTTGACAGCATTCGTAATACTGACGTAGCGTCAGGTGAGGCTGGCGGAATCACTCAGCACATCGGTGCTCATAGAGTTACAACGGCTAATAAAAAGAAAATCACTTTTCTTGACACACCTGGGCATGAGGCGTTTACGTCGATGCGTGCAAGGGGTGCAAATGTCACTGATATCGCAATTCTTGTAGTTGCGGCAGATGACGGAATTATGCCACAGACGATTGAAAGTATCAACCACGCTCGTGCCGCAAATGTTTCGATTATCGTAGCGATTAACAAGATTGATAAAGAAGGTGCTAATCCTGCAAAAATCAAGCAGGCTCTTACTGAACATGGTCTTGTAATCGAAGAATGGGGTGGCGATGTTATCTGTTGTGAAGTTTCGGCGAAAAAGCGAATTGGTATTGAAAATCTGCTTGATATGGTGAACCTCACCGCTGAAGTTTTAGACTTAAAAGCTAACCCTGACCGTCTTGCAATTGGCACGGTTGTTGAAGCAAGGCTTGATAAGGGTAGAGGACCAGTTGCAACTTTGCTCGTACAAAAAGGCACACTAAATACTGGTGACACAATTATTGCAGGAACATCTGTAGGGCGTGTTCGTGTAATGCTTGATTCTAAGGGAAGAAGTGCAAAAAAAGCGGGTCCGTCTGTTCCAGTAGAGATTACTGGGCTTGCAGAAGTGCCTAGTGCGGGTGACCAGTTCTCGGCGGTTGCTGATGAGAAATTAGCACGCGAATTAGTGGAACAACGTAAGCATGAAGCTAAAGAAGCACAATTTAGTGAGTTCCAAAAAGTTACCCTCGATAATTTGTTTAGCCATATCGAAGAAGGGCTTGTCAAAGAACTTCCGATTATTGTTAAAGCCGACGTTCAAGGTTCGGTTGAAGCAGTTCGTCAATCTCTCGAAAAATTATCAGTTGAAGAAATCAAAATCCGTGTAATTCATGGTGGAGTTGGTGCAGTTAGCGAGAGCGATGTTATGCTTGCAAATGCTTCGGGTGCTATTATTGTCGGATTTAATGTAAGGCCGCATCCAGCAGCTGCTGAAAATGCTAAGCGTGATGATGTTGAAATTCGCACTTATAGAATTATCTATGACGCAATTGAAGAAATCGAAACTGCGATGAAAGGTATGCTTGCACCTAAGTTCAAAGAAGTCGAGATGGCGAGAATTGAGGTTCGTGAAGTATACAAAATCACTGGAGTTGGTGCGGTTGCAGGTTGTTACGTTCTTGACGGAAAAGTCACCCGTGCTTGTGAAATCCGTGTCGTTCGTGACGGTATTGTTGTCGCCGAAGATAAAATTAGTACGCTAAAACGCTTCAAAGACGATGTTAAAGAAGTTGCGAGCGGTTATGAATGTGGTATAACTCTTGAGAAGTTTTCTGACATTAAAGAGAAGGATATTTTTGAGGCTTATATCATGGAACAAATTGAGAATTGATGGTTAACTGTTGGTTTGCGATTTAAATAATGTGTTGTTTATTGGGGGATACACCCCAATTGTAGGGGGTTAGATTATGGCAAGTCATAACAATAAAAGATTATCGGAAGACATCAAGCGTGAGATTTCTGTTTCTATGCGTGAGTTTGCTTTTGATACAGTCGTGTCGGTTTCGCGGTGTGAACTTTCTAATGATTTGTCTCACTGCAAGGTCTTTATTTCGACTTTTGAGGGTGGCGAAAAAACAGTTGAAGCAGTCGCACGGTTGCAAAAAGCAACTGGTATTTTTAAGAAAAACATCAATTCTCGAATCAAAATGCGTAAAATTCCTGAACTGATTTTCTTGCCTGATAATTCTCTTGATTATTATGAAAAAATCAGTGGAATTATAGATGAATTAAACGAGGGTTCTGCGAAGAACGATTTAAAGAGCGAATAGTGGGCATCTTGCCCAATTGTGAGAAAGAATTATGAAAGTAACACTTAATCAAGCTGCTGATTTTTTTCGGCAGAATAACAACTTTACCCTGCTTTGTCATGCCAACCCCGATGGCGATACCCTTGGGAGTGGGTATGCTTTATGCGGGGCTTTGCATATGTTAGGAAAGTATGCACGAATCGTTTGCGATGATAAGCCGTCTGAGCGTTTTGAATATCTCAAACAAACGACTAAACCTGAATTGATAGAGTTTTGCCCAAACGCTGTAGAAACAATTGTTACGGTTGATGTTGCTGACACCGAACTTCTTGGTGATTTGAAGGACAAATATTCTAAAATTGATTTTTGTGTAGACCATCATGTTTCTAACAAGTTCTATGCCGAAAAAACTTTGCTTGACACTGATGCTGCGGCGTGTGCCGAACTCACGTGGGAGCTAATTGGTGAGCTTTTAGGAACTCAGAAAAACCAGTTTAATCATCCTATAATTGCAGCAATTGCGGCAGCGATTTATACTGGTGTATCGACTGATACTGGATGTTTTCGGTTTGCGAACACTACCGCTAAATCTCACAAAATCGCTGCTGAACTTATGTCGTATGACTTTGATGCGACAAAAATAAACTACATTATGTTCGATATGAAAACTCGTGAGCGTATAGTCTTAGAACAACGTGCATATGCCGAGATGGAGTTTTATTGCAACCATAAATGTGCAATGATTGTTTTGACTGAAGACTTGCTTAGAGGAGTTGACCCTGAAGATACTAGTGGTGTAGCTTCTTTACCAAAGCAAATTGAGGGTGTGGAAGTCGGCGTTGTAATTAAAGAAAAACTCGATAAAAACGGTAAACGAATCAGCGAAAGTGATACCTGGAAAATCTCTATGAGAACAGGTGGCGAAATTAATGCTCAAGTGATTTGTTCGGCACTTGGTGGGGGTGGGCATATTCGTGCGGCTGGTTGCAAAATCACTGGTGAACTTGGGTTCGTTAAAAATCGAATTTTGCGTGAAGTCGAGAAACAACTCACCAACTTGTCCGATGATTCGGAATAAACGGAGGTCTAACATTGCACGGAATAATTTGCGTTTATAAACCTCAGGGTTATACGTCGTTCGATATAATCGCAATTATGCGTCGGCTTTTGAATACCAAAAAAATCGGACATTCTGGGACGCTTGACCCTATGGCGGAGGGCGTTTTACCTACATTTGTCGGAACTGCAACTAAAGCGGTTGACTTCTGCCAGATTCATGACAAAGAATATCGGGCGGCATTTAAGCTCGGAATCACCACCGACACTGAAGATATTACTGGGAGTATTCTCACAGAAATTTCGCCTACGAGTTTTTGTGTAGGCAAAAAAACGCTTCAATCAATTGCTATGCGTTACATGGGAGAAATTGAGCAAATTCCTCCCATGTATTCTGCCGTAAAAGTCGGCGGAAAGAAACTGTATGAATTAGCAAGAAAAGGTGTAAAACCCGAAAACATTGAACGTAAGTCACGCCGTGTTACCATTCATTCTCTCGAAATCGAAAGCTATTGTAGCGAAACTAATTTAGGAATTATGCGGGTAAGCTGTTCTAAAGGGACATATATCCGAACTTTGATTCATGATATAGGTCGTGAACTCGGCTTAGGTGCGACTATGACTGCACTTCAGCGAACATCTTCAAACGGTTTTTCGCTTGAGTGTTGTCACACACTCAAAACACTTAGAGATGAGTTTGAGGTTGGTGGCTCATCTGCGTTGTCTAAATTTTTGTTGCCGCTCGAAAATTTTTTTGATTATCCTAAAGCCATGCTTGACGTTCATCAGACAGAAATGTTCAAAAACGGTGTAGTGTTGAACGCCGACTATATTCGCATGGAAAAAATATACGATGGGGTTTACGCTGTTTATGACGCAATCGGGCGTATAATAGCTTTAGCACGAATTGAGAAACAAAGCCGTTCATTTTCGATTTTACAGAGGTTCAATTATGGGAATTAAAATGCCGAAAACAAGTGTCGCACTCGGAATGTTTGATGGCGTTCATTTAGGACACCTCAAAGTCATAAATGCGGCACTTTCTAAAAAAAATTTGATGAGTGCTGCTTTCACTTTCAAATCACTTAGAAATATAGAAAATATCACACCACATCAAGCTAAGTTTGAACTTTTGAAAAAAACTGGAATCGAGATTGTCTATTCGTCTGACTTTGATGGAATTAAAGACCTTTCGGCTGATGAATTTGTTGTTGACGTTCTTGTAAATCAGCTGAATTGTGCCCACGTTTCGTGCGGAAAAAATTTTCGATTTTCCCAAAACGCCGCTGCAAACGCGCGTGACTTGCAGCAACTTTGCCGACCGTTTAACATAGAAGTCACTATAGTAGGCACTGCCGAAATGGGTGATGAACGGATTAGCTCTACTCGTATTCGTAAAGAAATCAAAGTGGGTAACGTACATTCGGTATCGAAGATGCTTGGGCGTGAATTATCGTATTCGCTCGAAGTGGTCGAGGGTGCAAAACTTGGTCGTGTGATTGATTTTCCAACAATCAATCAAGTTATTCCCAGTAGTTGTGTTCTTCCGAAATTCGGAGTGTACAAAAGCCGTACTATAGTCGGAAATGTCAGCTATCCATCACTGACTAATATCGGAATTAAGCCTACTGTCGTTGCTCTTATTGAAACTCCACAAATAATTATGGAGACGCATATATTAGATTTTACGCTTGATTTGTATGGACAATCAATTGAAGTGGCTTTGCTTGATTTTATTCGTGAAGAACAAAAGTTTGATTCGTTAGATGCGTTAAAAGAACAGATTCAAAACGATGTAAGAAAAATATGAGGGAGAATTAAAAGTTGAAACAAGTTAGAACACGATTTGCACCGAGTCCTACTGGATTTATGCATCTTGGCAATCTTAGAACGGCGTTATACGCATGGCTTTTTGCGAAAAAGCAGGGTGGGGTTTTTGTGCTACGAATTGAAGATACCGACCGCTCCCGTTATGTTGAGGGTGCTGTAGATGTCATTTATAACACGCTTAGAGAATGTGGGTTGACGTGGGACGAAGGACCTGATGTGGGTGGCGATTATGCACCGTATGTTCAAAGCGAACGAATTAAAAATCCTGAGTTTGATTACAAAAAATTTGCACTTAGGTTAATCGAAAGTGGCGAGGCGTACTACTGTTTTTGCCCACCAGATTTGCCTGAAGACGCTGTTTGTGACTGTCGTGAAAAGCAGAGCGGTGAAATCGGCAGTGTTATTAGACAAAAAACGCCGACTGATGGTTCTACTAGCTTTGTTGATAGCATTTATGGCGAAATCACAGTGCCTAATTCTGAAATCGAAGACCAGATTTTGCTCAAATCTGACGGTTTTCCGACTTATAATTTTGCTAACGTAATTGACGACCATTTAATGGGAATCACTCACATAATTCGTGGGAATGAGTATCTTAGCTCGACACCTAAGTATAACCTTTTATACAAGGCGTTTGGGTGGGAAATTCCGACTTATATTCATGTTTCGCAAATTATGCGTGATGCAACTCACAAACTTTCAAAACGAGATGGAGATGCTTATTTCGACGATTTCAAGAAAAAAGGCTATCTTACATCGGCGATTGTAAATTATATCGCACTACTCGGTTGGTCCCCTAAAGGAGAGCTTTCGGAAAACGAAATTTTCACTTTGGACGAGCTTGTTTTTGCCTTCGACACTGATGGCGTTTCAAAATCACCAGCGATTTTTGATGAAACAAAAATGCGTGCAATCAACGCTGAGCATATTCGAAGGCTAGCGTTAGAAGAGTTCGTCGAAATCGCAAAACCATATATAGGTGACTTCCCGATTGATTATACTATTCTTTGTTCGGCACTCCAGTCTCGAACAGAAATCTTGTCCGACATTACAGAGCAGGTAGATTTTATTGACGATGTGGGGCAATATTCACCAAATGTTTATATGAACAAAAAAATGAAGACTGCTCCAGATACTGCACGTGAAGCTCTCGAAGAAGCATTGAAAATACTAAATAACATCACTGATTTTTCAAAAGATAACTTGTTTACGGCGTTCAAAGAAATTGATGCCGTAAAAGCGGGCGAAAAAAAAGTTGGATTTTATCTTTATCCTTTACAAGTCGCACTCACTGGTAAGACTACTGCACCAGGTGGCGGGCTTGATATATGTGTTATGTTCGGGAGAAATGAAAGCGTTCGACGAATTAGAAAGGCAATGGAGTTGTTATGATTGAAGTTTCAAACTTAGTTAAAAGTTATGGCAATAATAAAGCTGTGAACAACATTTCTTTTACAGCCGAAAAAGGCGAAATTTTAGGCTTTTTAGGTCTGAACGGTGCAGGAAAGTCGACCACTATGAACATTCTCACTGGTTACATTTCTTGTAACGGTGGTAGCGCTAAGCTCAATGGAATCGATATTCTCGAAAATCCAATCGCCGCAAAAAAAAGCATAGGTTATCTCCCAGAACAGCCGCCTTTGTATCCAGATATGACTGTTGATGAATATTTAAAATTTGTGTATGCGTTAAAAAAAACAAAAATCCCTCGTAATTCGCATTTGAATGAGATTTGTGAGCTTGTCAAAATCGCTGACGTGCGACATAGGCTTATTCGCAATCTTTCCAAAGGATATAAGCAGAGAGTCGGATTAGCACAAGCGTTGGTAGGAAATCCTCCGATTCTGATTTTAGACGAACCGACAGTCGGTCTTGACCCTAAGCAGATTATCGAAATTCGTTCGTTGGTTAAAAAACTCGGCAAAAATCATACTGTGATTTTATCATCACATATCTTACCAGAGGTTCAAGCAGTATGCGACAAAATCGTGATTATAAACAGCGGAAAAATTGTCGCAAACGGAACGGCTGGTAGTTTATCTGCTAATCTGAACACTGACAGCAATAAACTTGTAATGCGAATTGAAGGTAAATCTAACGAAATTGAAAAGTTGCTTGCAGGAGTAGGTGATGTCACAAAAGTTTTTGTTGGTGCTGAGGTTGAAGACAAAGTCTGCGAATATCATATCGAAACTAAACCAGATAGCGATGTTCGGCGTGAAATTTTTGGAAGACTATCAAGCCGAAACTATCCTATTTTGATGATGAAATCTAATGAATTGACGCTTGAAGAAATTTTCTTGAGACTCACCACTGGAGATAATTTCCCGGGAAATCCAGAAGAACAAGGAGGAAAGAGCTAAATGACAGCGATTTTAAGCCGCGAAATGAAAGCGTATTTTGTTACTCCTTTGGGTTACGTTTTTGTAGGGGTTAGCTTTATTTTTTCTGGAGCGTTCTTTTTTTTATTTACACTGACAAGCCCTACACCAACTATGGGTGTGGTTGACTTTTCGACGATGTTCACACTAATGTTTTTTGTACTGATGGTGACTGTCCCATTGCTAACTATGCGGCTGTTGTCCGATGAGCGACGTACTAAAACTGACCAGCTTGTTTTAACTGCACCGGTGGGGCTTTTTTCGTTGGTATTCGCAAAGTTTGCGGCGGCGTTTATTATCTTTGTTTTGAGTACTGCGATTATGCTTGTGTACGGACTCGTTTTGTCGAGGTTCACTGACGCTCTAAACTGGTGGACTTTGTTTGGCCATATATTCGGGCTGATTATGGTTGGTGCGGTGTATATTTCAGCAGGGTTACTTGTATCGTCGCTCACCGAAAATCAAATGGTGGCGGCAGTAATCAGCGTTTTTGTGAACATCGGATTTCTGCTGACTACTCTCATAGCCTCACACATTCCATCAGCTTTTGTGGCGGAAATTGTGGCGAATTTGTCACTACTCGGACGATACGAACGCTTCACCGTCGGAATTTTTGAGCTTGAAAACGTTTTGTTTTTTATAAGCATAGCAGTTGTGTTCTTGTTCCTAACTGTGCGGGTTCTTGAAAAAAGGCGGTGGAGTTGATGAAAGTAGTTTTAACAAAAATCTTGGTTTTTTTGGGAGCAAAGCGGTTCAAGTATGGTTTTTTTTCATTGATTATGACGGCGGCATTTTTATCACTCGTAGTTCTGTTTAATATAATAGCAGGGCTGTTATTATCTGATGTTAATACCCTGCTCGATTTATCGCCGGACCGCATCTTTTCAATTCAAGAAACCACGGCAGAGTTCCTTGCTGCAATCGATGATGATGTGGAACTTATTGTAACAAGCCGTGAAAATGAATTTACGTTAAGTGGGGAATTTTATAATCAGACGAATGAGATTTTGAGGCGATTCGCCGAATCTAACAATCGTATAACTTTGCGATATATTGACTTACTTTCTAACCCTGCTTTTGCTGCTGAATTTGAAGGCGAAGGGTTAGATGCCGCTACTGTAATCGTACGTTCTGGCAATACTGGCAGGCATCGTGTCCTTGGCTGGCGAGATTATCTAAACGTCACGTTCACTGACCGTAGAACAGGTGCACAAATTACTGAAGCTGAACAACAGATGATGGTTTCGATGGGAGCTAGGGGGTTAGTCGAAACTGATGTTTCGGCGGGAGCCGAGAGTGCGTTTTTATCGGCGGTTATGTCTGTGACAAACACCAACCCGATTCATGTAGGGATTACTACTGGATACGGTGAAACAAGAAACCCTCACCTTGAAACCTTACTCACAATGAATGCGTATGATGTCAGGCTAGTTGACTTAAATCTTACTGATTTGAACACTGTCAATGAAGGCGAATATCCACTTGATATGCTTATAATCCACGCACCGTCAGCCGATTATTCACGCGAAACAATTGATATGGTTAGCGAATGGCTTGCTAATGATGGGCAACTTGGGCGGACATTGTTTTATTTTGCACATGCGATTGCTGAAACACCAAATCTTGATGCTTATTTTGCGAGCGAATGGGGAGTTGCGGTTGAACGTTCATATGTAATTCAACTTGACCCTCAGTTCACAGCGCCAGTATCTTTTATGAATATGCGACGAGATATGCAGTATTTTGAACCGCTAATGTTCGGTGAAGATTTAAATCCAGCTTTCAGGATTTTTGGCGAAGTTGTGCGGCATACTCGTGAAAATTTTGAGGATGGTTACTGGGCGGGAATTCATACCGTGATTAGAACTACACCGATTTTGTCATCTTACCCCGGTGCGGTTACTGTTCCTTTTGAAGACTTAGAAGATTTTGATTTCAGCGGTTCAAACTCTAGCGAAACAGGTGCTTTTAATATCGGCGTAAAAAGTCGTGAAGAACGTTATCTTGAAGGCGAATTTGAACCCAGCGGCAGTAATGTAATCGTGTTTGGCGGAACAAGTATTTTTTCGAGCGAATTTATGGTTAGAGGGAACACTAACAATTCTGATTTTTTTATGAATATGCTAAATGAACTCACCGAACGTGAAGGCGAAATCCCGACGGTTACTCCACAAGCATTTGGAGCGACGATGTTTGAAATCACACGTGAACAATCCCAAACACTTGGTGTAATATTCGCAATCGTTTTGCCGTTTTTGCTAATAATTACTGGTGTTGTTATTTGGATACGACGAATTCGTTCGTGAAAAGTTAAACACAGGTTCTTAGAAAGACAGTACAAAAATCGGAGGTTTTTATGAATCAAAAGTATAAAATTTTAATATTGGTAGCAGTTTTAGTTTTAGCAGTCGGTGGAATTTTTCTTGTACAATATCTTACTAGAGATTCAGTTATCGATGGTAGCAATGCTACTGATGCAACTAATAATATCGAGGGGGAAACCATCACTTTCACCGAGTTTTCTGCAGAAGAAGTCTCTTCAATTCATATAGCAAACGTACAGTCTGGCGAAGAATATACAGTCATGAGAGGTGGAGCTGGTTTCTTTATAGTACAAGTAAACGAACTTGTGGAGCAAGACTTACGGTTACAAATTCCTTTCAATCAAAATGCTCTATCAGAATTAGCAGAACACATCGCAACACTTTCATCAAACACATCGGTTGAGCGTGATGTTTATGACTTGGCACAATTTGGGCTTAGCGATGATGACCCAGTCATTCGAGTAGGTGCTATTTTTGATGGTGGCAATAACATCCGATTCTTTTTAGGCGAACGTACGCCAGATGGGAGAGGGGTCTATTTTCGCTTAGCTGATAGTGGAGATGTATACGTTCTTGATTGGGGAGTAGCAAGTTTTATTTTTAGAGACAAATTCCATTGGTTGGAGCGAAATGCCTTCCCTGACCAGGATCCGAATATCGAAATTGAACGTGTAACAATCGACCGGATTGACTGGCGCAACGCAGAAGAGGGCGGTGTATTCGCAGAGTCGCCAATGGTAATTGAACCACTACCGAGTTATGAAGGGCGAAGTGGTACGTTTAACCTCCATCAAATCACAAGCCCGGTACAGGTTGAAATTTGTCAAAACCGCTCACTCTCGATTTTGCACGGTTTGTTTGGGTTGAGTGCATCTGAAATAGTCGCAGTAGCTCCAGACGAAGTGGCTTTAGAACAATTCGGATTTATCAATGAAGACGGCATAGAAGACCCGACCCTCACAGTAAGAATAGATGCTGGTGGGCAAACCTTTATCCTAACAGTTGGGACACGGTTAGAAAACGAAACTGGCGAAATTATTGGTTGGTTAGGAAAAAGCAATCACGCCCCGATTCCTATGGTATTTTTGTTTGATTCTGATGTACTTCCGTGGCTTTTTGTATCAGTCGATACTTTGTTAGCCGAAAATTTTTTGCAACCATATATTTATTCAGTTGACCGAGTAATCATCGAAACATCAGAACCTGAAACGCTTGAATTTAGAATTACTGGAGATGCTGAGGGAAATCGCATCTATTTTAACGGCGAATATCTGACCGGTACGTCACGTGATTCATCTTCTGAACGCGGCAGATTCGCAAGCCTATATATGTTCTTGATTTCAGTCAGTGGAGAAGAACTTTTTGTTGACGAAATTCCCGATGATTCAGAGTTAATTGCACGTGTCACTTATATCTTTCGTGACGATTCACGTGATGATGATGTAATTGAGTTCTACACCGCTGACAATTTTAGAAGCATTATCAGAGTAAACGGTGTAACCCTCTTCAAAATCCGCGATAGATATACTAGCAGGCTATTGTCTAATCTTAATGCGTTTGTAGACGGGTCAGAAATTATAAATGATTGGTAAGCCAAACAAGGGCATAAAATGGGGGAATTCATTTCCCACACTTTATGCCTGACGCAGACAAGCCAAACAAGGGCATAAAATGGGGGAATTCATTTCCCACACTTTATGCCTGACGCAGACAAGCCAAACAAGAGCATAAAATGGGGGAATTCATTTCCCACACTTTATGCCTGACGCAGACAAGCCAAACAAGATGTCCTAAAGGGCGGCTCGGCCGACCCTTTAGGACATTGCCGTTGGAAAGCGCCAAACTCTTCAAGCGGACTGCTCAGTGGCAGAGCCACTGACACCTCCGCTCTTGTTTTGCAAAACAAGAGTATCTCCCAGAGGAGGATTCACTCCCCTCTGGGGTATCTCGACGAAAGCCGAAAATTCTTTGCCTGCTCGTTTGGAGTGGGGGACTCGGCTTTGTATGACATTAACGTAGTGGAGAAGTCTAATGATTAATAAGCTAAACACACTGATTATAAAGCATAGAGAGCCTATAACCTATCTCTTTGTCGGCGGAATGACTACGCTTGTTTCCACCATAAGTTTACTTATAGCATATCAGGTGTTCATAAGTTTTTCGGAAGGTTTTTTAGGAGCGTCAACAACACCAGCAGCTATCGTTTCGTGGCTCTGTGCGGTGACTTTTGCATTCTTTGCCAACAAAATTGTTGTGTTTAGAAACAAGTCAAGCGAAAAGTCAGAATGGATTAAACAGGCAACAAAATTCTATTGTGCAAGGCTTTTAACGCTTGCTTTTGACATCGCATTTTTGCGAATCACGGTTGACGTATTCGGATTTAACCTGTTGCTAATGAAAATCATCTTACAAATTTTTGTCCTAATCGGGAACTATCTTATAAGCAAGTTTTTTGTATTTCGTAAACAAAACTGATTTGTCATTTAGATTTTCAATTTTTACCCTTTACCAATATCTCGATGGAAGGGGATAACCCTATAATCTTTATCAGACAAGCGTTTGCTTAATCGTTCGGTAAAAGTAACACTACGATGTTTTCCGCCAGTGCAACCAAACGCAATTACAAGCTGGCTTTTCCCTTCAGCGATATAACGTGGAATAAGGAAATCAATTAGGTCGTTTAGTTTACGCTCAAGTTCCTTAGCATCGTCACTCTTCATAACAAAATTACGGACTTCGCACGTAAGTCCGTTCTTAGCTTTGAGTTCGGGAATATAAAAAGGATTGGTCAAGAACCGTACATCAAACACTAAATCAGCATCGCCTGGGATTCCGTACTTGAACCCAAATGACGTGCATTTGATTAACATTGAATCGCTGATTTTATCAAGAAACAAATTCAAAACCGCTTCTTTTAGTGCTGAAGTTTTTAATGAACCAGTATCAATTGTATAATCAGCAATTTCAGCGATTGGTGCAAGAGCCTCACGCTCAATCCATATTGCTTTGTCGAGGTTGTCGCCTACAGCTTCATACAAGGGTGGGAGTCGTCGTGTTTCTTTGTATCGGCGTTTAATCACTTCGTCTGGTGCGTCCATAAACAACACTTTTACATTAACATCTTTTTGCTTGAGCAGAGTTAATGTGTCGACAAGGGTCAAGAACATTTCACCGCTACGGACATCACACCCAAAAGCTACTTTCTCGATTTCGCTTTCTTCGTCGCAGAGTTGCATAAACTTTTCCATAAGTTGTGGTGGCATATTGTCGATGCAAAAATAACCAATGTCTTCAAGTGCGTTGATTGCCGATGAACGCCCTGCACCAGACATTCCAGTAATTATTATAAATTCAGCTTTCATAATCGCTTCCTAACGAGCTATTATAGTCAATCAGTTTAATAATACTCAAGTATTTGCGGTATATTTTTCGCCATACTGAGTTGATTTTTGCTTAAATATCGATGGATATTCGCACAAAAATCGCCTTATTTGACAAAAAATATCCGCACAAATTCAACAAGTATTATTAAACTGACCGACTATACCTCCAAATTTTTACTTCTGTTTCAAGTTTTATACCAGTTGATTTCAATACTTCTGCTTGAACGATTTCGATTAAAGCTATTACATCATCAAAAGTTGCGTTTCCAGTATTGATTATAAATCCAGCGTGTTTTTCGCTAACCATAGCTCCGCCCACACTTTTTCCTTTAAGACCACAATCGTCAATTAGTTTTGCGGCGTATGGATGTATTGGATGACCAGTTCGCTTGAACGTACTACCCGCACTCGGAAACTCAAGTGGTTGTTTTTCGCGGCGTGCGTTAGTGATTTCGTCCATCTTATATTTAATTGATTTAACGCTTGAATCATCGGTGACTTGCTTTAGCCTAAGACAAACTTCAGTAATCACGCTGTTGTTGTCAAAACAGCTATTACGATACGATAGATTCATATCCGTGCGGGATAGATTTTGCGGAATACAGTCATTCTGGTTAACGTCTATAAAAGTGCAAGACTCCACCACGTCTGACATTTCTCCGCCGTACGCACCCGCATTCATGCAGAGTGCACCGCCTACTGTACCAGGGATTCCGTAAGCAAATTCAAAACCAGTGAGATTATTGGTTAATGCAATTTTGCAGACTTCTGATAGCCGTGCACCAGCCTCACAACGTAAAATTTTGTTGTTCGCATTAGACACATCATTTTCAACACAGACTTTAGAAAAATCATCGCCCACTAAAATCACCACGCCCGAAAGCCCAGCATCGCTGATTAAAATATTGCTCCCTCGACCGATAATATGCCACGGAATCTCCGCACTATGACAGTGTTTTAATACTTCGCACAATAGTTCAACGTTGTTGACCTTAATTATGTTACAATTTCCGCCAATACGAAAAGTGGTATAAGGTGCGATTGGCGTGTTCTCCAAAAATTCTGCCTCATGATGTTTACATAAATCACGAATAACTTTCAAAATATGCCCCCTAATATCATTTTGTCAAGATTCCGTACGTAACGGTTAAGACCAGTCTGTGACTGTTTCGACACCTTGAGAATTTAGCCCTAATTGCGACAATAAATCTTGTGCGGCGTTTACTCCCATTTTCTTTTGACGATTGTTCATAGCAGCTGTTTCAAGAATTACAGCTAAGTTACGCCCTGGTTTTACAGGGACTAATAGGTACGGAACTTTTACGCCCAAAATCGACATAAAATGTGTATCAATCCCCATTCGGTCATACTGTTTTTTATCGTCCCACGCTTCTAATTCAACGACCATGTTGATTTTTTCGCTGAGCTTTACAGCACCCACACCAAACAGCTGGCGGACGTTTATAATTCCTATACCACGGAGTTCAAGAAAGTGTCTGATATTGTCCGGCGAACTCCCTACCAGTGTGATATTAGAAGTCTTGCGGATTTCTACTGCGTCATCAGCAATCAATCTATGTCCACGTTTGATTAACTCGATTGCGGTTTCACTCTTACCTGCACCACTACCGCCTATAATCAACATTCCTTCACCATAAACTTCGACAAAAGCACCGTGACGAGTAATTCTTGGAGCGAGCTTGAGGTTCAAGAAAGCAATAATCTTCGATGCGATTACAGAAGTGCTTTCTTGTGTCCCGAGTATAGGTACACAGTGTTTTTGAGCGACTTTTAAAAGTTCTTCATCTGGTTTGATTTCACGTGCTAAAATAATTGCGGGCGGTTTAGTTTTGATAAGGTTGTCGTACAATTTTGTTTTTTCTTCCGCATCACAATGCGCAAGGTAAGAGATTTCCATTTTACCCACTATTTGTATGCGAGTATTGTCGAAATATTCGTAAAAACCCGCAAATTGTAACCCCGGTCGATTGATATCGTTATTTTCAATGTTGATTTCGCTAACTTTGGATGGAGAATAAAACACCTCTATATCAAATTCCTTGACTATTACATCAAGTCCTATGCTAAATTCAGCAGGTGTGACTGATTGCATATCATCTGTGTTCCCCATGTTATCTGATTTAACTGACATATTTTTATTTACCTTTCTTTTAACGTTAGAACCTGTTCAGTATCTCGTTTATGGCGATTTTATAACTAATTTTCCGCCATACTTCGTTAAAATTTTCCGCAAGGCACAAAGCATTACGCAAAATTTTGCCTTGTCTGACGAAAAATTCGTTTCGTAAAATCACTCATTCGGTGATACTGAACAGGCTCTTAGTTTTTCTAGGTTAATCATACCACAATTTTCCCGAATTGTCAAGACAAAAATCCACATAGTGTGAAATATTAGACTGATTTTGAATAATTGACGAAAAATCACCAATACTGTATACAAACTATAGATTAGAAAGGGGAAAAGTTTGAATAAAAGTTGTAGGGCGGGCTTTGCCTGACCGAAACTTGACAGGCTTTTTTATGCCACTTTTGTGGTAGAAAGGAATGGTCATATTTATGTCAGCGATTACATTGACTGAAGCAAATTTTGAAAAAGAAGTAAATCACTCAGACTTACCAGTGCTTGTGAGCTACGAAGATAATCGTTCACCTTACACCGCAGCAGATGCCGTTGATAAAGTAAGCGAAAGTATGAATGGTGCATTAAAATGCTGTAAAATCAACGTAAACACCAACCCTACACTCGCAACCAAATACCAAATCCGAAGCGTTCCGACAATGCTTTTATTCAAACATGGCAAAGTGACAGATACAATTGTGGGTAAAATCAACCCCGAACAACTTATGAAAATCTTAAAATAGATTTACTTTTTATAGTTGTTTAGCCCACAAAGCTATCAGTACAAGTTAAAATATTGCTCCGCAAAACAGTTTCGTTGCGGAGCAATGATGGGTGGCAAAAATTTTAACTCCCAGTGCCAGAATAACTCTTAGCTCCTTTCATCCAAGCAAAATAGCTTAAAGCAAAGAACGCTATTCCTATTAGAGGGCTAAGCCAAGTTAAAATCGGAACTTGGTCTGGGCGTAAGAACATAAGGCTTGGATAATACGAAATAAACGCCATTGGAATCGCAAAAGTGAAAAGGTATCTCAAAAATCCGCTAAAAATTGTAATCGGATAACGTGAATAATCCCTAAATCTCACCACAAACTCCATTAAACCAAATCCCTTTGTCCAGAAAATAGTCGATGCCGCTAAATTCAACATCGCTGCCATGAAAATCCCAGCCGCGGACAACATTAGAATTAGCAGAGCTAAAGTTATAAATGAAAATGCAATTTCGAGCCTGAGCCACGCAAAAGCCAAAACTACAATTCCTGCCACTAATTGTCCGAAGCCTTTCGTGTCAAAAACTTCAGAAATGTAGTAGAAAAAAGTGTTAATCGGGCGGAAACAATATTTGATGAAATCGCCAGAACGCACCTGCCACGGCAAGCTCCAGTTATTTTCTAGCAAACACTGCGTCGGGGTGAATGCAATTAGCGAAAAACCGTAAAAGAACAACATTTCGTAATAATCCCACCCATCTACCGAAGGAAAGTTTTGAAAAATCAACCAAAATACTATAAATCCAGATATATGGTGCAAAATCTGTGCGAAATTTGAAATCACAAAATCCGCACGATAGTTCAGTTTTACTTTTATGTCCTGCGTAATGATTTTTATATAAATCCTCAAATACCAGATTATGCTACGTTTTTTCATATCGTGTCACCCTCCATTGATTGTAATAGTTTTAATCGATTGCTTCCAGAACACACCGCTGATTACATACATTACTCCAATCCAAAAAAGTTGTACGCCGAACATTGGAAGGGTTTCAAAAGTAGTCACCTGACCTAACATGATTTGTAGCGGTATGTTATAAATCGCCTGAAACGGCAGAAATTCTGCAACCTGCCGCAACCAATCCGGAAAGAATGCAAGCGGAATTACTGCACCAGACATCAAAAGAACAAGTACCTCTTTCGCCATATTGATTCCCCAAGTTGATTCGGTGTAAAGGCAGATTGTGCCTACAAAAAAGTCGATATAATAACTAATCACTCGTGCAAAAAGTAGTGCTGGCAAGAATAGTAACAAATTCACCCCCAGCGGAATTGCGAACCCAGTAATTATGCTTACAATTATAAAAGTAGGAACAAAAATCATACAAAAAGAAATAATGTCAGCACCGAGGATTTCAAAAAAAGTAATCGTACGATATTCCATAGGTTTAATCAGATTAAGTATCATTGAACCGTCCTGAATGTGCCTACCCATGCTCCCTACTACATAAGTTTCGGTCATGTTAAAAATCGTCATTGCTAATACGAGGTACAGCATCGTATCAGTAAACGTCATACCGTTCACTGTATCATACGGTGATGAAGCATAAATCGCTTGCCATAGATTGTAAATCACCACCAGATAAACAATGTTGCCAAGAAAAGTTATAAAAAGGCTCATTCGCCACTGAAACATATCGAGCATTCCCGCTCTAAGGATTGTGGTATATTTCTTGATTTTCAAGAGCTTTTCACCTCACCCTCATAAATCTTTTTGATTACACTTTCAGTAGAAATCTCCTCGATTTTTATATCGGCAATTTTATTCGTTTTTTCGATTTCTGCTAGCTTGTCCATAACGCTACTTTCATCTTCATTGATGAGAAAATCGACCCATTCTTCATCTTTGTTGTATTTGATTTTTAGGGTTCTATAAGCACCAAAAAAACTCTTTAGATTATCAAGTGAATTATCATACAAAATTGCACCTTTGTCGATTATAATCACACGTTCGCAGAGTGCATCAACGTCACCAATGTCATGTGTTGTTAGAATGACTGTTGTATTCCTGATGCGATTCAACTCAAGGACAAGTTCACGAATTTTTGCTTTCATCATAACATCAAGCCCGATTGTAGGCTCATCAAGAAATACCACTTTAGGATTATGCAAAAACGATGCTAAAATATCAGACAGCGTTCTTTGCCCTAATGACATTTGCCGAACTGGTTTTTTTAGGAGCGAGTCAAGCCGACATTCCTCACCACCGTTTTCGGATTCGGATGCACCAAGAATAGTTTTATACAAATCAAACATTTGATTATAATGCTTATCTTCAATCATATATATGTCTTTTAGCAGCTTGAGAGACTCAACCAAAGGTAACGCCCACCATAATTGTGAGCGTTGACCGAACACCACTCCGATGTTCTGTGCATTTTTGATTCGGTTATTATACGGAATTACTCCGTTCACTAAAATTTCACCGCCAGATGGTTTTAGAACACCCGACATCATCTTGATTGCAGTAGATTTTCCCGCGCCGTTCGGTCCAAGTAGCCCCACTATTTCTCCTGGTTGAATATCGAACGACAATCCGTTGACTGCTTTAACAGTCTTGTAATTGCGTGAAAATAAGTCTAGCAATCCACCTTTTAGCCCTTCACGCCTATTAAGCGTCTTGAATTCTTTGTGCAAACCTTTTAGACTGATTACTGGTTTTGTGTTATTGTTTTTTTGCATTAGTATTCCTCGTAATTTACTTGTTTTTTCTAACGGAAACTTTCCCACTTATCTATCAAATAGATAAGTGGGAAAGTTAATATTTTTTATGTGATGATTCCTACTTATAGTCTAAATCTTTCAACTAAACCTTTGAGTGTTTCAGATTGACTACTCATTTCTTCAGATGCTGCCGCTGATTCTTCAGCAGTAGCAGACGTTTGTTGAATTACGTTTGAAACTTGGTCAAGGCTCGAGTTGATTTGCGAAATAGCTTCTGACTGTTCGTTAGAAGATGCCGAAATGTCGCCTACGAGTTGTGAACTCTCATTGATTCCAGTAACGATTTCTGTTAGGCTTTCAGCAGTGTCTTGAGCGATTTTTGCACCAAGTTCTGCTTTTTCAATCGAGTTAGAAATCAAACCACCAGTATCTTTTGCCGCTTCAGCAGATTTTGCTGCGAGGTTACGAACTTCTTCCGCAACAACCGCAAACCCTTTACCGTGTTGACCCGCACGAGCAGCCTCAACAGCAGCGTTTAGAGCGAGGATGTTAGTTTGGAATGCAATATCGTCGATTACTTTGATTACTTTCGAGATATTTTGGCTCGCTTGGTTGATGTCGTTTACAGCGGTCACCATTTCATCCATCTGACCAGAACCTTTTTCGGCAGAACCCTTGATTTCGTTTGCGAGGTCTGCTGCTTTTCCAGCCATATCAGCGTTTTCACGTGTTTTCTTTTCAATGTCAGTGATTGTTGCTGACAACTCTTCAACAGAAGCTGCTTGTTCGGTTGAACCTTGTGCAAGTGATTGTGCACCTTCAGAAACCTGCTTTGCACCGTCAGACACTTGCGCTGTAGATTCGTTGATTTCACCGAAGATTTCACGTAATCCATCAACAGTACGTTTAAGAGATTTACCGATTTTATCATCTTCGCTAAGAAGATTAACTTTGATTGTTAAGTCACCTTCGGCAACTTTTTCGAGTTGATCCATTTCATGGTTGATTTCAGAAATGAACGCAGAAGTAGCATCAATACATTGACCAACTTCATCTTTAATCAAGCGGTATTTTGCAATCGCTTCTTGTTCGTCCTTACGTACAACGATATCACCAGTAGTTGATGCACGTTTCATGAACTTAGTTAGAACTTGGAGAGGTTTAGAAATCAAACCAGAGATATAAAGTGCAAGCGTAATCGCAATAATCACAGCAACTATGATTACCACTATGATTACAATCAGCATAAGTTGGAACAAATCATCATTATCACTGTTGTTTTCGCCCGCTTGTACAACCCTCATATCCATCAGAGTTCCAGTGAGGTCAGCTACATTGTCAGCTGGTCCTGCAACACGTTCTATCATGTACTCGAATAAGTAATCACCATCCTCGCCAGCCCTTGCACCTGCAAGAATGTACTGCATACCTTCTTGGTATTCTCTAAAGCTGTCCATCATGTCATTGTAAATCACGCGCCCAGCTTCAGTAAGAGTAGGGTAGTAAAGTTCCATATGATATATAAACGTTTCTTCGCGGTTTTCAACATCACTAGTTATTGCGCTGAGTGATTCTAAATCACCAGATGCGATAATTGCGTTACGAAGCTGTACACGTAAACGTTGGAAATATTCACGTGCATAAGCCAAGTCTACCAAAGGAACGGTTTGCTCTCGATACATAGTTGTACCACCATCGTTGATTTGCATCATACCAAAAATCCCGACAATACCGATTACAAGTGCAAGCAAAATCACAATCACAAAACTCACGATTAGCTTGACAGATACTTTTAGATTCTTCATAAATCTATAAACCTCACTTTATTTTTTTGCACATTTCATATAATTTTAGTAAAGAAAACCTTTGAAATCCTTTTCTAAAATGATGTAATTGAAATGTAAAGTTTCTTTATTATATCACATTAAACCACAAAAGTCAACACAAAACACAAAAAAAGCCTGACCAAAAAAAATGCGAATTTGGTTAGGCTTTTTGTGTATTTTATACAAGGTTAATCTTGGTGAGGTAGAAAAGTCATGAGTTTTCGGATGTTGCCTTGTGAAAATTTAATCTATTTCAGAGAATGAAATCAGTAGTTTTTCGGATAACGTTTGCATATTAAACAGGGTGTTTTTGTATGCTCTGCAATGTGGAGTATGGATATATCTACAAGGTGCGGAAATAGCGAGGGTTCTCACCCCGCCTGCTGATTTATGGATTACGCTTGCATCGTTCCCACCGACGATTTTGGTTTTAGTTTGGATTTGGATGTCGTTTTCTTTGGCGACGGTCGTTGCAATGTTATACAATCCACGGTCATAAGCTGTGCCTTTATCCATATAACTGATTACTGGACCTTTGTCTAACTCACAAACCTTGTTTTCGCCAGAAACGCCAGCAGTATCACAAGCGGTTGTAGCTTCTAGTGCGATACAGATTTCAGGCTCAAGATTAAAAGTAGCTACCGCTGCACCCCTACACCCGATTTCTTCTTGCACGGTAAAAGCGAACACACAATCATATTCTGGTACAGATTTTAACATCGAAAGCATAATCGCACAGCCTAACCGATTATCAATCGCTTTAGCGGTAATCGCCTTGGTATCACCGATTGGGGTTTCGGAATACGTATTTTCAAAATAAGCATAATCACCTAAATTCACATAAGTTTCTGATTCAGATTTGCTGGATGCACCTATGTCAATAAGCAGGTCATCTATTTTAGGCTGAGTGTCCTTTTCTTTTTGAGTGAGCATATGCACAGGCTTTCCAGCTATTACGCCAGTAACACCGTTTTTGAATTTGATTTTTCGCCCGAAAACCGCACTACTCATAATTCCGCCGACTGTTCCAAATCTCAGATAACCGTTAGAGTCAATCCCAGTGATTATAAAACCAACTTCGTCCATATGTGCGGCGAACATCACAAGTTTTGATGGGGTTTTACGCCCTTTTTTGAATACCAAAACATTACCCAAATTATCACGGCGAATTACCGCACCTTCAGTCGAGATATTTGCTATAATGAACTCGGCAACGTGGTCTTCATCACCGCTCGCACCATTTATTTCGCAGAGTTTTTTTAATAGCTCAAGCACTGTTAGCACCCCCTACGCCTGAAATAAATTCAGCAATCAGTTTTCCAGTTGCCTCAACGTCCGACAAATCCAACGTTTCGACTGGTGTGTGCATATATCTAAGCGGAATCGATAATAGTGCTGTCTTAACCCCGCCTTTTACTGTACTGATACTGTCAGCATTGGTTCCACCAGTATCGCGGCTCATAATTTCTAATTGATGAGGAATGTTTTTGTCAAGAGCTGTGTTTTTGAGCATTTCAAACATAGTTCGATTAAGCGACGGTGCATAACCCACCATAACCCCGCCACCTAATTTTCCGCATTTGTGTTCGGGGCAACCGGGCGACAACCCGTAACTTACATCGACTACAATCGCATAATCTGGCTCAAGATTATATGCAGTAACTTCCGCTCCGCGACATCCGATTTCTTCTTGAACCGAAAACGACACCGCAACATTCCACGGAAGTGAATCGCCTTGATTTCCCTTATCAAGAACACGTTTTAAGAGATAAAGAGCGTGCAAAATCGCACAAACACCCGCTCGGTCATCAAGGGCTGGAGCGCTAACCGTCTTACTTTGTTTTGTGAGTAGCGGAGTAAGTTCACCATCAATCGTAACAACATCACCGAGAGCAATTTGTGATTTATCATCACCCACATCAAGCCAAATTTCGTCAGCTTTGATTGAATTGTTCGCTTTACCAGCCATTACATGAGGAGGGAGCGTGCAGACAATTCCGCCTACCGCTCCAGTCTTAGTATGCACAGTTACACGCTGTCCCGCAAGGCAACGACGGTCGATTCCACCGCAGGGTTCTGCTTTTACAAATCCATTATTGTTGGTAGTTTCATCAGACTCTTTGTAGATTACAATCAGTCCGATTTGGTCGATATGTGCATCAAGCATAATCGTAGGCTTGCTTTTATCAATTGATGCGTTTCCACCAAGAATTCCAGTAACAGAGCCATGACAATCAAGCGTAGCATCAGGGGCGTATTCTTTTAGTAGTTCTAAAGCGACATTGGAGATGCTTCCCGCGCCCGAACTCTCGTTACCCGAAACGCCTACAGCGTCAGTGAGTTTTTTCAAAACATCATAAATCACAAAAGTTTTCATCTCGCTAATTTGGTTTATTTCACCGATTGAGTTCATTTCGTTCATATAAGTCCGCTCCTGTTAATCGCACTGACTACTGCGGTTGCGTTTGCGTTGGTTGTATTTGTTCTAAGCCCCATTCCCCAGTGACCGTTACCATCTTTATCGATGATTTCTACATACGCAATTGCTTGTGATTTTGCACCAGCATCTTTCATAGAAGTCTGCATTTGGAAACCTACATCAAACTCAATATTTAGATGTTTTTTTAGAGCATTGCAAATAGCATCTAAATATCCCACCCCTGAACCTGAAATGGTGTGGATTATATTTGTTTCTAAATCTTCGATTTGTAAGTCAGAGTTGTAGCGTTTCTCAGGGTCTTCATAATACTTCGCTTTCTTGAGCCTGATTTTTTTCTTGACGTTTTTGAACATCTCAAGAAATGCCGTTAAAACATCGTCTGGGCTAAGTTCTTTGTTTTCTTTGTCCGACAAGTCTTTAATCGCATAACCGACACTTTCGCGCATTTCAGGTGGGAGGTTGTAGCCATATCTTTCGAGAATATGACCAATTCCGCCTTTTCCGCTTTGAGAATTAACACGAATTACATCGCTATCATACTTCCGCCCGACATCAGATGGGTCAATCGGGAGATAAGGCACGTTCCAGACACACGAGCTATTGGTTTCGAGTAACTTTTCTCTATGAGCCATGCCTTTAGCAATCGCATCCTGGTGTGAACCAGAAAACGCAGCGAACACAAGCTCCCCACTATAAGGGTGGCGAGCATGAACGTCTAAGTCAGTGACACGTTCATAAATGTCAACCACTTCAGAGATATTAGAAAAATCAAGCCCAGGTTCGACACCTTGAGAGTACATATTTAGTGCAACCGTGATTATGTCAGTATTACCAGTACGTTCGCCGTTTCCAAAAAGCGTTCCTTCCACACGGTCAGCCCCGGCGAGAAGCCCTAATTCTGTAGCGGCAACCGCACAACCTCTATCGTTGTGAGCGTGGAGTGACACAACAACATTTTCACGTTTATGGAGATTAGCACACATATATTCAACTTGATTAGCAAATACATGAGGGAGCGAAACCTCAACCGTCGCCGGGAGGTTTATAATCACCTTATTGTCTGGAGTAGGTTCTAAAATTTCTAACACAGCGTTACAGATTTCTAAACCGTATTCGGGTTCGGTTCCTGTAAAGCTCTCTGGCGAATACTCAAACCTAAAGTTTCCCTCATACTCGTTAGCAAGTTGTTTGATTAACGTCGCACCAGTGACTGCGATGTTAGTGATTTCATCTTTGCTTTTCTTGAAAACCTGCTCACGTTGTACAACCGAAGTCGAATTATAAAAATGCACAATTGCATTTTTTGCACCTCTTAAAGCGTCAAACGTTTTACGGATGATATGTTCTCTCGATTGGGTCAAAACTTGAATTGCTACATCATCTGGAATGAGGTTTTTCTCAATCAAAGCACGACAAAACTCATATTCAGTTTCAGAGGCGGCAGGAAAACCGACCTCAATTTCTTTGAAGCCGATTTTGACCAAGAAATTAAAGAAATCAAGCTTTTCCTGCAAAGTCATCGGGACTATTAGTGATTGATTTCCATCGCGCAAATCAACACTACACCAAGTAGGTGCTTTGTCAATTGTTGTGCGTTTGACCCAATTGTTATATTTCTCGCTCTCTGGTGGCAAGTAATAACCTTTAGTATATTTACTTACATTTTTCATCTTTTTTAATCCATATCCTGTACATAACTGATGCAATACAGGTTTAGTTCCTCCAATTTAGTAGGCATAATCTTAACAAAGGCTTACACTTATATCTCTGAAGTTTCGCCTGATTGCGTCGTTTGTGCTGATGGTGGTTCGCCAATTTCGCCTAACCGAACTCTCAGCTTTTCTTTGTTTTGAAGATATTCTTCTAAAATCGTTTTTAATACGTTTGCTACTGGGATTGCAAAAATCATTCCGAGTATTCCGCCGATTGCACCGCCGATTGTAATCGCAATGATTACCAGCACTGGGCTAATTTTGAACGATGTCCCCATAATTTTAGGGTTTATGAAATTGCCTTCGATTTGCTGAATAATCACAAGCGTAATTGCTACAACAATAGCAGTATTAATACCGCTAGTAGCCCATATGATGAATACCGCAATCGCTGTTCCGATAATAGAACCGAAGTATGGAATAACGTTCATGACTCCAAGCATTAGCGCCAACGTCACCGCATACTCACTCCCCATAATCGTAAACGCTACCATGGTGATTGTCGCTAAAATCAAACAGTCAAGAAACTGGCAACTTATAAATTTCCTAAAGCTAAAATCTATAAGGCGAATATATTTTAAAATCGGGCGTTGGTGTTTTGGTGAATGCGCACGAATCGTGCGTTTAACAAAACTTTTAACGCTATTATAGTCTGCTAAAAAATACAGGGTAGCTACAATCGTAAGGAAAGCGACGAATACGCCCGAAAATAAACTCGAAATCATTTGTGCTACGTCAAATTCAGGGAGAATCACCCAAACATCCTCAAGGCTCATGTTAGCGAGAACTTCATTAAGTCCCAGTTCCTCGAAAAACGGCGCATCACCCATAGCTTTCACCGCTGTATCGATATATCCAGGAATTTCTTCTACTAATTGTCTGACGTTTTCATAAAGCATAGGAATAATACTACTAAGCCCAAAAACGATGAACCCTGCTAACAGTATCAGATTTATAACCATACTAAGAACACGTGCACTTCTGTACAATTTTGGCTTTTTAGGTTCTGGCGTGACAACACTTCCATCAACAGTAACAGTTGTTTTAGATTTAGGCTTTTTGCTTTTCTGATTTGTAGATGCAGATTTAGTTGGTTTTATAAAAGCCCTGTTCATAGAAAAAATCTTGATTTTTTTCTCAAGCCACGAAACCGGAATGTTTATGCAAAAGGCGACGATGAATCCTAAAAAAAACGGTCGCACAATTCCCATTATAAACCCAAACATTCCTGTAAACGAACCGAAGTCAAAAACCAATTTAGTAAATAGAATAATCGCCGCCGCTAAAATGAAAATTTTAAGGAAAGTTCTGTCTTTGCGCTCTTTCATTACTGTTGTCCTTTCGTTATATTGCTCCGCAACTAAAGTCTTGCACCTCTAATTGTATTATACCTTCTAAAATCTACTTTTAATATACATAGGCATTTTATTGCGTTTATGTTCGCTTTGGCGGTGGAGTTCTAAAATTTTTTCTTTAGTTTCGAGGTTGTCGCATACACCAGTGTGAATAAATTTGTCAAGCTCTTCATACGTGAAGCCGAGTGCTTCCTCGTCAGTCTTACCGCAAAGCCCATCAAGCGGGATTTTTTCTATAAATTTATCAGGCAATCCTAATTCATACCCTACAGATTTTAATTCGTTGACCGTTAGGTCGCCCACTGGGCTAAAGTCTCCAGCAGAGTCGCCGTACTTGGTTTCCCAACCCACAAAAGTTTCGCACGCATTACAAGTATTGACCACTCTTCCGTCAACAATCGAACTTATTGCATATAAAGTTGTCATACGGATTCTTGCAGGCGTATTCATCATCGCCAAACCATTTATCCTAAACTTGCGTTCACCGCCACCATCATGAATAGCATCATATAAAGAATATACTGTTTCGCCGATATTAATTTTTGTCCACGGGATTTTCAAATACTCACACACTGCGTAAGACACATCAATATCGCTTTGTTCGCCTTGTGGCATTAACACACCTAATACACGCTCAGCACCTAACGCTTCTACACATAGCGCTGCAACAATTGTGCTATCTTTTCCGCCGCTAATTCCGATTACTGCAACAGCATCAGGGGCAGCATTTTCGATAAAATAGTTTTTAATCCACTCGACAATCTTTTCTTTTTGCATTTTACACCAGTCTTTCTACATCCTAATCTTGGAGGTCTAATAGACCCCGAAAGTTTATTTCACACCTTCAAGTTTTTTCAAAACATCTGATAATGGAGCTATGTTAATCAAACGTTCGCGCTGTAAAGCTACTACTATAGATGGAATTGCTAATATTTGAATCACAATTCCAGGTAATGCAGTCACAAACGCAGCAGTCAACCAGCCTTGAAGCGAATAGTCACCAACATTAAATATGAAGGCATTAACTGCACCATAAATCACACGCCCGATTAGCATCGCCCCGATTAGCGAAACATAAATTTTTAAGTACAGATTTTTAGTATTCTTAAAAGTAAGCAATAACATAAAAATCCCCGAAATTGCACCATAAGCCGCTAGTTCAAATACCATCGCTGGCAAAATTGGTGATGGGGGCATTCCAGTAATTGCGTGGGATAAAAGAGGTGTAATAATCCCAGTTGCTAATCCAAACAGTGGACCACAAATCAACCCTGCTAATAACACCGGTATGTGCATTGGCAGAATCGCACGCCCTCCTAATGCGTATGGTAGAGAGTGAAATGCCATTGGTAAAATAACTCCTAATGCGATTAATAATCCTGCGATGACGATTTTACGTACATCAATTATTTCTGTGTTTTTCAAATTTTCCCCGCCTTTCTAATTCTTTGAGGTTGTTCGCTTGTAAGTCAGTAAACAATGCCTCAAAATACTTTTTTTCCATTGGAAGCCATTCATTCACAAATTTGTTCAGCAAATCAGGGTTTCTTGCTTTTAGACGCTTGAGCTGTTCGTCTTTGTTTATTTCCATAAAAATCATCTTGTCATACACCTCACGCCATTTTTTTGAACGCATACAGTATACACCTTCTATGATTATGTCGTTTTTGCCAGTGTTTGAAATCACCACTAATTCCTTAGCGAACTTTCCCGTTTTACAGTCAAAGCGATGATAGTTAAGTGTTGGTTTGCCTTCTATTAGCGGATTTATGATTTCTTTTTCAAATCGCTCATAATCAACATTACCACCTATTTCGGAAAAGCGTTCGTTAGTTCTTTGGTGGAGTTGTAGAAAAAAATCATCCATATGGATTACAGTCGCGCCAGTTTCCTTTGCCATCTTGTTAGCAAAAGTGGTCTTGCCAGACGCACTGTTACCATCAACTGCAATAATCACAATAATTACACACCAATCCGTCTGCGGTTTTGACTAATCTATTCTTTAAGTTTTTTTCGTATCGAGTGATACATTTTAAGTTTTCGCATTGGGCATTGCTCACAAAATCATTCGTTATTGCCATAGAATCGTCAGTTGTAACAAGCTCAGAGTGTTCGTGGTTCAAAAGTGTAAGAATTAGTGCCATTCTTACATACATTCCGTAATTCGCTTGTTTGAAGTATACAGCACGAGGGTCATCATCAACTTCAATTGCGATTTCGTCTACTCGTGGCAATGGGTGCATTACAATAAGGTCTTCTTTACCGGTTTTTAGCTTTTTTGTGTCGAGTGTAAAAATCTTTTTCTGCTTTTCATATTCTTTTTTGCCTTCATCAGATTTGTCAAATCGCTCGCGTTGAATACGTGTCATATAAAGCACATCGAGCTGTGGTAAAGCCGATTCAAGCGTTGGAACTTCGTAAAAACTGATTCCACGTTCGATTAGTTCAGCTTTGATATAATCTGGCATACAAAGCTCTGGTGTAGAGATAAAAGTAAATCTATTTGCTTTATAGTGCGATATTGCACGAACCAATGAGTGCACAGTTCTGCCATACTTCAAATCACCGCAAATGCCTATGTTTAGGTCAGACAATCTGCTTTTTTCTTCAGTTAGTGTGAGTAAATCAGTTAAAGTTTGAGTCGGGTGTAGATGTCCACCGTCACCCGCATTGATTATAGGGCAATCTGCAGTGAGTGCCGCCGCTTTTGCAGCACCTTCAAGATAATGTCGCATAACAATCAAGTGTGAGTATCCGCTAATAGTCTTAGTAGTATCTCCTAGTGTTTCGCCTTTAGAGGTGCTGGAAGTCTCAGGGTTATCGAAACCAATAATTCCTCCACCTAATCGTAGCATAGCTGACTGAAAACTCATTTGAGTTCTAGTGCTTGGTTCATAAAACAAAGTCCCCATGATTTTGCCAGTACACGCACCTTTATATGTCCCAGGGCTTTTCATAATCAGCTGTGCTAAGGATATGATTTGATTCCATGTTTTTACAGGATAGTCGTTTAAATCGATTAAATGATTAAGATTTTCCAAATAGACACCTCCTCTAATTTACGGTGAATCACCGTAGATTATACTATTATAACATAAAAATCCGAATACGTCAAGCAAAATAGCCCCTTATTATTTCTTGTGATTCTTTTTCTTATTTTGAACTGTTACCAAAGTAATTCCGAGTATTATTACTGCTATAACGCCAGGAATTATAGCAAACCATACATTAAATTTTTCGTTAAAATTTTCATCGTTTTCTAAGTGACGACTTTCAAAAGCATCAGTTACAAGAGCGTATATTCCTGGTTCTTCAATTTCAAAACTGTACATAAATTTCTCTTCATCCCATGTCGCTCTATGCCTTTGGGGTGTCTCTGAAAGATTTTTAATGTTAATTGCAAATACATCTTCATCTAATGGGTCGCTCTGCATATATACCGTCACTGGATTACGAAATGAGCTAACAGGTATAGGCGGATTTTGGTATGTGAAATCGAATGCGAACATATTCGCACTGATTTCCAATACATTCCATGACACTTGATTGAATCTATGTTCTATCGTATGGTTAAAATCATACCAATCAAAATTTTCATCATTGTTTATGCCATTTACCTCTATCTCATAACGAACTTCAAATGTTTTTTCGCGTGGTTCATCTGATTCGATTACGTAATTCATTGCATAGACAAAGCTATTTTCTAAACCTATATTTAGTTTGAAATTTGAGCCACTCAACATGATATTATCAACAACTTCTATAGGGCTGTGCAGATTATAAAGTGAAAAACTGAATCTTTCTCCTATTATACGGTCGTGAGGTGTAAAATAGGTATTACCTACAATTATGCCAGAATCAGCAGGGTCATGCTCAATTGAACCCATAGGAAAATCTTTGGCGTGTACAAAAAATTTTCCTGATAATTCATCAATTTCAAAATAAATCATCGATTGTATTGTAAAATCCTCATTGTATCCAAAAGAAAATTCCCTACCAGTTTCATCAAAATGAGGGCAAGCCGAAACTTGAATTGGTTGTATTGCAAGCGTTATAATCAACACTAACGCAATAAATTTTTTTGATTTTTTCATAACTTTTAATTCCTTGCTTTTAATTTTAAAGGCTGTTGAAAATATTTATTCTTACGAATTTTTAGAATCTGTCTTTATTGGTTCCACAATTTCCGTTGTTTCGCCAGAAGAAATGGTTGTTTTGCTTTTGTCTAATAAAATAAAAGCAAATATAGTGATAGGAATCGCAAAAATCAAACCAAGGCTTCCAGCAATCGCTCTGACTATTTCGGTTGAAATAGACTCTAAGTTGATTATTTCGCTGAATCTCATCTCAAATCCCATAAAAATCATAATAGTAGCGAGTGCACTTCCTGTATATGCCAAAACAAGAGTGTTCACCATTGAACCCATTATGTCCTTGCCAATGTTGAATCCTGAATTGATTAAGTCTTTTTTTTCTATACTAGGGTTATGTGCCTTTATTTCGGTCATAGAAGATGATATGGAAATGGCAACATCCAAGCAAGCACCTAATGCTCCTATGATGATTCCAGCGAATAGCAGCCCTCTAAAATCAAACATATATCCATTCGGCAAATATTGTAGCATTTGAGCATCACCATGAGAAAAGCCAGTTATTCTTGCAAGGAAACCAAACAAATATGCAATTATACCACCCATTAATAATCCGCCAGATACACCTATAATAGCGGAAATAGATTTTTTTCCTATACCGAAACAAATGCTAAAAGTTATAATCGCAGAGAGAATACATACGATTATTGACAGAATTATGGGGTTATATCCTCTAAGTAATAGAGGAATAAGACCAAAAAAAATAAGTGAAATTGTGATTGTTAGGGCAATTAAAGCCTTTAGTCCTTTGGTTTTTCCTAAAACAATTACACATAGTGCAAAAAATATAATTAAAAACAATAAAGGTAAAGAACGGTCATAACTATGAAAATAGAACAAAGGTTCGCCGTCAGAACCTAATTCCATGTGTACGGATATTCTGTCACCAGCACTTAGGTTTATATCATAATTGTTACCAACAAGTGTATTCGTTATTGTTGATTCGTGATTTTGTAAATCCCTGTTTAATATTCTTATCTGCAAAGTTTGTATGACGGATTCGCCGATAGTTCTTTCTTCTGTTACTTCGATTACTCTCGCACGGTATAAATTAACTTGATAGTCTTCTGCTAAATTCGCAGATATATTCGTAGAGAGAAGTGTAATAAACACAACAGAAAGTGTAATAAATATAACCGATTTAATTTTAACCTTCATATTCGTATGCTCGCAATACCATTTCTTGATGTCTTGCATCCACTCGGTTGATTCCTGGTGTTAAGCTGTGCAAAAAGAAAATATCTATCACACCAATCATTCCGTTACCACGAATGCTGTCTAAGTTAATGCCTGTTCCAGTTGCACCGCTTCGGTTGTCTATGATAGCACCAAAGGGATGTTCTTCACTGCCAGAGTGTGGAAATGGTGCAATTGAGGCAGCGATTCGCCTGTCGCCAACAGTTACGATTACCGCTCGTCTTCTTACACACCAGTCGCCACCAGTAGTTTTTAGTAGCTTCTCTGTATCTTCGATAGTCATCGTTTCCACATCTGCCAATGTGTTATATCCTCCAGTAACTCTTCTCACTCTGTAGGTTATTCCAGTTTCTATATCGTATACATCGGCTTCTATGCCTTCGGCGAATATTTCCAATGCTTCCACAGAGTCTATTAATTCTGCAATACCGCCACCTCTAATTTCGGAAGCGGTAGTGTTTTCCGTTGAATTATTATGTTCGGTTTCATTATCTGTAAATTGATTAACTTCATTATTATTCGTGCCGTTGTTGGCACAAGCTGTTAAAAAAATTGCTATAGTGAAAATAAACGCTATGATTTTTATTGTTTTTTTCATAGTTACCTCTAGTAAACATTATTGAAAGTTCGGGTGTAATACCCCGATGCTCTGCGGTGTTACCGAACATTTATATACAACCAACTCTATTTTATCACATTTGAAAATAGAAGTCAACATATAATTTGTATGTTCTAAAAATTTTTCCTAATTCGAATGCCCTCTAAAACCGCTATACACTGCGGTTTTTAGAGGTTTTTAGAGGTTTTTAGAGGTTTTGTACCAATTTAATTGGTAGTTTTGCGAAATTTGGGTGTTGACACATAAAAATTTATATGATATAATTAAAA